>Ga0194113_10000043_pt1 | contig 121065 bp, 100 predicted proteins | sample TA2MahC200mmetaG_FD_146193 | JGI IMG/M metagenome (GOLD analysis project Ga0194113, IMG submission 146193) | Freshwater microbial communities from Lake Tanganyika, Tanzania - TA2015017 Mahale Deep Cast 200m | ecosystem: Environmental > Aquatic > Freshwater > Lake | place: Tanzania: Lake...
TCAGCCTCTCTCCTTCACCAATTTCCGAGGCCGCCAAGCTTCCGCTCGACATCAGCACATCTACCCGGCGCCATCACGCCGTTCAGACGCCCCGACGGAGAGGTTCGTGAATAGATCGCGTTAGAGACCATATCGGATTCCTCTGGTACGAAGGGCAAAGATCAAGTTGTCGCCCCTCGTACGCACGAATCAGGTCCGCGATTGTCCACTTGACCACGTCGTATTTCATTCGCGTTCTTCCTCTTCTTCCTGGCTACAACTGACAGATCAGACAAGCCGCCGGCTCAGAATCCTCTACGATTCCGCCGAAGACCTCGACGAGGCGCTTGTTGTCCCGCGTCTGCCGGGAACGCTCCGTCCGATCGGCGTGTTCCTGTTTGATCCTGGCGATCCTCTCGGGCTTGCGCAGTTCCCGGAGCGGCATGTCCTGAATCCAGGTGAAGGTCTCGCCTGGTTCCGCACCTTCCTTCTCGTATGCCTGAGCCCTGTCGAAATCCTCGGGGTATGTCTCCAGCAATCGAACCCATTCGATCTTCTTCTGGAAGAAGCAGAAGTAACAACCGGAATGGGTCCGACCCCATTGCATGTAGGGGGGCATTCCGATCCCGCTGTCCTGAAGGATCTGGATCACGCCTTCGTAGCCGATCCCGGCGTCCTTGAAGGGGTACACGGTGGTGATGTTGTCCCGGTGGCTGATGTAGCCGGTGCGGTCTTCATCGGCACGAATGCCGATGTAGCTGACGACCGGAGTCTCCCCGACGAACTCCTCAAACGGGCGGAGCTTGAGCATCTTCGTACACCACCGCATGCGGGCAGAGGGAAGATAGCCCCCGAAGACGGTTAGCCAGTGATCGAATGAGGCTTGCGAGTTAAGACGATGGATCTTCTTGCCCAGATAGGCTTCGACTTGGTCAAGGTACTGGTAGGTCTCGCGCAGTTCCTGGCCGGTGTCACAGAAGACGTACTCCATGTCGGGCACCTTGTCCCGCATGAAGATGGCGAGGGCGGTGCTATCCTTGCCCCCGGACAGGCTCAGGATGTGCCTAGTTTTGTCCGTCATGGTTCCAGTCCTTTCCTCGGAGGTGCCGCCACAAGACCTCGGCCGCCGCCGCGACCCCGATATTCTCGTCGCCACGGATGAGGTCTTCGATCTTCGCCTTGACCGAGCGTACCTTCTCCTGGTCGCGGGTGCCCATGTAGACGACCTGATCGCGTTCTGAACCGTCGCCCTTGGTGAGAGTCACCCTGATCCCGATGCCTTTTCTATCGGAGCCCTCCCCGGAGAACAACATGCCTTCCGTCCGGCAGAAGCGGCCGGCGAGAGCGGCCACTTCTTGACTGAAGAGGTCTTCGTCTTGATCCGTCCACTTGGCAGGCGGTTTGGACGCCACGAAACTGCCGACCGAATCCAGCCAATCGCCTTCGGATAGGTTCGTATCGGACAGGCGAATACAGAACGCCTTGAGTCTGGGTTCGGTGCCGGCGAGCACGAGCCTTTGCGAACGCGCCGCTACCTCCTGCCTGAACTGGAGGTGTGCTCCACTGAGATTGAAGGCACTTTCGATCTGGGTCTTGATGCGTGACCTGAGTTCAGAATACGCGACCTTCAGTTCATCCAACAGGGCGCCCAGTCGCTTCGCAAACTGGTCGGCATTGGACTGTGTTTCCTTCGCGGATAGGAACGGGGCAAATCCGCATGCGGTAGGCAGCGCATGGAAGAGAAGACGAACGGGATCACGGGCAGCCAGAATCTCCGTGCGCGCCGCAACCGTTTCCTTGGCCAATCGCTTCGTGTTGCGCGTGTATTCCGGCAGGGCGGCAACAAAAGTGCAAATGGGGCGAACGATGTCGAGCACCGCGAGCTTCTCTCGGGACGGGGTCGTTTTCACCAGCAGGGAACTGAGTCGCTTGAGGAGATCGGACCTGATGCCTTCAATGGCGCACCACTGCATTTCGAAGGTCTCCGGCGCCTTCGTCAGCCGCAAGAAGGAGGGGGCATCGACCGACGGCAGGAACGTGCCCTTCTCGTACAGCGCGACCTGACTCTGATGGGAGACAAGAAACGCGGCCAGGAAGATCGGAATAAGGCCGTCGCGCACACCGTATGGCGGCTGGCCGAGTTCCTCAATCAGGGCGGTAACGGGCACTCTGGCGTCGGGCGTTCTGTTCAGGACGGCGGCAATGTACCGGAAAGACGGAAGCACCTTGCATGCATCGTTCGCGGGGTCCGGTTCTTCAATGGTCCAGCCGTCCGCGGTGCGACGGTGGATTCCTGCCGCGCGAAGTACGGACAGGTACATCGACATCTCAGGCGGTTTCTTGCCTGGGTCCATGCCCATAAACTCGGCGCCGGGTTGGGACAGCATGCGCTCGATCAAGCGCATGCGGGCGGCAGCCGCGGCGGAACTCAACTGGCGGCGGTTGACGAGTTCGTTTCGGACGTGCGGGGCGGCCGGGTAGATCGAATCGCAGATGTTCGAGAGTTGGTGCAGGAGTTCCCGGCCCGAAGCCACAAGAAGGGGCCTGCCTTTGTGGTAGAAGACGAGGTTCGTTTGTTTGGCGAACTCGTGAAGGCCCAGGAAGGCTTGGATCCTTTTTTGCAGTGCAATACGGGCGGCCGCCGCCTGGCGGGACACCTCTTCGGCCGCATACCGATCGTTCCGCAGTTCCGGCGTATTCCTCGCGACACATTCCCAGCGCTCTGCCTCGGCTACCAGTCCACCCAGGCAGGAAAGCGGCGGAGGGATCGCCAGAAGGATATCCGGTCTCGCCGCGACCGTGGGTTGCTTCGCGAACTGCAGGGCGACAAGGCGTTCCTCTTCCGTCTCGCACAGAATCGTCAGGACCTGGCCGTCGGCGTCGGCGATGCGCTTCTCGATGGCAGTTTCCAGGTCCTTGACGGAGACGTGCCGCACGTCGAAATAGCGGAGGTTGCCGGTCTGTATGTAGTGCCTTCTCGCAACGACGGGTCGGCGTTCCAGGTACGTTTCGATCCGCTGTGACACGTGAACCGCGGCAGGGACTGTCTGGAGCGCGTCCTGGTACGCCTTCTCGATGTCAACACTCGTGTAAGGCCATAGGCAGTAACCGCCCGCTGTGCCTCGATGGTAGAGTGCCCGCTTCTTGCCCGTAAGGTTCTGGAGCGCCTTGCGAACAGCGGCCGGGGAGACACCGGGATCGGATGCCTCAACGGCGGTCGTTATGACCCCCTCGGTCGCCACGAATTCGTTGGAACCAAGCAGGTTGAGGATGCCAACCGTGCGGAGAACCTGGCCCTCTGTGTTGCTCTCGGCCGGGAAACTCTGAACGACAGAGTCAATGTGATTCCAGTGACTGCGGTAGCTTTGCGACGCAAGACGCTGCCCCAGGTTGTGGCGAACGTAGTCGTATACCTCAGCGAGACCGTAGAAACCGCCTGCCCGGACCTTGCCGTCGGCGCAAGCCTGCAAGCCAAATGGTTCGTTCGACAACAGGAAGCTGAACAGGGACCTCTCGTTCTGTCCGAACCGGTTGAATATCCGGGCCAAGACAGGAAGCGCAAGAGCGTCCAGAGGGTATATCTTGGCCGCGTTCTGGAGCAGAAGGGATTTCGCCGGCGCCGTGCCGAACCAGCCGAAGTCCATCGCCCGTTCCATAGACTTCCTCGCGACAGCGCCGGTCCCGGTAGGGAGCGCGCTGAGCCGCACGTTGAGCGCGGCGGAAACCAGCGTCGAGAACTGCTCCAGTGGTTGGTCGAAAACGATCTCGTCGAACCTGGCCGCGACCTTCTCCCATTCGCGCTGGGCCACAACTGAAAGGTCATGGGCATAGTCGCTAAACCCTTGGTGGGTTAGCCCGACGACGAAGAAAGGCTGTTCGCGGCTGCGAGCAGAGAACTCAGCGAGTTGTTGGAGGACATAGATGTCCTGTCGCTCGGGATGAAGAACGGCGAACTCGAGGAACTTCCCAAGTTCGTCTATGAGGAGCAGGATGCCTTTCCACCTTGACTGCCGTTCGATCTTCTTCTGCGCGGCGGTGACGCAATCCATCACCTGCCTGTCAGTCACGATCGGGGTATCATCGTTTGTCTCGCCGCTGCACCATGGGTAGGCACGCGCATCGGACAGACCCGTCGCCTCCTGCATGCCATGGGAAATGGCGCGGACAAGTGCAGTGGCGATCGGCTGACGCGCGCCGGTGATGAGGATCGGGAGGAGGTTCGGTAGGGCATGGGGAAACGGCGTGCCCGTCAATCCGCGTCTGATCTCCTTGGGCAGCGTTCTGCGGTCTGAGAACCAGTGGGCCAGCACAAGCGCGAAGCTGGACTTGCCGGCGCCATAGTTGCCCGTGATTCGCCAGGATCTCCGCGCCGAGTTCGAACGAAGACCCTCGCCTATTCTCCCCAGGGCTTCTCTTGCGTAGTCAGTGAGTATGTACCCCGCCACAGCCTCCGGGTCGCGGAAGTCGCGTTCCAGGTGAACCGAACGCATGAAACGAGGGAGCGGTCTGAAGACCGGGTTTGCCTTACGTTCAGACACAGGCCGTCTCCCGTTCGTAGATTGCCGCCAGGAATGCGCTTTCGGAGATTTCGCGCCGTCTGCGCACCTGTTGGCTGCTCGCCCCGTCCTCGAAGCCGAAAGGCGCTTCTTCGTGACTTGCAGACGCCTCCAGTCTTTCCCGCACTTCCATTTCCGGCATTTTGAAGACCGCGCCGGGACTGCCATGCCCTGTGGCGACCTGCCGAAACGACAGTGTCGATTCGTGGGGATGGCGCCTTTGGAAGAAATCCGCAAGAGCATAGAGGAAAAGAGCCGTGCCGATCTCCGGCTTGGGTTCGTGTCGAAACGCATAGATCGTCTCGCGTCTTCCGCCGGTCGCATCTGCATCCCTCTCGCCGACTCGACGAATGAGGTTGAGTTCGACGAGGGGACAATCGAGATTCTCTTCCATCACGTCCGTCTTGGTTCCCTGCGTCGGCACATACGTGTGGATGAACGTGTCAACATGATGCGATAGGGTAGCGGCGGACAGAGTCTTCTTCTCAAGGCGCGTCTCTTGCGCGAAGACTCTCGACAATAGGGTTCGGGTGAACTCCGGTTCTTGCCACCTGTTGAACATGAAATCCCAGGCGAACAGGGGTTCCTCGTATTGCGTGGCGAGTTTCCAGTGCAGGAGCCAAAGCGTTTGGGAATCCTCCATATAGGGGTCAAGGCCATTCTCGCCAAGCAGTTCTCTGCCGAACGCCGTGACTCTGTGGCCTGTGTGGTCACTACGTTCTGCCACGGATGCAGCTTCAGCCCAGAACCGTATGGCCCGCACCATGTTCTTCCCCACGCCGAGTTCTATCATGGCCCTGTCTTCATCGGTGAAGAGGAGGGTGTCTTTGGCCAGGGCGCCTACGGCCTTCGGGAGCCAGGCATAGCGACATGGGAACGTCTCGTGACCCGAATACTTGTACTTTGGCCTTGTGTCACCCATGCCGGCATCGCCTCCACGCGGGAGCAGTCCGTTCCCTGTTGCCGCAGAATATACGCCAGATTCTCACCGTTGCAAGGTCGGAGAACAAGAGATCGTTCGATGCGCAGGTGGTGCCCGGAACTGCCCCTCCTTCGCGAAGACGCTTCGGCGGGTAAACTCCGCGCCCGCCGCATCCGTCTTCGCCTGCGGCTTCGCCGAGACACGTGGAGGGCCGGGAAAGCGGACTGCGCCACCGGCGCAAAGGCGGCCCGGCGCTTCCGTCTACGCGATTCATCGCCGCTCCCGCAGCGACACGTCCGTCTTCGCTGCGCTACGCCGCGACACGTCCGTCTTCGCTGCGCTACGCCGCGATAAGGATGCGGCGGGTTTGGCCCAGTCCGGCGGCAGCCGGACGTAGACGGAAGCGGCGAGCGTAGGACCACGGCCGGGGATCACCCACTGCGGCGAACCCACGAAAAACCGGTCTCGAAGTAAGTTCGAGCCCGGTTGAGGAAGCTCCACCATTCCTCGTTGTCGCGGCCGGAGCACGCGCATCCGCTCCCCGGGACCGGCGCGGCTTCCCGCGCCGTGACGGAGGGGCTAGTTCACTTCCAGGTCAAAACTCTCGCTGTGGCTGTTGAATTCCGGCGCGTACATGCACTGGATGCTGGCGATGCCGGTCTGGTACCTGCCCTTCAACTGGACGCGGACGCTGTACTCGAAGACGTACACGCCCTTGGGCAGGTAGTGGATGAAGAAGTGGCTCGCGGTGTCGCGCGTGCTCTCGTAGTAGTAGAGGCCGTCCTGATACTTGCCCCGGCTCAGGACATTCACCGGCTCGGTCATCTCAGGGTCAGACCGAGAAAATAGAAATTATCCTAGAAAGAGCAGTTCGGTCCCGCTGCGCGTGCCCGAACTGTTCTTGTTTTGGCTGCCGGACACCTGCGCGGTGAGCAGCGGCGTGCAGAATGTCAACAGCATCCCGACTGATGGCAATGGATGTTCAATCTGGAACTCAGGAATCTGGAACTCAGGAATCCGGAGCTCAGGAAATCAGCCTGGAATTTGGATGTCTCCCCTTTCCTGAGTTCCTGATTGCCAGATCGGATTGGCAGGGAGGCAGACACGACGGTGCCAAGGAAGTCGAGACGCGACATATCGAAGCGTCGCGTGCTTTTCACCAAAGCAGCAGGAATTGAGGCTGACCCCTGGCGCAAGGCGTGAACGGCCGGTTCCCGGCTCACCCGATGTCCCGGTGGTAGGCCTGCAGCGGCTTCACCTCGGACTTGCCTTTGCGGTACGCCGCGATGCCTTTCGCGGCGGCGGCGGCGGCGGCCAGCGTGGTGATATAAGGAATGCGGTGCCGGATGGCGGCCTTGCGGATGTAGGAATCGTCGGCCTTGCTCGCCTTGCCGCGCGGCGTGTTGATCACGAGCTGGATCTCGCCGTTCATGATGGCGTCGGCGATGTGCGGCCGCTTTTCGCGCATCTTGAAGATGCGCTCGGACGCGATGCCGCGCCCGGCCAGGTACGCCTGCGTGCCCTCGGTGGACCTGAGCGTGAAGCCCATCTCCGCGAAGCGGCGCGCCGTCTCCACCACCCCGGCCTTGTCCTTGTCGGCCACCGTGATCAGCACGCAGCCGCCGAGCGGCAGGCGGCCCTGGGCGGCGTCCTGCGCCTTGTAGAAGGCCAGGCCGAAGGAATCCGCCATCCCCAGCACTTCGCCCGTGGAGCGCATCTCCGGGCCCAGCACCGGATCGACCTCCGGATAGAAGTAGAACGGGAACACCGCCTCCTTCACGCCGAAGTGCCGTATCTTGCGCTCCCCGAGCTTCAATGCGCTCAGTCTCCTGCCCAGCATTAGCTGCGTGGCGATGCGCGCCATGGACAGGCCGCAGACCTTGCTGACCAGCGGCACCGTGCGGCTCGCGCGCGGGTTGGCCTCCAGCACGTAGACCTTGTCGTTGCAGATCGCGTACTGCATGTTCATCAGGCCCACGACCTTGAGCTCCACCGCAATCCGCCGCGTATACTCGCGAATCGTCTCGATGTGTTGCGGTGCGATGCCCACGGGGGGGATGACGCAGGCCGAGTCGCCGGAATGCACGCCCGCCTGCTCGATGTGCTCCATTACCGCCGGCACGAAGGCGTCCGTGCCGTCCGCCAGCGCGTCGGCCTCGGCCTCGGTCGCGTTGTCGAGGAACTTGTCGATCAGGATGGGCCGTTCGGGCGCGACGTCCACCGCCGCCTGCACGTAGTGTTTCAGCATCTCCGCGTCGTGCACGACCTCCATGCCGCGCCCGCCCAGGACGAACGACGGGCGCACCATGAGCGGGTAGCCGATGCGCTTCGCGATCGCCAGCGCGTCTTCGAGCGTGCTGGCCATTCCGCTCTCGGGCTGCGGAATGCCCATCTCCTCCATCTTCCGGCGGAAGCGGTCGCGGTCCTCCGCCAGCTCGATCGAGTCCACGCCCGTGCCGATGATCTTCACGCCGGCGCCGGCCAGCTCGCGCGCGATATTCAGCGGCGTCTGGCCGCCGAACTGGCAGATCAGGCCGTCGGGTTTCTCCTTCTCGTAGATGCTGAGCACGTCTTCGACCGTCAGCGGCTCGAAATAGAGCTTGTTCGACGTGTCGTAGTCGGTGGAGACGGTCTCGGGATTGCAGTTCACCATGATGGATTCGATGCCTTCGTCGCGCAGCGCAAAGGCCGCGTGCACGCAGCAGTAGTCGAACTCGATGCCCTGCCCGATGCGGTTGGGGCCGCCGCCGAGGATCATGATCTTGCGATTGGCCGACGCGGCCGTCACGTCGGGCGCGTTGTAGCTCGAGTAGTAGTAGGCGGCGTTCTCCACGCCGCTCACCGGCACGGGGTGCCAGCCCTCGGTCACGCCCAGCCTGCGGCGCCGCGCGCGGAGCGCGGGCTCGGTCACGCCCAGCAGCCTGGACAGGTAGCGGTCGGCGAAGCCGTCTTTCTTCGCGCGGATCAGCAGTTCGTCCGGCAGCTCGCCCCCCTTGTGCCCGAGGATCCGTTCCTCGAGCTCGACCAGCTCCTTCATCTGCGTGATGAACCAGGGCTTGATGTAGGTCTTCGCGTACAGCTTCCGCACGTCGGCGCCCTTGCGGAGGGCCTCGTACATGATGAACTGCCGTTCGCTCGACGGCTCGGCCAGCATCAGCATGAGCTCGTCCAGCGTCTTGCGGTTGTAGTCCCGGGCGAAACCCAGCCCGTAGCGGCCGTCTTCCCGGGAGCGCACGGCCTTCTGCAGGGCCTCCTTGTAGGTTTTGCCGATGCTCATCACCTCGCCCACGGCGCGCATCTGCGTGCCCAGCCGGTCCGGCAGCGCGGGGAACTTCTCGAAGGCCCAGCGCGCGAACTTGACGACCACGTAGTCGCCCGACGGCGTATACTTGTCCAGCGTTCCGTCGCGCCAGTACGGGATCTCGTCCAGGGTGAGTCCGCCGGCCAGCAGCGCGGATACGTAGGCGATGGGAAAGCCCGTGGCTTTCGAAGCCAGGGCGGAGGAGCGCGAGGTGCGCGGATTGATTTCGATCGCCACGACGCGCCCGCTTTTCGGGTCGTGGGCGAACTGAATGTTCGTGCCGCCGATGACCCCGATGGCCTCGACGATGGCGTAGGAATACTTCCGCAGACGCTCCTGCAGCTCGGGGGCGATGGTCAGCATGGGGGCCGTGCAGTAGCTGTCCCCGGTGTGCACGCCCATGGCGTCGACGTTCTCGATGAAGCAGACCGTGATCATCCGGTTCCCGCCGTCGCGCACCACCTCCAGCTCGAGTTCCTCCCATCCCAGGACGGATTCCTCGACCAGGATCTGGCCCACCAGGCTCGCCCGCAGCCCGCGCTCGACCAGCGCGTTGAACTCCTGGACGTTGTACGCGAAGCCCCCGCCCGTTCCGCCCATGGTGTAGGCCGGGCGTATGACGCACGGCAGACCGACCTCGGCCAGCGCTTTCTCCGCCTCTTCCGGCGAATTGGCAATGGCGCTGCGCGGCACGTCGATGCCGAGACTGGCCATCGTATCCTTGAACGCCTGGCGGTCTTCGCCGCGCTTGATGGCGTCCACCTGCACGCCGATCACGCGCACCCCGTGCTTCTCCAGCACGCCCGCGCGCGCCAGTTCCGACGAAAGGTTGAGGCCGGACTGCCCGCCCAGGTTGGGCAGAAGCGCGTCGGGCTTCTCCCTGGCCACGATCTCCGACACCGTCTCCAGCGTGAGGGGCTCGATGTACGTGAAGTCCGCCATGCCCGGGTCGGTCATGATCGTGGCCGGATTGGAATTAACCAGCACGATTTCGTAGCCGAGGCTTCGCAGCGCCTTGCAGGCCTGGGTCCCCGAGTAGTCGAATTCGCAGGCCTGCCCGATGACGATGGGGCCCGACCCGATGATCATGACCTTCTTGATGTCCGTGCGTTTCGGCATATTCCTTTCCTCCTCCCCTACCTCCGCAGCCTGTGCCGCAGGCTGTCCACGGCCACGGCCAGCACGATGATCCCGCCCGTCACGACCTCCTGCACCCACGTCGGAAGGCCCATCTGCGAGCATCCGTTGCGGATCACGGTCATGATCAGCGCGCCGATCAGGCTCCCGGGCACGGACCCTTCGCCGCCGGCCAGGCTGCCCCCGCCGATCACCACCGCCGCGATCACGTCCAGCTCCTTGCCGATCGCCACGGTCGGATCGCCCACCGTCAGCCGCGAGAACTGCATCACGCCCGCCAGACCCGCGAACGTTCCGCCAAGCGTGTACACCAGCGCCCTGACCTCGTCAACCCGCACGCCGCACAGCCGCGCCGTCTGCGCGTTGGATCCCACGGCGAAAACGTGGCGCCCGAAGACCGTGTAGCGCAGCAGGCCGGCCACGATCACGGCCATGCCGATCACCAGCCATACGCCGGGGGGCCAGTCCCACGCCCCGCCGGCGGCCAGCAGCCTGTTCAGGCCGGTCAGCGGCGCGTCGATCTTCTTCTCGTCGGCGATGTTCTTGGCCACGCCGCGGATGACCAGCATCATGCCCAGCGTCACGATGAAGGGCACCATGCGCAACTGCGTCACCAGCAGTCCGGTGACCAGTCCGCACCACGCGCCCGCGCCCACGCCCAGCAGCGCCGCGGCCAGCGGATGCATGCCCGCGGTTTTCAGCAGGTAGGCGATCACCACCGTGGTCAGGGCGATGACCGATCCGACGGACAGGTCGATCCCGCCGGAGATGATGACCAGCGTCATGCCCAGCGCGGCCGTGCCCACGATGGCGGACTGCCGCGCGACGGTCTGCATGTTCGCCAGCGTGGCGAAGCTCGGCGGCGCCAGGAAACCGAAGAAGAGCAGCACCGCCCCCAGACCCAGCATCGGGCCCAGCGCGCCCGGCAGCCTGAATCCGCCTCTGCGCGCCCCGCCGCTCATGCCGCCTCCCCGGCCGCGGCCGCCCGCAGCAGGGATTGCTCGTCCCACTCCGCGGCCGGCCTGGCTTCGCCCAGCCGGCCGCGGCACATGACCGCGATGCGGTCGCACATGCCGAGCAGCTCGGGCAGGTAGCTGCTCACCATCAGCACGGCGCAGGCGCGGGCGCGGTCCGCGCCGCAGGCCAGGCGGTCGATCAAGCCGTATATCTGCGCCTTGCTGGCCACGTCGATGCCGCGCGTGGGCTCGTCCAGGAGGAGCACGTCCGCGTCCTGATAGAGCAGCCGCGCCATGGCCACCTTCTGCTGGTTGCCGCCGGAGAGCGCCGCGCAGGCGTCGGACGTGTCGCGGCAGCGGATGCCCAGGCGCGCCGACCATGCCCCGGCCGCGGCGCGGACGCGCCGCGGGGCAACGAAACCGAAGCGCCCCACCCCGCCCGGCCGCGAGAGCACCATGTTCTCGGCCACGCTCATGCCGACGGCCAGTCCCTCGCCCTTGCGGTCCTCGCTCAAGAACCCCGCGCCGGCCTTCAACATGTCCGGCGGCGAAGGGCGGAACGCCGCCGCGCCCACCGCCACGCGGCCCGACTTCACCGCGTCCAGCCCGAAGACCGCCCGCAGAAGCTCCGTGCGCCCGGCGCCGATCAGGCCCGCGATGCCCAGCACTTCGCCGCGCCGCAGCGCGAGGCACGCGCCCGTCGGCCGTTCAACGCCCGACAGATTCTCCAGCCGCAGGACTTCCTCGCCCGGCGCGCGGCGCGTGCGCGGGTACAGGCGCTCGAGCCGCCGCCCGATCATGAGGCTCACGATGCCGTCAACGGTCGCCTCTTCCGTCCGCCCCCCGCCGGCCACGGCGCCGTCGCGCAGCACCGTGTAGCGGTCGCCCACCCGCTTGACCTCCTCGATGAAATGCGAAATATAGACCACGCCCACGTCCTGCTTCTTCAGCCGGCCGATCAGGGCGAAAAGGCGGACCACGTCGGCCTGCCCCAGGCTGCTGGTCGGCTCGTCCAGCACCAGCACCCGGCACCCCGTGGCCACCGCGCGCGCGATCTCCACGACCTGCCGCTCCGCCACGGACAGGCCGCCCGTGCGCGCGCCGGCGGGAAGATCGCCGTGCCCGAGCTGCGCCAGCGCCGCGCGGGCGCGCTCCCGCGCGAAGCGGAAGCGCACCACGCCGCCGCGCGACGGCTCCAGGCCGAGGGAGATGTTCTCTTCCACGGTGAGGTGATCGGCGAGCGACAGCTCCTGGTAGATCATGGCGATGCCGCGGCGCCGCGCGTCCAGGGGATCGGACGGGCGGTAGGCGCGCCCGGCCAGGCGCATCTCGCCGGCGTCGGCGCGCTCCGCGCCGGCGAGGATCTTCATCAGCGTGCTCTTGCCCGCGCCGTTCTCGCCCACCAGCGCGTGCGCTTCGCCGGGGGCCACGCATAAGTCGACGCCGTCCAGGGCCGCCGTGGCCCCGAACCGCTTGCTCAGGCCCCGCATTTCGAAACAGGGCGGCATGGTCACTTCAACCATTGCGCGAAGTCGGGCTTGAGCAGCTCCCGGGTCCGGGCCTCGTTCATGTTCTCCGGCGTGGCCACCGAGGACCCCGTGTCGATGCGCTTCTCCACCGGCTTCCCGTCGAGGTGCGCCACCATGGTCTTCACGCCCAGGTAGCCCATGTTCATCGGATCCTGCAGCACCAGGCCGTGGATCTCGCCGCCCGCGAGGGCCTGCACGAGCTTGTCCGAACTGTCGAAGCCCACGTACTTGACCTTGCCCGCCACTCCGCCGTCCTGCAGGGCCCGCAGCATCCCGAACGTGGTTGACTCATTCGGGCAGAAGATGCCGTCCACCGTCAGACCGCCGTCCTGCTTGTACGGCGCCAGAAGGTTCTCGCTGGCCCGGTAGGCGCTCTCCGTCGTGGCGCCGCCGTACTGGTTGGCGCTGACGACTTCGATCTCCGGGAACGCCCGCATGGCGTCCATGAAGCCCTGCTCGCGGTTCATGGTGCTGGCCGACCCCTCCTGGTAGCGCAGCATGACCACCTTGCCCCTGCCTCCCAGCATCTCGGCCAGGCGCCGCCCGCCCTTTTCGCCGCCCACGCGGTTGTCCGTGGCCACGAAGCTGACGTAGTCTTCGCTCTTCAGGTCCGAATCGATGATTACCACCGGGATGCCGGCCGCCCTGGCCGAGGCCACCGGCTGCCGCAGCGCCGTGTCGTCCAGCGGCGCCAGCACGATCCCGTCCACGCCGCGCCCGATCATGTTCTCGACGACCTCGATCTGCGCGTCGCGGTCGTCCTCCTTCAGCGGCCCTTTCCAGATGATCTCCACGCCGCATTCCCGCGCCGCGCGCGCCGCGCCGGCGTGAATGGACTTCCAGAACTCGTGCGTGGTGCCCTTGGGAATCACGGCGATCACCCGCGGGCGCGCCGCTTCCTCCGCCGGCCGCTTCCCGCAGCCCGTCACGGCGCCCGCGGCGAGTGCCAAGGTCAGAACACATGCCTTTCTGTTCATCGCGCTCCTCCTTTCCCTCGCGTGTCGGCGCATATTCACACAGCGCGGCGAAGCGCGTCAAGCGCCGGAGGGGACGGCCGCGTTGTGGGTCAGTTTTAGCGTCGACGGTACCCCGTGCGGGGCGTATCGTTGCCGCATGGTTTCGCAATCCGATTCCGCCGCCCGCGGCCTGCTGGACTCGATCGGCAACACGCCGCTGGTCGAGTTGCGCCGCGTGCGGCCCGAACACGGCGCCCGCATCCTCGCCAAGCTGGAGGGCAACAACCCCGGGGGATCGCTCAAGGACCGCCCCGCGCTCTGGATGGTCAACGCCGCGGAGGCGTCCGGCCTGCTCACGCCGGGCAAGGTCATCCTGGAGCCGACCTCGGGAAACACCGGCATCGGGCTGGCCATGGTGGGCGCGTGCAAGGGCTACCGGGTCAAGCTGACCATGCCGGAATGCGTCAGCACGGAGCGCCGCCTGGTCCTGCAGGCCTTCGGCGCCGAGCTGGTGCTCACGCCCGCGCACGAGCGCACCGACGGCGCGATCCGCGAGGCCCGCCGCATCCTGGCCGAGGCGCCCGACCGCTACTACATGCCCAACCAGTTCGACAACGAGGCCAACTGGCGAAGTCACTACGCGACCACCGGGGCCGAGATCCTCGCGCAGACCGGCGGCGAGGTCACCGCCTTCGTGGCCGGCATGGGCACCACCGGCACGCTCATGGGCGTGGGCCGGCGCCTGAAGGAGCGCAATCCCGGCGTCCTGATCGTCGGCGTCGAACCCACGCCGGGACACGCCATCCAGGGCCTGAAGAACATGTCGGAGTCCATTGTGCCCGGCATCTTCGAGCGCGCGCGCCTGGATCGCGTCATGACCGTCGAGGACCGGCCCGCGTTCGCCATGACCGAGCGCCTGGCGCTCGAGGAGGGGCTGTTCGCGGGCATGAGCAGCGGCGCGGCGGTGTGGGCGGCGGTGCGCGTGGCGAGCGAGCTCGCGCCTTCCGACACGGTGGTCACGATCCTCTGCGACCGCGGCGACCGCTACCTTTCCACCAACCTGTTCCGCTCCGTCTGCGCCGAATGCCCGCCGTAGCCCGGCCCGTTCGTGAAGCGCCGGCCCCCGGCCCCAGTATAGGCTTGCGGATGGGGCGCGCTGAAGAAGCTCGAATACGTGGACCTGCTCATGCGCGAGATCGGGCCCCTTCCGCCGCGCAAACCCGCCGGCGAAAAGCACTGGGATTCGGCGGCCAGGGACGGCATGTCCTACGACCGCCTGCTCGACGCCATCATCGCCCTCGGCCTCGCGCGGGAATAGCCGAAATCCTCGACAGCCTCCGCGTCGTGTGACACACTTCCCGCGCTATGTCCCGACCGCACACCGTCATCTTTCTGCCCGACGGCATGGCCGACGAGCCGGTCGCCGCGCTTGGCGGCCGCACCCCCCTCCAGGCCGCGCGCACGCCGGCCATGGACAGCATCGCGCGCGAAGGCTGCAGCGGCACCCTTTTGACTTTGCCCGAGGGCTTTCCCACCAGCAGCGAGGTCGCCAACATGTCGGTGCTGGGCTGCGACCTGCCCACGGAGTTCTGCGGCCGCGGCCCCCTCGAAGCGGCGGGACGCGGCGTGGCGCTCGGGCCGGGGGACGTGGCCTTCCGGCTCAACCTGGTGAGCGTGGAAGACGGAATCCTCAAAGACTATTCCGCCGGGCACCTGCCGCAGGCCGCGGCGGAGGAGCTCGTCGCGGCGCTCAACGCCGCCTTCGGCGCGCCCGACGTCCGCTTCCACGCCGGCGTCGGCTACCGCAACATACTGGTGCTCTCCGGGCCGCGCTTCTCGGAGCGCGTGCGCACCGACAAACCCGACGACAACCACGGCGAGCGCGTCGCGGAGCACCTGCCCGCGGCCGTCGCGGACGAGGCCGCCGGAACCGCCGCGTTCCTGCGCCGCCTGATCGCCGAGGCGCCCGCCGTGCTGGAGGCGGCGCCCGCGAACCGCCGGCTGGCCGCGAGCGGAAAGAGCCCGGCCAACGGCGTCTGGCCCTGGAGCGGCGGACGCGCCGGGGCGCTGCGCACCCTGGCGGAAAAGTACGGCATCACCGGCGCGGTCATCTCGGCGGTCGACGTGATCATGGGCCTGGGCCGCTGCCTCGGCATGGACGTGATCCGCGTGCCCGGGGCGACCGGCTACATCGACACCAACTACGAAGGCAAGGCGCGCGCCGCGATCGAGGCCCTGCGCGCGCACGACCTGGTCTACCTCCACGTGGAAGCGATCGACGAAGTCTCGCACGAGCGCAACCTGGGCAGGAAACTCGCCGCCATCGAGGACTTCGATTCCCGCGTGGTCGCCCCCGTTCTGAACGCGTTCGGCGCGGACCTGAACGCGTGCGTGCTGCCGGACCATCCCGTGCCCGTGGCGCTCGGCAAACACACGCGCACCCCCGTGCCGGTGGCCGTGCGCCTGTCCGGCCGCGCGCCGGACGGGGTCCGGACCTTCGACGAGGTCGCCTGCCGGCAAGGCAGTCTCGGCGCCATGCGCAACGGCGACCTGATGAATTTGCTGTTCGGCCGCCGGACGGGGGCATAGCCCGCCGGATTGCCTTCCGGCCGCGGGCGGTCAGCCCCGCTGCCCGCCGTCGCCGTCGAGGTGGCGTTTCATGTCCACGCGGTCCGTATCCGCGTCCACGAACAGCGCCAGGTAGTCCGCCAGGTCGCGCGCGTGCTCGCTGTCCAGGTCGGCCCGCACCAGCTGCTTGTCGATGATCCGCAGGCCGTAGTCCGCGGAATCCGCCTCCTTGGCGCTGCGGAAGCGCCGTTGCGCTTCCGGCTCGATCATGCGCCGCAGGATGTCCACCAGCCAGCGGTTCTCGGCCACGCGCGCCGGCAGCAGGCCCGCCAGGCGCCCGGACAGCCCGAGCTTCGCTTCCAGAAGCGCGGCTTCGTCCGGCTGCGGCCCCGCGTCGACCGGCACGCCGCGCAGCATTTCGAGCGCCATGATGCCCGCGCTGTAGATGTCGGACGACGGCGCGCCGGCTTCGCGCCGGTGGATCTCGGGCGCCATGTACGGCGGCGATCCCAGCAGCAGCGTCAGCCGCTCGCCCACCGCCACCGCGCGGCCGAAATCGACGAGCTTCACGAACCCCAGCCGGTCGATCATCACGTTGCCGGGCTTGACGTCCGAATGCAGAAAGCTCATGGCGTGCAGCCGCTCCAGCCCGCGCAGGATTCCGTGCAGGATGTACACCACCAGTCCCGGCTGGAACCGCAGGCGGCCCTTGTCCTCCTGAAACAGCGCGCCCGAAAGCCGGCTCCATTCCGAAGTCCGGGCGCGCTTCATGGCGTAGTAGAAGTGGCGCGACGAGAGCAGATACCGCAGGTCCACGCCGTCCACCGGCTCCATCTCCACGTAGCCGACGCCGTAGGTCTCCTCGTAGCTGTTGCCCGTCACGAGGTGGGGGCTCTGGACGCGCTGCAGGCGCGAAACCTGCGACGCGATGCGCCCCATATCGGTCCAGTACTCGGCCGGGTTGCGGTAGAGCGAAGGATCGAAGACCTTGATCGCGTGCTCCGTTGCGCAACCCCGCGCGCCCTGGCGCAGGCCGAGAAAGACCTCGCCCTGACGCCCGCGCCCGAGGCTGCGCAGGAAGCGGTAGGCGAGCGGATAGTATATGGCGCGCGACTCCACGATGGACGTGTAGTTGCGGAAAAGAGCCTCCGCCGTCATGTGCGCGTCCGGGGCCGCGGCCGGCGCGCGCGCAAGACCGTCCCCGCCCGCGCCCATCAGGTCGATGCGCGGCACGCCGTCGCTGGGATCACGCATTGGCACGGCCGAAACTCGCTCCCGTCTATTCCGCCCGCCGCCGGGTCCTTCCGCCCGCGGCAGCGGCTCCCATACCCGAATACCCGCCGTCAAAAAAGCTTCTTTTTCTGTTTTCAGCTTTTGGCCGTCGAGATATTATTCCGCCGGTCTTCATGCGCACGCCGCTCCGCTTGGAGCGCGGCGCTGGGGCCGGCACGCCGGGCGGAGCGCGGTCTTGCAGCCCGCCTCGACCGGTCGTGCAGGTGATGGCCGGGCTTCATCTTGTGTCATGGTTGAGGTATCGGTCGGAAGGCAGCATGACACGAGAGAGGAAGACGGATGGACATCTATGTTGGCAACCTCCCCTACAGCGCGAGCGACGCGGACCTGCGGACGCTCTTTGAGAGCTACGGCCAAGTCGCCTCGGCCCGCGTAGTCATGGACCGCTTCTCCGGTCAGTCGAGGGGATTCGGGTTCGTTGAAATGCCCGAGCGCAACGAGGCCCTCAGCGCGATCGAAAAGACCAACGGCGCCGATTTCATGGGGCGCCGGCTGCGCGTGAACGAGTCCCAGCCGAAGCCGCGTCGCGAAGGAAACGACTTCGGCGGCCGTCGCGGCGGCGGCGGCGGCGACAACGATCGCCGCTGGTAGGCGCCGCGGCCGGACCGCGCGCACGCCTGCAGCCGCCACGCGGCGGCCAAGCCCTGCGCGGAATCCTCCCCTCCCGCAAGCGGAGGGGTCTGTCCGCTTCAGGTCCGGCGCGAACACCCCCCCGGAGTTGTCGGGTCGCGCCGCTTGACGAAACGCGTCGAACCTTGGACACTTCTCCTGCCGGCCCGGCGCACGGGCGGCATGGGCACGGGCACGGGCGCATGGCCGTCAGGGAGGGAGCCGCGTGAGGGGGAAACTGGCCAAGGAGCTGGGCGCCGCCGAGATCTTCTTTTTCCTCAAGGCCCTGCTGGCGGGCGCGGAACCGGACGCGGAGAAACCGGCGCCATGAGCTCCTTCTACGCCGACCTGCACGTGCATTCCAGGTTCTCGCGCGCCACGAGCCGCGACTGCGACCTCCCCAACCTCGCCCGCTGGGGACTGCGCAAGGGCCTGGCCGTCATGGGCACCGGCGACTTCACGCACCCGGGATGGCTGAGCGAAATCCGGCGCGACCTCGTGCCGGCCGAGCCGGGGCTCTTCCGCCTCAACAACCTTTTCGACCGCCGCGTCCAGGAACAGGTGCCGCCGACCTGCCGCCGCGCCGTGCGCTTCATGCTCCAGGCGGAGATCTCCACCATTTACAAAAGGGACGACCGCACCCGCAAGGTCCACCACCTGGTCTACGCCCCCACGCTGGAGATCGCCGAACGCATCGTCGCGCCGCTGGCGCGGATCGGCAACATCGCCGCCGACGGAAGGCCCATCCTCGGCCTGGATTCGCGCAACCTCCTGGAAATCGTTCTGCAGGCCGGCGAAGGCGCGTTCCTGGTCCCGGCCCACGTCTGGACGCCGTGGTTCTCCGCGCTCGGATCCAAGTCCGGATTCGACAGCATCGCCGACTGCTACGCGGACATGGCCGGCCAGGTCTTCGCCGTGGAAACCGGGCTCTCCTCCGACCCGCCCATGAACTGGCGCCTGTCCGCGCTTGACCGCTACCGTCTCGTCTCGAACTCCGACGCGCATTCCCCGGAGAAGCTGGCGCGCGAAGCCTGCGTGTTCGAGACCGGCGTGGACTACCACGCCATGCGCCGCGCCCTCGCCACGGGCAGAGGCTACGGCGGCACCGTCGAGTTCTTCCCCGAGGAAGGCAAATACCACCTCGACGGTCACCGCAAGTGCGACGTCCGCCTCACCCCCGCCGAGACCCGCGCCGGCAACGGCCTCTGCCCGGTGTGCGGCAAGCCGGTCACGGTCGGCGTCATGCACCGGGTCGAAGAACTGGCCGACCGGCCGGCGGGCGAGCGGCGCCCGGGCGCGGCGCCGTTCCGCAGCCTGATACCGCTGGACGAAATCCTTGGCGAGATCTTCGGGGTCGGCGCGGCGTCGAAGCAGGTGCGCCTCGCCCGCGAGGCCCTCGCCGCGGCCGTTGGCCCCGAGCTGTTCGTGCTGGAACGCGCCCCGCTCGACGACCTGCGCCGCATCGGGTCGCCGCTCCTGGCCGAGGCCGTCGAGCGCATGCGGAGCGGGCGCGTCATCCGGCGCGCCGGGTATGACGGCGCCTACGGCGCGATTCGCGTCTTCGACCCGTCCGAACTCAAGCCCGAACAGCGGCACGCCCTGCTCTTCAGCCTCCCGGAGCCCCCGGCGTCAAGGCCGTCCCCCCGCCCCGCGCCGCCCGCCGCCTCCCGCCCCCCGCCCGCCGCTTTCCCCCCCCGCCACGCGGCGGTCCGCGAATCCCCTGCCCCGCCCAGCGGGCCCGAGCTTTTCGGCGTCCTCTTCCGTCTCGATCCCGAGCAGCGGCTCGCCGCCAGCGTCGTGAAGGGTCCGCTGTTGGTCGTGGCCGGCCCCGGCACGGGCAAGACCCGCACCCTCACGCACCGCATCGCCTACCTCGTGCAGGACCAGAACGTGCCGCCGGAGCGATGCCTGGCCGTCACGTTCACCCGCCGCGCCGCGGCCGAGATGCGCGCGCGCCTCGACCGGCTCATACCGCAGCAGGCCCCGCGGGTGCCCGTCATGACGTTCCACGCGCTCGGCTGCGCCATCCTGGCCGAAAACGCCGCGGCGCTGGGCTGGCCCCGTCCGCCCCGCGTCCTGGCGCCGCACGAGCAACTGGCGCTCGTCGCGGCCGCCACCGGCGCCTCCGGCCGCAAGGCCGCGCGCCTCCTGCGGGCGATCGCGGCCTCCCGCCGCGCGGTCCCGGGCAATGCGCCCGAAGCGGCGCGCCCCCCTCCCGACCCCGAGATCGCCGCGGCGCGCGAAGCCTACGAGCGGGCCCTGCGCGAATCCGGCAGCGTCGACTTCGACGACCTGATCCTCATGCCCTTGCGCCTGCTCGAAGCGAGCCGCGCGCTGACCGACACCTACCGGGATCGCTACCGGTGGGTCTGCGTGGACGAATACCAGGACATCGACGCGCTCCAGTACCGCCTGATCAAGCGCCTCGTGCCGCCGCACGGCAACCTGTGCGCCATCGGCGACCCCGACCAGGCGATCTACGGCTTCCGCGGCGGCGACGTGCGCTTCTTCCAGCGGTTCACGCGGGATTTCCCGGCGGCGCGCGTCGTGACGCTGGCCCGCAACTACCGCTCCAGCCGCGCCATCGTCGCCGCCGCCCTGCAGGCGATCGCCCCGGCCACGCTCGTCAGCAACCGCGACTTGCGCGCCGTGCTCGAGGGACCGCCGAAAATCGTCCTTCACCGCGCCGCCACGGACGAAGCCGAGGCCGAGTTCGTGGTTCACACCGTGGAACGCCTCATCGGCGGCGCGACGTTCTTTTCCCTGGACAGCGGCCGCGCCGATGCCGCGGACGGCCGGACGGCCTTCTCCTTCGCCGACTTTGCCGTGTTCTACCGCACCGAGGCGCAGGCGCCCCTGCTGCAGAAGGCTTTCGCGCGCTCCGGCATGCCGTTCCAGCACCGCACCCACGCGCCCCTGCTGGAGACGCCGCTGGTGCGCGCGATCGTCGAGGCCATGGCCGCGGCGGAGAGCGCGGCGCCCGCGCCGCCGGAGCCGCTTTCCGTGGCGGCGCGGCTCGACGCCGTCGCCGCGGCGATGCCCGACGACCGGCGCGCCGCGGCGGCCGCGGCGGCCGCAATCCTGCGGCCGCTCGCCGCGCGCTGCGGAAGCCTGGATCAGTTCCGGCGCGAGCTGGCGCTCGGCGTGGACGGCGACCTCTGGGATCCGCGGGCAGACGCGGTCTCGCTGCTCACGCTGCACTCCGCCAAGGGCCTTGAGTTCGCGGTCGTGTTCATCGTCGGCTGCGAGGACGGCGTTCTGCCGCTGCAGCACGCCGGCGACGGCGACGACGCGACGGCCGCGGAGGAGGAGCGGCGCCTGTTCTTTGTCGGCATGACGCGCGCGCGCGACCGCCTGTATCTCTGCCACGCCGGGCGCCGGCGCTGGCGCGGCGCGGCGCAGTCGATGCATCCGTCGCGCTTCCTTGAAGCTATCGAGGAACAGCTCCTGGAACGCTCGCAAACGCGCCGCCGCGCCGCCCGCCGCCCGCAGGAGCAGCTTTCGCTCTTCGACGCCGTCTGACCCCTCTGCCGCGGAACTGCTCTTTCTGGCTCACTTCCGGTCAGCCCCGCGGCGGCAACCCGTCAGAAGCCGTGAAAGCGCGCGCTTGACGCCTGTCCGGCGGTTGGTTTAGCGTGATTACATATTTCCGCCGTGAAACAAATCAAGGATAAGGAGAGCCGCACATGCAACTCAAGGGCAGCAAGACCGCGCGAAACCTGATGACCGCTTTTGCCGGCGAGTCGCAGGCGCGCAACCGCTACAGCTTCTTCGCGGGCAAGGCCCGCAAGGAGGGCTACCGCCAGATCGCCGATATCTTCGAGGAGACCGCGAACCAGGAACGCGAACACGCCAAGCGCCTCTTCAAGCTCATGGACGGCGGCGAAGTTGACGTGGCCGCGAGCTTTCCTTTCGGCGTCATCGGCGGCACCGCCGACAATCTCAAGGCCGGCGCCGCGGGCGAGCACTACGAGTGGACGGAGATGTATCCGTCGTTCGCCGCCGCGGCCCGCGAAGAGGGCTTCGAGACCGCGGCCCGCGTGTTCGAGGCCATAACGGTCGCGGAGCGGCAGCACGAGAAACGCTTTCTGGCCCTTGCCCGCGGCGTCGAGCAGGGCACGGTCTTCAAGAAGGCGAAACCGGTGGTCTGGCGTTGCATCAACTGCGGCTACCTGCACGAAGGCGTCGAGGCTCCGGAAATGTGTCTGGCGTGCGCGCATCCGCGCGCCCATTTCGAGATTCTGGCCGAAAACTGGTGACCGTCAGGCGCCGCAGCTCCTTTTTTTGCTGTGCCGCCGGCGGCACTGGTGGTTAAATGACCCCGTCATGAAAAGGGGATTGGTCATTTCCGTCGCCGGCGCCGTGCTCGGCCTCCTTTTCTGCGCGCGGCACGGCGCCGCGCAGGAGACGGCGGCGGAGCCCGCGTCCGCGCGCGGGCTGGTCTACGTGGTGCCCGTCCACGACATGATCGAGCGCGGGCTGACCTACGTCATCCGTCGCGGCGTCAACGAGGCGGTGGCGCAAGGCGCTGGCGCCATCGTCTTCGACATGCATACGCCCGGCGGAAGGCTGGACGCCGCCGAAGAGATCATCGACATCATCGCCAACATAAGCGTGCCCACCTTCACCTTCGTCAACCGCAACGCCATCTCCGCCGGCGCGATCATCGCCATGGGCACCGACAGCATCTACATGGCGCCGGGCAGCCGCATCGGCGACGCCATGCCCATCATGGTGTCGCCTTTCGGCGGCGCCCAGGAGATGCCGGAGGCCATGCAGGAGAAGGCCGTTTCCTACGTCGCGGGCCTGATCCGCTCCACGGCGCAGCGCAAGCATCACGACCCCTTGCTCGCCGAAGCCATGGTGCGGCGCGAGATGGAGTACAAGATCGGCGACGAGGTGATCAGCCCCGCCGGCCAGCTCCTCACGCTGACCAATGTCGAGGCGGAGCGCGTCGTGTCGCGCGACGGCCGGGATGAGCCCCTGCTTTCGAAGGGAACGGCGGAGGATCTGCCGGCCCTGCTGAAGGCCATCGGGCACGGCGAAGCGGAACTGCGCGCGATCACCATCACGCCCGCGGAGAAGATCGCCCGCTATATCGAGATGCTGTCGGCCCTTCTGCTGATCGGCGGCCTGCTGGGCCTGTACGTCGAGTTCAAGACGCCCGGCTTCGGGCTGCCGGGCATCGCGGGGATTCTCCTGCTTGCGATCTGGTTCTGGGGCCACCACGTGGCCGGCCTGGCCGGCATGGGCGAGCTGGTTCTTTTCGCGCTGGGGCTGATCCTGCTGCTGGTCGAGGTCTTCTTCATACCGGGTTTCGGTCTCGTGGGCAGCGCGGGCATCGCGATGATGGCCTTGGCGGTGCTGATGGCGATGGTGCAGCACTCGCCCGGGCTGCCCGTCTATCGCCTTCCGGACATCCAGATCGACCGCGCCATGCGGACGGTCGGCTGGTCGCTGGCGGGCCTGATCGCCGCGGCGCTGGTCCTGTCGCGTTTCCTTCCGCGGACCACGCTGTTCCGGCGACTGGTCCTGGAGACGAGCGAGACCGCCGCGGCCGGCTTCAGCGCGTCCGCCGCGCCGGCCGACCTGCTCGGAGCGCGCGGCAGGGCCGACACCCCCCTGCGCCCCGCCGGCATCGCCGTTTTCGGCGAGCGCCGTCTGAACGTCGTGTCCCGCGGCGACTTCATTGACGCCGGCGCCCCCGTGGTGGTCGTCGAGACGCGCGGCAACCGCGTGGTCGTGGAGAAGGAGGAGCCGCGGGCTTTGTCATGAGCCAGGCAACGCTCGTTCAGCTTTTCGCCGTGGCCCTGATCGCGGGGCTGCTGCTGGTCGGCGCGGAGGTCTTCGTTCCGGGAGGCATCCTGGGCACCGTGGGCGCCCTGGCGCTCGTCGCCGCCGCGGGCGTCGCCTTTGCCGCCTTCGGATCCGCGGCCGGCATGTACATCGCGCTGGCCATCGTCATGCTCGCGGGCGTTTCGATCGTGCTCTGGATACGCTTCTTTCCGCGCACCGGCATCGGACGCAAGATGGCCGCTTCCCGCGACCTGGGCGACGCCAAGGCCGTCAATCCCGACATGGCCGCGCTGCTGGGCCGGGAGGGCGAGGCGCTTTCCGATCTGCGCCCCGGCGGCTACGCCCGTATTGACGGCAAGCGGGTGGACGTGATAACGGAAGGAGCGATGCTCGCCCGCGGCGCGCGCGTGCGCGTCGTGCGCGTGGAAAGCAACCGCGTCGTGGTGCGAAAGGTCGCGTGAGGATCTCAGCAGCCGGCGAAAATGCAGCCAACAACCAATAGCCAGCAAGGGGGAGTACAGCCATGCCGCTAGTATCAAAGTTTCTTGCCGTTCTGATGGTCATTCTCGCCATCGGCGCATTCGTCTTCGTGCTGATCTTTCTGCAGTTCCTCAACGTCTGGATCCGGGCGTACATGTCGCGCGCTCCGGTCTCGCTGGCGTCGCTGATCGGCATGAAGCTGCGGCGCGTTCCGCCGTCGCTGATCGTCGACGCGCGCATCCGGCTGGTCAAGGCGGGCCTGGACCTGGCCACGGACCAGATCGAGGCCCACTTCCTCGCGGGCGGCGACGTCATCAACGTGGTCAACGCCCTCATCGCGGCGGACAAGGCCAATATTGACCTGTCGTTCCAGCGCGCCGCCGCGATTGACCTGGCCGGGCGCAACGTGCTGGATGCCGTGAAGACCAGCGTCAACCCCAAGGTCATTGACTGCCCCGATCCGAGCAAGACGTCCATCGGCATGCTTGACGCCGTGGCCAAGGACGGCATCCGCCTGCTGGTGAAGGCCCGCGTGACGGTCCGGGCCAATATCGAGCGCCTCGTGGGCGGCGCGACTGAAGACACGATCATCGCCCGCGTGGGCCAGGGCATCGTCAGCGCCATCGGCTCGGCCAGCACCTACAAGGCCGTGCTGGAGAACCCGGACCACATCAGCCGCCGCGTTCTCGACAGCGGCCTCGACGCGCAGACCGCGTTCGAGATCGTCTCCATCGACATCGCCGACGTCAGCGTCGCGGGCGTCAGCGGCGCCCGCGAAGTGGCCAACGTGGGCGCGCTGCTCGAGACCGAACGGGCCGAGGCCGACAAGAAGATGCGCCAGGCCGAGGCCGAAGGCCGCCGCGCCATGGCCGTGGCCCAGGAGCAGGAGATGCGCGCGCGCGTGCAGGAGATGCAGGCCAAGGTCGTCGAGGCCCAGGCCGAAGTGCCGCGCGCCATGGCCCAGGCTTTCCGCGAGGGCAATCTCGGCGTGATGGATTTCTACCGTCTGCAGAACATCGAAGCCGACACGGGCATGCGCAAGTCCATCTCGGGCGAAGGCAGGCATGAAAGCCCGGCGGCGGGCTGAGGTCGGACGTGGAGAACCTGTTCTGGGTGCTGATCGTTCTGGCCACCATCGTGGCGCAGATCGTCAAGCTGTCGCGGCGCCGCGGTCCGGCGCCCGCGGCGCCGCGTGAGGAACGGGACCCGGACGAGACCCTGCGTCGTCTCCTGGAGGAAATAACCGGCGTGGCGCAACCGCGCTCCCGGCCGCCCGCGCCGCCGCAACCGCGCCCGGCGCCGGCGATAGCCGGGCCCTCCGCCCTGTCTTCCGGGCGCGAATTTGCGGCCCCGGCCGGGGGCGGAGCGGAGCGGCGCCAAGGCGCAGCCGGACGCCCCGCGGCCCCCGCGGCGCGCGCGCGCAAACCGCGCCCCCCGGCTCCGCCCGCGCTGCCCGGCGTCGTCGTTCCCCTGCCCGCCGCCGCTCCGCTGGCCGCCGACGCCTACGCCCAGCAAGGCGGCCGTCCTTCCGCCGCCGCCGCGAAGCTCAGGCCGGAGATTCTGGCGGACGTGGCGGAGGCCGGCGCGCTGCGCCGCGCGGTCCTCCTGCGCGAGATTCTCGGCCCGCCGCGCGGCATGCGGCCCGCCGCGCGCTAGGATTCGGTCCGGGAATCGCCCCGGACGGCACGGAGGCGGTCCCTCCAACCGGGGGAAGCCGGCGTTCTTTGCGAGGAAATGAATGGTCGGGCTCCGTCCCGGCCGCCAGGGGGCAATTGCTGGACGGGCTCCTGGTCGATGGTCTTCAGCGCGCGAGCCAGATCCTGACGGTCAGCTGGCGCCGTCCCCAGCGCAGGGCGGCCGCGTGCGTGCGGAAATACAGGTCAATGTGGTCGCCCTTGACATCCCCGCCCCGGTCCTCCACCCGCCCGTAGCCGTAGCCGGGAACATGCATGATCGTGCCGAAGGGATAGCGGGAAGTGTCGGCCGCGATCGTGCCCCGCACGGCCATCGTGCCGCTGGCGGTCTGGCCCACCAGCTTGGTCTTCCCCTTGCTGGGCCCGCTCGAGTAAACCGGCCGCCCGTACCACGTGCGCCGCCATCCGCAGCATTTCCCGCAGCGGCAGTAGCCCGTCACGATCAGCGCGCGCTCAATCGGGTCGGCGCCCCGCGGCGGACGGATGCGCGCGCAGCCGGCCATGGGCGCGCACAGCGCCAGCAGCAGCAGCCAGCGCCACGGCGGGCCGCCGCGCCGCGCCTTCCGCGCGCAACCGGGCGTCGGACTCCCTTCTTTTGTCATTCTCATAAACGGCCGCCGCCCGTATAGTAGCTGTCCGGGAACGATAACGGAAGGGCGCATGTCGCAGGCAAGCAAGAAATCCGCGGCGCGGGCCGGCACCGCCGGGCTCACGCTCCTGGGGCGAAGCCGGCAGCCGTATCCGGCTTCGCCGGGCAGGGCGCGCCTGGAGGCCTTCCGCAACACGCATCCCGGCCGGGACTACTGGATAACCTTCGAATGCCCGGAATTCACCGCGCTCTGCCCGGTTACCGGACAGCCCGACTTCGGACGCCTGACCATCCGCTACATCCCGGACAAGCTCTGCCTCGAAAGCAAATCCCTGAAGCTCTATCTCTTCTCCTTCCGCAGCCACGGCGCTTTCCACGAGGAAGTCGTGAACCGCGTGCTGGACGACCTTGTCCGCGCCGTCAAACCGAGGCGGGCGCACGTCAGCGGCATCTTCAACCCGCGCGGGGGCATCGCCATCTCCGTCCAGGCCGAGTACCCGTAGCGCGCCCGGAGGAACTTACAGCTTCTGACCCATTGCTATGAACCCATTGCTTTAAACCTTGCACTGATGTCGCCGCCTCCTACAATCGGCGCCATGAAGACCATCACTACCATCGCCGCCGCCGCGCTTGTGGCGACGTCACTGCCGTCCCGGCCGTCTGTCGCCTCGTCTGCGTCCTCCAGCTCCGTTGCGGTCGGGTCCCGCTACCACGTGGACCACTCGGCTTTCGAGGCCCTTCCCTTTACCGGCAATTTTTCGGCCGCCGCGGCCTACCAGTGGCACGAGGAAGCCGGCTACTGGCAGGTGGCCCTCGACTACGTGCCGGCGTTCACGGGAAGCAATGCCGTCGAGGCCGTGTACACGCCGCAGCTCAACCTGATCTTCAACGACGGAATCTGGCGCGGCGGAGCGGGCGTGCTGAATTCCTACATTGACCGCGGCGACAACGCCGACCCCTGGACCGGTTTCTACTGGCAGTTCATCGCGGGCATCAACCTGCCGGTCAAGCACGTAGACTTCGACCTGATGGTGTTCTACGTCTTCGAGAACGGCCGGGCGCTCCGCGAATTCGATCTCAAGGACCTTGAGTTCGGCATCTGGCTCAACCTGAGCCTCTGAGAAGCGCCTTACGGCACGACTCAAGGCGCGCGCATCCCCGCCCGCCGCCCCCTTCCGGTCCGCCTGTGCGCCTCCGCGTGGGAGCAAATCCGGCTACCGCCCCTCGCGCAGGCGCCGGACCCATCGCCACAGCATGAACTTCAGCCGGTCCATGACGGACGGCCGCCGTCCGCGCCGCGCCGCGCGCGATTCCGGGCGCATGTAGTCTCGATCGCTCAGGCCCATATCAAGGCCGACACACAAATGACTCCGCCAACAACGAACGACTCCGGCATTGCTTCCGGCCCCTCGCCTGTTCTACTATGCCTCTTCGCATGATGAAGTCAACGGTCAACCCGGCCTTCGCCCTCGCCCTCGCCCTCGCGCTCGCGGCCGCCGACACGGCCACCGCGGGGCTGGCGGTGCCCTTTCAGACCGCGCGCCGCTCGGTCGTGAAGATCCACGTCACGAAGCAGGAGGACGACTACAGCCTGCCCTGGCAGGGCGGCCGCATGATGAACGGCACCGGCACCGGCTTCATCATCGGCAGGCGCCGCATCCTGACCAACGCCCACATCGTCTCCAATGCCCGCTTCATCCAGATCCAGAAGGACGGCGATCCGCGGCGCTATGACGCCGCCGTCCGTTTCGCCGGCCACGACTGCGACCTCGCCACGCTGGAAGTCGCCGACCCCTCCTTCTTCGAAGGCACGACCTCGCTGGAACTCGCCGGCGCCCTGCCGCGCCTGAGCGACACGGTCACCGTGCTGGGCTACCCCATGGGGGGCGACCGGCTTTCGCTGACCCGGGGCGTGGTCTCGCGCATCGACTACAGCGTCTACTCCCACAGCGGCGTCGATCATCACCTCGTGCTGCAGGTCGACGCCGCGATCAATCCCGGCAACAGCGGCGGGCCGGTGCTTTTCAGAGGACGCGTCGTCGGCCTGGCCTTCCAGGGACTGGCGTGGGCGGAGAACATCGGCTACGCCATCCCCGTGCCCGTGATCCGGCGCTTCCTCGACGACATCGCCGACGGCGCGTACCACGGCTACCAGGAGCTCGGCGCCGCGACGCTCGAACTGCGCAACGCCGCCCTCCGCCGCGCCCTCGGCCTGCCGGATTCCCGGTCGGGCGTGGCGGTGCACTACCTGGACCCGTTCGGCTGCGGCGCGGGACGCCTGGAAGAGGGCGACGTGCTGCTCGCGATCGACGGCCACGATATCGCGGACGACGGCACCATCCGGCTCGACGGCAACGGCGTGCTTTTCGCGGAACTGCTCGAGCGCAAGCAGTGGGGCGAAGCGATCGATCTGAAGGTCTGGCGCAAGGGAAGCGCGCAGAGCGTGAGCGTGCCGCTCACCGGTCCCGCGGACCCCTTTGGCTACCGCCGCATCTACGACGAGCGTCCGCCCTACGCGATTTTGGCCGGACTGGTGTTCGCGCCCCTCTCGCGCAACTATCTCGAAACGATCAAGTCTTCCACGTCCGAGACCAATGCGCGGCGCCTGCTGTATTTCCTCACCTACGCCAAGATCGACGGCCTGTGCGAAGGCCGCGACGAGTTCGTGGTCCTTACACGCCGGCTGCCGCATCCGGTCAACACCTACAGCGAAAGTTTCCTGTACGGCGTGGTCGGGACGGTCAACGGGACGCGCGTGCGCAATCTGCGCGAGTTCAACGGCGCCCTGGCGTCGCCGGCGGGCGGATTCCACGTGATCCGTTTCGAGGGCATGGAAGACGAGCTGATCATCGGCGCGGAAGCGGCCGCCGCCGCCGCCCCGCGGATCATGGAGGCCTACGCGGTCCCCGCGCCCGCGTATCTCGGCGAATGAAAAGCTTCGCGTTCAGCCTGTTTGTCGCCGCCGCGGCGCTCGCGGCCGCCGGCCGCGCCCTGCCCGCGCGGGCCGCGGTTGAAGACAGCCTTGTGGAAGTGCTCGTCACCTTCCAGGAATACGACCCTTTCCTGCCGTGGCAGAAACGCCAGCCCGACCAGCGCGAAGGCTACGGCGTGGTCGTGGGCGACGGCCTCGTCTTCACGACGGAGAGTCTCGTGCGCAACCAGACGCTGGTCGAGCTGCGCCGCGCGGGCCGCGGCGAGAAGATCGCCGCGCGCCTCGTCATGGCGGACTGCCGGCTGGATTGCGCCCTGTTGCGCTTCGACACCGCCGCGCCCGCGGCCGGAGGACTCGCGGCGGTGCCGGTGGCGGAGACCATCCCCCCGGACGCGCAGGTCGCCATCGTGCAGCTCGACGAGACGCGCCGCCCGCAGCGCGGCGACGGCCGCGTCGTGCAGATCGCGGTCAAGGATCTCCCCCACGCGCCGCACGGCGCGCTGACCTTCAGCGTGCTGACCGAGCTGAACGTCGGCCGCGCCGGCGCGCCCGTGTTCCACGGCGGCAAACTGGCGGGCGTGCTCATCGCCTACAGCCGCCAGGATCGCATCGGCGCGATGCTGCCGCACAACACGCTGGCGCGTTTCGTGGCCGACGCGCAGACCGAGCCGTACGAAGGCGTGGCGTGGGCCGGGTTCGTCTGGAAGGAGCTGGTCGACCCCGCCAAGCGCGCCTACCTGCGCGCTCCCGACGACGGACGCGGGGTGCAGATCATGACCTGCCTGCCCGGCACCGGCGCCGCCGAAGCGCTGCGTCCGGGCGACGTGGTGCTGAGCTGGGACGGCCGCGACATCGACAACCTCGGCTTCTACGACGACCCCGACTACGGACGCCTCAACCTGGCCTATCTGATCATGGGGCGCCGGCGGCCCGGCGACAAGGTCCCCGTGCGCCTGCTGCGCGACGGCCGCGAGCGGGAAGCCGATGTCCGACTGGCCCGCTGGTCCGACGACGACGCGCTGATCCCCGAGAACACGGCCCGCGAACGGCCCGAGTACCTGCTCGAGGGCGGCCTGCTCCTGCGCGAGCTCACCGGCCGTTACCTTCAGTCCCACGGGCCCGAGTGGATGAACCGCGTGGATTCGCGGCTCACCAGCCTCTATCTCACGAGCCGCCTAGCCCCCGAGCGCCCCGGCGACCGGATCGTTATCCTGGCCGCGGTTCTTCCCGACCCCATCAATGTCGGGTACCAGCATTTCGGCAACATGGTGGTCACGCGCGTCAACGGCCGTCCGGTGAGCAACATGAGGGACGTGTTCAAGATAGCCGGCGAAGACGGGATGCTGAAGGCCCTCACGCTGCGCACGGTAGCCGTGGACCTGGTGCTGGACGCGGAGCAGATGGAGGCGGCCAACACGCGTCTGGAGCGGCAATACAGGGTCTCCGCGCGAAGCTATCGGCGCGAGCCCGCCCCCGGCGACAGCCGTTGAGGTAATCCATGCTGTTCAAAGCCGCCGTGCACTACTACCTGCTCGCCCTGCTCGGCTGCGCCTTTACCCTTTTTGCGGTTCCGTACGCCAGGTTCGCCGCCGCCCGGGAGGACCTGCGCCGCGCCCGGGAGTTGCTTGCTTCCGGCCGCTGGCAGGCAGCCGCCTCGCGCCTCGAACAGGCCCGTCCCTGGGCCGAGCCGCATCCCCGGCTGCGCCAGGATCTCGAATGCGAGTTGATCCGTTGCTTCGCGCGCGCCGGCGACATCGGGGGGGCCGAGCAAATGGCCGAGGAAATGGCGCGGAGCGCGGTCACGCCTTTCACCGGCGGCGCCGGACTTCTCGAAACGATCCAGACGCCGGCCCGCGCCTTCATCAATACCTGCGTGGACACGCGCGGCACGCTCCGCTTCACCCGCTGGTCGGGATACGAGGCCCTCCTTGCCGAGTTGCGGGGCGACGGCGCGCGCCTCGCGCCGGTGGCCGGCCGCCTGCGCGCGCGCCATCCCGGCAATCCGGTCGCCCTGGCGCATGCCCGCGCCGCGCGGCCCGCCCCGGCCCGCAAAACACCGGACGGTTCGTACCGGTCCGACGAAACGCGCTGGGGGATCGTCAAGTCCGCCCAGGCAACGGCCTACGACACCGGCGGCCAGCCCAGGGGCAAGCTCGCGGCCGGTACGACGGTGGCCATTGCCAGGCTCGTGGCCTCCGCGTCCGGCGACGTGGCGGTGTGCACCGGCCTTTCCGGAACGCCCGACCTGCCCTCGCCCTTCGTGCTCAAGACCGCCGATCTCGTGGTGCGGCGCGGATCTTTTGACGAAGCCGGCGAAGAGGAAAAGGCCCTCGTGCGCCGCAAGGCCGAGGTCGAGGCCCGCATCGCCGACGCGCAGACCGCCGCGCGCGACGCCGCCCTGCGCGGCAACCCGCACCGCGCGGAATTCGAGCGCCTGCGGGCGGAAGCGCGCGCCTTCAACGCGGAGGTCAAGGACCTGCGCGCCAGGTACGATGCCGCGGAAGGCGCCGAGCGCATGACCTACGGCGACCGGCTGCGCCTCCTGAAGCACCGCGAGACGGATCTCTCCGCCCGGCTCCGGGCCGCCCGGGAGAGCTTCGAGGAATGGAACAGGCAGCACGCCGCGCCTCCCGCCAACGCCGTCCCGGCCGATCTGCAGACGCAGATTGCCGCGCTGGACGCCAGGCTGCGCGAAATGGAACCGCGGCGGTGAAACTGGGTCTCATCAGGGCGGCCGCCGTTCTGTTCTGCGCCGCCACGACCTCGTGGCTCGTCCGCTACGAGGCTTTTCCCGAGCTGTTCACCAGTTCCATCCGCGGCTACTCCCGGCTGCTGCGGCGGGACGTCCTCGTGTCGGACTCCTGGATGAAAGTCAAGTACGGCGGAAGGGACGTCGGCTATACGCACACCGGCATCGACACCGCGGACGACGGCGGAGAGGACTCCTACCTGCTCAGCAATCGCACCGATCTGAACGTCACGCTCATGGGACAGCCGCAGAGCTTCTACGCCGCGGGCACGGCCGCCCTTGACGCCGCCTACCGCCTTCGGAAATTCGCGTTCAACCTCACCGCCGGGGCGCTGCGGGTCGCCGTCAGCGGCCGCCGCGCCGAGGGCGCCATCTTCGACGTCACCCTCGACACGGGCGGCGAGATCCGGAACATGCGCGTCGAGATCCCCGACGACGTCGTCATCCACTCTCCGACCGCCTTCCTGGCGCTGAGGCGGCTGCGTCCGGGGCAGGAGATGTCGCTCGCGGCCCTCGACCCCCTCACGCTGAAGAAGACCGCCGTGCGCGTCAAGGCGGTCGGCGTGGAACGCGTCGCCGGGCCCGAAGGTCCGGTCGAGGCCACCGTCCTCTCCGCCGCCTACCAGGGCATGCAGTTCCGCACCTGGATCGACGCGAAGGGCAACATCCTCCGGCAGGAATCGCCGCTGGGCTGGGTGGCGGAAAAGTGCACGCGGGAGGAAGCCCTGGCGGCGGCGGCGGGCACGGGCAAGGGCGTGGAACTCCTCGAAATCATAACCGGGCGCCTGCTGGCGCCGGAGTCATGAGATGATAGAAATCCGCGGACTGAACAAGCGCTTCGGGCGCACGCACGCCGTGCGCGACCTCGATCTCAGCGTGCCCCGCGGCGAGCTCTTCTGCCTGCTCGGACCCAACGGCGCCGGCAAGACCACGACCATGAAGATTCTCGTCGGGCTCCTGCGCCCCACTTCCGGCTGCGCGCTCATCGGCGGCCATGACATCCAGCGCGAACCGGAGGCGGTCAAGCGCCTGATCGGCTATATCCCCGACATGCCCTACCTGTACGACCGCCTCACCCCGGGCGAGTTTTTCGAGTTCATCGGCGACCTGTACGATCTTCCGCGCGACGAAGTGCGCCGCGCCATGCGCGAAACCTTCGCCCTCTTCGGCCTGCTGGACTACCGTTCCGCGCTGATCAAGGAGCTCTCGCACGGCATGAAGCAACGCCTCATCTACGCCTGCACCTTCCTGCACGATCCCCGGGTGCTCTTCATCGACGAGCCGCTCGTGGGGCTCGACCCGCACACGATCCGCCTCATCAAGGACATGCTCCTGCGCAAGGCGCGCGACGGCGTCACGATCATGCTCACGACGCACATCCTGTCGCTCGCGGAGGACGTGGCCGACCGCATCGGCATCGTCTCGCGGGGCAGGCTGATCGCCCTCGGCACGCTCTCCGAGCTCTCCGTGCGGGCCGGCGGCAAGCGCAACCTCGAGGAATCGTTCCTGCACCTGACGGCCGAGGACGAGAAGTCGGCCGCCGGGGGGGAGCCGCGGGCATGAGCGCCCGAAGCGCCCTCGTCTTCAAGTGCCGCCGCTCGGCCGTCAACCTCGGCCGTATCCTGCGCGAGCAGTCGTCGCTCAAGTTCTGGTTCATCCTGCTGTTCGCCCTGCTGATGGAATCCGGCCTGTTTTTCCTTTTCCTGGACGGTTTCCGGTTCTTCGCCAAGATCGGCGGGGCCGGCGGCATCCTGATCGACCGCCTGTTCGGCGTGTTCTTCCTGGGCATGGGCGCCATGCTTGCCGTGTCGGGCGTCGTGTCGGCCTATTCCACGATCTTCCGCTCCGAGGAGATTCCCTTTCTGCTGGTGCATCCCTTCCGCATGTCCGCCATCACCGTCTACAAGTTCCTGGAGTCGACCGCTTTTTCTTCCTGGGCCTTCTTCATCATTGTCATTCCCTTCGCCGGCGCCTACGCGGTGCACCAGCGCATGAGTTTGCTCTTCGCGCTGTGGGCTTTCGTGTTTTCGGCGCCTTTCCTGGTGCTGTGCTCCGCCGTCGGCGCGCTGTTCACGTTCCTGCTGGTGCGCTGGTTCCCGCGCGCCCGCCTGCTGCAGTGGTGCGCCGCGGCCGTGATCGCCGCCGCGGCCTTTATCCTGTGGCGCTGGCGCTCGAGCATCCCGGTTCTGCTGGGCGCCGGGCATACCACCTTCGCCCTGACGCGCCTCGTGCCCGGTTTCACCGCGGCCTCCAACCCCCTGCTGCCGAACTGGTGGATCGCGGAGGGCATCCTGACCATGGCCCGGGGTGGCCTCGCGCGCGGAGCGCTGCTGCTGGCCACCCTGGTTTCCTGGGCCTGCCTGGGCGTGGTGCTCGTGGAATGGCTGGGCGGGCGGCTCTTCTATCCCGCGTGGGAACGGTCCGCCGGCGGCGCCTCCGCCCGGCACGCCCCCTTCCTGCTGAACGGCATCAGCCGCCGGCTGGCTTTCCTGCCCGGCGACGTCCGGGGCGTCCTGGCGAAGGATCTGCGGTCATTCCTGCGCGACCCCCTGCAGTGGTCGCAGGCGCTGATCTTCTTCGGCCTGCTGGCGCTGTATTTCGCCAACCTGCGGACATTCCGCTACCACGTGCTGCCTGACGTCTGGCGCAGCGCCATCTCGCTGCTCAACGTGTTCAGCGTGTCGGCCGTCATGTGCTCGCTCGGCTCGCGGTTCGTCTATCCCCAGCTCAGCCTGGAAGGCCAGGCCTTCTGGGTCGTGGGCCTTTCCCCGGCGCGCCTGGGCCGCATCCTGCTGACGAAATTCCTCAGCTCCGCGCTCGGCCTGACCGCCGTTACCGTGAGCCTGACCATGCTGTCGGGCGCCATGCTGCACGTCGCGTGGGTCGCCCGCGTGACGGCCGTGGCCCTGGCTTCGGCCGTAACCCTGGCCGTGTGCGGGCTGTCGACCGGACTGGGCGCGGTCTTCCTGGATCTGCGCCAGTCCAATCCCGCCGCCATCGTCTCCGGCTTCGGGGGAACGCTGAACCTTGTGCTCAGCCTGGCCTTCATGCTGGCGGCTATCGTCCCGTTCGGGGCGCTGTTTCACTGGCGGGCCGTCGGATCCCTGACGCCCTTCCACTTCCGCCTCGGGCTCGCCGCCGCGTCGGCCTGGCTGCTGGCGCTCACCGCTCTCGCCACGGCCCTCCCCCTGCGGCTGGCCGCGCGCTCCCTCGCCCGGCGGGAGTTCTAAAGCAGCAGATCCCACTGCAGGATTTCGCCCTGAACGAGGCTGATCGGAATCACCGCGCCCCATGCGTCAAGCAAGCCCTCGAAGGTCGCCGAGGTGCCCACCTTCAGCCGCGAAGCCTTGTCTCTTTCCGACTCCTTCAGGATTATCAGCACGTCGGAGGTAAGCGTCGCCGGATTCATTCTGACCTGCACGGCAAGGTTGCCCCACGTCTCGGACACGCTTGTGACGGTGCCTTTCCATTGCACCTTCTTCCCCTTGTACTGCCCCCACAGCTCCGCCTTCTGCTCTTCGGTTCTCTCGCTGCCGAAGCCGTAGATCTTGTCAATCTCCTCCCAGCCGACGCCGCCGCCCCCCGCCCCCTCTCCCCGGCAATGCATGCTCGCCAGCCCCAGCAGAACCGCGAACAAACCGACCCGGCATTCGATCTTCATGTTGCCTTGTTCCTTTCCGCCGCCCCGGCGTCTCCGCCGCCCGCGCCCCGAAAATCCCGCAAGGCGCGCTGATTGCGCCCGTCGAACGGTTGCGGCCCGGCGAGGGCCGACCGCGCCCTGCTGCGGAATCATATTTCCACCATCCCGTCCGTTGCGCAATGCGATTCGGGCGGAAAAGTGAGCGGCGGTCAAGGGGCCTGCAGGCGGCGCCGGTAGCGGGCCGGCGTCACGCCGGTCAGCCGCTTGAAGTGTTTGATGAAGTAGCTTTGATCGCCGAAGCCCGCTTCGTAGCCAATCTCGGCGCAGCTTCTGGACGTGCGCTCCAGCATCTGCTGGGCATGCCTGACGCGCACTTCCCGGATCACCTGGCCGACGGTGCGACCCGTCAAGGCCTTCACGAGGTGTGACAGGCGCACCGGGCTCAACCCCACGCCCGCGGCCACCGTGCGCAGGCTGATGCGCCCGGCGTATCCCCGCCCGATCAGGTCCAGCGCCGCCCGCACCTTTTCGTTGGAGCGGTTCATGCCGTGCAGGTAGATGCCGTCGATGAACTCATCGAGCGCGTCCATCAACTGCACCGACAGATCCTCGAAGCTCCCGGCGTGCACCAGCCGCTCGGTCCAGGCGTGGTTGCGGTCGATGAGCGGCTCCAGCAACTGGTTGTCCTCTATCGCCGCGCGCGTAAGACAGCTCATCAGTTCCACGGCGCGCGCCCGCAGCACCACCAGTTTCGGCGACGACAGGTAGATCGCGGCCAGCATGTCGTTCAGGATCCGTCGCGCGCCGTTGCGGTCGCCGGCCCTGATGTTCGCCAGCAGCATGCGCTCCTTTTCGAAGGCATACAACGCCTGGCCCCCGCGCCGCCGCTGGTCTTCCGCGGCCTCCTGGATCTGGCGCTCCTGCATGACGCGCAAACGGTTCTCCCGCAACAGCGCCGGCGTCCAGCCGCTCACGGCGTAGAAGACCTCGTAGAGCGCGTCCGCCGCCTCGGTCACGCGCTGCGCCGGCCACCTGGGCAGCCGCGCCACAAAACGCTCGGCCTCGCGACGGCCCATGCCCATCCGCGCCAGGCACGCCGGGGCTTCCCCGTCCGCACCCGCCCGCACCTCGCCGGCGAGCAGGCCGCCGTGCACCATGCGCCGGTCCTCAAGCCCCAGAACCCAGGCGGCCACGCCGGGCGCCGCCTCGTAAACGAAGGCGCGCCCCTCGCCGATGCTCTGCTGCAGGGCGTAGTCGCGCCGCCGGCGCACTCCGGCCAGAGCGTCAAGCGGGTCGGCGGCGCCGCCGGTCCGCCCGGCGAAATCCATCAGCCGCGGACGCAGCCCGAAACGCCGGTGATACTCGTGGCGCACGTCGGCCAGGATGCGTTTCGACAAAATCGCCATATTCAGTCCTTCGGACCGCTCAAATATTCACACCTTTGCGCGTATTTCAATCCAAAAGCAACAAATTCGTTATACTTCACGAAAAAGACGGCCTATCCGCGCGGGCGCGATTCCGCTTCCATGACCCCGCGCAAACGCGGAAGGAGGAGGCAGCCATGACGCTAGTCGAGCAGATCGCGGAAAACCTGATGAAGGGCAAGGCCAACGACGTCAAGGCGCTGGTGGAGAAGGCGCTGGCGGAGAACCTGCCGCCCGGCAAGATCCTGAACGAGGGGCTCCTGGCCGGCATGAGCGTGGTGGGCGAGCGCTTCAAGAAGAACGAGGTCTACGTGCCCGAAGTGCTGATCGCCGCGCGCGCCATGAAAGCCGGCATGGCTGTTCTGCAGCCGCGCCTGGCCGCCGCCGGCGTCGAGCCGTTGGCCACGGCCGTCATCGGAACCGTCAAGGGCGACCTGCACGATATCGGCAAGAACCTCGTGGCCATGATGCTGGAGGGCGCCGGCTTCAAGGTCGTCGACCTCGGGATCGACGTTCCCCCCGAGAAGTTCGTGTCCGGCGCCCGCGACAACAAGGCCGGGGTTATCGGCGTCTCGGCGCTGCTGACCACCACCATGACCAACATGAAGGCCGTGGTCGAGCAGGTGAAGGCGTCGGACATCGCCGCCCGGGCCAAGGTCATGATCGGCGGCGCGCCCGTGACCCAGGCATTCTGCGACGAGATCGGCGCCGACGGCTACGCGCCGGACGCCGCCTCCGCGGCGGACCTGGCCAAGCAGCTGATCGCGGCCTAGCGGCGTTTCGCGGCGCGGCGCAGTGCGTCCGGAACGGGAAAACGCATGCGTTCTTCCGGTCCCGCGACGCGCTCAACGCGATCGAAGCCGCGCTGCCTGAGCTCCGCGACCACGGCGGCGACGAATTCCTCCGGCGTGGACGCGCCGGCGGTGATCCCGATTGTCCCGGCCGCGCGCAGTTCGGCGTCCGGCAGCGCCTCCGGCGCGTCGACCAGACAGGCTCTCGCGCCGGCGGCTTCCGCGACCTCCACCAGCCGGCGCGTATTGGAGCTGTTGCGCGAGCCGAGCACCAGGATCAGCCCCGCCCTGCCGGCCAGGAGCTTTGCGGCCTCCTGGCGGTTGATCGTCGCGCGGCAGATGCCCTTGGTCGGCGGCGTCTCAAGCCGCGGAAAACGCCCGCGCAGAACCCGCATGACGCGCTCCGCTTCGTCGATATTCAACGTGGTTTGCGTGACCACCGCCAACCTTGCCCGATCCGGCACGCGGACCGAACGGGCTTCCGCGGCGTTTGCGATCACCACCACGTTGGCGGGGGCCTCGCCCTGGATGCCGACGATCTCGTCATGGCCGTGGTGGCCGATGAGCAGCACGGTATAGCCGGCGGAGGCATACGCGCGCACCTCGGCGTGCAGCTTGCTCACGAAGGGGCAGGTGGCGTCCACCACGCGCAGCCCGCGGCGGCGGGCCGCCTCCCTCACGGCCGGAGCCACCCCGTGCGCGCTGAACACCACGCGCGCTCCGCGCGGGACTTCCCGCGGATCGCGCACGAAGCGCACGCCGCGGCCGCCCAGTCGCTCCACGACCTGCCGGTTGTGGACGATCTCGTTCAGGCAGTAGACGGGACCGTCGGAATCGCGCAGCGCCGCCTCGAGCAAAGCGACGGCGCGCCTCACCCCCGCGCAGAACCCGTGCGGGTTGGCCACCACGATCGCGCGGTGAAGCCCGGTCCGCATGTTCGGTCGCGCTTTCGTGGCGCCATGCTCCTCTGACGTTTCCCCGCGCGGGACCGCCGCCGGCGCATCCCCCGCGGCACGGTCACGTCACGAACAACTCCCTGCTGGCGTAGTTCGGATCGCTGGTCAGGTTCACGCCCAGGCGCCGCAGGCCGGCCTCGTCGCCCGGCGCCGGCATGTGCGTGAGGTGCACCTCGCAGTCGCGCAGCTCGCGCAGCTTTTCAATGGCCACGCGCGCGGTCGGATTCTGCGTGGCGCTGATGGCCAGGGCGATGAGCGTCTCGTCCAGGCTCAGGCTCGCGTTCCGGGATTCCAGCACTTCCTGCTTCATGCGCGCGATGGACTCGATCACGTGCTCCGACAGCAGCGGTATCTCGCGCGGTACGCCGGCCAGGCGCTTGACGGCGTTGAGCACGACGCTGGAAGAGGCGTGCATCAGCGGCGAATTGCGGCCCGCCACGATGGCCCCCTCCCCCAGACCGAGCGCCGCGCCGCAGAATACGCCGTCGTGCCCCTTGCCCGAGGCCCGCCGCGCCCCATCCGCGGCCTCGCGCGCCGCGCCCACGACATCGCGCATCTCCGGCTGCAGGTCGCAGGCTTCCATGATCGTCTCTATGCGGTCGACCGTCTCCCGCACGGCGAAGCCCATGGCGTACTCGCAGTGGTAGCGAAAATACCGCCGGATGATCTCCTGGTTGGCGGAATGGCGCACGGCCGCGTCGTCGCTGATCGCGAAGCCGGCGCGGTTGACGCCCATGTCCGTGGGCGAACGGTAGCAGACGTTGTCGCCCATGATCCGCCCCAGGATGCGCTTGAGCAGCGGAAAAGCCTCCACGTCGCGGTTGTAGTTCACGGCCGTCTGGCCGTAGGCCTCCAGGTGGAAGGGGTCGATCAGGTTGAAGTCCGCGATATCGCAGGTCGCGGCTTCGTACGCCACGTTGACGGGGTGTTTCAGCGGCAGGTTCCAGATGGGGAACGTTTCGAACTTCGCGTAGCCGCAGTGCATTCCGCGCCTGTGCGCGTGGTAGAGCTGCGAAAGGCAGGTGGCCATCTTGCCGCTGCCGGGGCCCGGACCGGTCACCACCAGGATGGGCTTGGACGTCTCGATGTAGCTGTTCGCGCCGTAGCCCTCGTCGCTGACGATGAGGTCCAGGTTGGCGGGATACCCCTTGATCGGACGGTGCGTGTAGGTGCGTATGCCGTGCCGCTCCAGCCGCCGCATGAACTGCCGCACGGAAGGCTGGTCGTCAAAGCGCGTGACAACCACGCCCGCGACGTCGAGCTGCCAGTCCCGGATATCGTCGATCAGCTTGAGGGCGTCCGCGTCGTAGGTGATGCCGAAGTCCGCCCGCAGCTTCTTGCGCTCGATGTCGCCGGCGTGAATGCACAGCAGGATGTCGGCGCAGTCCCTGAGCTTCTGCAGCAGGCGCATCTTCACGTTGGGATCGAAGCCGGACAGCACGCGTGACGCGTGCATGTCGAACAGCAGCTTGCCGCCGAATTCAAGGTAGAGGCGGTTGCCGAAGCTCTGCGCCCGCTCGATGATGGCCCGTGACTGTTCCCCGAGGTACTTCTCGTTGTCGAAGCCGACCTTTTTCATGCGCCTCCCTTTTGCGGACACCGCATAGTAGCCGCCGCCGGCGTCTCGATGAGCTCGTAGCGGGTCGTGCCAAGGCCGATCCGTTCGCCGTGCGCGAGCTGCACGCGCGCATCGCACTGCGGCCAGAAGTCGCCGAATACGTCCCGCCCTTCGCGCCGGTTGAGCAGGTCCAGCGCCGCGGCGTCGGCGGCGACCGGATCCAGCGCGCCGAGGACGCCCAGGTCCGGCAAGCCCTCCTCCGACTCGCCCATGCAGTCGCAGTTTCGCGTGACGCAGGTCACGAAGTTCATGTACGCCGCCCGGCCGTCCTTCTCCGCGTGGAACGCGCGGCAGTACTCGGCCATCTTCCGCTGCAGGCCCTCGCTGGTGGCGCTCCAGTCGAACGACACCGCGCCGTGCGGGCAGAAGGCGTAACACTCGCCGCAGCCGATGCAGCGCGCGGCATCGAGCACGGCGTATTCCTTCACGGTGACGGCCGCGGTGGGGCAATGCCTTGCGCAACGGCCGCAGGCCTTGCACCGGCCGCTGGAGAATATGGGCTCCGCGTCGTGATGTTGCTGCAGCTTGCCGGCCCTTCCCGCGAAGCCCATGGCCACGTTCTTGATGCTGCCGCCCATGCCGGCCGCCATGTGGCCGGTGACGTGCGTCAGCACGATCGCCGCGTCGGCCAGCGATCCGGCGCCGGCGAGAAAAACCTTTTCCAGCACCGGACCCTCGCCGTCCAGCGCCAGCTGCCCCTCGCCCTTCAGGCCGTCGGCAATGATTACCGGGAAACCAAGGGTCTCGTGCGAAAAGCCGTGCCGCCGGGCCAGCTCCAGGTGGTCGACGGCATTGGCCCGGCGCCCGTTGTAGAGCGTGTTCGAATCGGTCGCGAACGGCTTGCCCCCCGCCTCGCGCACGCATGCGCCGATCGTCCGCGCCACCGCCGCCGGCAGGTAGTTCGGACTGCCCTCCTCCCCGAAATGCTGCTTGACCGCCACCAGCGCGCCGCGGCCGACAATCCGCTCAAGCCGCATGGCGCGCCACAGGCCCCGCGCCGCGCCGGCCAGTTGCTCCGCGTCGGCCCGCGCGGGAAGCCGCACGAGGTGAACCTCCGCCTTACGATGCCCCGTCATGTCCGCTACTCCTTGCCGCCGCCCGGACCCGATTCGCCTCCCGAGCATAGCAGCGCGCGCGCGCCGCCGCCACCCTTTTGGCCCGCGGAGAAACAGCCGGGAAGCAAGGGCGCCCGCCGCATGGCCGACCGGCCCGTCGCCCACGGCTGCGCGGCCGTCGATAGCGCTTGTAGCACAACGTTTTAGCCGCTATATTCTTTCCCGAGCGGTCCGAAACCCTGTTTGCGGGACGCGGCGTCGAGCGCTCCGCCGGCGGGAGAGGTTCAGGGAAACCGCTGCGCGAGACAGGGCATGCAGGCCGAGACGCTCCATGTGCTGCTGGTGGAGGACGATCCCCGGGACGCCAGCCTTGTGCGGGCCATGCTGGCCGATTCCGCCCTGCCGCACATTTCCGTGAAGACCGCCGCCTCGCTGGCCGCGGCGCTGGAAGCGCTGCGCGCGGCCACGCCGGACGCCGTGCTGCTGGACCTGTCCCTGCCCGATGCGCGCGGCCTGGACGCGCTCAAGACAATTCACGAAGCCGGCATCCCCGCGCCCGTGGTCGTGATCACCGGCATGGACGACGAGGGCGTCGCCCTGGAAGCGGTGCACCACGGCGCCCAGGACTATCTCGTCAAGGGCAAGGCCGACCGCGACGATGTGCGACGCGCCCTGCTGCACGCGATCGAACGCCACCGCATGCAGCAGCAGATCCTGGAAGCGCGCGAACGCGAGCAGAACATGCGCATCGAGAAGCTGGAAAGCCTCGGCGTCCTGGCCGGCGGCATCGCGCACGACTTCAACAACCTGCTGATGGGCATTCTCGGCAACATCTCGCTGGCGCGCTCGGCGCCCGACCACCAGCGCGCCGAACTGCTCAACGAGGCGGAGAACGCCGCGGCGCGCGCGACGTCCCTGACGCGTCAGCTCCTGACCTTCGCGCGCGGCGGCGTGCCGATAAAGAGGGTCACGGCGCTTTCCGGCGTGCTCGAAGACGCCGTGAGCTTTGCGCTGCGCGGATCGGACGTGCGCGCCCAGATCGAGCTTGCGCAGGACCTCCGCGCCGTCGAAGTAGACGTCGGGCAGATCGCCCAGGTCGTCGGGAATATCGTCCTGAACGCCGACCAGGCCATGCCCCAGGGCGGAACGATCCGTGTTTGCGCGGAGAACGCCGCCGTCACGGCAAGAGACGGCCTGCCGCTGAGCCCCGGCGCGTACGTGAGGATTACTTTTGCGGACCAGGGACCCGGGATCCCCGAAGAGCACCTCACGCGGATTTTCGATCCGTATTTCACGACGAAGCAGAAAGGCAGCGGACTGGGGCTGGCCACGGCGTTTTCCATCGTGCATAGGCACGGCGGCACGATCACGGCGGTCTCGACTCTCGGATGCGGCGCCACCTTTTCGGTCTATCTGCCGGCCTCCTCCGCCGCGGCCGTCGCCGAACCGCCCGCGGGAACGCCGCGACCGGCGCGCGGCGGCAGGCTGCTGGTCATGGATGACGAAGAAGCCGTGCGCCGCCTGGCCAAACGCTACCTCGAGCGCCTGCATTTCGAGGTCACTGTCGCAGCCGATGGCGCCGCGGCGCTGGAGGCCTACCGCGTTGCCATGGCCGAGCGGCGGCCCTTCGGCGCCGTGATCGCGGACCTCACCGTCGCCGGCGGGATGGGCGGACGCGAGTTCATGCAGCGTCTCCGGGCCATTGACCCGCAGGCGCGGGCGATCGTGTCCAGCGGCTACTGCGACGACCCCGTCATGAGCAATCCGCGCGAGCACGGGTTCTGCGGCGTTGTGCCCAAGCCGTACCGGATGGCCGAGCTGGAGCGGGTGCTGGCGGAAGTCCTGGAGGACAAATGACGCGGACTTCCGGCCCCGTGCGCCCCGGGGCTCGCGGCAGGCGCCAAGCCAAGGAGGAACGTTGACGTCCAGCGACAAGTCGGCCTGCGCGGGCGCGTCTTCGCCCGCGCCGCGCGGCGCAGGTCCACCGCCCGGCAGGGACAGCGAGCCGTCCGGAACGAGGCTCAAGGAATTCGTGTACGCCGTCTCGCACGATCTGCAGCGGCCCATCCGTCAGGCGCGGTCCTTCGCGGAACTGATTGCCCGCCACCTTGCGAACGGCTCCGACTCCGAACTGTCCCGCCTGGCCGGTCACGTTGAGCGCGCCTCCGCCGAAGCCCAGGCTATGCTCGACGGGCTCCTGCGGATCGCGCGCGTGTGGGCCTGCGACCGGCCGCCGGCTCCCGTGGACTGCAACGCTCTGCTCGAGTCCGTGCGGCGCCGCATGGCGCCGGTCCTGGAGGCGGCCGGGGGCGAAATCGAGCAGTCGCCCCTGCCGGTCTTGAGCGGCGACCCGGCGCAGCTTGGCGATCTCCTCGCCTGCCTGCTCGACAACGCCGTCAAGTTCAGGGCCAAAGACCGGCCGCCGCGCATCCGCGTCAGCGCCGCGGAGCGGAACGGCGAATACCTTTTCGCCGTCAGCGACAACGGCATCGGCATTGATCCCGCGCGGCGCGACCGCATCTTCGCCGTTTTCCAGCGCCTGCACACCGCGCGCGAATACCCGGGCTTGGGGGCAGGGCTCGCGCTGTGCCGGGCGATTGTGGAGCGTCATGGCGGGCGCCTGTGGGTCGAGTCCGAGCCGGGCCGCGGCGCCTGCTTCTATTTCACGATACCCGCGCAGCCGGCCATGAACTGAGCCCCAGCGCGAAAGGGCATGGAGCGGAAGCCATGTTGCGGAAGCTGATGGATCGCCTGAGCCTGCGCAGCCAGTACGCGGCGGCTGCCGCGCTCATGATCACGGTCGTCTCGGCGATTCTGGTCACGGTCAGCTGCCGGACCATGCGTCGCGAGCTGCTGGCAGGCATCGACCGGCGGCTGTTCATGGCGGCAGTCCTGGCCGGCAACGTGCCGCCCGGGAACGAGAAGTTCTTCGACGGGCTCGACGGGCCGGATTCCATTTCGCCGGAGGATTACGACCGCCTGATCGTCGCCGAGAACAACCGGCGGTGCCGGGAGTTGGGCCTGCAGTACCTGTGGAGCTGCATGCGGGTTGACGACAGGATCGTTTTCACCACGTCCACCTCGCCCGGCCATGACGTGACCAGGCAGGACCACGCCAGGTTCTGGGAGACGCACCGCGACCCCTCCGCTTTTGACGCCGTCTTCGGCCAGAATCGCATCTCCTACAGCTCCTTCCGGAACGAGTGGGGCCACGGACGGATGGTGCTCGTGCCCCGCACGGACGCGCGGGGCCGGAAGTACTGCCTGGGCGCAAGCGTGGGAGTGGATTTCGTCGTCGTACTGCTGCGACAGCATCTGCGCGACAGCCTGCTGATCGCCGGGGCCGTCCTGGCCGCGGGCGTCTTGCTTGCCGTCTTCGTCGCCGCCGGCCTGTCACGGCCCGTGGAGGAACTCAGCGGCATGGCGGCAAGATATGGCTTGAATCGGAGCCGGGAAAGGGTTCAACCTTCCACTTCACCCTGCCCCGGGCGAAAGAGGAGGCCTGACATGAAAAACGCGCATGTGGCGGACATCCTTCTGGTTGAGGACAATGCCGGCGACGCCGACCTGGTTCGGATCGCTCTCAAGGAGAACAAGCTGTGCAACACGCTGCACGTCGTCGAGGACGGCGTCGCGGCCATGGCTTTTCTGCGGAAGGAGCCTCCCTATACGAAGGCGCCGCGCCCGGACATGGTCCTTCTGGACCTGAACCTTCCCAGGAAGGACGGACGCGAGGTCCTGGCCGAGATCAAGGCCGACCCCGACCTCAAGCGTATTCCCGTAGTCGTGCTGACCACTTCGACGCAGGACGAAGACATCCTGCGGGCTTACAACCTCAACGCCAACTGCTACGTCACCAAACCCGTGGACTTCGAGCAGTTCGAGAAGGTGGTGCAGGCCATCGACAGCTTCTGGTTCGGAATCGTGACGCTGCCCGCGTCGTAAGGTATGAAGGGGGCCGTTTCCGGTCGTCCATGCCGCCTGCGCGGATTCGGGGCGACCGCGCTCTCAGCCCGAACGATTCAGCCTGGAAAGAACGGTTTCCGTGGTTCTGACGTTCCCCCTCTTTATTCTTTCCTCGCGAGGCACTTGGCGCAACAGTGACGCTTCCCGCCGGCCTTCTCAAGGCCGGCAATGCGGATTATGCGCATGAAACGGTGAAAGATAAACCCCACACCTCTCCGCTCGCGCGCTCGTTGCGGCTGATCACCGCGGCCGGCTGCCTGGCGATGGTCTTCGTCGTCGGCACGGGCAGCCCCGCGTTCGTGGCATTCCTGCGAGCGCTCGGCGCGACCGACGCGCAGTTCGGGCTGCTGGGCGGGATTCCCATGATCATGCTCGCGCTGCAGTTCCTCGGGGCGGTGATCACCAACGTGGTCCCGCGCCGCAAGGCGTTGTTCATGGCGCTCGTGATCGCGGGACGTTTCCTGTACATCCCGATGGCCGTCGTGCCGGCGCTCTTTGCCTCCCTGCGCGGCAGTCGGGGCGTGGCCTTCGTGCTGCTCCTGGCCGCTCTTTCCGGCGCGCTTGTCAACATGTCCGGGCCCCTGTTCCTGTCGTGGATGGCGGACCTGATTCCGCGGCGCGTGCTCAACCGCTACTGGGGCCGCCGCCAGCAATGGCTTTTCGCGACCTGGACGCTTTCGTACCTCGCGGTCGCCGCCTACGTTTCCTTCGTGCGCGCGCCCATCACGATCACTTTTCCCATCCTGGCGACGGTGGCAAGCGCGGCGGGCATCCTTGACATCTGCCTGTTCGTGTGGGTGGACGAACCGCCGAACGTCGTCATGCGTGGCAGGCCCATCATCGAAACCATGCTGGCGCCTTTGCGCCACGCCGAGTACCGGCCTTTCGTCGTCTATTCGTGCGCCTGGGCGGCGACGGCGCTCTTCGCGGCGTCTTTCATGCAGGTCTACGTGCTCAAGGTCATCGGTCTCAGCGTGTGGCAGGCCACCCTGGTGTGGTCGGTCATCGGCCTGGGCATAGCGCTGGTCTCTTCGTTCTGGGGAAAGATCGCCGACCGGCACGGCCATCGGCCGGTGCTGTCCGTCTGCATGGGCCTCAAATCGCTCGTAATCGCGGCGTTTCTATTGACAACCCGGGAAACGGCCCTGTGGTTCCTCCCCGCGATGCTTTTCTTCGACAGCATGTGGGAGGCCGGGCTGCTGGTCGCCGGCAACGGCTACATGCTCAAAATCGCGCCTCAGCGGAACCGTTCCATGTTCATTGCGTCCATCACCGGCCTTGCCGGCATCTGCGGCGGCCTGGGGGCCGTCGCGGGCGGCGGATTTCTGAAGCTTACGGCGGGGTTCGATCTGGAGGCGATGGGACACCGGTGGGTCAACTACCACCTGCTGTTCCTGCTGAATATCCCCATGCGCATCGCATGCATCGCCCTGGTGCGCCGCATCAGGGAACCCAAGGCCGCGCGTTCCCTTCAGCTCATGAACCTGCTGATGGGCACGTGGCCGATGCGTTTCCTGCTCTTTCCGATAGGCCTCTACCGTCGGCTGGAGCCGCGCTAGGCTTTGAACACGGACTCGGCCGCGAGCCAGTACTCGACGGGATCCTTCTGAAAGCCGTCCCGTTCGGCGCGCAGGTACGCTTCTTCCTGGATCTTGCGATAGCGCTCTTCGGGCGCAAGCTTCCGCACGGCATTCCGCCGCGCCGCGGCCCTCTTCTTCGGCTTTGTTCCGTTGGGCATCTGCTTCCTCCCGCAACGACCCCGGGCGTTCGAACCGGGCTCAAGCCTTCTTGAACCAGGTGCACTCGGCGCCGTCCATCTGCTCGAACTGGTCGGCTTTGAAGCGGTTCCCGGCGGCGTCCGCCGCTCCCGCCGCCGCGCGCGCCTTGCGCTTCCGCTTCGGTTTCTTCAGCGGCTCATCGGTCTTGCTCGTCTTCCTCGGCATGCCGGCATCCTTACATACGAACTGCCGGAAATCCGTGCAGGCACCGTGCCAAGCTTCGCCCGAAGTCCGCCTGTTTGATGCAACGTATTGCCTGTCCGTCTGTTATGTCGCACGACATGATCCGCGCCGCCGCGCGCGCGCCTTGCCTCGCAGCCGCCGTTTCCGACTTCCTCGGAAAGGGCGTTCCGAGTCGCGCTTTTCCCATTGACCCCCGCATGCCTTCCGATAGATTCACCCGCGTGATTGTCCGTTTCGCGGCCACGGCCGCGAAGGGAATCGTCCGCAGGACGCCGGGACCGTCAGATGCAGCTTCGCATTCTGCTGCTGGTTGACCAGATCAAGCTCCGCTCCCGCGTGCTGGCCCTGCTGCGCGACGTGGACGCATTCGTGCGCGCTCCGGTCGCCAGGGAGGCCGCGTGGGATACCGTCGGGCAGGTTTTGTCCGACGTCCTCATTGTCTGCGACCGCGTGATTCCCGAACCCGTCGAGGAGAACGTCCGCCGCCTCACGTCCTCCGCCAACGCCCCGGACCTGATCGTGCTTTCCGGCGACGACGACGCCGAGGACCTCGCCATCCTGCGCGCCGCGGGCGCCGAGGCGGCGATCTACACGGGCGTGCCCGACGACGTGATCTGGGAAGCCATCCGCCTGATCACCAGGAAGCGCCGCGAACTGCTGAGCAAGACCGTCGCCGTACGGCGCACCACGCCGCGCCCCGGCCTCGGCGACTTCGTTTCGGACAGCCCCGCCATGCAGCGCTTCATGCGCACCGTGACGCGCGTGGCCGACAGCGACACCCCGCTGTTGATCAGCGGCGAGACGGGCGTGGGCAAGGAGCGGCTGGCGCGCGCCATTCACAACGACGGCCGCCGCTCCGACGGCCCTTTCATCTCCGTGAACTGCGGCGCCATTCCCGAGAACCTCCTGGAAAGCCAGCTCTTCGGACACGAGAAAGGGGCTTTTACCGGAGCCACGCGCGCCCAGCGCGGATGCTTCGAGCTGGCCCACGGCGGCACGCTCTTCCTGGACGAGATCGGCGAGATGCCCTTTCACCTGCAGGTCAAGCTGCTGCACGTGCTGCAGGACTACGAAGTCGCGCCCGTGGGCAGCGAAAAAAAGATACCCGTCGACGTGCGCGTCATCGCCGCCACGCACCGGGATATCCGCGAAGAAGTCGAGCACAAGCGTTTTCGCGGCGACCTTTACTACCGCCTGGGAGTCGTCGCCATCGAGGTCCCCCCCCTGCGCGAGCGCAGCGGGGATATTCCCGCGCTGGCGTCGTCCATCATGGAAGGGCTTTTCGCGCGGATCGGACGCGGCGCCAGGCGCATCGCGCCCGAAGCCATGGACGCCCTCTGCGAATACGCCTGGCCGGGCAACGTGCGCGAATTGATCAACGTTCTGGAACGCGCCGTGCTCCTGTGCGAGGAAGACCAGATCGGCCTCGCGGACCTGCCGGCGGAAATCGCCGGCGGCCGTGAAGGCGCGCCCGCGCCGCGCTTGCCCGGCGGCGAGGACTTCCCCGACGACTGGATCGAACGGCCGCTGAAGGAGATCCGCGAGACCGCCGTCGAGCGCTTCGAGCGCGCATACCTTGCCAGGCTGCTCGCCGCCACCGGCGGACGCGTAGGCGAAACCGCCCGGCGCGCGGGACTGGAGCCGCGCTCGCTCTTCAACAAGATGAGACGCTACGGGCTGCGCAAGGAGGACTTCCGCGCCCCTCCGCGATGATCCGCCGGACACGCCGGAATAGGAAATCGTTTTCCGGTTGCGCGCGGATCTCCTTTCCGATTCCCGGCGGCGAAGAAACCTGCTGCCTCCGGCGACCGCGCGCCGTTCTCGCCTAAGCTTTTACGCGCAAGTTTGTTGCAGAGGATGGGCCCCGCCGCGCGCGGATTGGCACGCCCCCTGCAGATCTCTGACGCGCGAGTAGCAGAAGCGCGCAGGAGTCCTGCCGCGCCGAGGCGTCGCGGCGTTATCCTGCCGCGCCGAAATATGTTGCGGCAGTGACGGAAGCGACATAGAGTGCAGCCGCTGATTCTGAAAACCGCAATGGGAGAATCGAGAATGAAGGAGAGTGCGAGGCAAGACAGCCGTGACGCTGGAGTTGCCCTGGCAAACGCGCGGGATGAAAGGAGGGACTCCGATGAGGAACCTCCGCCGTCAGACGCCACACCGCGGAACGCGCAATCCCCCCTGCCGGGGACTGACGCCGCGGTTTGCGCCGACGGAGACGTCACGGTTTGGGACGACTGGCAGTGGCAGCTTCGCCACCGCGTGCGTTCCGTCGCCGCGCTCAAGCGCCGCTTTCCTTCGCTGAGGACCACGGCTGCCACGGCGGCCGCGGCCAACCGGTTCCCCCTGGCCATCACCCCCTACTATGCCTCGCTTATCCGCCGCCTGGACGCCACCGACCCCGTGTTCGCCATGTGCGTGCCGGACGGCAAGGAACTGGTCGATCCGCCTTTCCTGAGGGACGATCCGCTCGGCGAAGACGGCGACATGCCCGTCCCGGGGCTGGTGCACCGCTACCGCGATCGCGCGCTGCTGATCGCAACCACGGCCTGCGCCGCGTACTGCCGGCACTGCACGCGCAAGCGCGTCGCCGGGCACACGGAAGAGTGCATAACCGGCGTGCGCCTGACGCAGACCACGGAATACCTCTCGGTCCATCCGGAAGTCCGCGACGTGATCATATCCGGCGGCGACCCCTTCACCATGTCGACGGACGCGCTGGAACGCGTCATCCGGGCCGTGCGCGAGGCGCCCTCCGTGGACATCATCCGCATCGGAACGCGCACTCCCGTCGTCCTCCCCATGCGCATCACCGACGAGCTTGTCCGGATGCTGCGCAAATACCATCCGCTGTACGTCAACACGCACTTCAATCACCCCGCGGAACTCACGCCCGCTTCCGAGGCCGCCTGCGCGCGCCTGGCCGACGCCGGCGTTCCCGTGGGCAACCAGACCGTGCTGCTGCGCGGGGTCAACGATTCCGCTCCGCTGCTCGCCGACCTGTTCCGGCGCCTGGTACGCGCGCGCGTGCGGCCGTACTACCTGTTCCAGTGCGACCTGGTGCGGGGCGTGGAGCACTTCCGCACGCCGGTGGCCAAAGGCATCGAAATCATGGAATACCTGCGCGGCCGGCTGAGCGGGCTGGCCATACCGACGTTCGTCGTGGACGCCCCGCACGGCGGCGGCAAGATCCCGGTCCTGCCGAACTACGTGATTTCCGCCAGCCCGACCCACACCGTGCTGCGCAACTATGCCGGCGACATGATCAGCTATCCGGAGCCCTGCAACGATCTTCCGCTCTATGCGGGCGGCGGCCCGGCGGACAACAGCGGCGTCTGGGCCCTGGCCTGCGGCCGGTCGTCGCAACGGAGCAATCGCAACCGGCGCCGTTCCGTCCAGCGACGGGCCGCCTGCGACTCCGTGTCCGGCCAGCAGTTGCTGTGGCCGCACACGGCCTGAAGGCGGCTTGCGGGCGCCGCGATGCGAATCAGCCGCCGCAACCAATGAAAATCGGCCTGGTCTACGATTTGCGCAGCGAATACCTCACGGAGGGCTACTCGGCGGAGGACGTGGCCGAGTTCGACTCCGAGAGCACGATCGCCGCCCTGGCCGATGCCATCCGGGCCTGCGGCCACGAAGTCGATCCCGTCGGACGCGGACGCGCCCTCGCGGCGCGCCTGGTCGGGGGCGACCGCTGGGACCTCGTGTTCAGCATTGCCGAAGGCATGGAAGGACGCAGCCGCGAAGCCCAGGTCCCGGCCCTGCTCGACCTCTACGGCGTGCCCTGCGCCATGTCCGACGCGCTGGTCTGCGCCGTCACCCTGGACAAGGCCGTGGCCAAACGCATCGTGCTCGCCTGCGGCCTGCCCACGCCGCGCTTCTGCCTTGTATCCCGGCCCGCAGACCTCGACGCCGTAAGCCTGGACTACCCCCTTTTCGTCAAGCCCGTCGCCGAGGGCACCGGCAAGGGCATCGACCATCAATCGCGCGTGGCCGGCCCGCAGGATCTGCGGCGCACGGCCCTGCCCCTGCTGCGGCGGCTGCGCCAGCCCGTTCTGGTGGAGGAGTACCTGCCCGGGCGGGAGTTCACCACCGGCGTGCTCGGCACGGGTCCGGACGCGCGCGTGCTCGGCACCATGGAAATCAGCATGCTTCCCAACGCCTCCTCCGCGGACTACTCCTTCGACGTCAAAGAGAAATGCGAGACGGTTGTGCGCTACGCGGCCCTGGAGCGCGGCGCGCTGCGGGCGGACGTCGAAGACCTCGCGCTCAAGGCCTATCGGGCCCTGGAATGCCGTGACGCCGGCCGCGTCGACATTCGCCTGGACCGCCGCGGCAAGCCGGCGTTCATGGAAATGAACGCCCTGCCCGGACTGCACCCCACCCACTCCGATCTGCCCATGATCGCCACGCAGGAAGGCATGCCCTACGTGCAACTCATCGGCGCAATCATCGACAGCGCCGCGCAACGCCTGACGCCCGCCGCCGCGACGCGCGCGGGAGCCTGACCGTGGAACGCCCCCCCGTCCTCGTCCTCCACAATCAGCCGCGCGGCCCGGCCGCCGACGGCAGCCGCCGCGACGCCGAATCCGACGCCGGCGTGCTCGTCGAAGCCGCCGCCGTCGCCGCGGGCCTGACCGAGCTCGGCGTGCCGCACCGCCTGGCCGCCGTGCGCACGCTGCGCGAGGCCGGCCGGGAGATATCCTCCGGCCGCGAACCTTGCGTCATCAACCTGGTCGAGAGCCTGGACGGGTCCGCGACCGATGCCTGCCTCGTGCCCGCCGTGTGCGCGGCCCTCGGCAAGGCCTGGACCGGCAGCGGCACGGCCTGCCAGTTGCTGGCGCTTGACAAATGGCAAAGCAAAGTCGCAATGCGCGCGGCCGGCATCCCCGTGCCCGTCGCCGCGGTCCTGGACGCCGGCGACACCGACCTGCCGGCCTTTGTTCCCTCCGCGACCGTCATCGTCAAACCCCTGCGCGCCGACGCCGGCGAAGGCATTGACGCCTCTTCCGTCCTGTCCGGGGCCGACCGCGCCGCCGTGCTCGAACGCGCCGCCCGTATCCACAGGGAATTGCATCAGCCCGCATTGATCGAGCGCTACATCGAGGGACGCGAATTCAATGTCGCGCTGCTGGAGCGAGGCGGCGAGGTGTCGGTCCTGCCGCTGGCCGAAATCGACTTCAGCGCCTTCCCGCGCCATCTGCCGCGCATCGTGGACTACCGCGCAAAGTGGATCGAGGATTCGTTCGAATACGCCCACACCATCCGCCGCGTGCCGGCCGACGTCGATCAGTTGGCGGCCGATGCAATCCGCGCCGCGGCCCTGGCCGCCTGGAAGCGCATGGGATGCCGCGACTACGCGCGCGTGGACATGCGCCTCGACGCCGAAGGCCGGCCGTTCGTGATCGAAGTGAATCCCAACCCCGATATCGCGCCCGACGCCGGTTTCGCCTCCGCCCTGCACGCCGCGGGAATCAGCTTTGCCCAGTTCGTGGCCGCGCTGCTTGCCAACGCGGGCCAGCCCGTGGCCCCGGAGCCGCCCCCGTCGCGCACGTCCGCGCCCCCGGCGGATCTGCAGATTGCGTGGTCCGCGCCCCACGACCGGCAGCCCATTCTGAACCTGCTCAAGGAAACGGGCGTCTTCCGGCCGTCCGAACTGGACGTGGCCAGGGAAGTGCTCGACGACGCGCTCGCAAAGGGCGAGGGCGGGCATTACCAGTCATTCACGGCCACGCTCGACGGCGCCGTCGTGGGGTGGACCTGCTACGGCCCGACGCCGTGCACGGCAGGCGCTTTCGACCTGTACTGGATAGCCGTCAGCCCGGCATGCCACCGACGCGGAGTGGCGCGCGCCCTCCTGGCCCGCGCCGAATCCTCGATCCGCGCCCGCCAGGGACGCCTGATCGTGGTCGAGACGTCATCGCGAAGCGACTACGAGCCGCCGCGCCGTTTCTACGAGCGCAACGGCTTCCGCAAAGCCGGCGTCGTCGAGGATTTCTACGAACCCGGCGACCACAAGCTGATCTACGTCAAGTCCCCGGGCCCGTGAGTCGCATTGGGCGGCCGTCTCAACGCGCCGGTTCAGCCGTCGGAACGGGGCGCGCCTTCCGCCTTCTCTTTGGTCTCTTCCGTGACAGCCCCCGCCGCCGGCTTGCGCGCTTCAATGTCCGACGTCAGATCCAGCATCGACGCCTCGGCGGCAGCCGCCGCCTCCGTCGCCGCCGGAGGCACTTCCGTCGCCGCCGCCTCCTTCTTGCCGCACCCTCCGGCCAGCACCCCCGCGCCAACCAGGGCCCCGATGAGCATGAGCCGCATTCCCCGCATGATTGCTCCAGACACGCTATGCCTCCTTCGTTTTCCGCTCCCCATCCTCTATCGCAAGCCTAACCCGAAAAAAGGCACAAAACAAGAACAGTTCGGCCGCGAAGCGGCTGAACTGCTCTCTATAGGGTTACCGACAAGAGGCGGGAACGCCAAGCCTCATGGCATGGCCCAAAACCAGGTAACTTCTATTTTCAGGGTTGACCCTCCGCGATTTACGGCCAGCGGGCGGCAATATCGGCCCAGTCGCGGCAGCGCACGATGGCCTCCCGGGCGCCGGCGGAGAAACGGGCGCACGCGTTCCATGGCCGTCGCAGCACCGCAACGGGCGCTCCCAGGCGCCGCGCCAGGAAGTCCGCCGTGCGCGGCTCGTCCTCGACGGCCGCGTCGAACCGCTGGCCGGCGAGCTGCTCGAGCGTCAGGCTCCGGCAGCCGGCCGCCGCGCCGTCGTGCCGGCCGTACTTGTCCACGAAGATCAGCTCCGCGACCGGCACGCCGTGCCGCTCCAGCCACGCGCGCGATATGTCGGCGGTGTCCGGTGGCCGTCCCGTCACGACGCAGATGCGGCGTCCCTTTGCCGCCCAGCGGCGGATTGTCTCCACGGCGCCCGGGACCTCCCGGAACGAAAGCAGCACTTCGGGCGCGTGCGCCGCTTCCATGAGCGCCGCGTGTTCCCGCGCGCTAAGCCCGAAGGATGAGGCGAGATCGAACTCCCTGATTTCCTCGAACGGTATGCGCCGCCCGAATTGCGTTTCCGCCAGCTCCGCCAGGCGGAGCGCCGTTTCGCAGATCACGTCGTCCAGGTCAACGTATACGCGCACGCCTTCCGTCACCGCGCAGCTCCTTTTCGGACGGCACCTTGCCTTGGACGCCATTCTGCACTTGAGACGGGCGGCGTCCATACTAGAATGCATCCATACGAAACCCGTCAGTCACGCGGTGAGGCGAGGTAGGGCGGGCCGTCCCGGTCCGCCGCGGCGCGGCGGGCTTGGCGCGCCGGAGCCTCCGGGCGAAGGCGGCACGCCGCGCCCTACCGGCGTGTCTCCACCGCGTAACTGACCCCTTACATCCATCCCGGTGTGCGGCCGCGCCGGCCGCACGCCGGCGCGTATACCGGGGGGCGGCGGCACGCGCCCCGGGCGGAGGCAGAGCACATGCGGAAACACGCGAGAAAGACCGTGTACTTGAGCGGGCCGATCATGGATGCGCGCGACGGAGATGCCCGGCAGTGGCGCGCCGCGGCGCGGGCGCTGCTTGCGTCCGCGTTCGAGATCCTCGACCCGATGCGCAGGAATTTCAAGGATCGCGAGGTGGACTCGGCCAACGAAATCGTCGAGTTCGACCTGCAGGACGTGCGCGACTGCGACATCGCGCTGGTGAACTACTGCAAGCCCAGCATCGGCACGAGCATGGAGGTGTTCTACGCCGCGCACGACCTGGGCAAGTTCGTGGTCGCCTTCGCGCCGTTCGAGTTCAAGGACTGCAGCCCGTGGATGGTGCGGTACTGCACCAAGATCCTGCCCACGCTGGAGGACGCCTGCGCCTACCTCGTGACGCATTTTTCCGGCGCCGCCGGCTAGTGTCCATGAATCTTCGTCGCGAGAGCGCGCGGGTTGCGTCAGATCAAGTGCCTGGCGCCGGAAGCCGGGCGCCGGCGCTCACTCCCGCCTGATGCCGAGCTTGTCCATCAGCTCGTACAGGGTGGGCCGGCTGACGTCGAGCTCCTCGGCGGCGCGGCTGAGGTTGTTGCGGTGGCGGGCCATGGCTCTCCTGATCGCCTCGCGCTCGACCTTTTCGCGGGCTTCTTTCAAGGTGGTAATCTTGAGGCCCACCGCGGCCGGATCGAGTTCCAGGTCCTCGGGCGTGACGTGCCGGCCTTCCGCCATGATGGCCGCCCGGCGTATGCGGTTCTCCATTTCGCGCACGTTGCCGGGCCAGGCGTAGGCCGACATCACGCGCAGCGCTTCCGCGTTGAAGCCGGACAGCTTGCGGTTGTTCTCCAGCGCAAAGCGGCGCAGGATGACCTTGGCCAGGACGGGGATGTCCCCCGTTCGCTCGCGCAGGGGCGGCAGGCTGACGGTCACGACCGCCAGCCGGTAGTAGAGGTCTTCCCTGAAACGCTCCGCGGCCATGGCCTGTTTCAGGTCGACGTTGGTGGCCGCGAGCACGCGCGCGTCGATCTCGATCGGGCGGCGGCCGCCGACGCGCTGGATGCTCTTCTCCTGCAGGAAGCGCAGCAGCTTGACCTGCAGGGCGAGCGGGACTTCCCCGATCTCATCCAGAAACAGGGTCCCTCCCGCGGCGGCCTCCATGCGGCCCGGCCGCTGGGCGTGGGCGCCGGTGAAGGCCCCCTTTTCGTGCCCGAAGAGCTCGCTCTCCAGGAGGTTTTCGGGAATTGCGCTGCAGTTGATGGCCGCGAAAGGGCCCGCCTGCCGCCGGCTGCGGCGGTGAATGGCTTGCGCCACCATCTCCTTGCCCGTGCCGCTCTCGCCCAGGATCAATACCGGGGCATCGGCCAGCGCAACCTTGCGAACGGCCGTGAAAACGGCCTGCATCTGCGGGCTCGTGCCCAGCATGCCCTCAAAGCCGTCGGCCGCAAGCTTGCCCTGCAGCTCGCGGTATTCCGCTTCCAGCCGCACCAGGTGGAAGGCCCGCTTGAGAATGATTTTCAACTCATCCATGTCGATGGGCTTGTTGAGGAAATCGTAGGCGCCTTCGGCCACGGCCCGCAGCGCGTTGCCCTTTTCCCCCTGGCCGGTGATGACGATGATCTTGCGGTGGGGGTTGGCCTCCAGCAGTTCGCGCATCGCGGCGATGCCTTCTTCGGGCTCATCGGGACGCGGCGGCAGGCCCAGGTCAAGCAGGATCACCGCGGCCCCGCTGCCCGCGGCGGCCGCGACCGCGCCGGGGCGGTCTCCGGCCAGTTCGACGGAATAGTCGCCGCCCAGCGACCATTTCATCTGCGTCTGGATCGACTGGTCGTCGTCCACTATCAGCAGAGAGGCCATATGCGCGCCAGACTACCACGCGGCCCCGGCCACGCCAAGGCCGATGCGTCAAATCCCGTGCAACGGAAACACCAGGCGTTTCACGCGCTCCACGGTCCGCGCGATCGCGTCGTCAATTCCCGGAATCCTTCCCGGGCGCGAGAGCATGGGCCGGTCCCGCAGGCCGCCGTGCCATTCCGTGCCTTCCAGCATGACGCCGCCCAGCCCGAGGCTCATCTCGTTGTCGGCGCCCGCCCCGCAGAGGATGCTCCACAGCAGCGACCAGCCGCGCACGGTGTTGTCGGCGTTGTAGCCGCCGCCGCCCGTGACCAGCAGCGGCCGCCCGAAGGCCACGGCCCATTCCGCAATCTCGGCGTAGGCGTTGTTGGTAAGGCGCAGGTGCGCCAGCGGATCGCCGCTCAAGGCGTCCATGCCCGCCTCCACGACAACCGCGTCCGGCGCGAAAGCCTCCATGAGCGGCGAGGCCACGGCGTGGAAAGCGGCCAGGTAGGCCCTGTCGTCCGTGCCCGGCGGCAGCGGCACGTTCACGCTGTAGCCGCGCCCGGCGCCTTCGCCGATGTGGTCCTCGAAGCCCGTGCCCGGAAAGAGGCTGTGCCCGGTCTCGTGCAGGGAAATGGTCATGACGTCGGCCCGGTCGTAGAAGGCCGCCTGCACGCCGTCGCAATGGTGCACGTCGATGTCCAGGAACGCTACCCGCCGCCCCGCCGCGGCCAGCGCGCGGCACCCGAACACGATATCGTTCAGGTAGCAGAAGCCGCCCGCGCGGTCGGGCATGGCGTGGTGATACCCGCCCGAAGGGTTGAACGCGACGCGCGCCGCCCCTTCCAGGAGCAGGCGCGCGCCCTCGACCGTGGCGCCGCAGGCCAGGGCCGGGTAGTCGTACATGTCGGGAAAGACGGGGCAGTCCGGAGTGCCGAGGCCCATCGCGAAGCCCTCCGGCCCCAGTTCTCCGCCGGCCGCGGCCCGGAGGGCGTCGAGATAGCGCGGTTCGTGAAAGGCCTCGAGTTCCGCCCGGGTCAGCGGCCGCGGCTCGACGACCTTGCGGCGCGGGCCGTTCAGCAGCCCCATGGCGGCAACCGCGTCGCGGGTGCGTCCGGCGCGCGAGGTCTTGAACGGGCAATCCGCCGGGTAGTGAAGCCGGTCCAGGTCCGCGCAGTGGACGAAGACGGCGTCGATGGCGCTCATACACCCACAGGCTAGGTCTTGCCGGCCGGCTCTTTTCGCGGGCGCGACGGCTGACGGAACTTGATCGCGTCGCCCGCCACGGTCGCTTCGATGACCTCGCCCTCATGCAGGCTTCCGCGCAGAAGGCTCTCGGCCAGGGGGTCCTCGACGTGCTTCTCGATGGCGCGCCGCAGCGGCCGGGCGCCGAGCGCTTCGCTGAATCCCTTGGCGATCAGGAAATCGCGGGCGGCCTTGGTCAGCCGCAGGCGCCGCCCCTTCTCCGCCAGGCGCTTGGCCACCTTGGATATCTCCAGGTCCAGGATCTTCTCCACGTCGCCGCGCACAAGCGCCCGGAAAACGATGATGTCGTCGAACCGGTTCAGCAGCTCGGGCTTGAACACGCGCCGCGCTTCTTCCATCATCCGCTCCTTCAGCCGCGCCTGGTCCGCCTGCGAAGTCGTCTCGCCGAATCCCAGGCCGCCGCCCTTCTTGGCCAGGTCCAGTCCCAGGTTGGACGTGAGGATCACGACCGTGTTGCGGAAATCGACGTGCCTGCCCAGGCTGTCCGTGAGCCGGCCCTCCTCGAGGATCTGCAGCAGCGTGTGCATCACGTCGGGGTGCGCCTTTTCCACTTCGTCGAAGAGCACCACGGAGTACGGCCGGCGGCGCACTTTCTCGGTGAGCTGTCCGCCTTCGTCGTGCCCCACGTAGCCGGGGGGCGATCCCACCAGGCGCGAAACGGTGAAGCGTTCCATGTACTCGGACATGTCGATCTGGATCAGCGCGTCGGCGTCCCCGAACATGAACTCGGCCAGCGCCTTGGCCAGAAGGGTCTTGCCCACGCCCGTGGGCCCCAGAAAGATGAACGAACCGATCGGGCGCCGCGGGTCCTTCAGGTCGGCCCGCGACCGGCGCAGCGCGCGCGAGATGGAGGAAACGGCCTCCTCCTGGCCGATGACCACCTTCTGCAGCTCCTGCTCCATCTCGAGCAGGCGGGCCAGCTCCGCCCCTTCCATCTTCTTGAGCGGAACGCCGGTCCACTTGGAAACGACGTGCATGATCTCCTCGGCCCCGACGACGAGCGTTTCTTCGCCGCGCTCCCCGCGCCACTGGCGCACCTGGGCCTCGAGCTGTTCCCGCTCCTTGCGCTCGCGGTCGCGCAGCTCCGCGGCCTCCTCGAAGCGCTGCTCGCGGATGGCCGCGTCCTTCCGGGCGCGGATCTCCTCCACCTCGGCCTCGCGCTGCCTGAGCTCCGGCGAACGCGTCGTCGCCTTGATGCGCACCCGCGCGCCGGCTTCGTCGATGGTGTCGATGGCCTTGTCCGGCAGGAAGCGCCCCGAGAGATAGCGGTCCGTGAGCTTGGCCGCCGCCTCCAGCGCTTCGTCGCTGTAGGACACGTTGTGGTGCTTTTCGTAGCGTTCGCGGATGCCCTTCAGGATCCGGATGGTCGCGTCCACCGAGGGCTCGTCCACGCGCACGGCCTGGAAGCGCCGTTCCAGCGCGGAATCCTTCTCGATGTACTTGCGGTACTCGTTCATCGTCGTGGCGCCGACGCACTGCAGCTCGCCGCGCGCCAGGGCCGGCTTGATGATGTTCGAGGCGTCCATCGCGCCCTCGGCCGAGCCGGCGCCCACGATGGTGTGCAGCTCGTCGATGAAGAGCACCACGTTCTTCGCGCGGCGGATCTCGTCCATGACCGCCTTGATGCGCTCCTCGAACTGGCCGCGGTACTTGGTGCCGGCTATCATGAGGGCCATGTCGAGGGTGATGACCTTCTTCCCGCGCATGATCTCGGGCACGTCGCCGGTGGCGATGATCTGGGCCAGGCCCTCCACGATAGCGGTCTTGCCCACCCCGGCTTCGCCGAGCAGCACCGGGTTGTTCTTGTTGCGGCGGCAGAGGATCTGGACCACGCGCTCCAGTTCCTCGTCGCGGCCGATGCACGGATCGAGCTCGCCCTTGCGCGCCATCTCCGTGAGGTCGCGGCCGAAGGTGTTCAGCGCCGGCGTTTTGGCCGGCGCCTTCTTTGCCGCGCCGGCGGCGCCGGCGGCGGCGGCGGCGGCGGCGGCCGGCTGCTCCTCACCGGGCTCCTCGGGCTCGCCCTCGAAATTCGGATTGAGTTCCTTGAGCACTTCTTCGCGCACGCGATCGAGGTCGATATCCATGTTGCGCAGCACCTGGGCCGCCACGCCTTCCCCCTCGCGCAGCAGGCCCAGCAGAAGGTGCTCGGTGCCCACGTAGCTGTGGTTCAGGGCCTGCGCCTCGGCCATGGCCAGCTGCAGCACCTTCTTGGAGCGCGGCGTGAACGGCACGTTGCCGACGGTCTTCGTCTCGGGCCCCTGCCCCACGGCCTGCTCCACCTCCAGGCGCACGGCATCCAGCGACACGCCCATGCGCTCCAGGACGCTGACCGCCACGCCTTCGCCCAGCGCAACCAGGCCGAGCAGCAGGTGCTCGGTGCCCACGTAGGGATGGTTGAAGTTGTCCGCCTCCTTGCGGGCCAGTTCGATCACGCGCTGCGCGCGGGGAGTGAAATTGGAGAAGCCGTCCATGTTTTCCTCAGCGCGCGATGCACACGCCCTTCAGGTGTTTCTTGATCATGCCGGCCCGGAGTTCGTCCCTTTCGCCCGGGCTCAGGTTGCGCTTGCTGGTTTTCTGCAGGTGGCCCGGCTGGGTCAGCAGCATGGCGTCGTTGATCGACGCGGGAGTCAGGTTCTCCACGAGGCCGAAATCCACGCCCAGGCGCAGGGCGGAGAGCAGGTGCACGGCCTCGCCCGACGACAGCACGCGCGCGTGCGAGAGAATGCCGTAGGCCCGCCCGACGTGATCCAGCACGTTCACGCGCCGGCCCTCCATCAGGCGCAGGCGCGCGTTGGTCTCGTGCCGCACGACTTCTTCCGCCATGGCGATGATGCCGCGCACGGTGTCCTCTTCGTTCTGTCCCAGCGTGACGCGGTTGGATATCTGGTACATGTTGCCCGAAGCTTCGGAGCCTTCGCCCAACAGCCCGCGGACCTCGTAGCCCATGCGGTTGAGGCCCTTGATCACGGCTTCGACTTCGTTCATCAGGGCCAGCCCCGCCAGGTGCAGCATGACGCTGCCCCGCAGGCCCGTGCCCACGTTCGTGGGGCAGGCCGTCAGGTAGCCCAGCTCCGGATGGTAGGCGTATTCCACGCGCTCCTCCAGCGCCGTGTCCAGGGCGTCCAGCTCGCGCCACATCTCCAGCAGCTCCATGCCCGGCGTGATGGCCTGCAGCCGGAGGTGGTCCTCCTCGTTGACCATCACGGCGATGCGCTCGCTCTGGCTGACCACGAGTCCGCTGCCGGCGCCCTTTTCCGTGAGGTCCAGGCTGGCCAGGTGCCGCTCGCGCAGCACGGCCCGGTCCACGGGAGCCAGTTCGCCCATGTCCAGGATCAGCGCGTCGGCCAGGCCGGGCATCCCGGCCAGCACCCCGCGCATTTCGCTCCAGACCCGCAGCCGCTCCTCCTCGCCGGCCCAGTCGGGAAACGCGACGTCCCGGATGTTCCGCGCCAGCCGCGCGCGGCTGCTGACCACAACGCCGGTATCCCGGCCGTGCGACAGCCAGGAGCCGGGGTTTCGCACCAGATCGTCAACCAGCATCTCAGTCCACGCCTGCCGTGTTTCGCCCGCGCGCCGGCCGCGCGCGCGCTTCGCTTTCCGCAATCCGGTCGCGCAGGTGCGCGGCCTCCTCGAATTTCTCCGCCGCCACCGCCGTGTCCAGGCGCCGGCGCAGCACCGCGGCGCTTTGCGCACAGCGCACCCGCGCCGGCACCTTGCCGACGTGCTGCCGGCCTTTCTGCATGCCGTCCAGCATCGGCCGCATTTCCTCGCGGAACGCGTCGTAGCACCGCGCGCAGCCCAGGCGCGACGTCTTGGAGAAGTCGCGCTGCCGCATGTGGCAGTTGGGGCACGACTTGTCCGGCAGGCTTTCCGGCGGCGGCTTGGCGGCCGCGCCGAACAGCAGGTCGGCCAGCGAAACGGGCGCGCCCGCGTCCAGCCCGCTCTGCACGGCGCACTCCTCGCACACGTGCATCTCGCGGATCTGGCCGTTGCAGGCCTCCTTGAAATGCACCGTGGCCGGCTTTTTCTTGCACACGTCGCACAGCATGGCCGTCAGTCCTTGCCGCCCGGGGCGGCGGCGCCCACGGGCGTAAACCAGTTGTGGCGGTCTTCCGCGCCGCCCTCGACGATCTCGAAGAACGCGCCCTGGATCCGCTCCGTGACCGGGCCGCGCCTGCCGTCGCCGATGGCGATGTTGTCGATGCGCGTCACCGGCGTGATCTCCGCGGCCGTGCCCGAGAAGAAAACCTCATCGGCGATATACAGCGCCTCGCGCGGGATCACCTGCTGGTGGATGCGCACGCCCATCTCGCGGGCCAGCGTGAACACGCAGTGCCGCGTCACGCCCGGCAGGATCGAGGAACTGGACGGCGGGGTGTATATCACGCCGTTGCGGACCATGAAGATGTTTTCGCCCGAGCCCTCCGAGACAAAGCCGTAGTGGTCCAGGGCGATGCCCTCGTCGAACCCGTCCTGAGTGGCCTCGATCTTGATCAGCTGCGAATTGAGGTAGTTCCCGCCGGCCTTGGCCAGCGCCGGGAACGTGTCGGGCGCCGCGCGCCGCCAGGACGAAACGCGCACCGACACGCCGTCGACCATGGAATCCTCGCCCAGGTACTTCCCCCAGTCCCAGGCCGCGATGACGCACTTCACCGGACAGGTCAGGGGGTTGACCCCCATGGCCTTCATGCCGCGGAACGCCAGCGGCCGGATGTAGCAGGAAGACAGGCCGTTGACGCGCACGGTGTCCAGGACGGCCTGGCGCAGCTGCGCCAGGCCGAACGGGATTTCCATGCGGTAGATCTTGGCCGAGTCGTACAGGCGCCGGAGATGGTCGTCCAGCCGGAATACGGCCGGCCCCGCCGGCCGGGCGTAGCAGCGGATGCCCTCGAAGACCGACGAGCCGTAATGCAGGGCGTGGCTCATCACGTGGCACGTGGCGTCAGCCCAGTCCACGAAACGGCCGTCATACCAGATCTTGCCTTCGCCGAAAGCCATCAGACACCTCGTCCGCTTCGGGCAACGCGCCGGATCCGTCCGCCACAGCCGCCGCCGGGGCGGAGGCGGGTGCACCCGGAGGGATTCGAACCCCCACGGCCTTAGCGGCCACAAGGACCTGAACCTTGCGTGTATACCAGTTTCACCACGGGTGCACGGTTACACCATCCGAAGAAAGCATAGTGCATGCCCGGCAGACGGTCAACGGGAATGAAAGGAACCCGGCAACCGGTCAGTCATGCAGGGAGGCGAGGTAGGGCGGACCGTCCCGCCGTCGCCCTGCGGGCTATGGCGGGCAAGCCCGGTCCGCCGCGGCGCGGCCGGCTTGGCGCGCCGGAGCCTCCGGGCGAAGGCGGCACGCCGCGCCCTGCCGGCGTGTTTCCACCGCGTAACTGACCCACTACGGAACCCGGCGGCCCGCCGGTTTCGCAGGGGAAGAAGCGAGGTGGCCCGCGACCTTCCGCCTTCGCGCCGCGCCATGGCGCCGCTTCGGCGCGACGGCAGCCGGGCGCGGGCGGACGCGCCTGAGAATCGGCAGGCAAAACCTGACCGGGCCGAAGGCGCCGCCTCTCACCCGCCGGCCGGGGGCTTGGCGGACGCCCCGTTGGTGCCGCCGGCGGGAACGCCTTCCGCGCCGCGCACGAACGGATAGGGCCCGCCGTCCGGCAGGTGATAAGTCTGGTCCACGAACCGCACCCCCTCCCGCGTGGAGGTGAACGCCGAGCGCGTCAGGCAGTTCCGGCCGGACTGGTGCACGACGACCACGTTGCCGTCGCGGTCGACGCGCAAAACGGGCTTGCCCATGCGCACGATGCGGCCCAGCGGGAACACGCCGCAGTTGATCTTCCCGTCTTCTTCGGAAACCGTCAGAAACAGATATTCCGCGCCGCGGCGCGTCCAGTAGCGCAGGTCATATTCGCGCAGGCGATCCGGGTATTCCGGCACCGTGCGCGCGGCGTGCGCGACGTCGATCCCGCGCACCACCTCGAAGCTCCGCACCGGCGACTGGTAGCGGCGGCCGAACCACTCCACGCGGGCCGTTACGCTGTAGCGCCCGAGCGTTGCCAGCCCGTAAAACATGGAAATGTCCGCCAGGATTTCCTGGTCGCCGTTGGGATGCACCGTGACGCGTTTCACCACCGGCGCCGCGCCGGACGGCTTGATATCCACGGTCCTGTTGCGCGTGTAGCGTTTGACCTCGAAGGTGACCGCGGCGGTGTCGGCGCCGGCGCCGGGGTCAGGGGCGATCACCAGCGGAGCGGCCGTGTCGTTGTGCAGCTTGAGGAAGACCATCACCGGCTCGCACTGCAGATAGCCGTCGTATTCCAGCTCGAGCCCGACGTCCACCTCCCCCGCGGCCGCCGAAAGGCACGCGGCCAGCGCGAACGGGACGATGACCATCCGTCGCGGCCGTCTGCGCAGCGTATGTGCCGTTCTCAAACGCACCTCTGCCCGTCGCGGGCGTTTCAGCGAATATAGGCCGCGGCGCGCGCTTCTGCCAAGCACAGAGACGGCAATTCTCATTCCGGCCTTCGTTCCTCGCGAGGGGCGCGGATCGATTTCTTGTTCGATGCCGGGCGTTCGGCTACACTGCCCCACCGTGAGCAAGCCGTTCGTCCATCTGCATCTCCACACGTGCTACAGCCTTCTTGACGGCGCGTGCCGTCCGGCCCAGGTAATGGAAAAGGCGCGGGCCAGCGACATGTCCGCCGTGGCGATCACCGATCACGGGGTCATGTACGGCGTGGTGGACTTCTACGGCGAGGCCCGCGCCCACGGCCTGCGCCCCATAATCGGCTGCGAGGTCTACGTGGCCGAGGGCAGCCGCCACGAACGCCGGGCCGAGGACCGCAAGCCTTCCAACTATCACCTTGTGCTCCTGGCCGCCGACGACCGCGGCTACCATAATCTGATCAAACTCGTCAGCGCCGCGCACCTCGAAGGCTTCTACTACAAGCCGCGCATCGACAAACAGATCCTCGCCGATCACGCCGGGGGCCTGATCGGGCTGTCGTCCTGCCTGCACGGCGAAGTCGCGTCGCGGCTGCTCGACAGCGACATGCCCCGCGCCGCGCAGGCCGCCGGCGCATACGCGGACATCCTGGGCAAGGACAACTTCTACCTCGAGATCCAGGATCACGGCATCCGCGAGCAGCGGCAGGTGAACAAGCTGTCCGTGGAGCTGTCGCGCCGGACCGGGCTGCCGCTGGTGGCCACCAACGACGTGCACTACCTCGAAAAGGAACACGCCGCCGCCCACGAGGTGCTGCTCTGCCTGCAGACCCAGACCGTGATGAGCGATCCCAAGCGCATGCGCTACCAGACCGACCAGTTCTACATGAAGAGCCGCGCCGAGATGGAGCGGCTCTTCGGCGACGTTCCCGAGGCCCTGGACCGCACGGCGGACATCGCCGAGCGCTGCAATGTCGAGCTTGAATTCGGCCGGCCGCACTTCCCGGCCTACCACGCTCCGGACGGCCTCACCCAGAAGGAATATCTCACGCGGCTGTGCCGCGAAGGCATCCGCGCCAGGTACGGCGTGGAGAACTGCGACCGGCCGCGCGACGCGCGCGAGCGCGAGATCGTCGAGCGCTTCCGGCACGAGCTGGCCGTGATCGAGAAGACCGGCTACATCAACTACTACCTGGTGGTCTGGGACTTCGTGCACTGGGCGCGCAACGCCGGCATCCCCGTGGGGCCCGGCCGCGGCTCCGGCGCCGGCAGCCTGCTGGCCTACGCGCTGGGCATCGTGGCCATCGACCCCCTGCGCTACGGGCTCATCTTCGAGCGCTTCCTCAACCCCGAACGCGTCTCACCGCCGGACTTCGATATCGACTTCTGCCAGGCCCGCCGCGGGGAAGTCATCGACTACGTCAAGGGCAAGTACGGCCGCGAGAACGTGGCCCAGATCATCACCTTCGGCTCGCTCGGCGCCAAGATGGTCATCCGCGACGTCGGCCGTGTGCTCGAGATCCCCTACGGCAAGTGCGACCAGCTCTCCAAGATGGTGCCCGAAGACCCCAAGATGACTCTGCCGCGCGCCCTGGACCTGAACCCCGAGCTGCGCAAGGCCTACGAGACGGATGACGATTGCCGCCGCATCCTGGACCTGGGCCTCTCCCTGGAGGGGCTCTACCGCAACGCGGGCACGCACGCCGCGGGCGTGGTCATCGGCGAGAAACCCCTCGTGGAGATCATCCCGCTGGCCCGCGACAAGGACGGCGAGCCGGTTACGCAGTTTTCCATGGAGCCGCTGGGCGAGATCGGGCTGCTCAAGATGGACTTCCTCGGGCTCAAGACGCTCGACGTCATCCAGGAATCCGTGGCGCTGGCGCGCGAGACCAGGGGCCTGACCGTCGACATCGACAACCTGCCGCTCGACGACCGGCCCACCTACGACCTGCTGAACCGCGGCGACACCGTCGGCGTGTTCCAGCTTGAAAGCACGGGCATGCGCGACCTGATCCGGCGCATCGGGATCAACTGCGTCGAGGACCTCATCGCCATGATCGCCCTCTACCGGCCGGGGCCCATGGAGATGCTTCCCGCCTACATCGAGCGCAAGAGCGGGAAAGCCGCGATCGCCTACGACCACCCCCTGCTCGAGCCGATCCTCAAGGAAACGTACGGCGTGATGGTCTACCAGGAGCAGGTGCAGCGGGCCGCCAACGTCCTGGCCGGCTATTCCCTGGGCGAGGCCGACATCCTGCGCCGCGCCATGGGCAAGAAGAAGGCGGAAGTCATGCGGCAGCAGCGCGCCAAGTTCGTGGCCGGCTGCGAGAAGGCCAACCGGATTCCCAAGGCCCTGGCGGGCCGCATCTTCGACAACATGGAATCGTTCGCCGGCTACGGCTTCAACAAGGCCCACAGCACCGGCTACGCCGTGATCGCCTATCAGACGGCCTACCTGAAGGCGAATTTCCCGTCCGAGTTCATGGCCGCGCTGCTTTCCAGCGAAATCGGCAATTCCGACAAGATCCCCGTATTCATTGCCGAAGCCCAGGCCATGGGCCTGGCCGTGCTGCCCCCGGACGTGAACGCCAGCGGCGTGCGCTTCACGCCGTCGGAAAGCGCCGTGCGCTTCGGGCTGGCCGGCGTCAAGAACGTGGGGGCGGGCGCCGCCGAGGCGGTCGCGCGCGAGCGGCAGCGCGGCGGCCCCTACGCCGGCCTCGTGGATTTCTGCACGCGCCTGGACAGCCAGCTCGTCAACCGCAAGGCCATCGAAAGCCTCGCCCGCTGCGGGGCCATGGATTCGCTGGATGCGCACCGGGCCAAGGTCTTCAACGGCATCGAATTCGCGATGGCGCGGGCGAGCGCGACGGTCCGCGACCGGGAAACGGGCCAGGGCCGGCTTTTCGACCTGCTCGCCGCCGACAGCCCGGACCGCGGCGTCGACGCCGGCCTGCCCGACCGCCCGCCCTGGCCGCAGAGCCAGCTCCTCGCGGGGGAGAAAGAGCTCCTGGGCATGTATCTCAGCGGCCACCCCCTCGCCGAGCACGCGCCGCTTCTCATGCGCTACCGCCTGGCCGACATCCCCGGCGCGGCCGCCCTGGACGACCGCGCCTCCACGCGCGTGGGCGGCATCGTCGCCCAGCTCGCCAGGCGCATGACCAAGAAGAAGGAGCCCATGGCCGTGGTCACGCTGGAGGACATGGAGGGCTCGATGGAAGTCCTGGTCTTCCCCGAATGCTACCGCCAGTACGGCGCCGCGCTGGTCCCCGAGAGCGCCGTGATGGTGTGCGGCGAAATCTCCAGGCGCGAGGATACCCCGCGCCTCGTCGCGGCCGAGATCTACCCCCTGTCCGAAGCGCCGCGGCTGTTCGCCAAACGCATCAGCCTGCACATCCCCGCGGCCGGCCTCGACGAGCAGAGGCTCGCAACCGTGCGGGAAATGCTCCGCGTGCACCCGGGCAACGTCCCGGTGGGCATCTGCCTGCTGTTTCCGTCGGGGGAGAAGGTTTTTCTCGATGCCGACGAGAGCATGCGGGTCACGCCGTCGGAAGAGCTGATCGCGCGCCTGCAGCACGCGCTGGGCGAGGAAAGCGTGTACGTCGCCGCGAACCGCCAGCCCTGCCGCAACCCGCCGCGCGAGCGGCGGTCCTGGGAACGGCGCAACGGCAACGGCTCGCCGCGGCCGTGAGCGCCTTCGTTGAAGAGCTCCGCACCGGCCTGGGCATCCGGGAATTGTGGCTGACAGTCAACCGCCATGACGCCGGCTCCATCGCTTTCTACCGCCGCCTGGGGTTCGCCGTGACCGGCGAACCGGTCCGGGACATCGGGAAGGGATTCGTGATGGATGACTTCCGCATGGCAAAACAGCTTGACACTCCTTGAACCGTGTACTTGAGTGGCGCGGAATCATGACGGCCCTCCGCCCCCGGCGCCGTGGCGCAGACGCTCGCAACAACGAGGTGTGGCATGCCCGAACCAGTGAAACCGACAGACAAGGCCGGCCCGGCCGACCAGTGGTACCTCAAGATCGACGACGGTTCCGTGTTCGGACCCGCCCCTCTCAAAGACCTCATCGCCTGGGCCGAGCAGGGCCGCATTGCGCCCGGAAACGAGGTTTCCGCCGACAATCGCAAGTGGGTTCCCGTCGAAAACCTCAGGGAACTCCGCATGGTCTGGACGGTCACCCTGGCCGACGGAACCCCGTACGGCCCGCTTAACATCCGCGCCCTGGCCGACCTCGTGGTGGAAGGGACCATCACCGAAGACGCGCCCCTGCGCAACGCGGAAACCGGCGAGCAAACCACCGTCGGCGCCCGGAAGGCGGTCATTCTCGGCGTGGCGCCCGCCGGCGAGGACATGGCCGCGCTGAAGAAGAATCTCGAAAGGATGACGGAGCTGGAAAGACAGGCCGCCGAGGCGGCCGGCCGCCTGCGCGAGACGGAGAAGGACCTCCAGGAACGCGCGCGACGGCTTGACGCGCTGCAGACCGAGAGCCGCACGCGCGAGCATGACCTGCAGCGCCGCATCCAGGATATCTCCTCCGGCGCCGCCGCCATGGAGAAGGAGCTGGATCAGACGCGCGAGCGCCTGGCGGCCGAACGCGCGCAGCAGGCGGCCGCGAAACGCGGCGACGGCGAGCGACTCGCCGGACTGAGCCGCGCCGCCGACGACCTCGCGTCCCGCGCGGCCGACGCGGCCGCGCGCCTGGACCGCGCCCGCAAAGCCCTGCGCGACGAGCGGGCCAGCGGCTTGCAGGCGCAGGAACGCAGCCGGACACGCGAGAACGAGCTGCGCCGCGAAATCGATACCCTCCGGCGGAACGCCGACCAGGCCACGCAGGCCCTCCTTGCCGCGCGCCGCGAGATCGAGACGATGGGCTCCGGCCGCGAGCGAATGGCGGTGGAGACGGAGTCGCGCTTCACCTCCATGCGCGACCGGATCGCGGAACTCGAACGCTCGGCGCAGGAAACGGCGTCCAAGCTGACCGAAGCCGAGCGCCAGAGCACGGCCCGGGCCGCGCAGATCGAACAGCTCAACCGCGCGCTCGCCGGCAGCAAGGACGATCTGAGCGGCATCAGGAAGCAGATCGAGGACGAAAAGAACCGCGCCGAAGCGCAGGCCCGCGACCTCAACGCCCGCATCGAACAGCTCAACGCCGCGCTCGCCGACGCCACAAAGGAACGCGAGGACGCCCGCGCGCAGCTCGAAACCGAAAAGAACCGCGCCGAAGCGCAGGCCCGCGACCTCAACGCGCGAATCGAGGAGCTGGACCGCGCGCTGGCCGGGACGGTAGAAGACCTGAGCGCGACGCGCGGCCGGCTCGAGGCCGAGAGAGCCGACGCCGAAGCGCAGGCCCGCGACCTCAGCGCCCGCATCGAACAGCTCAAGGCCGCGCTGGCCGGCGCCACCGAAGAGCTCAACCGCGCGCGCGCGGAGCTTGAAGCCGAGAGAGCCCGGACGGAGTCGCAGGCGCGGGAGACCGAGACTCGCGTCGGCGACATGAAGCGGCAGGCGTCCGAGCTTGAGCGCAAGGCCACCGAAGCCGCGGCGCGCCTGCGCGCCGCCGAAGAGGATCTCCAGCGGCGCATCACCGAGTTCGCGCGCATACGCAACGAAAGCCACGCCCGGGAGCAGGGACTGCGCGAGGTCATCCGCGACATGCGCCAGGCGGCCGGCCGGGCCCTTGAGGAAGTCGCGGGGGCGAGGGCGCATGCGGCCGCCCTGCGCGCCGCTTCCGACGCAGACGCGAAACGCGACGAGGAGCGCCGGGGCGACCTGGCCGGACGTCTTGACGGCCTGCAGGCGCAGGGCCAGCGCGCGGCAAAGGCCCTGGACGGTTTGCGCGCCGACCTCCGCGATGAGCGCGCCCGCTACGACGTCATCCTCCAGCGCAGCAGCGAGCTGGAAGCCGAGCGCCTGACGCATACCGAGCACATCAAGCACGTGCTTGCCGAGGAGGTCGAACGCCTGGGCGCCGATCTCGATCGCGAGCGCGAGGCTTTCGAGGGCCTGCGCCGGACGTTCGCCGAACGCGAAAAGGCGTTCCAGGACCGCATACTCGACCTGCAAGGCCTTGTCGGCACCGATTTCGAGGAACACCGCAAGCTCTACGAGCGCCGCAAGGCCGCGCTGGAGAAGATCGGCGAACTGGAGGCCGAGCTGGATCTGGCGCGCCGCGAACGCGACGACGCCATGGCCATCGGCAGCGAGAAGGAGGGCGAGCTCGGCGCGCGCCTGCGCGCGCTCGCCGCCGATCGCGACCAGCGCGCCGCGCGCGCCGCCGCCCTGGAAAGGGAGCTGGGGCAGGAGCGCGCGGTGGTCGCCGAACTGAAGGAGCGGGCGCAGAAGACCGACAACGAGCTGGCGCAGCGCCTCGACCAGGTCCAGGACGAGTGCCGCGAGCTTACGCGCCGCCTGGGCGACAGGGAGCTCGAGCTCGAGGAAATGACCAAGCTGCGGGACGACGCGCGCGAAGAGCTGCGGCGCCGCGAGGAGGATCTCGCCGAGCAGCGCGCCGCCGCCGAACAGGCCGCCCAGGAAGGACGCGCGCGCGACGCCGCCGCCGAGTCGCGCATCGACGAGCTGCAGCGCCGCTGCGCCGAGACCACGGCCAGGCTGGACCAGATCGAGTGGGACAGCCGCCAGCGCGAAAGCTCGCTGAGCGACGAGATCGAGGGCCTGCGCAACGAGAAGACCTATCTCGAAGAGCAGCTTGAAGAGGGCCGCAAGACGGTGCAGGAACTGCACCTCGCCCTCGACCAGGAACGCCGCGAGCTGACCCGTCTGACCGAGCTGTATGCCTCGGCCGAGGAAAACGTCCAGACCAGGGAAAAGGCGCTCAACGAACACGTCGCGCGCCTGCAGCGCGAGCGCGAGGACATGCAGGCGCAGCTCGGGAGGGCGCGCGCGGAGCTGGACGAGCAGAAGACGCTCAGCGCCGAACTCGACAAGACGTCGACGGAGCAGGAGCGACTGGCGCGGCATCGGCTCGAGCAGGCGGAGCAGAAGCTCCAGTCGCTGCAGGCCGAGATCGACGGCGCACGGCAGCAGGCCGCCCGCCAGACCGAGGCCGCCGAGGCGCTGCGCGCGCAACTGGCCGAGCGCCAGGCGGAAGCCGAGAACCGCATCGCGCAGGCGCAAGCCGACTACCGGGCGCTGCAGGAGAACCTGGCGCAGCGCGCCGAGCGCGTCGAGGCGTCCGAGGCCCTCCTCCGGCAGAAGGACCAGGAGCTGGCCGAGCTGCGGAAGCTCTACGAAACGGCGCAGCAGGAGCTCACCCGGCGCGAGGATGATTTCCAGAAGGCCATGGAACAGACCCAGGAGCGGTACCGCGCGCTCAACGTCAAGGTCGACGAAGACCGCAGGATTTTCCAGACCGAACGCACGCGCGCGCAGCAGCAGGCCGACGAACTGGGCCGGCAGAGAAAGCTGTTCGACGAAGAGCAGAAGCTGCGCCGGAAGCGCGAGCAGGAGCTGGCGCAGGCCCGCCGCCAGATCGAAGAGGAGCGCGAGCGCATCGCCCAGCGGGAAGACGCGGTCACCTCCGCGCGCACGCAGGTCGAGGACGAAGCGCAGCGGCGACAGACCGCGGAGGAAAAGCTCGCCGCGTACGAGAAGGCCCTGCGGGACGCGCAGGACCGCTACGATCAACTCAGGCGCGAATTCGATCAGGAGCGGGCCATGGCCTCCGAAACGCGCCAGCGCGGCGAACAGGAGCGGGCCGACTTCGCCGCGCGCCTCAGCCAGCTGCAGGACGAGCACCGCGGCGTCGCCCTGAGCCTGGAGGAAGCCACCCAGGAGCTCGAGCAGCAGAGATCCATGGCCGAAGAGGAGCGCGCCCGCAACCGCCAGCGCGAGGACGAGCTCGCCCTGCAGGTCGAGCAACTCCGCCAGGAACAGCTGTCCCTGAGCGAAGAGCAGGAGCGCGCCACGCAGGAGCTCGATCAGCGGCGCATCCTGCACGAGGACGAGCAGGAGCGGCACCGCCTGAAGATCGAGGACCTTCAGCAACAGCTCGAGCAGATCCAGCAGGAGCGCCAGGCCGCCAACGTGCGCCTGGAGCAGCAGAAGAAGTTCTACGACGAGGAGCGCGAGCTGCGCCGGCAGAAGGAGCTGGAGCTTCTGCAGCAGAAGCGGCTGCTGCAGGAGGCGCAGGGCGCCGCCCGCCAGCGGGAGCTGCTCTTCGGCCAGCAGAAGAAGGTGTACGAGGACGAGGCGGCGCGCGCGAAGCAGAAGGAACAGGTCCTCACGCGCCGCGTCGACCAGCTCCAGCGCGAGTACAGGCAGGCCGCCAGCCGCCTGGAGCAGACCCAGCGCGAGATGCTCCAGCAGAAGAAGCTCTTCCAGGTTGACCAGACGCGCGCCTACCGCGGGCGCGAAGAGACCGCGCGGCGCGTCGTCATTCCCGAGCGCGCGGCGCCCGGCGAATCGCCCGCCGCCGGCCTGGCCGAGAGCATTGAAGCCCAGGCCCAGCGCGAGTTGCAGGAGTGGTCGCGGGCGAGGGAAACGGCGCCCGATGCGTTTGAGACCAGCGCGGAGGAAACGGAGGAGACCGCCGGTCCGCCGCCCGAGGAGTCGGCCGGCGAGCCCGGAGAGGACCGCGCCGCGCCCGGAGCGGGCGACCGCAAGGGCAGCGCGCCGCGCACCATCTTCCGCCCCCGGCCGTGGATGAAACTGAAGTAGGGCGGCCGGCTGGCCGCGGTGAATCATATGGAAAACGTGCCGGCTGATCCGGCGGGCGTCATGCCGGGCGCCCCGCCCAAGTACCTGCGCCGTCAGGTGCGCCTGCTGCAGCACCCCGACGAGGAAGAGCTGCTTCCCAGCGAGGCGCTGCTGCTCACGGAAAGCGAAGGCCGGCTCACGCGCCTGCGCAGGCCCGGCGAGCTTGACGTGCCTCCGCGGTCCCTGCCGGTCCTGCGGGCCTTCCAGGACTTCCTGGCGCATGAGCGGCGCAAGGCGCGCAACCGCATGCTGTTCATGACGCTCTTCTTCGCGGCCGTGTTGATTGCCGTGGTCGGCGCGGCCTTCCTGACGGCGACGCTGTTCCTCGACCAGACGCGCGGCGACGTGGGCGAGCTGCGGACGCGTCTGGAAACCGTGCGGGCGGAGTCGTCCCGCTTGCGGCGGAACGCCGACGCGGCCCTGGACACGGTCGAAACCCAGGCCGCGCGCCTCCGGGAGCAGATCCGGCTTGACCGCGAGGGGCTCTCCGCCGAAACCGCGGGGCTCGCCTCGCGGCTCGCGAGCTACACGCAGAACCTGTCCCGGCTTTCGGACGTGGTCGCGATGCTGCGCCTGGAGAACGCCACGTTGCGCGACGACGTGGCGGAACTGCGCACCGCGGGCCCCGCGGCGCCCGCTCCCGCCATCGCCGATGCCGTCGCCGAAGCCGACGCCGGACTCCCGGAGCCGGCATCGGTTCTCACGATGACGATTGCGCCGCGCGACAGCGGGAAGTCATATACGTGGCGCCTGCCGCTACCGGCGGCGGAATAGGCCGCGCCGGGGACGGGCGGCGGCGGCGCGCCGGCCCCCGACCTTGCGGGGCGCACGGCCGGACCGCCTGCCGCAACACGCGTGGAATCCGGGCTCAGTCCGGGATTATGAGCTTCTGCCCGGCCCGGATGGCATTCGGATTCTGCAGGTTGTTGGCCTTCATGATCGCGTCTATCCGTACGTCGTAGGCCGCGGCGATCGCCGAAAGCGTCTGGCCGGGCTGGACCACGTGCTCCACGCCGCTGACGCCGCGCGATCCGCCGCCGGCGGGCTGGGCGCGCATGATACCGGCCATCCTGCGGCTCAGCTCATCAATGGTCTGCTGCCGGTCCGCGGCGCGGGCCGCTTCCGCGGCCGAAAGCGCTTTCTCCAGGGCCGCCAGCCGGCTTTCGATATCCCTGAGGCGGTCGTCACGCCCGCCCTGGAGATCCTCCATCCGGCGGTACACGTCCTGCTGTCCCGCGCCGGCGGCGTCGACCCGTTCGCGCAGGCGGACCACTTCGCTCTGCAGACGTTCCACGTCGCTCTGCTCGCGCATGCGCTGCTTCGAGCTGTCGTCGGTCGTCACGCATCCTCCGGCGCAAAGCGCCAGAACGCCTGCCATCGCCGCCCGCCGCCAAACCGTCCCTGTTCCTTGCATGTCGTTGCTCCAACGCGTATCTGCCTGTCTCCGTCTGAGATTCCGTGAGCATTCTGGGCGCAGAAGCGCCGCGCTCTCAAGAAAAAACGCGAAGCTACCACGGGAACCAGCAGCGCGCCATCCGGCCCCTGCCCGCCTCGGCCAGCTCGGGCTCGACGGCCCGGCAGCGGTCCTGCGCCCGGGGGCAGCGGGGGGCGAACTTGCACCCCTCGGGCAGGCGCGCGGGGTGCGGCACGCCCCCGGGAATACCCGTCATCCGCTCCGCCGCGCCTGCCAGACGCGGCACGGCCGCCAGCAGCCCCTGGGCATACGGGTGCGCCGGGCGGCCCAGCACGTCCGCCGTGGGGCCGCGCTCCACGATACGGCCCGCGTACATGACGTTGACGAAGTGGGCGCGGTCCGCCACCAGCCCCAGGTTGTGTGTGATCAGGAGCACGGCCATGCCCAGTTCCGCCTGCAGCGCGGCCAGCAGTTCGAGGATCTGCGCCTGGATGGTCACGTCAAGCGCGGTCGTGGGCTCGTCGGCCACGAGCAGGCGCGGCCGGCAGGCCAGGGCCATGGCGATCATGGCGCGTTGCTGCATGCCGCCGCTGAGCTCGTGCGGATAGGCGCGCATGCGGCGCTCGGGCTCCGGCAGCCCCACCATGTTCATCAGGCGCAGGACCTCATCCTTCACATTCACGCCGCGGCGGTGAAGACGGACCGCCTCGCCGATCTGGTAGCCGATCCTGAATACCGGGTTCAGGGAGGAGCCGGGCTCCTGAAAAACATAGGAAATCTCCCGGCCGCGCATGTCGGCCAGCTCGCGTTCGGTCATGCGCAGAACGTCGCGTCCCCTGAAAAGAATGCTGCCGCCCGCGTAGAAACCCGGCGGCTCAGGCACGAGCCGCGCCAGCGAGAGCGACGCCACGCTTTTCCCGCAACCGCTTTCCCCCACGAGCGCGACGGTCGTGCCGTCGGCAATGTCGAGGCTGATGCCGTCCACGGCCCGCACCGGCCGGGCCGGAGACCCGAAGTAGGTCTTGAGCCCGCGCACCTCAAGAAGGCTTCCGTTCGCTTTCATGCCACCCTAGAAGAGATCCCGCTCCCCGTCCCCTTCCCCATCCGCATCCCCTTCCGCATCCCCATTCTCTTTCTCATCCAGGGGCGCGGTCTCGACGCGATCGCCTTTCCTGACGAGTTTCTCGATGCGGCGCTCCACCTCGTTCAACTTCCGCGAACAGAACGCGATCAGCGACTGGCCCTCCTCGAAGCGGGCGATCATGTCATCCAGCGCCAGCGCCCCCCCCTCCATTTCCTTCACAATCGTCTCAACGCGCGACAGGGCCTTCTCGAAGCTGACCGCCTCTCCGCCCTTCTCGGCCTTCCTGGTGCTCATCCCCGGTCCTCCTGCATCGCCTGCCTTTCACGCGGCGGGCCGCGGCGCGCGGCCATCCGCCGCCCGCGAACCGCCGCCGGTCACCCGCCGCCCCCCACCTGTCTCACCTCCCAGCGCACGTCCGCTCCCCTGACATTCACGACCACGTAGTGCAGGCGCGGAAACGGCGACTTGAGGTCGCCCCCGCCCCCGCCCGTGATCACATGCGTCACGCCCCGCCGCACCAGCTCGTAGTAAGAATGGATGTGGCCGGCGAAGAATACCCTGACGCCGTGGCGCTTCAACAGGGCGCCGACGGCCTCGGCTCCGCCGATAAGGGGCTTCATGGCGTGATGCTCGCCGCGCCGGGGGTCGAACAGCGGCTGGTGCGCGAAAACAAACGTGTGGGCCGCGCCCGCGCCCGCGGCCAGGGTCCGCCGCAGCCAGCGCACCTGCCGCCGGCTGACGTAGCCGGCCGCGTTGTCCAGCGCGATGAAACGCGCGTTGCCGAAGGCAAAGGCGTAGTAGGTCGGCCCGAACGCCGCGCTGTACTGGTCGCCCCCCAGTCCCGGCCGGGCCAGGTCATGGTCCCCCAACATCGTGAAGTAGGGCACATTGAACGCGGCTGCCGCCTCGCGGTGCTTTCGCAGTTCCACCGGCATGTTGTAGGCGGCCAGATCGCCCAGATTGATCACGAAAAGCGGTTTCTCGCGGTTCGCGTCCGCAATCACGCGCTCCAGGACTTCGTAGCGGCCCTGTGTGTCGCCGACCACGAAAAACGTGAATGCATCCGTCTGTCCGGCGGGCGTCAGCCTCCATTCGCGACGCTCGCCGGGCGCCAGATCGGCGGTGAAGCGCAGCGTCGCCGGCCCTGCCTCGCTCGCGCCGGGCCCTTCGGCGCGCGCGCGATGCAGCGCCAGGTTGGACAGGGCGACCTGCGCGCGGCGGGGGGATGCCGCCGCCGACTCGATGCGCACGACCGGCAGCAGGGACACCGCGCGCGCGCTGACGTAGCCGCCGCCCGCGGAATCAACCATGCATCCCTCCAGGAGTACGCGCACGTCCGGCGCAGGCATCGCCACCCACGGCTGCGCGGGCGGCTTCTCGTGCGGTTTCGTCTGCACCCGCCGCGCGACCCCGGCGGCGGCCAGCCCCAGCGCGATCAGCACCGCCACCGCCGCGGCCGTCCGCGTGAGCGCGCATCCGCGTCGCATTTGCGTCGCCTGCATGGCTTACCGCGCGCTCAAGGCGCGCCGTCCTCCGTTTCGCGGCGCGTCAGGCCCAACCCGCAGAGGGGCAGGATCTCGCGGGACTCCGCGCCGTTGTATTCGAACACCGCGAATCCTCCCGTGCGCAGCCGCCGCGTGACTTCCACCTGCTCGATCAGCCGGCATATGCGGTCCTCCGAAGTCCATGTGCTCAGTCCGATGCCGGGGTAACACCGCGCCCTTCCGGCCCACCCCAGCTGGTCCGCGACGAGTCCCTCGAAGCGCGGCGTGCTCTCGTCATAGTTCATCGGGCACACAAAGTCCAGCAAACCGTCCCGGCACCACGCCCCCCAGTCCTGGCCGATGCTGTCCCGCTGCTTCCGCCAGTCGGGAAAGACCGCCGCCGAGACCGCCAGTCCCGGCCGCGCCCGCCGGGCCTCGCGGCTCACCGCCGAGACGAGGGCCGTGATGTTCCCGCGCCGGAAGGCCAGCCATTCTTCGCGCAGCGCCCCCTCCCGCGCGGACCGCGGCCAGCCCGCGGCCTCCCGCCCGAGGCGCGCCTCGAAGCGGGCCCGGCAACCGTCGCAGAAGCAGGCGTCCTCGTCCGGATAGCGAATGTAGTCCATGTGAATCCCGTCGACCGCGTAATTCGCCGCGATCTCAACCATGGCGTCAATCTCCAGGCGGCGGTTGTCCGGATGCGACGGGCACAGCCAGTCGGCAATCAGCCTGCCGTCGTACGCCCTCTGCAGGCGCCCTTCGCGCTTCATGCGCGCGACGAAGTCGTCCGGCGCCCGCGCTCCCATGTTCCAGCACACTTTCCAGACGTGGCACTCCAGCCCCTGCGCGCGGCAGGCGGACAGGCAGGCCTCGATCTGATCGCCTTTCTTCGCGGCGGAGGGCGCGGTGGACAGGACCCTGCTCGGGTAGTAGGCCGTTCCGCCCCAGGCCATGTTGGCGATCAGCGCCGTGAACCCGTTGCGCGCCGCGTCGGCCGCGGCCTCGTCCCAGGTCTTGTCCGCGGCGCCGAAAGGCTCATGGCACCAGAAGGCGCGCCGCTCGCCGCGCTGCGGGCGCCGGGTGGCGCAGTAGGCGCGGATCACGGCGGCGCGCGCCGCGTCCGCGGCGCGCACCGCTTCCCGGAAGTCTCCGGAGGCCCGCCTGGCCGCGGCTTCGGCCGCCATGCGCCGCGACTCGGACAGGGCTTCCCGCACCAGCTCGCTGCCGGCGCCCGTTCCGGCAATCGCCTTCTCCGCTTCCCCCGGACGCGCGAAGGGCCCGAAGACGCCCACGCGCTCCAGCGCGCGGTCCGCGGCCGCTTCCCAGACCTCCGGCACGAAGCGCCCCGCCATGGCCAGGAGCATGCGCTGCTTGTTCGCGGGATCCTCGGAGGTCAGCACGTGCGTGACGAGGATGCAGTTGTCCGACACCAGAACGGCCGGCTCGCCGGTCGGGGAGCCGTCCCCCGAATACCACGCGGCGGCCACGGTCCCGCGGCCCGGCAGCGGCCGATAGCGCTGGATGTTCCATGAAGTCTGCTGCACGGCATCGGGCATTCCGGGCAGCGCCGCGCCGCTGCGCCGCATGGAAGCGAAGAACCCGGAGTAGCGCTGGCGCGCATGCTCGCCGCGCCTGAAGCCCGTCAGGTCCTCCAGCGCGGCCGGAAGGAGATAGAAGCAGATCAGCTTGCCGCCCTCCCGCACGAACTGCTCCAGCGCCTGGAGGGCGGCGGGCGGCACAAACGGATTGTACGGCAGCACCGCCACGCGACAGCCGGCCAGGGTCTCCGCGCGCACGTCGTTGTCCCCCACCGTGCGGTGCGCCACGCCCAGCGTCCTGAGGGGCATGACCACGTTGCGCGTGAAGCCCGCCACGGACTTGGCCTCCGCGGTCACCGCGTCGGCGCGGATCACGAGCACCGGCGCGTCGCGCCCCACAACGTCCATGTCCGCGACGTAGAACGCGGTGTCGCGATCCTGCGCGCGCCAGGCCGAGATGCGGATGCCGTCGATCCTGTCCCAGCCCGACGGGCTGCCTTCCACGCTCGCGGCGCCCTTCTCGATCCGCACCTCGGTCCAGCCCGCGCCGCCGTCGGCGTCGAACCTGGCCGCGTACCAGCCCCGGCCGCTGCGGAGGTAGAAAGTGAAGCGCGAAATCGGCGCAGGGTCGGGGCAGTGCAGCGCGAACGACACGCCGTCGCAGCGCGACAGATCCAGGTCCACTTCCCGGTCCCACGTCGCCCGCGCCGCCTCCGACCCGCGGAAGGCGCAGGGCATGCGCAGCGCGCGGCGGCCCAGCGGCGCGGCCAGCGTGACCGGCGCGGTGCCGCGGGCGGGACTCCACGCCGCCTGCGCGGCGCGGTCGTCGGCGTAGGAAGCGTTCTCGATCGCGCCCCGGCCCGCCGGCGGCGCCAGCGACAGGAGCGCCGCCAGCAGATGTACGCGCATACGGAAAGCATATCCGTCCGCGCCTCCGCGGACAACGAGAAGCTGCTGCGGACATTCGCTTGTTCTGCGCCCCGTTCTGCGGCACTATGCACGGCCGTGAAGACGCCGCACACGCCCCGCGAGCACGCCGTGGCCTTCATCGCGGCCTATGACACGCCCGAAGCCGGCGCCTATGAGAAGCATGTCGTGCGCGTCGCCCGCTCCTGGCTGCGCATCATGCGGAGCGACCGCCCGGCCAAGGGCATCGTCGACCGCATCATGCAGGAGTTCGCCGAGCCGCGCCCGGCGGACTACGGCTGCGGATGGGATACGCTCCGCGAACGCTTTACGGAGTGGGCCGTGACCGAGGAATGGATTGACCCTCCGCGACCGGGCGGTCATCCCTGAGCGCCCGTGACGGCGACTTTCCGCGACCGGCCCGGAGGCCCGCCCATGCGCCGCACGGAACGAAACATCGAGGCTGCCCTCCCGGAAAAGACTGCGATCGTCACGCCGGCCAGCTGGACGCAGGCGCTCGACCTCGCCGCGCTTTACCCCGCGAAGCAGCCTCTCGAAGTCGATGTCGGATGCGGCAAGGGGCGTTTTCTGGCCGCGCGCGCCGCCGCCTGTCCCGGCCGCAACTTCCTGGGCGTGGACCGCCAGCTTGCCCGCCTGCGGCCGGCCGACCGCAAAGTTGTGCGCGCGGGCCTGGCCAACGTGCGCCTGCTGCGCGTCGAGGCATCCTATGCCGTAACGCACCTGCTGCCGCCGGGAACGGTTTCGCGCTTTTACATCTTCTTCCCGGATCCGTGGCCCAAACGCCGGCACTCCCGGCGCCGCCTGTTCAACCCCGGCTTTCGTGACGCCCTGCACAAGGCGCTTGCGGAGGGGGGCGAAGTCCACACCGCCACCGATCACGGGCCGTACGCGGAAGTCATCCGGGGCCTCTTCCAGGCCGACCCGCGCTTTGCGCCGGCGCCGGGCTTCGAACCGCTGACGGAGGAAGAGCGCACCGAGTTCGAGATGATCTTCGTGCGCCAGAACGCGCCGATCGCGCGCCAGGCTTACCGCAAGGCGTCGCTCAGAAGCTGAAGGCCAGGGCGGCGCCGCTGAATCCGGGGCCCGCCGCGGGAACCAGCGCCACGTCCGCCGCGGCGTTTTCCGTCGCGTCCACCGCGCAGGCCGCAAGGGCCGCGCACCACCAGCCCATCCAGACCTGGGAGAGATAGTGCTCGTCGTCGTTCAGCCGCGACAGCCCGCCGGCCATGGAGCCCAGCACCAGCGCCGAGCGTAGCGCGCGGTTGCGCGCCATTCCGGCCGCGGAGAGAAAAGGAATGGCCCCCACGAACGCATGCCGCGACGCGCCGTTGTCGTCCTTGAACGGGCGCCACTCCGATCCGCGCTCCTCGACGGGTCGCGACGACCCCAGGGTCCACTGCAGGCCGCAGACCAGCGGGGCGCCGACGAGCATGGTCCGCACCGAGCGTTGTCCCCATGCGCCGAGCGTTCCGCACAACCCGTCCCCGCCGCCGCATGCCCCGAGGAAGCTCACCCCCGCGTACAGCGGCAGGGCATACAGATGTTCGCCGAGCGGCTTCAGCAGTTCCGCGGCCCGGTCCGTGCCGGCCGATCGGGCCTCCGCCTGGTACCACGCCCGCGCTTCCTCGTCGCCGCGCGTGTGCGCCAGCATGCCCGCCGCGGCAATCCCCACCCACAGCGCGCCCATGGAGCGCGACCGGAAAAGGTGGTTGGCGTCGTCCCCCAGTTCGCGGGCGAACGACTCAAAGGCGCCCGGCTCCTCCGCTGCCGTAACGGACGCGGCGGCGCCCGCCCGCTCGCCCGCCGGCGCCTCGCCGGACGCGGGTTGCGCGCCCCCGCCCGCGCACCACGCCGCCCAGAGCGCCGTCGCCAGTAAAGCCGCTTTCATAGGGCATGCATGATAGCCTCGCGCGCACGCGCGGCAATTCAAATATGCCGGCCGCGGTGACCACAGCCCGGAGGGCGACGGCGGGACGGTCCGCCCTACCTCGCCTCCCTGCCTGACTGACCGGCTACACGCGCGCAAATGTTGTGCTTGACCGCCGCCGGTCAAGGTGCCATTGTTGCGCCACGCTTTTCCATGGCGGACTTGGGGCAACGACACTGGGAGGGATGCAGAATGAAAAAGTTGCTGACTGTCGGGATGTGTTTGTTCTTCGCCGTCTCCGCGCTGGCCGCGCCGCTGGAAGCGGGAACCTACGAAGTGCGCGCGGGCGCGGCTTACAACTTCGAATCCACCGCCGAGCCGCTCTATGTGCCCGTCATGGGCGGCATGGGCTACTACGTCATGGACGGCCTGCAGGTGGGCGGCTTCGTGACATTTGAAAAGCGGAAGTGGGAAAGCGCCTTCGGCGTGGGCAACGTGTGGGGCCTGGGCGCGTTCGGCGAATACGTCCTGGACCTCGGCATGGATCTTCCCGTCATGCCTTCGTGCGCCCTTTCGGTAAGGGCCCTGGACAGCGATCTGCCGCGGGATATTGTGTTCGTGCTCGGCTTCTCGCCGGGACTGCGATGCTTTGTCACCGAATCCGTCGCGCTGGCGCTGCAGGTCGACGTGAATCTCGCCGGCGACGACATCTACAACTTCGAGCGCAGCTGGGTGGACCGCCACCAGCCGTATCCGCAGGACAAGATCACGGGCGAAGGCAGCCGCGTCGGCTACGCCGTCAGCGCCGGCGTTCGCGTGCTATACTGACGGGCGCGGCGCGAGCCCCGGAACAGGGAACCCGCCGGCGATCACCACCGGCCGCGCGGAATCTCATGGAGCTTCGCGGGATCCCGCCCCCGCCGGACCTTGCCGCAAGCCTCGTCATTCGTCATGAGGCCCGCGGCACGACTCCGGAATATCCCCGCCTCACCGCATGCTGGGATGCGGCGGAGCGCCCTCGGGCAGGTTCGCCATGTCGACGCCCTTGATGTAGACCTCGACCCGCCGATTGGCCGGATTGCCCTTGACCGGGTCGTTCGGTTCTTTCGGGCGTGAAAAGCCGTAGCCTTCCGACTCCAGCCGCGAACGCGCAATGCCGCGCTGCGCGACGAGATACTCCAGAACGGCCCGCGCGCGGCGCTTCGAAAGCGCCAGGTTGTAGGGGGCCAGCGAAGTCTTCAGCTTGTCCGCGTGACCCTCGATGCGCGCCGTAGAGCCGGGGTTCCGCTCAATGACCTTGGCCACGATGTCCAGGTCGGGGAAGAACTGCGGCTTGATCACGGACTTGTCGTAGTCGAACTGGATGTAGAGCTCGATGAGGTAGAGGTCGTCTTTCGGATCCAGCGGGTTGGTTTTGTCCTCGATAACCTCGTGACCGTCCGCCACGCCGCCGTGGTCCGTGTCGCGCACGAGGGGGTCGGTGCTGTAATCGTAGACCTCGTCGCCGTCGCGCAGCATGTCGATGTCGGTATCGGGATCGAGCGGGTTGGTATTGTATTCAAGCACTTCCTGGCCGTCGCTGAGACGGTCCTTGTCCGTGTCGGGATCGAAAGGGTCGGTGCCTATCGCCGCCTCCCGCTCGTCGGTGAGACCGTCACCGTCGCTGTCCAGCGGACCGCCCACCGCCACCAGTGACTGCGGCACGCGCGCGCCCCAGTACCACACGACTCCGGCGCTGTAGACCGCGGTTGCCTTGGAGTCCGAACCGAAGCCCCTGAGCATGCCGCGGCCGTCGGCCCGCAGCGCCCACTCGTCGTTGATATGATACATCACGCCGCCGCCGCCGCGCATCAGCCACTCATCCTGTTTGCCGAAATAAAGCGGCTCCCCGTAGTGCAGAAAACCCAACCCCGCCGCCAGGTAAGGGTCAACGCGGTCCCAGCGCGTGAAATGGAAAAGCCCGTCCCCCGCCAGTCCGACGGCGTAGCTGTTCGGAAACCGTTCCCGCGCGGGCTGCGGCCGTCCGATGAGCGCCGGCGCCAGGTTGAGCCCCGCCTCGAAGCTCCACATCTCGTTGAAATCGTAGCCGACGACAACCGACCCGACCACGGAGTCGTAGAACTCCTCGTTCCCCTCGAAGTCGATGAAACCGAGGCTGGGCGCGACGTACCAGGGCCACTCGTCGCCCGTCTCGCCGGCGGCCGCGGAATCCTGGCCCAAGGCCCGGCCTCCGCCGCAAAGCAACGCCAGAAGAATCGCCGCCAGAGCCGCTACGCCGCACTTTCCGCCAGAACGTCTCATTCGATCCCTCCCTCTTATTGTTATCAACGACATCGCAAGCGCGAAGTTGTGGGCATGCTAGCACAACGGAACCGGCGCGCAAGTGATAAAAAGGTTCTTGATAAAAAGGTTCTCACCGTGCGAGGGCTGTGCCATTATCCGGCTCCGGGAATCGCCAGAATGCAGACGGTCTGCGCCAGGGAAAGTGTCAAGCGGCTCTGCATGCCCCTCCTTTGGACCGGCATCGCGGTGCTGTTGTGGGGCTTCTGGACGACGGCGTTTTTTGCCGCGCTCGCCGGCGGCGCGTTTCTGTACGCGCTGGTCCGCCGCCGCGGCGCGTGGCGGGCATGGCGCAATCCGGCAGGCCTCGCTTTCGCGCTCGTGCTTGTCTGGACGGGGCTGTGCGTCCCGTTCTCAGTGTCGCCGCGGGATTCCTTGCGCGATGCGGTCCGCCTGCTGCCCGCGCTGGCCGGCGCGGCGGCCATTCCGGCCGTGTTCAACTCCCGCGCGCGACTGGGCGCAGCCATGCTGCACGCCGCCGCGGGCGTCACGCTGATCCTGGCCGGCGATCTGGTCCGCCTGTGGATCCGCCTGGGACCCGATCTCATCAGCCGGGCGCGCCTGACGGAGCCCTACGCGATGAACCATCCCAACGTGGCCAGCATCATGGCCGCGGCGGCGGTCTTCGTGCTGGCCGGCGCGGCGTGGTCGCGGCGGCACAGCCCGTGGCGCGCGGCGCTGGCGGCGTCCGGCGCCGCCCTGAACCTGGCCTACGTGCTGATCCTCGCCTCCCGCGGGCCGCAGATCGCCTTCGCCGCCGCGATCGCCGCCGCGGGATTCATGCTGCCGGGCCGGCGCGCCCGGCTCGCGTGGCTGCTGCTGATCGTGCTGGGCGGCGCGCTGCTGGCCTCCAACATCGAACGCGTCAACCGCCGTTTCGCTTCCGGCGACGTCGGTTCGCTCAACGACCGCACCAAGGTCTGGGCGCACACGTGGAAACTCGCCCGGGAACGGCCCTTTAGCGGACACGGTTTCGGCAAGCGGACTTTTCAGGACGTGTACTACGCCTCGGATCCGCCCGCATCGCCCTACTTCTTCCCCCACCCCCACAACTACTGGCTCAAGGCGCTGTTCGAGTCCGGCTGGATCGGCGTGGGCCTGCACGCCGCCGCGTGGGGACTGCTTGCGCTCCGGCTTGCCCGCCGTCTCTCGGAAAGCCCCGCGCTCGAGGAACGCCTGCCGCCCGGCACGCTCCTGGCGCTGCTGCTGCTCGTCCACGTGTACGGGCTGGGCGACTACCCCGACGAAATGGCGCTGATCGTTCAGCTCTGGCTCGTGCCCGCGGCGCTCGTGGCCACGGTTCCGCTTGCCGCAACACGGCTTCCCGGTCCGGCATCGAGTTCCACCACCTCCTTTCGCGGCTCACCGCCCGGCAAACGTCGGCGGCATCGCGCGCGTCCGCCATGTCAGCCGTAGCGCGTGACGGTCACGTCCGGGTGCGGGTGCGCGTCCAGGCCGCGCGCCGCGCGCGCCGGCAGGTCGCGCCGCATAAAACGCGCCACGTTGGCGCCGTCCTTCCACCGGCGCGGCCGCCGCTCCGCATGCGGCAGGTGCGTGACCAGGGCGCGGTTCACGAGGATGACCGGCCGCGCGCCGGCGGCGTAAAGCCGGCGCCCGAGATCGTCGTCCTCCTGCCCCCACCCCACGTATTCCTCGTCAAAGCCGTTGACCGCCGCGTAGTCCGCCCGATGCACCGACGCGTTGCACGAGCGCAGCTTCGGCCTGGCGCGGAATCCCAGGCCCATCCGCCGCAGCAGGGCATAGAACGCGTACTTGCGCTGCAGAGCGGCGAGCGCGCGGTATTCCGCCGCCGCGTGCAGCCGCGCAAGCCCTCCCGCCGCCGCCGCCGCGTCGGCCTCCGCGGCCCTGCCGGCGGCCAGGTCCAGCACGTGGCCGATGCCCACGCTCCCCCGCCCGCCGCGCCGCAGGTGCGCCGCCAGCCACTCCGGATGCGGCAGAACGTCCTGGTCCAGAAACGCCAGCGCTTCACCCGCGGCCGCGCATACGGCGTTGTTGCGGCTGCGCGCCGCGCGGAAGCCCTCGTCAGGCTGCCACACGCGGATCAGCCTGAAGGGCAGCCGGCCGGCCAGCTGCGCCAGCGCCGCGCCCGTCTCCTCGCCTGAGCCGTCGTCGGCCACCACCACCTCGTCGGGGCGCCTGACCTGCGCCCCGAGCGCCAGCAGCACCAGGCGCAGCGTGGCCGGCGAGTTGTAAGTCGTCACGATCACGCTCACCGGTTCGCTCGACACTGCCGCCTCCCTTCGGGCACTCCGCTCAAATGGAATCACGAAACGGCGCGGCCGTCAAAAGAAGACTCGCGCCGGCAATTGGACCGTGGTAGAGATTCGCCCAAGGTTGCGCACGCGGCGCGTGCGGAGGAGGAGGGCTGGTAATGCAGTGGCACTACGCAAAAGACGGTGAATCGGTCGGCCCGCTGGAAGTCGCGGAATTCGACGCGCTTGTGGCCTCGGGTGAAGTCAGCGCCGCCACCCTCGTGTGGCGGCCCGACCTTGCGGAATGGACCCCTTACGGAAAGCTCGTCCCGGCCGCGCCGGCGCCACAGGCCGGCGCCGAAACGCCGCCCGCGAAGGAGACCGCCTGTTCGGTGTGCGGCAACGTCTTTGCCGAGGACGACATGATCACGCACCAGGGCGCGTACGTCTGCGCGGGATGCAAGCCGGAGTTCTTCCAGCGTCTCAAGGAGGGCGCGGAGCTGCCGGGGATCATGAACTACGCCGGTTTCTGGATCCGTTTCGTGGCCAAGTTCGTGGACGGCATCATCCTCGGCGCCGTGAACATGGTCGTTTCCGTCGCCTCCGCCGCCCTCGGCCTCGCGGCCTCGGCGGCGGGCAGCGAAAAGGCGATGTTCGCGGTGCAGGCCGTGTTGTTTCTCGTGCAGATCGCCATCCAGGCCGCCTACACGGTGTTCTTCCTCGGCCGCTTCGGCGCCACGCCGGGCAAGATGGCCTGCCGGCTCAAGGTTGTGCGCGCCAGCGGCGATCCGATCGGCTACGGACGCGCCTTCGGCCGCTACTTCGCCGAGCTGCTGAGCGGCATGCCCACGCTGTGCATCGGTTACCTGATGATCGCGTTTGACGATGAAAAGCGCGGACTGCACGACCGCATCTGCGACACCCGGGTGATCAGGAGGGGTTGAAGGAAGTCTCCCGGCCATGCCAAATCGCGCGCCACAGCCTCTGCGTTGCGGCCGGTGCCGCCGGCCGCTGCCGTGGCAGACGTTCAACACGCCGGGGCGCACCTCCTGCCCGGCCTGCGGCGTGACCATGTACGCCGCCGTGTTCCCCGCCTTCACGCGGGGCGCCGCCTCGAGCGCCGCCGCCGATCCGCTGCTGGCCGACGGCGAGGCCGGGTGCTTCCACCACCCCGCCAAGCGCGCCGTGATCGCCTGCGAGGGATGCGGAAGGTTTCTGTGCGCGCTGTGCGACGTCGAGCTCGACGGCCGCCACATCTGCCCCGCGTGCGTGGAGACGGGACGGCAGCAGGACCGCATCGCCAGCATCACGCCCGAGCGCACGCTGTACGACCAGACGACCCTGGCCGTGGCCGTGCTGCCCTTGCTCTTCTGGCCGATGACGATCGTCACCGCGCCCCTGACGTTCCTCATGATCTGGCGCTTCCGGAACGCGCCCCTGAGCATCCTGTCGCGTTCGCGCGCGCGCTTCGTGCTGGCGGGCGTGTTCGCCGCGCTGGAGATCGCGGGATGGGCCGCGGGCATCACCCTGCTGGTCCGATCCGATTCTCTTGCGCTACACGCCCGCTGACCCCCTTGCCGGCGTCGGCTTGCCGCGCTTGACGGGGCGGACCGCGTATGGAAGCATTGCTGCCTTTGCGCCGGGCTCCGCTGAGGCAAGCGCCCGCGTTTCGGCAGCGCGATGATGGACGGACAGGTCCGGGCGCTGCGCCGGGCGCTCGATGCCGGCGGGTACCGGCAGACCATACTGATGAGCTACTCGACCAAGTTCGCGTCGGCCGAGCGCGGCTGGGGCGTGCTGCGCGACGTGGTGCGGGAGTCCGCGCAGGCCTGGTTCGCGCCGGCGCGGACCTGCTGATCTCCTGCTGGGCCAACCGGTACGCGGATATCTTCGGGTGAGACGGGCGCCATGAATTCAAGCGAGCTTTTCGAGCGGGCCTGCCGCCGGATACCCGGAGGAGTCAACAGTCCCGTGCGCGCATTCAGCGCCGTGGGCGGCGACCCGATCTACGTCGAGCGCGGCAAGGGCGCGCGCATGTGGACCTCGGATGGCCGCGAACTGACCGACTTCTGCGGCTCGTGGGGGCCGCTGCTGTTCGGCCACGCCCGCGATGAAGTCGTCGAAGCCGTGTGCAAGGCCGCGGCGGGCGGAACGAGCTTCGGCATCAACACGGAACGCGAGGTGGAGTTCGCCGAACGGATCTGCCGCATGGCGCCCTGCATGGACATGGTCCGTCTGGTCAACTCGGGCACCGAGGCCACGATGACCGCGCTGCGCCTGGCGCGCGGCTTCACGGGCCGGCGCAAGATCATCAAGTTCGACGGGTGCTACCACGGGCACGCGGACTATCTTCTGGTCTCCGCCGGAAGCGGACTTCTCACCGGCGGCATCAGCTCCTCGGCGGGCGTGTCGCCGGCGGCCGCGGCGGAGGTGCTGGTTGCCCCGTACAACGATCTGGACGCCGTGCAGCGGATCGTGGCCCGGGACGGGGCCGCCGTGGCCGCGATCATCGTCGAGCCGGTGGCCGGCAACATGGGTCTCGTGCCGCCGGCCGGCGGTTTTCTGGCGGGGCTGCGGGCGGCCGCCGACGCCTGCGGCGCGCTTCTCGTGTTCGATGAAGTCATCAGCGGGTTCCGCCTGGGCCCGACGACGTACGGGATGCTGTGCGGCGTGAAGCCGGATCTCACCTGCCTGGGCAAGATCATCGGCGGCGGCCTGCCCCTGGGCGCGGTCGGCGGCCGGCGGGACGTCATGTGCGCCCTCGCCCCGCTCGGCAAGGTCTACCAGGCCGGAACGCTCAGCGGCAATCCGGTCGCCGTGGCGGCCGGATTGGCCATGCTGCGGCTGATCGAAACCGAGCAGCCGTACGCCGGCATCGCGTTTCTGACACGCGGCCTCGCCGACGGGCTTGACGCGGCGGCGCGATCGCGTGACGCGGCGTTCCGCTGCGCGTCGCTGGGCAGCATGTTCACGCCTTTCTTCACGGCGCGGGAGGTCACGGACCTGGCAACGGCGAAGACATGCGACACCGCCGCGCATGCGGCCTTCTTCCGCGGCATGCTGGCGCGCGGCTTCTACCTTCCCCCTTCCCAGTTCGAGGTGGGCTTTGTTTCCGCCGCGCACACCGAAACCGATATCCGGGAATTCACCGCGGCTGCCGCGCGCGTGATGGCGGCGCTCTGATCCGCCCCGGCCGGGACAAACCGTCGCGGTTTCCGCTGTTCTTCTGCGCCCGGCCGTTGTATCCTCAAGGCGTTGGAACGCATGGCAGGCATGCGGCCATGCGGCCGAGGCCGCAACGCGCGCGCGTCACATGACAGTCCGCTGTGAGATTTGCCCCAAGTATTGCGTCATCCGCCCCGGCGAGAGCGGCGACTGCAGGATCCGGGTCAACATCGACGGCAGGCTGCGGGCCGTGACGTACGGATTTCCCTCGGCGGTCCACGTGGACCCGATCGAAAAGAAACCGCTCAACCATTTTCTCCCCGGGTCGACGTCTCTTTCCATCGCCACCGTGGGCTGCAACCTGCACTGCAAGAACTGCCAGAACTGGGACATCTCCCAGCGGAACCCCGAGGACGCGACGGCAACGCCCCTTCCGCCGGACGCGATTCCGGCGCTGGCGGCGCAGTATGGCTGCCGGTCCGTTTCGTACACGTACACGGACCCCGTCGTCTACTACGAGTACGCGCTGGACAGTTGCGTGAAATGCCACGCACGGGGGCTCAGGAACGTGCTCGTCACGGCGGGCTACATCAACGAGAAACCGATGCGCGAGCTGTACCGCCACGTTGACGCCGCCAATATCGACCTGAAGTCCATGTCGGAAGCGTTCTACCGCGACGTCTGCGGCGGAACGCTCACGCCGGTCCTGAACTGCCTGGTTGCAGCCAAGTCCATGGGCGTTCTGGTCGAGGTCACCAACCTCCTGATCCCCGGGCTGAACGACGCGGACGAGGAGATCGCCTCGCTGTGCGGCTGGGTCCGGGAGAACATGGGATGGGAAACGCCGCTGCATTTCTCGCGCTTCTTTCCGCAGTACCGGATGCGGCATCTGCCGCCCACACCCGAGCGGACGCTCACGCGGGCCCGGGACATTGCGCTGGCCGCGGGAATAAAGTACGTATACGTGGGCAACATCCTGATCCCGGGCGCCGGCGACACGCGATGCCCGTCCTGCGGGAAGACCGTGGTCAGTCGCACGGGTTACAGGATCCTCAGGAACGCCGTCGCCGGCGGGCATTGTCCCGACTGCGGCGCGGAGGTCTACGGCGTATGGAACTGACGCGGCGCGGATTCGTGCGACGTCTGGCCTGCGCGGCGGCGCTGCTGGCGGCATGCCCCCGAAGGTTGCTCGCCGCCGGGGCGGGAACGCCGCTCATCCGGGCGCTTCGCGCCCGCTTTCCGGGCCGCACGCGTCCCCCGCGGGACGCGGAAATCCGCGCGCCGGGCCGCTGGGCGGGGTAGTCCCTGCCGGCTCACTGCTCCGCCGCGGGGGGGATGCGCTCGTAGTAGCGCGCCTCGCGGTCCGACAGCTCGCCGCGCTCGATCATCTTTGTGAGCCTCGCCATGTCGACGTCACGCGTCTGCCCTGCCCCCGCGCCGACCGGCCGCGCCGGGCCGGGCCCGACGCCCGAGACGGTCGACGCCACCCGCCAGGCAAGCAGAAGCGCCAGCGCCGCGGCGGCGAACACGAAGATCGCGCCGCGCCTGCCGGCCGGCTCACGACGCGCCGCCCTCGATGCCTCCCGTTCGCCGGGCGAAATCATGCGGCAGCGGTCGCAGCAGAGGCAGTCCAGTTCTCTCCGGCTCGATACGCCGAAGGGGCAGAGATCCGGCGCCACAACGGGGATCACGGGCCTCAGGAGCCGGGCGCCGTTCAACAGCGCCAGGAATGCGCCCGCCGGACACAGCGTGCGGCACCAGAACCGCCCGTAGAAGAACGACAGCGCGAGCACCGCCGACGCCAGGGCGGCGATGAACCACGGCCTTCGCCCGCTGAAGACCGCGACCAGAGGATCCTGGGAGGCCAGGGCATGATTCAGCGCCGGCGCGAAGGCCAGGACAACGAGAAACAGCAGAGCGAACTTCACCAGCCGTCCGGCGCGCCACGCCGTCCGTCCCGGATCGGTCCGGAAGCGGGCCGGCCGCAAATCTCCCACCAGTTCCTGCAACGCGCCGAACGGACACAGATAGCCGCAGTAAACATTGCCGAACAGCAGGACGAACAACGGGAGCGCGACGACGAGCAAAAACACGACCTGCGGGCCCGCCGGCGGAAGCTGCAGCCCGAGCAGAAACAGCACCTGGGCCAGCGAGTACTGCGTGTTCAGCAGGAACCCGCAGCCGGCCGCCACGCACGCAAGAAACACCTTGCGCCGGCGGCGGCCGGGCCGGGCACGCAGCACCAGGGCCGGAAGCGCCGGTATCGCCACGGCCAGGAAGCGGAAGCGCGAAGCTCCGGCCGTCGACACGGGCGCGGCCTGCCCGACTTCCATTCCCAGCACCTCGCGCGCAAATCCGGTCCCGGCGGCCGCCAGCGCGCCGCGCGCCGCCGCGGACGTGAGCGTCGCGCCGGTCACGGCGTCCACGTCGGCAAGGGCATCGGCCGCGAACAGATGCCGGCCTTTCAGGCGCGTCATCCAGGATGCGAGCAGGTCGAGGTACGCGGGCGTCTCCGCGGAGTGAATGATCCGGAAGTCCTTGAGCAAGCCCTGGGCATCGATCATGACCGCAAAGATCAGCGGTCCACCGTACCCGACGATGTCCGGCGCGAACGGCTCCGTGCTGAAGAGGTACGCCGCGTCGCGGCCGCCGGCGCCGGTCACGACGTAGTAGTTCAGTTCCCTGCCGTCGGACAGCGTGTGTCGTCGTTCAACGCGGCGCGCCTTGTCCGCCATTTCTCCGGCCGCTTGCTCGAGCAGCCGTCCGCGCGCGGGGCGGATTCCGATGTGCAGACACAGCGAAGCGGCCAGCGCAAAACCCGCCAGGCCGAACAGGGCGTACCCGGCGGGACGTACCGCGGACGCGTACCGATCGTGCGCCGCGGTTCCTTCGGCCGCCCCGCCGCCCACGAGCAGGGGCGGGAGGTTGACCGCCAGCACGCAGGCCACCGCCAGCAGCGCGCAGGCGTTTCCAAAGACCGGGAGCAGGATCAGCCCGGTCAGGAGGCCGCCGCAGGCGCCGCCCAGATGGTCGTTCAGTTCCACCAGGGCGCCGGCGCCGCGGTCGTCGATCCCGGCCGCCTTCAGCCGGAAAGCGGCCAGGGGGACATACACGCCGCTGAGCAGTCCGCCGCCGAAAAACAGCGCCGCGAAGAGGCCGCGTGGCAGATCCAGGGGCAGCCGGGCGGCCGCCGCGACCATCGACGCGTGCAGCCCGATGATCAGGAGCACCGCGAGGTTTCCCGGCGAACCTTTCCGGACAAGGCGACGTTCGACGGCGAGGCTGCCCGCGAAAAGCCCCAGCATGAACAGCGCGGCGATGAGGCCCGCGTGGAGAAAGATCGAGCCGAACGCCGACTGGAACATGAACATCAGGATGATGTTCAGCGCCATCGCAGCCGCCCCCGCGGAGAAAACGAGAACGAGATTCTCGAACGGCCGGACGCCGTCGGCCGGTCGCGTTCCGGCGCGGCGCGGGCTTTTCAGGAGAAACACCAGGCGCAACAGGGCATAGAGCGCCAGCGCCCCCGGCGCCAGCGGCTTCCCCGTGGCCGCAACGTCCCTGAGCGCGGCAGTCAGCGACGCGGAGGCGCCCGCCTCCCGCGCCGCCAGTTGCAGGCTGTGAAAAAGCGCTTTCGGCCGGCGGTCCGTGTTCAGGAACGCCCCGCGCGGCGCGGCGGCCGCCGCGGCGCGGTAGCGTTCTTCCTGCATCGCGATCCGGTCGGGGAGGTAGAGCGACATCAGCCCGTCGGCCGGGTAGAGCCGCGCGGCGCCTTCGATCGCCCCGAACCGGTCCCGCAACACCGCCGGCGCCGCGCTGAGTCGATCGGCGTCGGAGGCGATGATCCAGGTCTGGTCTCCCGGTTTGATCGTCCGGTGCGCGAAGACCGCGCCGAGCGTGTGGTACGCCGTCGCGCCCACGTTGATCAGTTCGGCGCTCAAGACGTTCTCGCCCCCGGACACGGACACGCCGACCACTCCGTCCCCGGCCAGACGCGTCTTGAGCAGCTCGAAGAACTCGCGCGTGAAATGGCGGTTCAGCGCGAGCGTCGTGGCGTCCGGCAGGCTGACGATGACCAGGTCATACCGATCCGCCGTCCGTCGCAGGTGGTTCCGCGCGTCCGTTCCCGGCACGACAAGGCGCTCCATGCCGGACTTGAGCCGCTCCGGCAGGATCTTGAGCACCTGCGCGGGGTAGTCCGGGTCGGCGTCGACCCACGTAACCGATTCCGTCTGCGGCAGAACCATGAGGCGCGCGCAAATCGAGAAGCACCCTGAGCCGACGACGAGGATGCGCCGGGCCGCGGGGTGCTGGGCCAGGTGCACGGCCAGCACGGCGGAGGCGTGCTCCGTGTCCGGAATGCTCTCGGCCAGAGACCCCCAGGCCGCCACATTGATCTGCCCGCGGTGCTCTCCGTACAGGTACCGGGCTTGCGGCGTGGCGAAGCTTCCGCGGCAGGCTTCCGCCGGCAGGAGCCGCTTCCACGCCCGCAGATCGTTTGCGCGCCGCCAGGCGTGTTCGAGGCCCGCGGCGTGAACGGCAAGCAGGGCAATGAGCGGGACGGCCGCGCTCCGCCAACCCCTGCTCGCGAGGCGTTGACAGCAGAAAGCCACGGCCAGCACCAGTGACGCGCCGAGGAACACCGTCTCCCACGGCACCCCTTGCCACAGCAGGACGGTGACCGCGACGCCGCCGGCGCAGCTTCCGACCGTCTCACAGATATACACCGTGGCCACGGCAATTCTCTTCTCCCCTGACATCCACCTGCAGGCCAGCGTAAACAGCATGCCCGTCAGCAGGCTGACCGGCGCGTTGACCAGAGCGGACGCGGGCAGCATCCTGACCATGGGGAACAGCTCGTAGGCCTCTACGCCGCTGATGTCCCGGGCGCGCGCCACGAGCCAGCTCTGCAGAAGGAAGGCCGGCGCGTAGAGAATCGCCAGGAACTCGAAATGCGCCGCCAGCCACTCCGTCCACGCGGTGCGCCGCCGGGCGAGGAAGGCGCCGGCGGCCACCCACAAGAGCCACGTGGTGAAGAACCAGGCGATGCCCAGCTCATTGCCTTCAAACGCGGCGAGAAACTCGCGAAACAGCAGCGTCTGGGCGGCGAGCGCAAAGAAACCCGCGCCGCCTATCATGGCGCGCGCAGACCAGCCCCGGGGCAGCGCGCGTTGTTCTGCCTGATCTGCCATGAAAGTTCACCGGTCGGATTTCCGCCATCATAGTTCCGGCCGGCGTTGATGCCAACGTCGAAACGCCCTTCCGCGCTTCATTTCCCTGCTGCTGGGCGCCCGCCAGTTTGAAGCCGCGGAGCTGACCAACGCCCGCAACTTCCGGCTGGCGGCCGAGAAGAGCGGGGTGCGGCGCATCATCTATCGCGGCGGACTGGGGGACGCCAGGACGTTCCTGTCGCCCCAGCTCAGGAGCCGGATGGAAGGGCTGCGGAACCACGCCCTGCAAAGCGTGCCGCCTGTGCATCCAACGTCGGCCGCGAATCAACCGGGGTGAACCCGCTGCGCGGCCATTCCCGCGTGGTCTCTTCCGAGAAAGTAATTCGCCCAGGATGAAGTGTGCGCCAGGTCCGTCCTCCTGGGCGGCACATAGCGCTCGCGCATCTCGGCAAGCCGGCCGGCGCTCTTCAGGCGTTTGTATACGACCGTCCACACGCACTTGCGTTCATCGGGGAACACCTCGCACATGCCGTCGATGCTCCCTCCGCAGGCGCCGTTCCGCTGCTGCTTTGCGCAGGCCGACTGCGGACAGCAATTTGCCATGTCGGGCAGGGCGCAGTCCCCGCAGTCGCGGCACTCGAACAACAGGGCCTTTGTCGCGAACTCCACGAAATGCGAGAACTTCCCCGCGAGGGAATTCTTGCCCAGCCGCCGGTAGCAGGCACGCAGGGGGCGAAACAGCATGCAATCGGGTTCGAAGACGTGCCGGTGAAACCAGTCCGAGAAACGGTAGGCCACCGGCATCCGCGCCCGTCCGAGACCGGGAAGAGGGTCCGCCTCGCGGGCCGGTATCTCGTACCCGTCCTGCGGCGGAAAGAGATAGTATTCACCTTCCCGGCCGAACTCGATATCGCGCGCGACCTTGTGCCACTCCGGCGCGAGCTCACCCGCGCGGCCGACGATGTAGCGGACGTCATCGCTCCGCAGCCCGAAGCCCCCGATGTGGACGCCGCTGAAACCCATCCCCTTGAACGCGGCCACCATCTTGGCGGCCCTCTCCAGGTTGTGCTTCTTGCCTTTGTCGCCCGCCTCGGCGGCCCGTTCAACCTCCGCGAGCAGCTCCCGGGTCACGACACAGCCCGGAACCTGCCCGGCGTGCATGGCCCGGGCCACGCCGCGACTGAGCACGTACACGTTCCCGAGCAGCGGGACGTTCAGCCCGCGCGCGTTCAGGTACCGCTTCAGCTCGAGGAACTTGCGCATGTCGTACCCCAGCTGGGGAACGACGAAGTCCGCGCCCGCCGCCAGTTTTTTCTCCAACTTGAAGAGCTGCGGAAGGTACTCCTCCTCCTTCAGCTTGAAAGGCGATACAACCGCGCCCACCACGAAGTCCGTCGGCGGCAGCCGCTGCACCGTCCCCTTGTGCCGGCCGGGAATCTCCAATCCGGCATTCATGGCCTTCAGATAACGGATGCCGTGTACCGCATCGAGGTCGAAGACCGGGGCGGCGGTTCCCTCGAACCCGCCGGAGGGATAGTCCCCGGTGATGACGAGCAGATTGTCCACGCCGCATCGCGCCAGCGCCATGGCTCGCGACTCGAAGGCGTTCCTGTTGAGATCCCGGCAGGAGAAGTGAACCAGGACGTCAAGGCCCTGGTTCATGATCTCCCGCGCCAGGCCGTCCGGCATGATCGCCGGGTTGCCGCCGGGATTGTCGGTCAGGCTGACCGCGTGAACCGCGACGTCCGACGCGGACGTCTCCTCGGCAAACTGCAGGGCGGCGTCGAAGGTGACGCCCTCCTTGCCGCGGCCCGGCACCATCTCACAGGTGACGGCGAACTCACGCTTTGCCAGTGCTTCTCTGAGTCTCTTCATACCCCTGAAGACGAAGTATGCATGGCGGCAAGAAACCGCGCGCCACTATATTACCGCCGCAGGACGCCGGTCAATGACTTTGGTTTTGACGATTGAGGCCGCCTGTTCCGGCGCCGCCCGGGCGCGCGTCCGCGCTCCGTTCGCCGTCACGGCCCCGTCCGAAGCAGTCTCCGCGCCCGCGCGGCGCAACGTTTGAGTTGCCAAACCGGCCTGTTCGCGCTTTCTTCTACGCATGCCCAATCCCGCGCCGGAAGTGCGCCTGCCCGCAGGCATAGCGAACGCTTTCCTGTTTCAGATCTGCAACGCGACGTCCTGGTCGCTGGTCATCGGCGCGCCCATGCTTCTCTATCTCAGAAACATCGGCGCATCGGGAACGGTCCTCGGAATCACCGTCGCGATGATTCCCCTTTTCGGCGCGCTGCAGATTCCGGCCGCCAAGCACGCCGACCGCGTAGGCTACAAGACGTTTGTGCTGCGCGGCTGGGCGACCCGCAGTTTCTTCATCTTCGGCATTGCCGCCGCGGCGGTCCTTCCGCCGGCCTTCAGCCCCCGCTTCCGCATCGCCGTGATTCTCGTCATGCTCGCCTGTTTTGCCGTGGCGCGCGGCATATCCATGTGCGGCCATCTTCCCTGGATGACCCACCTCGTGCCCGACGTCGTTCGGGGCGCGTTCGTCTCCCGCGACACCACGTGCATGTACCTCGCCGTCACCGGCGCCATGTTGTTCTCCAGCGCCTGGTCCAGGTTCTTCCCGTCCGCCCGCATGTTCGGGGGGCTTTTTTTGCTCAGCTACCTGGCGGCGCTCGCAAGCCTCTTTTTCCTGCGGCGCATTCCCGACGTGCAGACCGGCATGACGGGCAGGCAGGCGGTTCACCCGCCCTGGCGCGAGATGCTGCTCTATCCTCCTTTTCTCCGCTACGTCGTCTTCAGTGTGGTCTTCAACGCGTTCGTGGCGGCCCTGGGCGTGCTGTGGGTCCCGTTCATGCGCGACAGCTATGGGGCCTCCGGAAGCCTGATCCTCGGGCTTTCCGCCTACGCCAACATACTCTCCGCCGCGGGCGCGATGCTCAGCGGCCGGCTGGCGGACCGCTTCGGCAGCCGGCCGCTGCTGGGAGTCGCCAGCGCGCTCATCATCGCCGGCCAGTGCCTGTGGACGGCCCTCGCCGCCGGCGCGCTCCCGCGGCACGCGATGGTTACGTTCGGAATCATGTCTTTCGGCGCGGTCGGATTCGCGGTGCTGGGGGTGGCCGCCACGCGCCTGCTCATGGGGCTGGTTCCGGTCACGGGCCGCAGCCATTTCTTCGCGATATCGAGCGTCGCTTCGAGCCTGACGCTCGGAATCCTGCCCGTCCTGTGGGGACTTGCCCTGGACACCGCCCAGCGTCTCGTGCCGGAAGGCATTCCGCTTGCCGCCGGCTGGACCTGGACCCCCTTCAGCATGCTCTACGCCGTCACGGTCGCCGGGCTGCTGGCCAGCCAGTTCCTGCGCCGCCGCCTCGACGAACCGCGCGCCGTCTCCACGGAGCAGTTCCTGCGCATGCTCCTGGTTGAATCGCCCGCCCGCCTCGTGGGCCGGGTCTTGAATCCCCTGCGCCGCATCCTGCCTCCGGGATAGCGAGGGGCTGAAGCATGCCGCGAAGAGAACGATTGACGCCGGACCTTTGCTGGAGCACAGTGCAGTCATGCAGGGCGATTTCCGGCCTGGGATCGCGTCATTGGCGTTCCGTTTCCGTCGAGGCGCAGAGGAGAATTACCCATGAGAGCAGTAGTCGCGTCTACGCTGTTCGTCGCCGTCCTCGGCCTGGCGGGCTGCCGGGCCGGCCGCAACCCGGAGGCGGAGAAGGCGGCGGCCGCCGCCGCCGAGTCCTGGCTGCGGCTCGTTGACGCCGAAAAGTATGTCGAGAGCTGGCAGGAAGGCTCGCAATTCTTCAGGGGCGCCGTGCCGCAGGGACAGTGGATCCAGACCATGCACGCCATCCGCAAGCCGTTCGGCGGCAATCTTTCGCGGGAACTGAAGGGCACGCGCTACCGCACGGCCATGCCCGGCGCTCCCGACGGGCAGTACGTGATCGTCCAGTTCAAGACCTCGTTCGAGAACAAGAAGGCCGCCATCGAGACCGTCACGCCCATGCTGGACAGGGACGGCGCGTGGCGCGTCTCAGGCTACTTCATCAAGTGATCGCGGGGCCGGCGGCGGTCACGGCCGCCTGCCGTCACCCGCGCTTCTTCCTGCCGCGGCCCGCGCCCGAGCGCACGACGTAGCCGGCCGGCCGCCGTCCGGGCCGCCGGCCGGGACCGGCGCCCGGCAGATGGCGCGCGCTGACGCCCTTCAGCTCGTAGATCCGGTCGCGGATCAGCGCCGCGCGCTCGAATTCCAGCGCGGCGCCGGCTTCCAGCATCTCCGCTTCCAGGTCCTCGATCACGCGGCGCACGTCGTATTCCTCGCCCGTTTCGCGCACCACGGCGCGGTTGACGTCCGCGCCCGCCTCCCGCCGGACAATGCCGTCCCGGATGCTGCGCTCCACGCTGCGCGGCGTAATCCCGTGGGCTTCGTTGTACGCCACCTGCCGGCGGCGCCGCTCGGCCGTGACCTCGATCATCCGCCGCATGGAATCGGTCACGCCGTCCGCGTAGAGAACGACCTTTCCGTTGACGTGCCGCGCCGTGCGCCCGGCCACCTGGATCAGCGAAGTCTCCGAGCGCAGGAAGCCCTCCTTGTCGGCGTCAAGGATGGCCACCAGCGCGACTTCGGGAAGATCCAGCCCCTCGCGCAGGAGGTTGATGCCGACAAGGCAGTCGAATTCGCCGCGCCGCAGGCGCGTCAAAATGCTGACGCGCTCGATGGCGTCGATGTCGGCGTGCAGGTATTCCACGCGCAGTCCGGCCGTGCGCAGGTAGTCGGCCAGGTCTTCGGCCGTGCGCTTGGTGAGCGTGGTCACAAGCACCCGCTCCCCGCGCCCGGCGTGCGCGCGGATTTCCTCCATGACGTCGTCGATCTGGCCTGCCAGCGGCCGTATCTCGACCGGCGGGTCCACGAGTCCCGTGGGCCGGATCACCTGCCGCACGGGCGACGGGCACTGCTGCAGCTCGTACGGGCCCGGGGTGGCCGTGGCGCACACGATCCGCCCCACCCTGGCCATGAATTCGTCGAAGTTCAGCGGCCGGTTGTCGCGCGCCGAAGGCAGGCGGAAACCGTGGTCCACCAGCACCTGCTTGCGCGAGATGTCGGCGTTGTACATGCCCCGCAGCTGCGGGATCGTCACGTGCGACTCGTCGATCACCGTCAGGAACTCGCCGGGAAAATAGCTGAGCAGCGTGGCCGGCGGCTCGCCCTCCGCCCGCCCGCTCAGATGGCGCGAGTAGTTTTCGATCCCGGAGCAGTAGCCGATCTCGGTCAGCATCTCGATGTCGAACATGGTGCGCTGCCGCAGGCGCTGCGCCTCGAGCAGCTTCCCCTGCCGCTCGAACCATGTGACGCGCTCCCGCAGCTCGGCGAGAATGCGCTCGACCGCCGGCGCGACCTTTTCCTGCGGCATCACGAAATGCTTGGCCGGCGAGATAACGGCCCGCGGCAGGCTCCGGCCGACGCGGCCCGTGGTCGGGTCCAGCTCCCGGACGGCCTCGATCTCGTCGCCGAAGAAGTCCACGCGCACGGCCTGGCTGGAATAGGACGGAAACACGTCCAGCGTGTCGCCCCGCACGCGGAACGTGCCCGGCTCGGGCGCGTAGTCGTTGCGCGCGTACTGGATGTCGACCAGCCTGCGCAGCACTTCGTCGCGCTCCGCGGCGCCGCCCGTCTCCACGACCACCAGCATGCCCATGTAGTCCTGGGGCGATCCCAGGCCGTAGATGCAGGACACCGACGCCACGATAATGACGTCGGGCCGCGTCAGCAGCGAGTTGGTCGCGGAAAGGCGCAGGCGCTCGATCTCCTTGTTGATCGAGGCGTCCTTGGCGATGTAGGTGTCGGTCTGGGGGATATAGGCCTCGGGCTGGTAGTAGTCATAGTAGCTCACGAAGTACTCGACGGCGCTGTCGGGGAAGAAGTCGCGCAGCTCGCTGTAAAGCTGGGCCGCAAGCGTCTTGTTGTGCGAGACCACCAGCGTCGGCAGGCCCGCGCGGGCGATGACGTTGGCCACCGTAAAGGTCTTGCCCGAGCCGGTCACGCCTTCCAGGATCTGCAGCCGGCGGTTCTCGGCCAGGCCGCGGCAGAGGGCCTCAATCGCCTCGGGCTGGTCGCCGGTGGGCGCAAAGGGAGAGCTCAGCTTGAAGGCCGCTTTCAATCCCCCGTTTCCTCATCTCACAGCGCCAGCATCCTTTCCAGCGCCGCGCGGGCGCCGGCAGCGACGTCGGCCGGCACGCGGACGATGCGCCGCGCGTCCCAGGTTTCGAGCACCGCGAGGAGGTTGGCCTCGTTGGTCTTGGCCATGTTCGCGCAGACCGAGGGCGCCAGGGCCTTGACGGTCACGCGTTCGCGCTGTTCCTCGGCCAGCCGCTGCACCAGGTTCAGCTCGGTTCCGATCACGATGGTTGCGCCGTCCGGCGCGCTTTGCACGTACCGGATGATCTGCGAAGTGGATCCGCGGGCGTCGGCCAGGCGGGCCGCTTCGCGCGGAGTTTCGGGGTGCACGATGATGCGGGCCGCGGGCAACGCCTCGCGCGCGGCCGCGATGTGGGCGGCCGTGAAGGCGGTATGGACGAGGCAGAAACCCTTCCACAGCGCCACGCGGGCCCGGGACAGGGCGTCCGCCCCCACCCCGCCGCCCTCGCGCTTGTAGTCGTAGACGAGGACATGCGCGTCGGGCAGGCCCAGCTCCGCGGCGGTGTTGGCGCCCAGGTGCTCGTCCGGCAGGAAGAAGACGCGCCTGTTCCGCGCAAACGCCCACTTGAAGGCGCGCCCGGCGTTGCTGGACGTGCAGGTGATGCCGCCGTGCCGGCCGCAGAAGGCCTTCACTTCGGCGCTGCTGTTGACGTAGACCACCGGCAGCCAGTCCGCCGCGTTCCGGTTGAGCGTACGCCAGGCCGCCTCCAGCGTTCCCGGCCGGACCATGTCCGCCATGGGGCAGCCCGCGGACATCTCGGGCATGTAGACCGTCTGCCCGGGGCCGCAAAGAACGGCGGCCGATTCGGCCATGAAACGCACGCCGCAGAACACGATGCGCGGGGCCCGCGAAGCCGCCGCGTGGCGCGACAGTTCCAGCGAATCGCCGACGGCGTCGGCGTGGCGCAGCACGGCCGCCCGCTGGTAGTGATGCCCGAGAATCAGAAGCTCCGGCCCCAGGCGGCGGCGGATTTCCGCGATGCGACTGCCCGTCGTGTGCATGCCGTCATTGTGCACGGGCCGGGAGACCCAAGGCAAGGCTATTGGCCACCGCCCCGGCCAGGATGGCGTCGGGCGCCTTGCGCGTTCCGACCAGAAGCGCCGGCGCCCCGCCAACGACCGCCAGCGTTGTCCACGCATCGGCGCTCACGCGTTCCCCTTCTGAAACCTCCTAATGCTCCTCCGCCGGCAGGTGCGGCTGCAGCACGCTGCGGCGGGCGGCCTGGGCGGTCCTGACCGCCTGCAGGGCCTCCGCGCACATGGCGAACTGCACGCGATAGGGGCGCCGCCGCGCGGGGCCCGGCGCCCGGTACGTACCGTCGGGCGCCAGCACGCGGCTCTTGACGTTGTCCCTGAAATAGCCGTCCAGAATCCGGCACAGCCGCCGCCGGCACGCGGCGTCGTCCACCGGCACAAGCAGCTCCACGCGGCGGTCCAGGTTGCGCGGCATAAGGTCCGCGCTGGAGATGAAGACCCGCTCCCCGCCGCCCTGGTAGAAGTAGAAGATGCGGCTGTGCTCGAGGAAGCGATCCACGATGCTGACCACCGTGATGTTCTCGCTGAGTCCTTTCACGCCCGGGCGCAGGCAGCAGATGCCGCGCACGTTCAGGTCCACGCGCACGCCCGCCTGCGAAGCGCGGTACAGGGCCTCAATAACCTGGGGATGGACCAGGGCATTGACCTTGATGCGAATGGCCGCCCTGCGTCCCTGCCGCCGCCGCGCCGTCTCGTTCTCGATCAGTTCGAGAATGCGCTCCTTCAATCCCAGCGGCGCCGCCGCCAGTTTCAGGAAGGGCTGCGGCTCCGAGCAGCCGGTGACGGAATTGAAGAATGCCGAAGCGTCCGCGCCCAGGTCCGGATCACACGTCATGTAGCCCACGTCGCTGTAAAGCCGCGCCGTCCGCTCGTTGTAGTTGCCCGTGCCGAAGTGCAGGTAGCGGACAACGCCCCCCGCTTCGCGGCGCACAACGATGCACAGCTTGGCGTGCGTCTTCAAGCCCTTGAGCCCGTAGATCACCTGGGCCCCCTGGCGCTCCAGCTCCCTGGCCCACTCGATGTTGCGCGCTTCGTCGAAGCGGGCCCGCAGCTCCACGACGGCCGTGACGTACTTGCCGCGCGAGGCCGCCTCCCCCAGCGCGGCCACCACGGGGCTGCTCACGCTGGTGCGGTACAGGATCTGTTTGATGGCCAGCACCTCCGGATCGCGCGCGGCTTCTTCCACGAGGCGCGTCACGGGATCGAAGCTTTCGTAGGGATGGCAGAGCACCAGGTCGCGCCGCCGGATCTCGTCGAAGATGCTTTCGCGCGGGTCGATCTGCGGCGAAGGCTGAGGCGTCCACTCCGGGTAGCGCAGTTCGTCATAGCCCTCCAGGGCGGCCAGCGCGGAAAGCCCGGCCAGGTTGACGGGCCCGGGCACGGCGTAGACCCCGCGTTCCCGGACTCGCAGGGCGCCGGTCAGCCATTTCAGCGCCGCGCGCGAAGCGGAAGCGCGCAACTCCAGGCGCACGCAGTCGGAGTACTTGCGCTGATCCAGAACGTGCTCCATCTCCGCCATGAAATCGCCGCCCAGGTCTTCGCGCACGCCGATATCCGCGTTGCGCGTGATGCGGAACGGAACCGCCTCCTCGATTTCCGCCCCCGGCAGCAGGCGCTCGGCGAACATCGCGATCACGTCCTCCACCAGGGCATAGGCATGGCCCGACGGGCACGGCAGCCGCACCAGCCGGGACATGGCGGTCCCGACCGGGATTACCGCGCAGCGCTCCGGCCGGCCTGCCGCGCCGGCCTGGCGAACGAGCACGTGCAGGCGCAGGCCCGGCAGATCGGGCATATCGGCGGGGTCGGCCACGGCCAGCGGGGACAGCACCGGCAGCAGCTCGGCGTTGAAAAACTCCTCGGCCCGCCGCGCCTGGTCCGGCGCCATCTCCCTCCGCCGCACGCGCCGGATGCCGGCCGCGACCAGTTGCGGCTCGAGCAGGTCGCGATGGCAGGCGTATTGATCGGCAACCATGCGCGCCACGCGCCGGCCGATGACCTCAAGCTGGCGCGCCGGCGTGAGGCCGGAGGGATCCGCGCGCCGCGATCCGGACGCGGCAAGCATCTCCAGCCCGCCCACGCGCACCATGAAGAACTCGTCCAGGTTGGAAGCGGCGATGCCCAGGAACTTGACGCGCTCCAGCAGCGGAGTGTCTTCGCTCAGGGCCTCGTCCAGGACGCGCTGGTTGAACTCCAGCCAGCTCAGCTCCCGGTTAAACAACATCAATTGCCTGCTCTTCATGCGCCGTCCCCCGCCGTCCCCGGATGCCGACCCGCATGCCGTACACCTGCTCGAACATGTTCCCCTTCTGGCGCAAGCGGTGCTGCTGCAGTGTCAAGTCCCCGGCATCCTCCAGCGCCAGGTTGACCTCGCCGGGGGCAATGCCGACGCGCAACGCCCCGCCGCGCCCGCCCGGACGCGTGGTGAGCGCGTCGGCCACGCGCAGAATCGCCGCCAGCTTGGCGACCACGACGCGCTCCTGGCGGCTCAGCGACACGTAGAGCTCGTGCGTGGGTTTGGGCGGCGACTGGCGGTGGTAGCGGGCCACCAGCGCCGTGACCACCAGGTCGCGCGAACCCAGGCCGAAGATGTCCGAATTGAGGATCAGGTACTGCGAATGTTTGTGATGGCTGCGGTTGCTGACGAACTCGCCCGTCTCGTGCAGCAGCGCGGCCACGGTCAGGATCAGCCGGTGCTTCTGCCCCAGGTGATGCTCGGGTTCCAGCGCGTCGAAGATCACGCGCGCGTAGTCCGCCACGCGCTCCGCGTGGCCGCGGTCGAAACGGTACTTCGCGCCGGTCTCGAGGGCCGAGCTGACCACCTGCCGCTCGAATTCCGGCGTCCACGACCCTCCCGAAACGAGCTCCGCGACCAGCCCGTCGCGCAGCGTGGCCTTGCACACGCGGATGCGGCGCACCTTCAGCGCGTCGGCCAGCCGGGCATAGACCAGCAATGCGGGACCGAGAGTCTCCGCGTCGGGATACGAGACGTGGTGGCGTTTCACCACTTCGTCCACCGAAAGCCCGAGAATCTCGTCGGCGAACGCGGAGAGCCCGGCCGCCGAAAGGCTCACCCGCTCCGCCCCGGCGCGGGCCGGCGCCAGGTGCAGGCAGGCGAAGCGGATGTCGCCGCCGAGCGCGAGCATGCCCGGCCGCCGCTCTCCGGCCACGGGAACGGAATCCAGGACGTGCCGGATGGCGCGGTCGATCTCGTTGCGCGTGATCTGCATGGCGCGCCGCCCCGGCAGGCGGCTTTCCTCCATGGCCTGGCGCAGGCGCAGGGATCCCAGCCGGTAGGTGTGCGCGCCCGCCACCCGCCCGTCGCGGAACAGCAGGGCCTCCGTGCTTCCGCCGCCGACCTCGACCACGAGCGTGTCGCCGCTCATCATGCGCGCATCCGCGCGCAGATGCGGCAGCACCGCCAGGTAGGTGAAACGGTTGACCTCGGCCTCGTCCAGCACTTTCACGTCAAAGCCCGTGGCGATCGAAATCCGATCCAGGAAAGCATAGGCGTTCGCGGCTTCGCGCACCGCGCTGGTGGCGACGGCGCTGACCGACCCCGGATCGCTCACCCCGTATTCCCGCAGGGTGCGCGCGAAACCCCGCAAAACCTTGACGCAGGCTTCGGTGGTCTCCGCGCCGATGCCGCCGCGCGTGAACGTGTCGCGGCCCAGCGAAACCGCCTGGTTCAGCATGTCCAGCGGGCGCACGACGCCCTTTTCGTCGACCTGGGCCACCGCCATGCGGATCGACGTCGTGCCCAGCTCGACAACGCCCACCGTCCGCTTCGCCGCGCGCGGCGCGTCGGCCTCTCGACTTTCGGGCGCGGAAGCCGGCGACTTCCTCACGTGGCGTTCTCCATGGTCAGGCTGTACTCGGCCCAGGCCGCCGCGCCCAGCGCGACGGCATCGTCGCCCAGTGCCGAAATCCGCACTTCGAAATCCCCGGCCAGCGGCGGCATGACGTGCGCGCGCGCCGCGGCCTCGACCTCTTCCAGGAAAATATCGGGCATGGCCTGCACCAGGCCGCCGCCGAGCACGACCACGTCCGGCAGGAGCAGGTTCACGACGTTGCCGACGGCCAGGCCCAGCCAGGCCGCCGCGTCGCGCACGATCGCCTCCACGGCCGCGTCGCCCGCCTTCACGGCCTGCGCCAGCACGCCGCTCTTCATCCGGGACAGGTCCATGCCCGCCGCGTCCAGCAGGTGCGGCGCCTCGCCGCGGTGCGCGGCGGCCGCGGCGGCCGCCGCAATGCTCAGCCGGCTGGCCACGGTCTCCAGGCAGCCGCGCCGGCCGCAGCCGCACGGCGCGCCGTTGGGAACCACGCACATGTGTCCGATCTCCATGCACGAAGCCTTGCGGCCGCGCAGGAGCTCGCCGCGGTACACGCAGCCGCCGCCGATGCCGGTCCCCGGGAACACCCCGACCAGGCAATGCGCGCCGCGTCCCGCGCCGAAGCGGTACTCCCCGTACACGCCGGCGTCGACGTCGTTGCACAGGGTCACGCCGCAGCCGAAAACCTTCCGCAGTTTCCTGCGCACCTGGACCTTGCGCCAGCCCAGGTTGGGAAGGTCCATCACCACGCCTTTCTTGATGTCGAGCGGTCCGGGGGCGCCCACGCCGATGCCCGCCAGCGCGTCCGCCGTGACGCCCGCTTCATCCAGCGCGCCGCGGATCAGCTCCACCATGCGCTCCAGCCCCGCCCCGGCCCCCGCCTGGCCCTTGGTCTTGCGCCGCTTTCGCGCCAGGGCGGCGAACTTGGCGTCAAACACCGTCGCCATCATCTTGGTGCCGCCGAGGTCGAATCCCACCCAGCACTTCTTCGCGTCCGCGCGCTTCATGCGTCGCCCCTCTCAGTTCCGGTAGAATACCATTGTCGCCTTGGGAATGCCGTTCTCGTTCACCCGGTCGCCGGGCACGAGGCGGCCGTCCGGGAAGCGGTAGTACGTCGAAGGAAACGACCACCGTTTCCCGCAGATGTCGAAGGCGCTGCGCTGCGCGCTGACGTATCCGGCGCTGGTGTATCCCACCAGGATTCCCACCCCCTCCGCGAGCGCCTTGAACTCCGCCTCCGCCATCTGGTCGCCCCGCCGCACGCGCCCGTCGGGCAGAAAGTATATCGTGGTGCGGCTGGCGTATTCCCCGCCGGCGACGTCCGCGGCCGTGGCGCCGTCCCGACCGATGCGGCGCAGGCCCTCCGGGGCGTTCTCGCTCTCCTGGTCGCCGACCGCCACGCGGGTGCCGGCCGGTATGGCCTTCCAGTCCTTGATCTCGTTGCCCCGCATCCGCCGGCCGTCAGGGAAAACGTAGGTCGTGCCGGAACCGTTGTAGGCGTCGCGCGCGATGTCCCAGGCCGAACGCCCCGCGGCGATCACGTCCCCCGCCGCCGCCGCGGAAACCGCGGCCGCCGCGGCCTGCTCTCCGGCGCCGGCGTACAGCACCTGCGCCAGGTAAGGGTCCGCATTGACGAGCCGTCCCGCCCGCACGTCGGGATCGAAGGCGGGCTGCGCGCTCAGGCCGAGGCGGTGGCGGACGGAGCGGCGCGCGAAGAGCATGCCGCACCGCTTGCGGCCGCGATGCGAGCGGGAGTGCCAGCGGTTGGGCGCGCCGTAGGCGACCATGGAATGCGTGAGCACGTCCGCGTCCGGGATGCCGTAGCGCTTCTGGAGCATGCCGATCAGTTCCGCGGTCGCCTGGTACTGCGCGCGCGTGATGTCGCCGTTGTGGCAACCCACGACTTCGATGGCCACCGAGCGCGTGTCCAGGTTGCTGCGCCCGTTCCACATGCTGCGGCCGGCGTGCAGGGCCACGCGATCCGGGTGGATGATGCCGTATACGCGGCCGTCCAGGCCGACAAAGTAGTGCGTTTCGCCGCGCTCGTGGACCTTCCGGAACGAGCCCGCTTCCTCCCCCTCCGTGGTGTGCAGGATGATATGGAGGGTGGCGCTCCGCCGCGGCCGCTCGCCGTTGCGCGGGCTGTAGCGCCTGATGACGTCAAGGGCCGCGGCCCGCCGGCAGGGCATGGCCGCCGCCAGCAGCGCGGCCAGAACCGCAAAACCCGCCGTCCCGTATCGCCGCGGCGGAATCATTCGCGTTCCTTCGCTCCGGCGCTTTTCAACTGGACTGCGGCGCTGAACATGCGGCATCCTCTCGCGTCATCTATACCCCATGGGTGGCAGCGTGAAAAGCCCGGATGTGTGCAAAAGGCGCCCGGCGCGCGATCGCCTCCGCCGGCGCGGACCGTGTCGCGCGGCGTTTGCGTCCGCGCTGGCGGCCGTCGCGCTGTCCGGCGCTCTCCTGGCCGGCTGCCAGTCCTCGCGCGACGCGCGGCCCGGGGACGCCGGCATCGAGATCAGGATGGTTTCGCCGGAGGTCTTTGTGGTGGACGGCCGGCGCGTTTCGCGCGCCCGCGTCGTGCGCGCGCTGAAATCGGCCGGCGCCGGACCCGAGACGCCGGTCGAAATCGCCATTCCCGCCAGCCTGCCGCCGTCGCAGTTGACCGGCCTCGTGCGCGACCTGTCCGCCGCCGGCTTTCGGCGCGTCGTCTTCGCGCGCCCGCGCACGTTCACGGCCACGCCCGGCGACATGCCCCTATCCCGCGAAGGCCCTGGCGTTGAGGAATAGCGGCATCCAGGGGCCGTCTTCGCCGCAAAACACGTCCGGCGGGCGATAAGACATCTGCACGGCGCGGAACAGGCGCTCCGGATGAGGCATCATGATCGTCACGCGCCCGTCCGTCGTCGTCAGCCCCGTGATCCCGCCCGGGGAACCGTTGGGATTCAGCGGATAGCGCTCCGTCACGCCGCCCCGGTTGTCGACGTAGCGCAGCGCCACGAGCCCCGCCGACTGCGCGGCCTCGAGCGAACCCGTCCGGGCGAAATCGGCATGGCCCTCGCCGTGCGCCACGGGAACCGGCAGCCGCGACCCGGCCATGCCGCGCAGCAGCACGGAAGGCGACGCCTCGACCGCCACGGTGACGTAGCGCGCCTCGAACTGCTCGCACCGGTTGCGCGTGAAGGCCGGCCAGTCCCCGGCGCCGGGTATTATCTCCTTGAGCTGCGAGATCATCTGGCACCCGTTGCACACGCCCAGCGTGAACGTGTCCGGGCGCGCGAAGAAGCCCCGGAACATCTCCTTGAGATCCGCGTTGAAGAGAATCGACCGCGCCCAGCCCGATCCGGCGCCCAGCACGTCGCCGTATGAGAACCCGCCGCATGCCGCCAGCCCGGCGAAACCGTCGAGCCGCACGCGCCCCGCCAGCAGGTCGGTCATGTGCACGTCCACGCAGGCGAAGCCCGCGCGATCGAAGGCTCCGGCCATTTCGACGTGTCCGTTCACGCCCTGCTCGCGGAGGATGGCCAGGCGCGGGCGGCGGCCGGCCGTCCGCCGCCGGTCGCCGGGCGCGTCGCGCGTCGCCTGTCGCGCGTCGTGCGTCGCGGCCGACGGCGCGACGCGCATCGTCAGGCCGGGGTCCGCGGCGTCCAGCAGCGCGTCGTATTCCTCAAGCGCGCAATCGGGGTTGTCGCGCAGCGCCTGCATGCGCCAGGTCAGCTCCGACCACGCCCGCTCGAGCGCGGCCAGCGGCGCGCTGAAGACCGCGCGTCCCTCGCGCGTGAAGGCGATCCGCGGCGTCGCGCCGTCGCGCGCGCCCGGCGTGGCGCGCCCGATGCGATGCGCCGCCGCCTGCAGGCCGTGCGCCGCAAGCACGCCCAGGACCGCGTCCGCGCCGCCGGCGGCAACCTGCAGCACGGCGCCCAGCTCCTCGGCGAACAGCGCCGCGCGCGGGTCGGCGTCCAGCGCCCCGACGTCCGCCTGCACGCCGATGCGTCCGCCGAAGGCCATCTCGGCCAGCGTCACGAACAGGCCGCCGTCGGAGCGGTCGTGGTAGGCCATCAGCAGCCTCTCCGCCACCAGATCCTGGACCGCCGCGAAGAAGGCGGTGAAACGCGCCGGATCGTCCAGGTCGGGAACCGCGTCGCCCACCTGGTTGTACACCCTGGCCAGGGCCGAGCCGCCCAGGCGGTTGCGGCCCATGCCCAGGTCGATCAGGATCAGTTCCGAGTCGCCGGGCTTGAGGTCGGCCGTGACGGTAAGGCGAATGTCGCGCACCGGGGCGAAGGCGCTGACCACCAGGCTCAGCGGGGCGGTCATCTTCTCGTCGCGGCCCGCGGAGGTCCGCCACAGCGTGCGCATCGAAAGCGAGTCCTTGCCCACGGGGATCGCCACGCCCAGGCGCGGGCACAGTTCCATGCCCACGGCGCGCACGGTCTCGAACAGCGCCGCGTCTTCGCCTTCCTCGCCGCAGGCGCACATCCAGTTGGCCGAGAGCTTGACGTTCCCGATGGGCCCGATGGCGGCGCCGGCGATGTTCGTCAGCGCTTCGCCGACGGCCATGCGGCCCGAGGCCGGGCCCGACACCAGGGCCAGGGCCGTACGCTCCCCCATGGCCATGGCCTCGCCCGTGCGCGCTTTGAAGGAGGTGGCCGTAACGGCCAGGTCCGAGATCGGCGTCTGGTACGGCCCGACCATCTGGTCCCGCGCCACGAGCCCCGTGATGCTGCGGTCGGCGATGGTGACCAGGAAAGTCTTGCGCGCCACGGCCGGCAGGCGCAACACGCGGTCCGCGGCCTCGGCCACGGCAACGTCCGACAGGTCCAGGGGCGCATGCGGCCTTTGGAGACGCCGCGCCTCGCGCAGCATGCGCGGCGGCTTGCCCAGGATCACGCCGATGTCGATGTCGATCGGCCGGTTGCCGAAGTGCGCGTCGTCGAGCCGCAGCCGGCCGTCGCCCGTGGCTTCCCCGATCACCGCCACGGGGCAGCGCTCGCGCCGGCAGAGATCCAGGAACGCCCCGCGCGCCTCGGGGCGCACGGCCAGGACGTAGCGTTCCTGCGCCTCGCAGCACCAGATCTCCATGGGGCTCATGGAGAGATCCTCGTTCGGCACGCGCCGCAGGTCGAAGCGGCCGCCGCTTTCGGCGACCAGCTCCGGGCACCCGTTGGAGAGACCGCCCGCGCCGAGGTCATGGATGCTCAGGATCGGGTTCTCCGCGCCGCGCGCGACGCAGGCGTCGATCACCTGCTGGCAGCGCCGCTGCATTTCCGCGTTGTCGCGCTGCACGGAATCGAAATCCAGCGCCTCCACGTTGCTGCCCGTGGCCATGGACGAGGCCGCGCCGCCCCCCAGCCCGATGCGCATGGCCGGGCCGCCGATCTGGATCACCAGCGCCCCCGCCGCGATCGGCTGTTTGTGAACGTGCGCGCGCTTGATCCCGCCCATTCCGCCGGCCACCATGATCGGCTTGTGATAGCCGCGGTAGCGTCCGTCGTAGCGTTCCTCGTAAGTCTTGAAGAGGCCCGCGAGCTGCGGCCGTCCGTACTCGTTGCCGAAACCCGCGCCGCCGATCGGCCCTTCGATCATGATCTGCAGCGGCGCGGCCAGGCGCGAGGGAAACTCGGCGTAGTCAAGCTCCCACGGCATGCGGTAACCGGGGACCCTGAGGTTGGAGACCATGAAGGCGCACAGCCCCGCCTTGCTGCGTCCGCCGATGCCGGTGGCGTCCTCGTCGCGGATTTCGCCCCCCACGCCGGTCGCCGCCCCGGGATAGGGGCAGATCCCCGTGGGATGGTTGTGCGTCTCCACCTTCATCACGAGGTCGATCGGCGTGGGCGTGTAGACGTAGAGGTTGCCGCCGTCGCCCGCGGCCTCGAACCAGGCGTCCTCGAACCCCTCCAGCACGGCCGCGTTGTCGCGGTAGGCGACAAGCGTGCCGGCCGGATGCGCGGCGTGCGTGTTGCGGATCATGGCGAACAGCGAGCGCGGCTGCGGCGCGCCGTCGAGCACCCAGTCGGCGTTGAAGATCTTGTGGCGGCAGTGCTCCGAGTTGACCTGCCCGAACATGACCAGTTCAACGTCCGTGGGATTGCGCCCGATCGCGCGGTAGGCCTCGTAGAGGTAGGAAATCTCTTCGTCGCTCAGGGCAAGCCCCATGGCCCGGTTCGCGGCGCCGAGCGCCGCGCGGCCGCCGCCCAGAACGTCGATCTCCGCGCAGGGCTTCGGCCGCGGGTGCGCAAACATGTCCGACACGTCCGCGTAAACGCCCTCGGTCATGCGGTCGTGCAGCGCCGGCAGCAGATCGCGGCAGCGCGCGGCGTCCAGGGCCGGGTTGCCGGCCCCGTCGGACACGCGGTAGTGGATTCCCCTTTCCAGGCGGCGGACGGAGGCCAGGCCGCAGTTGTGAAAGATGTCGCTGGCCTTCGACGACCACGGCGAGATGGTGCCTTTGCGCGGCACGACCAGAAAGCCGTCCGCGAGCTCAAAGCCGCCCGCGGCGCGCAGCAGGACCGCGGCCCGCCGCAGCTCTTCCACGGAGAGCGCCGCTTCCGCGTCCAGGCAATACACGTATTGCGCCGCGATCCCGGCAACGTTCAGGCCGGGCGCGGCCCTGCGGGCTTTCTCAAGGAGGGCGGCGCGCCGGAATTCCGAAAGGGCCGGACCCCCGGCGAGCATCACGGGTTTCATCGGCTCACGCCTACCACGGCCGACCGCAGAGCGTCAAGCAGCTCCCGGGCGGCGCGTTCCGGGTCCGCGGCTCCGGTGACGGCGCTGATCACCGCCAGCGTGCGCGCGCCGGCCCGCACCAGGTCGGCCACGTGCCGGCGTTTTATCCCGCCGATGACCGTGAACGGCACGCGCAGCCGCCGCGCAATGCGCGCCACGCCGTCCACGCCCAGGAGCGCCTCTTCGCCGGTCTTCGTCCCGGTCCGAAAGACCGCCCCGAGGTTCACGTAGGACGCGCCGCGGCGTTCGGCTTCGAGCGCCTCCGCCAGCGTGTGGCACGAGGCGCCGATGATGAGATCGGGCGCGATCTTCCTGGCCGCGTCGACGGGCAGGTCGTCCTGGCCGAGGTGCGCGCCGTCGGCGCCGCAGGCCAGCGCCACGTCCGGCCGGTCGTTGACGATCAGCAGCGCGCCGGCCGCGGCGGTGAGACGGCGCGCCTCACGCGCGAGATCCAGCAGCGCCCGCGGACACAGCTCCTTTTCGCGGAGCTGCACCAGGCGTATGCCGCCGCGCAGAGCGGCCGCAATGATCTCAAGCGTCCCGCGCCCGCCCGACGCGGCCGCCGAGGTCACGAGGTATATGCCGGCGTCGCGGAAACGCCGCATGCGCTCTTCGTGCGCCTCAGTTGTCGCTGCCTTTGCCCTTGATCTTCTTGATCTCGTCCCGCAGGCGGGCGGCGATTTCGTATTTTTCCTCCCTGATCGCACGCTCCAGCTCCTTCTCGAGGGCCTCAAGGGGCGTAAGCTTCTTCGCGTGTTTCGGGGCTTCGCCCTGCAGCACCGTCTCGCCGGCGGTTTCCTCCGCGGTGAAGACCCGGCCCGCCTCATCCATGACCTTTTCCGCCACGAAGATGGGCGCGGCGCAACGCAGCGCCAGGGCGATGGCATCGCTGGGGCGCGTGTCCAGATCCATCTCCGCGCCGTCCCTCTCGATAACCAGCTTGCCGATGAACGTCCCCTCCACGACGTCGCACACCTCCACGCGCTTGAGACGGCACTCCATGAAATCCAGGAGATTTTTCATCAGGTCGTGCGTCATGGGCCGCGGAACGGCCACGCCGCCCAGGCGCAGGGCGATGGATTGCGCCTCGGCCGCGCCGATGAAGATGGGCAGCGCGCGCTCGTCGGCGCCCTTCAGCAGCACGACGAACCCCATGTTCGAAAGAAAAAGCTGATCTAATTTGACCGGTATCACAGCGGGCTCAGGATCTTGATGATTTCCTCCGCCGATGCGCATTCCAGGAGGCTTTTCCGTATCGACTCGCGCGTAAGCAGCTTGCTCATCTCGGCGAGGTACTGGATGTGAGGCCCGGTGCGGTGCGTCGTGGAGACCGTCATCACGAAAATGCGCGACGGCTCCCCGTCCAGCGCGTCGAAGTCCACGCCTTCCTTCTTGAGCGCGAAGGCCGTCACCAGGCCGTCCACCGTCGGCGTCTTGCCGTGCGGAACCGCAACGCCGTACTGCATTCCCGTGGACATCTTGCTCTCCCGCTCGAGCACCGCGGCCAGCGCCGCCTCCGGGTCCGGAAGCTTGCCGTCGCGCGCCAGCAGGCCGATCATCTCTTCGATGATGCCGCGCTTGGTGCCGCTTTCGAGGTGCAGCGAGAAACTGGATTTGCGTAGTACCGCGCCGAAACTCATTCCTCACCCTTGCACAACGACAGGGTAAAAGCGACTTGTATCATGTCAGCGCCGGGGAACAAAGCGAAAACCGGCATGCGGGGCAAGGCCGGGCGCGACGTCCGCGCTCTCAGCCGAAGACCGGCGTCAGCAGCGCGCGATTGCCGCGGATCTCCTCCGTGAGGAGACGGTTCAGCGCCTGCTGCACCGGACCGGGCTTCCCGTTTCCCACCGGCCGCCCGTCCCACTCCACGACGGCGACGACGTCGCGCGTGGTCCCCACGATGAGAAGCTCGGCGGCCCGCTCCGCCTCCGCGCGCGGAATGTCCCTGAAAGCCACGCCCGCCAGCGCTCCGCTTCTCACGAGCGGAGCGGCCAGCTCCGCCACGCGCATCACCGTCGTGCCCCGCAGCAGACGGTTCGGCTCCGGAAAAACCAGCTCCCGCCCGGGGGTTACGATGCCGACGTTCTCGGTCGCGCCCTCCGCCAGGCATCCGCGCTCGTCATATCCCAGCGCAAAATCCGCGCCCGCGTCCGCCGCCTCCATGGCCATTATGGCGTTGGGCAGATAGTTGCAGCTCTTCACGGAGGCGAAGAAGCCCGGCTTGGGAGGCACAGTGCTGGTGACGGCCCGCGCGCCGCCGGGATGCGCCGTCATGAAGGGAGGACCCAGGCGGTAGACTATGATGTACAGCGCGGGCCGGGCGCATTCGCGGGGATTCACGCCGAAACTGCCGGGGCCGCGCGCCACGATGATGCGCACGCAGCAGTCCCGGCGCCCCCCGGCGCGGACGGTTTCCACGGCGAGACGGCTCATTTCCTCCGCCGCCCACGGCAGCGCGAACGCCAGCCTGGCGGCCGACTCCTCCAGCCGCCGCAAGTGCGCCGCCATGTTGTAGATGCTCCCGTCCACGCACTTGCACGTCTCGAATATGCCGTCGCCCCGGTGCACGACGTGATCGTCCGCCGGCACGAGCATGAGCACGGGATCGGTGACCACGCCGCCGAACACGCTCGAATACATCGCGTAGTAGTTGTCGTGATAGGGCTTCCGCATCGCGGCAAGCGCTTCCGGAAAGGACTTCACATCGAAATGCTGCATTCTCCCGCCTCCCAATTCGCGCCCTGACCCGCCGAACCGCCTTTCTGCCCGGTCCGCCGGGGACTCGCCCTCCTTCACCCGTCGCGCGGCCTTGACGCCGCGGCGTCAAGGCTCCCGCCGCGCCGTCTCTTCTTCAGCCTGCCCGCCACGAACTCCGCCTGTTCCGGGCTGTAGTACGAGCTGCGCACCAGCGGACCGGAAACGACGATGTCAAACCCGGCCGCCAGGCCGGCCTGACGGTAGGCCTCGAATTCCTCCGGCGTCACGTAGCGGTCGACCGGCAGGTGCCGCCGCGAGGGCCGCAGGTATTGCCCGATCGTCAGAATGCCGGCGCCCGCTTCCCGCGCGTCCGCCATGAGACCCCGCACCTGCTCCTCCGACTCGCCCAGCCCCACCATGATCCCGGTCTTCACGATCAGCCCGCCCGCGTGCCCGCGCGCCAGCACGTTCAGCGAACGCCGGTAGTCGGCCCGCGGCCGGACGCGCGCATACAGATCCTTCACCGTCTCAAGGTTGTGCCCGAACACATCCGGCCGCGACGCCACGACCGCGTCCACCGCCGCAGGGTTGCCGCCGAAATCCGGCACCAGCACTTCGACCGCTATCCCCGGCGCCGCCTCGCGCACGGCCCTCACGGTTTCGGCCCACAGCGCCGCCCCGCCGTCGGGAAGGTCGTCGCGCGTGACCGACGTGATCACGATGTCCTTCAGCCCCATCTCGCGGGCCGCTTCGGCCACGCGGCGGGGCTCGTCTTCATCGTACCCCGACGCTTGCGGCGATGCCACGTTGCAGAACAGGCAGTTGCGCGAACACGCGCCGCCCAGGATCATCACCGTCGCCCGGCCCTGCGCCCAGCAGCGTCCCAGGTTCGGGCATAACGCCTCCTTGCAGACCGTGTGCAGCCGGCCGCGCTCAATGATCCGTTTCAGCCGCTCGACGTCCGGCCCGGCGGGGATCCGCGCCCGGATCCAGGGAGGTTTGGCGTCCGTGTTCACGAAGTCGTCACTCTCTGGCCGCAAATGACGAATGACGAAACACCCAAGCACCAAGGAATGCCGAAGCACGAAGCCCGACAACCGCGCGTCATTCGTCTTCCCCGCACCGGCGTGTTCCGGCATTCGGATTTCGGATTTCATTCGGATTTGGGTATTTCGTCATCCGTCATTCTTCCCCATCGCCTCGCAAAACCGCTTCACCACCGACGCCTTGGCCTCCTCCATCGTCACGTCCGGCGCCAGGAGATGCAGCGAAGTCACGCCCTTGTCACGGATCCCGCAGGGAATTATGCCGGCGTAGTTGGCCATATCCATGCGCACGTTCAAGGCGAAGCCGTGCATGGTGATGTGATGCGTGACCCTGACGCCGATGGCGGCGACTTTGTCCCTGCCGACCCACACGCCGCGGTTGCGGCGATCGGTCGCGCCCTCGATCCCGAAATCGCCCAATACGCGCACAAGGACTCTTTCCAGCGTCTGCACGTACCACAGGACCCCGCGCCTGCGCGCGGCCAGGTCGACAATCGGGTAGCCCACCAACTGTCCGGGACCGTGGTAGGTCACGTCGCCGCCCCGCCCCGTGCGAAAGACCTCGATGCCGCGGCGCGCGAGCTCTTCGGCCGTCCAGAGCAGATTTGCCTCTCTGGCCGACCGCCCGAGCGTGAACACCGGATCGTGCTCCACCAGCAGCAGCGTGTCGGGAATCGTGCCCGCCCTGCGGCAGGCGACATACTCTTCCTGCAGCTTCAGCGCCGGTCCGTACGCCCGCCGCCCCAGGTCGACAACTTCCATGTTGCGCGAGGACACAGTCCCCGCAGTATGCCGCCCGCGCCCTTGCCTGTCCCGTTTTTTCGGCGCGCGGCGGCGGATGCGAAACGCGCCTTCCGTTCTTTGGGGGCCAAACCTGCCGCCGCGTTCCGCCTTTTTTGCCTTGCCCTCGCTCGTCGCCTGAAGCAGAATCCGCGGCCCAGTACTGCTTGGTGGGGTACTCAAGCGGACAACGAGGGCAGACTGTAAATCTGCTGGCTATGCCTTCCCAGGTTCGAATCCTGGCCCCACCACCAACTTCAAAATGGTGGTCCGTCTTCGACCAAGTTCGAGCTTTACTGATACCCGATTGACCGTCCGCCGGTCAATCGGGCGTTGCGTAGCCCCAACGACGCCGCGACGAGGCGCGGCGTCGTGCGGTAGGTGATCCCCTGGCCGTGGCGGTGGGCGACGTTCTGCCGTGTCCTACGCTCGCCGCTGGCGCGGCTCGCGGTATGTCCGCAGTCCCGGCGTGGTTGGCGATGTCCTCCCCGGCCCCGCTCGCTCCACGCCGTCCGCGGCCAGCAGGGAGACGCGCCGTCACTGCGTTCCGGCACGCTCCCTGACTTGGCCGCTCCCGGCGTTGCGCTCGCTGCGTGGTCGGCCATGTCACCGCTCCGGCCCGTGACCGGGCCTTCGCTGCCGTCGTCCCGCGTGCAGGCGTCCCCCTGCTCGCTACGGGCTTGCTCATGCCGCGTGCTTGTCCTCGAAGACTCGAACAGCACGCGGCCTGCCAAGCCCTCCGCTCGCCCCGTCAGTCGCAGGCTCCGCCACCCTGCCGTTGCCGGGAAGTCGGTGTCCGTGAAGGTTGGCGCGTGTCCACCGGCAACGGCAGGCGGCGTCGCACTGCTCCTTCCTCCGCGCCCTCCTGAACGTCGGTCGCGGCAAGGTGCGCCGCTGGGTCGCGGCGCTTTGGATCGCCTCACGCTGGCCGCGTGAGGCTCTTCCGGCTTCGCTTGGCCGCTCAGCCGGTCTCGCCGTCCTGAACGTCCGGCGTCCGGCCTCGGCGGTTCTCGCTCCTGGTCTGGCTCTCCTTCTCTCGCTCTCTTTCGTCCCGCCTTCGGCGAAGAAGGCTCCGGCTTCCGCCGGTTCCGAAGCAGATTCCGGGCGCGCGCGTCTTCGTCTCCTGTCTGGTTCGTTGTGTCTGCCGACGCGAAGCCGTGTGCGGCCCGGACACGCCGTAGCGCGCGCCGCGTGAAACGGCGCAAGACCGGACTCCGCTTGGCGGAGAGGCGGCTTTCCGCGCTTCGCGGGATACCCGCCGGCCGGTCTTGCGGCGATGAACGCGGAAACAAGCGCGCTCTGGCGTGGAGGGCGCGCATCCGGCGGAGCGGCGGTCAGTCAGTTCCAGACGGTCTTTGACCGCGCGTCACTTGAAGGTGGATTCGAAGACCTGGTCATTCGCCAGCCGATTACGGATCAGATTCAGGGCGTTCTGCTCAATCGTCGGCGTGACTTCCTGAACAATGGCGAGGACTCGTTCCGTTGCCCGCTCCATAGGCGGCTTTGGCTTATGACGTTGTACCTCAGCAACGATGTCCGGCAATGGCATGCTCTTGATCTTCAATCCCTTCTCCTGAGCCGCTCGCACGTTTGCCCGTGTAATCCACATGGGGCCTCTGCCGCTCTGCTCGCCGGCCGCCAATAGTCCCTCGGTCACTTCCTTCCGTTGCGCTGGCGGCCAATCTCGTGTGGCAACTCGTGAGTACAGGTTCCCGATGATCCATCCCAAACGGCTTTGAAACTCGGGCGTGAGACGCCCCGACCTCGCTTTCTCGAGTGTCTCGTAGTGCTCTCGACGAAGCGCAATGCTGACTTGCAGGAGAGCAACTGACGGGACGGCAATCCGGACATCCGCATCCGCGTGAAGATAGAACAGTCCCAGTCCATGCTCGTTCTGATTCAGGATTCTCGATAGGAGTTGGTCCGCGCGGTAGCGCGACTCCTCAACGTACAGCCCTTCGATGTACGAGCCATTCAATCGGACCCGGTCGCACTCGGTATCAAGAAATGTGAGCAGTACGTCCTCAAGAGGCCGAATGACGGCAAGGTTGATGTATCTTGACTTGCACGGTTCGCCCTGGCGGCGCGCGATGTCGCAGGACTGGGTCAGGATGATAAACGCCGTGTATTTCTGATCCAAGAAGTGCCGATGCGCTGCACGCAGGACTTCTTGGACACCCTCCGTGGGCTGAATGATGTCTCCCTGTGCCAAGTCAGCGCCAGGCTTGAATGGCTCGTATGTCCAATGAGTCGGCATACCGCGCCATCCTCAGACCTCGGTCGAAGTCTCGCAGATGGTTGGCTCCTTGGGTGCGTAGCGGAGCATGGCCCTCCCTTCAATTCTTGAGGAGGGAACCGACCGCGGCTTGATCTCCACCGGCGTTGTCGAATTCCTGATCACGAAGCCGGATTTCACGACTTTGGCCGGGACTGTGTTTGCTACTTGGACGGTCGATGTGTCAATGCTCTGCCTCTGGCTGGTTGAGCTTGTCATCTTTCTTTTCCTCCAATTGGACGTTCAAGACTTGTCCGATCCTTGCGAGTTGATCCTTCACGGTCTCTATCGGCGTTTGCAGCCACTTCCTGGCCTTGTCCAGTTCACGCGTTCCCAAATGAAAATTGCAGTTCACTTGAAATTGGTCGCCTCGCCTCCCCACTGTAATATTAATCTGGCCGTCTCCGAAGGCAACCGACCTTCCCGTGGACCTGCCGACGATCTTGTATTCCTGGGTCGCGAAATTGTTATCAATATGGCAGTCCGTCGCCGTTACGAGTTCCGGGCAGACCGTTATGCTCATGAAGTTGACATTGAATCCGGCCGCCGAAACTGGCGTCACGGGAAGAGACTCAAGCGCATTGCATGCGGCCTGCATTCCCTGTTGAAGCGATGCGAAAGTGCACTTCGGCACTTCGATCTGCAATCGCTCTTGCTCCACGTGGACAACAAGGGTCTCTTCGGGATTCGTCACCAGGTAGGCGGAAACGCCATCCAAAGGCACGGCCACCTGTACCTGTTGATCCGCCGGGAGCCTGAACACATGTTTCTTGATGCCCGCCGGTGAAAGAATGGCCGGATTCCACCAGCCCACCAGCACCACGCTCCATCCAATTGGGTCAAGTTGCATACCTGTCTCTCCTTGCATCCAGAGTAAACCAGAGGACCGGCTCCTTCTCAATCCCTTTCGTCGTCGGTCCCTTCCTCAGCCTTCCCCAGCACAACGTCCAACTCCGATCGGAATCCCTTCGCCTCGTCCTTCCGCAGTTTGATGAAGAACTTGTTGAAATCCTTCGGCGTCAGGAAATTCAGTTGGTATCCCACGGCGACGCCGTCGCGTCTCAGCCAGGCGTTGAGCCGGGCGAAGTGGGCGCGGGCGTATTCGAACTTCTTCTGGTTCTCCGTCGAAGGATCGGCAATCTCGGCGTCTTCCTTCACCTCCACAACGTAGACGGTGTTGCCCTTCTTGATGAAGAAATCCGGGCTGAAGTCCCCGCGCTTCGGATGCTCTCCCTTCTTCCATGCGTATTCCACGGTGTAGAACCGCTGGGGAGCGCTCTTGAGCCAAGCGTCCACCGCAACGGCGTTCTCCCGTGCGCACAGTTGGCGGATGAACTTCCTTTCCGGCGTGAAATCGGCGATTGCCATGTTGCACGCCGTCTTGAAGTCATGGGAATTGGGCACGTGTTCGCAGCCTGCGCGGTAGTCGCCATCCGGGTCTGTCACGGCGTTGAAGAAGTCCCGTTGTTCGTCCGGGATTGTCTTCGCGCAGTCCGGCGTCAGGAAAACGGTCTTGTCCCCGCGCCGGAGTTCCGCGGCGCTGGTGCTGACATCCTGGCGCTGGCTCGTGTTGACCGTACGCAGTGCGTTCGGCGTGAGTTTGTACACAACCCTTTTCGCCAGTTTCCGGCGGAGTGGTCCGAGCGCCTGTAGAATCTTCTGCCGGTTTTCCTCGGCGATGCGCCCGCTCTTGATCCGCGCCTTCTTCGCCGATGCCTTCACGATCTCAAGGCACCGTTCAAAAGGGAACTTCTTGGCGTACTGGGTCCGGTCCTTGGGATCCTCGGCGTAATTCGACTCCTCGTCAATGGATTGAAGCCGCCGGTACATCTCCTCCGCCACCTCGTCGAAGGAATACGTCTTGTGCTCGATGGTGGTCTTGAACTTCGTATGATCGCCGGAAACCGCCCGCTCAAACTCAATCGCCACGTCTTCAACCTCCACCTGATCGGGAAGGTCAACGGACCCCTGTTCAAGCAGCCGATATTCGCCTTTCTTCGTGAAGTGCGCCGCGTCCGTCTCCCGCGTGTAGTCCAGATTGTGCAAGTCGAAGTGATACGGCGAACCGGGCAGCA
>Ga0194113_10000046_pt1 | contig 115141 bp, 114 predicted proteins | sample TA2MahC200mmetaG_FD_146193 | JGI IMG/M metagenome (GOLD analysis project Ga0194113, IMG submission 146193) | Freshwater microbial communities from Lake Tanganyika, Tanzania - TA2015017 Mahale Deep Cast 200m | ecosystem: Environmental > Aquatic > Freshwater > Lake | place: Tanzania: Lake...
CCTCCGGCCTATCGGAAGCCAAACCACGGCCTTCTGGCCTGTCCATAATGCGGATGGCATCAAAGGGGCAGGCCTTGATACAGAGCATGCAGCCGGTGCATTTTTCAACGATGACCTGAATAGGCATTAAGCAACCTCGTTCTTTAACAATTCTACTAACCTTTCTGCGACTTGCGAAGTATCGCCGATAAGCATCTGGCCTCCGGTACGCTGGGGCGGGGTGAAGATCTTCACCACCTGCGTGGGAGAACCGCACAAACCGATGCTCTGCGGATCCAGGTCCAGGTCCTTCTGCGACCAGACAGTGATCTTCGCGTTCTTTGAGCGCATCATACCTTTTAACGAAGGCAGGCGCGGCTCATTGATCTCCTTGACTACGGTGATCAATCCCGGCAGCGGCATCTCGATGATCTCAAAACCCTCCTCCATCATCCTTTCAAGGCGCATCTTGGCCTCTTTTACCTCTTCCACTTTTTTCACATAAGTCACCTGCGGGATATCCAGGTGTGTAGATATCCCGGGGCCGACCTGGGCGGTATCTCCGTCTGAAGCCTGCTTTCCGCAGATGATCAGGTCGAAACTTCCGATTCTTTTAATGGCGCCGGCTAAGGTGTAGCTGGTAGCCCAGGTATCGCTTCCGGCAAAGGCGCGGTCGCAGACTAAGACCGCATCATCTGCGCCGAGTGAGATCGCCTCACGCAAAGCCTGGTCAGCCTGCGCAGGGCCCATAGTGACTACAGTGACCTTGCCGCCGAACTTCTCTTTAAGGCGCACCCCTTCCTCGATCGCGTACATATCAAAGGGATTGATGATAGACTTGACCCCTTCGCGGATCAGGGTATTGGTCTCAGGGTTGATCCTGACTTCCGTAGTCTCAGGTACCTGTTTGATGCAGACGATTATATTCATTACTTCGCCATCTCCTTGATCAACTGCAGGGCGATGATGTTACGCTGGATCTGGTTAGTGCCTTCATAGATCTGGGTGATCTTGGCGTCGCGCACGTACTTCTCGATCGGATAATCGCGCATATAACCGTAGCCGCCGAAGATCTGCAGGGCATCCACGGTCACCTTCATCGCCACATCCGAGGCGTACAGCTTGGCCATAGCCGAATCCTTACCCACGTCCTTGATCTCAGCGTCAACCATCCTGGCGGTAGAATAAACTAATGCGCGCGCTGCCTCAACCTCGGTCGCCATATCTGCCAGCATCCACTGGATCCCCTGGAAGGTGGAGATGGATTTACCGAACTGAAACCTCTCCCTGGCATATTTCACCGCCAGTTCCAGGGCGCCCTGGGCAATACCCACTGCCTGTGCAGCTACTCCCGGACGCGACTTGTCAAAGGTCTTCATAGTCACGATAAAACCAAAGCCTTCCTTGGCCAGAAGGTTCCCTGCCGGGACTTTACAGTCGGTAAAAATCAACTCGCGGGTGGATGAGGCGCGGATACCGAACTTCTCCTCTTTTTTCCCGAAGGTAAAGCCGGGGGTGCCTTTTTCCACGATAAAAGCGGATGCCCCGCGCGCACCCTTAGTCTTATCCGTCATGGCGATCACCACGTAAGTCTCGGCATCCCCGCCGTTAGTGATGAAGTGTTTCAGGCCGTTCAGGATATAGTAATTGCCTTCCTTCTTAGCCGTAGTCTTAATGGCAGAGGCATCAGAACCTGCCTCAGGTTCGGTCACGGCAAAGGCAGCTACCTTTTTTCCGGCTGCCAGGTCAGGAAGGTATTTTTTCTTCTGCTCGTCAGTGCCAAAGAGCACGATCGGGAAAGTTCCCAGGGCTGAAGCGGCGTAGCAGACGGCGATACCGCCACAGGCGCGGGAGAACTCTTCGGTGGCAATGCAGAGGCCTAAGACGCTCGGGCTCATGCCGCCGTACTCTTCAGGGATGAATAATCCGAAAAGCCCTGCTTCGGCGATCACCTTAATCACTTCCCAGGGATACTCTTCGCTCTGGTCATACTTGGCTGCTACCGGCCGGATCTTTTCTTCCGCGATCCGGTGCGAGAGCTCTTTGATCATTTTTTGTTCATCAGTCAGCAGATAATCCATATCCATCCTCCTTAATTTTATCTTGAAGATTATACCACAGAAAGGTTATTTTACAATTGTCTTAGAAGTGCTATCTCCTGGCAGTTGGGGAATTTCGGGCAATTGATACATTCCGCCCAGATCTTATGGGGAAGGTCGTCGTGCTTGATCCTTTTAAACCCGAACTTACGGAAAAATTCCGGCTTATAAGTGAGGACAAAGGCTTTCTTTGCGCCCATGAGCCTGGCTTCATTCAGGCAGGCCCGGATCAGCGCCCTGCCCAGGCCCTTTCTCTGCCTGGGCTTGGCCACAGCCACGGATTTTATCTCCGCCAGGTCCTCCCAGGAAATATGCAGCGCAGCGCATCCGGTGATCTTGCCCGACTCTTCAGCCACCCAGAAATCGCGCAGGTTTTCGTACAATTCGTTGAGCGAGCGCGGCAGCATCTGGTCCAGCCCGGCAAAATAATTGATCAACTTCTGGATCGCTTTTATGTCTTCTATTCTGGCTTTACGGATCATAAATGAGCAGATAACTTACGGATGCTCTGAAAGAGCAACGTAAGTTATAGCGGCCTTGTTTACATATCTCCTGCGTCTGCGAATTTACATCGCCCTTGATTCTTATAGGCGATGCTATCTCGCATCTGAACTGTTTTATCCCATGACATTGCTTGGCAATGTCATGGGTGCATTCAGCCAGATAACTTATGTCGTCCGCCTGCGGCGGACTTCCATAAGTTATGGCTTCATTTAATCTCCGTTCCCTTCGCCACAACTACTATTCCTGACTCTGTTACATGGAATCTCTTCTTGTCTTCTTTGGCATCGTAACCGATGACCATGCCCTGCGGGATCTCTACGTCCTTATCGATGATCGCCCGCTTTATCTTGGCGTATCGCGAGACACAGACCCCTTCCATCAGGATGGAGTCATAGACCTGGCTATAGCTGTTGATCCTGACATTGGGCGAAAGGATCGAGCGCTGCAACCTGCCGCCGCTGACAATACAGCCTGAGGAAACCAGGGAATCCAGGACCAGCCCCACCCTGCCCGGTACTTCGTCTCCGGCAAAGACCGTCTTTAGGGGAGGGAACTGCTCCTGATAAGTCCTGATCGGCCAGTCCCTGTCATAAAGATTGAAGACAGGATCCACCTGCACCAGGTCCATGTTCGCCTCGTAATATGCGTCGATAGTCCCGATGTCGCGCCAGTACTTGGCCTCTTTCTTGTTCTCGTCGCGGAAATTATAGGCAAAGACCTTGAAGCCCTTCTTGACCATGCGCGGGATGATATCCCGGCCAAAGTCATGGGTGGAGGAAGGCGCCTGCGAATCCTCGCCGAGCTCTGCCTCTAATACCCCGGTCTTAAATATGTATATGCCCATGGAGGCAAAGATCTTATCCGGCTGATTGGGGATAGTCTTGGGCTCTCCGGGCTTCTCCTGAAAACCCAGGACCCGGTCCTTCTGGTCCACTTCCAGCACTCCGTAATGTGGGGACTCTCCCTTCTCCATCTCGACGACCCCGACAGTCAGGTCCGCGTCGCTGTCACGGTGGAAGTCGATCATGGCATAATAGTTCATCTTGTAGATGTGGTCTCCGGCCAGGATCAGGACCTCATCCGGTTCTTCGTCGCCGATAGTGTAAAGGTTCTGGTAGATCGCATCCGCCGTGCCCAGGTACCAGGTATCTCCTATCCTCTGCTGCGCAGGAAGGATCTCGATGAACTGGCCGAGTTCCGAAGGAAGGATGTTCCAGCCCAGGCGGATGTGCTTCTGTAATGACGCGGATTTGTACTGGGTAAGCAGATAGATGCGGCGCAGGCCCGAATTGATGCAGTTGCTTAAAGTAAAATCAATGATGCGGTAGATCCCGCCAAAAGGCACTGCGGGTTTGGTCCGGTCACGGGTCAGGGGATAGAGCCGCTCTCCCTTTCCGCCTGCCATAATAAAGGTAAGGACCTTGCGCATCATCTCGCCATCACTCCGGTTATGCCGAGCCTGATCATCATGGCTGCGATCGCAGCAAGCAGGATGTACATGATCTTGGCAAAGGCGCGCGTGCCGCTTACGCCCATTATCTTCATGATGGAATCAGCGCGCAGGAGCGTAAACCACATAAAGAGCATGTTCAGGATCAGCGAGACAAAAGTGGGCGCGAGACCGAATTGATCGAGCATCATCAGGGTGGTGGTCAGGACTGCCGGGCCGGTGATCAGGGGCGTGCCTAAGGGGAAAACCCCCACATCTTTGTCTTTTCTGTCGGTAGCGATTATTTTTTGCGCGCCGGGAAGCAGCAGGCGCACGGAGATCACAAAAAGTAACGCGCCTCCTGCGATCTGGAAATCCTGGATGGTAATGCCCAGGAGCTTCAAGACACCCTTACCGATGAGCATAAAGAGGATGGCTACGATGGTAGCTGTGGCTACGGAATTGCGGATGGCCTTAAGCCTCTGCTTTTTCGTCGAGCCTTCGACCAGCGAAATAAACAGTGGGATATTGCCGATGGAGTCCACAGCCACGAAGATAGGGATAAAGCTAAGTATGTAAGGCTCAAATATTTCTAGCATAGATTTAAATTATACTACCATCCCCGGGCAGCTTCAAGCAATAATTTGGTGTAATCCTTTGCGGGAGAATTAAATATAGCGTCTTTGGCGCCCTGTTCCACGATCTTTCCTGACTCCATTACGATCACCTGGTCCGCCATCTGCTTGATCACCGCCAGGTTATGGCTGATGAAAATATAGGTAAGCTTAAACCTTTCCTTCAAAGCCAGGAAAAGGTCCAGCATCTCTGCCTGGATAGTCAGGTCAAGGCTTGAGATCGGCTCATCCAGAACAATGAACTTAGGCTCGCTGGCAAGGGCCCGGGCAATACAGATCCGCTGGCGCTGGCCTCCGGAAAACTCGATGGGGTATCTGGATAAAGCGCCCTCATCCAGGCCCACCATGCGCAATAATTCTATCGCCCTCTCTTTAAGGGCATGCCGCGGGATTACTCTATGGATCAGGAGCGGCTCGGCAAGCGTATTGATGATGCGCATCTTCGGGTCAAGGCTGTTATAGGGGTTCTGAAAAATGATCTGCACGTCTTTACGAAAATCTGCGATCATTCTTTCGTCAAAGATGACTTCTCCGCCGTTCGCCGGGATCAGCCCGAGGATTATTTTTGCCAGAGTCGTCTTGCCCGAGCCGGACTCACCGACCACGCCAAGGGCGGAATACTCCTCCATACTGAAACTGACGCCATCCAGGGCCCGGACCAAGCCTGCCCCGCGCTTGAACATGCCGCGCTCAACAATAAAAGTCTTGGTGATATTCTTTACCTGCAGGATCATAGCCTTCCTATCTTCTCATAAGCCCTGATCAATTCCCTGGTGTGCGAGTGTTTAGGCGCTTTAAAAATATCTTCTGTCAGGGCCTCCTCCACTACCTCTCCCTTGTACATCACGCTCACCCTGTCGGCGATCCGGCGGGCGATTGATAAGTTATGCGTGATAAAAAGAAGCGAAAAGCCAAGCCGCATTTTTAGCTCCATCAAAAGCTGCAGGATCTGCGCCTCTACCGTCACATCCAGCGAGGTGGTCGGTTCATCCGCGATCAAAAGCTTCGGCCTGCAGGCAAGGGCCATGGCCAGAAATACCCGCTGGTTCATGCCGCCGGAGAGCTGGTGCGGATAATCCAGGAGCACTCGCTCCGGCTCCCTGATCTTGACCAGGGCCAGGAGCTCCCTTGCTTCCTTAAGCGCCTCCTCCTTATCCTTGCCGTGATGCAGGGTGATCGCCTCAAGCAGTTGATTGCCGATCGTGTAGACCGGATTCAGGAAGCTGGACGGTTCCTGGAAAATATAAGCGATCTCCTTGCCGCGTATCGCAGCCAGCGAGTCTTCGCTTAACCTGGCCAGGTCCTTACCGCGCAGCATTACGCTGCCTGAAACTATCTCTGCTGTCCGGGGCAGGAGCCGAGTTATGGAAAGCGCGGTGACTGTCTTTCCTGAGCCGGATTCACCGGCAAGGACCAGGACCTCGCCCTCGCGCACATCCAGATCCACTCCATCAACCGCAGTAATTACCTGGTCGTCTAAATTAAAATTTACCTTTAAGTTTCTGATTTCTAACAAATTTCCCATTTTTAATCTTTTAACCTTAGAACTGTAGAACCTTAGAACTACAGAACTATTAACCTATTTTCTTCTTAAGGCCCTCGGCGATGAAATTAAAACCGAGGATGGTGGTCAATATCGCCGCTCCCGGAAATACCGTGATCCACCAGGCCACGCCGAGCGTTGATTTTGATTCGATAAGGATGTTCCCCCAGCTCGGTGTCGGCGGCTGGACCCCTAACCCCAAGAAACTTAACCCCGATTCCACCAGGATCGCGCCGGCAATCCCCAGCGTCGCATTCACCATGACCGGGCCGATGGCATTAGGGATGAGGTGGCGCAGGATGATCCTTGAGCTGGAGGCGCCTATCGCCCTTTCTGCCTGGATGAACTCGCGCTCTTTAAGCGAAAGGATCTCGGCGCGGATGAGCCGGGCTGTGCCCATCCAACTGGTCAGGCCGATGATGATCATGATGTTAAAGATCGAAGGCCCCAGGATCGCAGTCACGGCCAGGATCAGATAAAATGTCGGAAAACAGAGCATGATATCCACGAAACGCATAATCAGGGAATCGATCAGCCCGCCGTAGAAACCCGAGACCGCCCCGAAGACTAACCCTATCGCCACCGAAATCCCCACCGCGATGAGGCCGATGCTTAACGAGATCCTGGCGCCATAGATGATACGGCTTAAGAGATCGCGGCCAAGGCCGTCAGTCCCCAATAAATGTCTGGCTGAAGGCGGCATAAGCAGGCCGGCCTGGTCTATACTGGAGGGATCATACGGGCTGACCAACGGAGCGGCGATAGCCAGAAGCGAAAAGATTCCGATAATTAAGCAACCAAAAAGCAGTCTTTTACTTCCCACGTTTCTCCCTACATGCTAACTACTATCTACTAACTACTATCGTTTCCCGTACCTGATTCTCGGGTCGACATAGGCATAGGCGATATCGGCGATGAGGTTGCCCAGCATGGTCAGGATCGCCACCAGCACCACCTCGGCCATGATCAGGTTCAAATCGCGCATCGTCGCCGCCTCGTAAAAAAGCCTGCCGATTCCCGGAATGGCAAAAATCGATTCAAAGATGATGCTGCCGCCAAGGAGCCCGGGAATAGAAAGCCCGATGATGGTCACGATCGGCAGGACAGCGTTACGCAGCGCGTGTTTATAGATCACCGTGGCCTCGCTTAATCCCTTTGCCCGGGCAGTATAAATGTAGGGCTGATTCATGGCTTCGATCATGTTCGAACGCATGTAGCGCGATACTCCCGCAAAACCCCCGAGGCTTGAGACCAGGACCGGCAGGAACATGTGCCTGCCCAGGTCCCAGAGCTTCTTCCACCAGGGAAAATATTCGAAATCAAGCGAGGCAATCCCTGAGATAGGAAGTAAGCCTAAATTAATGCAGAATAACTGCATCAGGAGCAGGGCAAGCCAGAAGGTGGGTGCTGCAAATAAAAGGAACATAGTTAAGGCGGATGCGTTGTCAAAGAAAGTCCCTTCTTTTAAGGCGCACTTTATTCCCCAGGGAAGGGCGATGGCAAAGATAAACAACAGGGAAAGGATGTTGATGGCCAGGGTCACCGGAAGGCGCTCGATTATCTTTTCCGTCACCGGCCTGCCGTCGCTGAAAGAGCGCCCGAAATTGAAGCGCGAGAGGTTCTTCAGCCAGTTGAGGTACTGGATGTGCAGGGGTTTATCAAAACCCTCTAATTTTTCCAGCCGCCTGATCTCCTCCAGGGAGATCTTGGGGTTAAGCGAATATTGCAGCATTACCGGCTTTCCCGGCGCAAGCTTGATCACCAGGAAGCTTAAGACGGTTATCCCCAGAAGCATCGGGATTATCCCCAGTAATCTGCGTACAATATAGGTTAGCATTTGCTTTTAATTTGAAATTTTAAATTTGGAATTTGGATTTACCACTTTATATTTTTGTTCAGCTAAGGGCACCCACCAATCAATGAAGTTATAACCGATGCCGATGGGCGCCAGCCTGATCCCCTTAAAACGGCTGTGTAAAACAGAAAGTCCGTCCGGGACATAGATAAACATGTACGGCTGCTCCTCATAGAGTATCTCATGGATGCGCTGGTAGCAGGCCTTTCTCTTTTCGACATCGAAGTACCTGCGGCCTTCGGTAAGGAGCCTGTCCACTTCCTCGTTTTTATAGGTGACAAAGTTGAACTGGCCTTCGGCTGTCTTTGAAGAATGGAAGATATCGTAGTTATCCGGCTCGCGGGGAAGGGCCCAGCCCAGGAGCACGGCTTCGAAATTGCGCTTGTCGATGTTCTCGGTAAGAAATACGCTCCACTCAGAGACCCTAACGCTCACTTTTATGCCTATATCTTTAAGGCGGCGCTGGATGATCTGGGCAACTTTAAGCCGCTCTTCATTGCCCTGGTTGGTGATAATGGTGAACTCAAAAGCCTTGCCCTCTTTATCCAGCCAGCCATCGTTATCCGAATCGGCCCAGCCCGCCTCTTTCAGCAACTCTCTGGCTTTTTGGGGGTCAAAAGCCGCAGGCCCCACTTTCGGATTATAGGCCCAGGTGTCCGGCAGATATGGCCCGGTACAGACCCTGCCCAATCCCAATAAAACAATACCGATGATCTCATTCTTGTCTACGGCGTAATTCAGGGCCTGGCGCACCCGTTTATCAGAAAACTTCGGGTCGCGCAGATTGTATCCTAAATAGGTATAGGCGAAACTGGGCAGCCGGAATTTCTGATAATATTTTTTAAAGAACGGTGTATCGGTCTGGCGGGTATACTGCAAAGGGGACAGGCCGGCCGAATCCACGCCCTGCGTCTGTAATTCCAGGAATATCGTCGATTCATCGGGGATGACCCGGTAGATATAGCGGTCGATGTAAGGCCGGTGTTCGAAATAACCGTGATTCGAAACCAGCTCTATCTTCTCCTGTGTCCTCCAGGACTTGAACTTATAGGGGCCGGTCCCTATGGGATGGCGGGAGAACCTGGAGGTATTCAAGTCCTCGCGCTCAAGAAGGTGCCTGGGAATCACCGACATCCCCCAGCTGCTTAAAGCCGGAGCAAAAGGCTCTTTATAAGTCACCTTGACCGTATAATCATCGATCACCTCTAATGACTTTATCCGCTCAAAATCGCCTCCGTAGGGCGTCTTGACCTTGGGGTCGATAAGCTTCTGATAAGTGAACTCCACATCATGCGCGCTAAAGCGGTGTCCGTCATGCCATAAGACATTCTTTCTTAAATGGAAGATGATCACCAGGTTATGATCCCTGATCTCCCAGCTCTCAGCCAGATCGCCGATAAGATTGACGTCTTTATCGTATTTGACCAGGCCGTTAAAGATGAGGCCGGCGACTTCGCTTGAGGGGACATCCGAAGCCAAAAGCGGGATGAGGTTGCGGGCATCGCCGATAGAGGCGCTGACTATGGCGTCCCCGTAATCTTCGGCCAAGGCCGCGGCGGCGGATAAAAATAAAAAGACTGCCATTATGAGTAGCAGTCTTGACCTTGTGACCTTGTGACTTTGTGACCTGAAGACTATTGTTTTTCTTCTACTATGGCGTCTCACCCTTTTGGGCTTCTGGTTTAGGTGCGGATTCTGCCTTGGGGGCCTCGGGCTTAGGAGCCTCTGCCTTTGGGGCTTCTGCCTTCGGCGCTTGCGTGGCTGCCGATGCAGCGGATTCCGGCGGCCTCTGGCGCATGAGGCTCTTGCTCTGCTTTATGGAAAGAAGCGCCAGGGATAAACAGGTGAAAAAGAAAATAATGGAGAGCACGGTGGTAAAACGCGTGAGGAACACATTGGTCCTGGTGCCGAACATGGATTCGACTCCGGAGAAGCTCTCGACCAGGCCGCCGCCCCTTCCCCTCTGTATGAGCACCAGGATTATCAGCAAAACACACACCAGTATATGCACTCCTATGACCAAAGCCATCATTTGACTACCTCGCTTGCTTTCCTGATGATCTCGCTAAAGGAATCGGCCCTTAGACTTGCACCCCCCACTAGCGCTCCGTCGATATCCGGCTGAGCTACCAGATCGAAGGCATTCTCCGGCTTTACGCTTCCGCCGTACTGGATGCGCAATTCGTCCGCCGTTTCTCTATTATACATCTTCGCCAGTAAATCGCGAATATATTTCTGCGCATCCTCGGCCTGTTCCTTTGTGGCGGTCTTTCCGGTCCCGATCGCCCATACCGGTTCATAGGCGATCACCACACTGGTTACGTCATCGGCGCCTATATCTTTTAAGCCGTTCTGCACATGATCATCCAGCACTTTAAAGGTGAGCCCCTTTTCTCTCTCTGCCAGGGTCTCGCCCACGCACATGATCGGCAATAATCCGCAGGCCAGGGCTGCCTTTACCTTTTTATTCACCGTTTCGTTTGTTTCATGAAAATACTGCCTGCGTTCGGAATGCCCGACGATCACATATTTGCAGCCGGCATCAAGGAGCATGGAGCATGAGACCTCTCCGGTGAAAGCCCCTTCCTTTTCCCAGTAGACATCCTGGGCGCCGAGCTGTATTCCTGAATCGCCGATCACTTCCGAGACTTCGGCCAATGCGGTAAAAGGCGGGCATAAGACCACCTCGACGCTTAACTCCTTTAATTTAAAGAGTTCGCGTTTGAGGCCATTGGCCAATTCGATCGCCTCTTTGATGGTCTTGTACATCTTCCAGTTTCCTGCGATTATGGTCTTACGCATAATTCGTTCTCTTGTTCTACAGTTCTATGGTTCTATGGTTATTTTAAAATCTGTTCCTGTATATTCTTAATTAAACCATTTATTAATTTGCTGGTTCTGGTTGCCTGATCATAGATCCTACTAAAATCTTCTTTATCGATCGTCTTCCTGTCTAGAATAACATAGAGATGGCTCTGTACTTCCGTAGCTGAGCCTCTGGCCATAGTATAGAACTGCTTACTATCCCTAAAAGCATACCTGCCGAAACCTTCGCTTATATTAGCCATCACTGACACAGCTGCTTTTTGAATCTGATCCGCTAAACCAAAATCTCTAAAGTTCTTCTTGTCAGTTATGCCATATACTTCATTTACCAGTTTTCTTGCTTCCTGCCAGGCTATTAAATCTTCAAACTTTTCGATTTTCATTTTTTAAGCTTTTGAACTTTAGAACCAACGAACTTTAGAACTATAGAACTATCGATTACTTTTCGGAAAGAGCCGCGATTCCTGGTAAGCTCTTTCCCTCAAGAAATTCTAAAGAAGCGCCGCCGCCGGTAGAGATATGCGTCATCTTATCTTCCAGTTTGAACTTGGCGACCGCTGCCGCGGTATCCCCGCCGCCGATGATCGTGGTTGCTTTCAATGTACTGATGAACTTGGCGACCTCAAGTGTCCCCGCGCTAAAGGCATCCATCTCAAAGATGCCGAGGGGTCCGTTCCAGACGATCGTCTTTGCGGACTTAAGCTTATCCTCAAAGAGCAGGATTGTCTTGGGCCCGATATCCACGGCGATCTTTCCCGCGGGGACATCCTCTCCTGAGATCTCAGCCGCGGCATTCGCATCAATATTATCCACTACCACGTTGTCTACGGGAAGGAGTATCTCCTTATTCAGGGACCCTGCCTTTTCGAGAATGGATTTAGCCAGGTCTAATTTATCCTTTTCAAGCTTGGAGTTGCCGATCTCTTTGCCCTTGGCCTTTAAAAAAGTATAGGCCATGCCGCCGCCGATCAGGATCGCATCGCACTCGGGAAGCAGATTCTCAATCACTCCGATCTTATCCGAGACCTTAGCGCCCCCTAAGATGACCATGAACGGCCGGCCGGGATTCTGCACGGCATTCCCCAGGTACCGGATCTCTTTGTCCAGAAGAAAACCCGCCGCGGCTTTCAGGTAATGCGTAACTCCCTCGGTCGAGGCATGCGCGCGGTGGGCGGTGCCGAAGGCATCATTAATATAGACGTCGGCAAGCGAGGCAAGCTGCCTGGCGAAACCGGCGTCATTGGCCTCTTCTTCGGGGTGGAACCTTAAATTCTCAAGCAAAACCACCCTCTCTTTTGCGCCGTCTATCTCTTTCTTCACGCTGTCGCCTACGCAGTCATTGACGAACCTGACCGGCTCGCCGATTAATTCCTGGAGCCTTGCGGCTACGGGCCTGAGGCTGTATTTCTCCACCACCTTGCCGTCCGGCCTGCCCAGATGGCTCATCAGGACCAGTTTCTTTGCTCCGCTCTGAAGGATGTATTTTATGGTCGGCAGGGTCGCCCGGATACGCGTATCATCGGTAATCTTAAGATCCGCGTCCTGCGGCACGTTAAAATCCGCCCGCACCAGCACCGTTTTACCCTTTAGATCCAGGTCCTTTAAGCTCATCTTCGCCATGAGGCCTCCTTAAGTAACCCTGAAATTTGGAAGTCTTAATATATACTAATCCCGCGGCTTTGTCAACCCTCTTTAAATGAGCAGACACTTTACGGAGCGAGTGGAACGAGCGAACGTAAAGTGTAGCCCCTCAAGGGGCGTCTAGGCACCTTGCCCTATCGGATGGGCAAGTGCGCGCTTGCCGCGCGAATTTTTGAGCACAATAATCTTTTATCTAGCGAAATCCCGCGTAAGCGGGAACCCGGCAAATGCCAGCAAAATTTTCAAAGAAAATTTTGCGGCGTTTATGAGCCGGGACTACTAGCTGAGCCAAAGATAAAGCCGGTCTCCAGTTTTCTATAGTTCGACAAAAGCGGAATCAGGCTGCTTAGCTTAAAGAGCACGATTACCAGGCATGTGTTAAAGAGCCCCAGGACCGGCAAAAGGATGACCCCGCCCAGTATCCCGGCAAGCCAACCGCCCATCAGGTCCGAAGCATAGAGGATGCCGGCAGTGGCGCCTACTTCTTTTTGCGTCTCAAGGTAGAGCCTGCTGGCCAGGGGAAACTCAAGCCCCATCAGTATTCCTGAGATCAGAAATAAAAGGATAAAAGCTAAAACAGTGTAATACCCGGGCAAGAAGCCGCGCGTAATGACGCCGGCCATGATCAGGACAAAAGCGACGAGAATGAACTCGATCAGCGCAAATGCGCGCAGCCCCTTTATCGCGCTCTTCAGGCCCGCGCTGATCAGGATGCTGCCTAAAGCGATACCGGTCATGAAGATGCTGATCAGTATGCCGATGTGGCGGTAGAGATACCCGTAAAAGACCTGGAAGGCAAATATCAGAATAAGGTTCGCCAGCATCCCGAAAAAACCGGTGGTAAAAATGCTGTAGGCCACGATGCGTAATCCCTTCCGGCTGCAGCGTAAAAAAGCAGACAGCGCCAAAGTCAATAAAAGGAACCCCAAAGCAACTGTTGCCAGATTCAGGCCCGCAAAGGATTGCAGAAAAGCGCCCATAGACGGGGAAAACTTCTTATTCCAGAGCACCAGAGTCTCAAAGACGGCGATCGGAGCGAAGTCCCGGTTGACTTTTTTAGTCGCGCCGGAGATTGACTGGTTGAACCACTCGACCCATTTTCTGTCCAGCCTGTAGGCAAGATAGTCAGGCACCAGGAGCCCGGGCTTGATGCGGCGTGAGGCGAGCCTCTCCGAGACCCCTTTTACCGTCAAGTCTATCACGCGGGGAGAATCGCTGGCCAGGAACATATTATAATCTCCGGGGATTACGCGCACAAACGGGAATGCACTTTTTAGCGCCGACAATACGGAGGCATTGGTGTCCCGCAGCTGCCTGCTTAAATGCACCAGCGACCCCGGCAGGCAAAAGGCCAGTATCCCTCCCGGATTCAGCCTCTTCTTTATCAGGCCGAAGGACTCCGCCGTAAAGAGGCGGTTAGTTGAAAGGTCGCGCGGGACGGTAAAACCGATCAGGGCCGCGTCATAGGTATCCGGGCTGATGCGCAGGTAAAAACGGCCGTCGGTATTGACGATCCTGACCCTGCGGTCAGAGAGCTCCCTGAGTGTCAGCGCAGTGGGGTACCGGGCGAGCATCTCGATCAGCAGCGGGTCAAGCTCGGCATAATGCAGCCTCTCTACCGGATGCCCCAGTATCTCGCTGATCAGGCCTCCTGCCCCTCCTCCTATGACCAGGATGTCCCGGGGGTCATCGTGGAACAAAAGCGGGAGATTGCCGAACTCCTGCACAAAGGCGATATCCGGGTAAGGCGCGCTGATTGCCGGCACGCCGTTATAGAAGAAAGTATACTGCTCAAGCTGGCGCGTTACCGTGATATTGCCGTAAATGGAATTCTGATAGTCCAGGACCTGCTGATTCTGCCACTGCCTGCTTATTGACAAACGCTCAAGGTCGTCTATGCCTTTGGCCAGGATAAAGACGGCGAATATAGCAAGCAGGAACAAGGCGGCGAAACGGTAAAGCCCGCGCAGGGGCCTGAAAAAAATAAAGCAGATCAGCAGATTAAGGAGGCTGACCATGAACGCGACCTGAAAGGAATTGAAATAGGGGATGAAGATATAGGTAAGCATTATCCCGCCCAGCATCGTGCCGGCGGTCTCCCAGGCATAGACCCGGCTGATGCTTAATACCGGCTCGTTCTGTTGCGCGGGATATATCTTGCAGGCGAGGCTAAAAAGGGCGCCGTGACAGGCTGCTACCGGCAGGTTCGCCAGCAGCGAGATGATGAAGACGCCCCAGAGGCCGACCGCTTCTCCCTGGGGGATGCCGGCTGCCACTTTGGCGATACGGGCAAGATAGATCGCAGCCGGAAGACAGAGCGCAAATAGCGCCTGAAGAATAAAGAAGACGTCTATCTTCTTCCTTATCCCGGCGATTGCCCTGCCGAGGCTGAATACCCCCAGCGCTTCAGAGAGTATCCAGTTCGCCAGGATCACTCCGATGGTCAGCTCATTGCCGTAGAAGACGACCAGCAGCTCCCGCAGCAGGAGCACCTGCGCCACCACCCCGCTTAAACCGATGATCAGGATCGTAAAAATATACATTTTGACGGGATTAAACCTGAATCTGAAAATGCCGAAGGCAAAACCCAAGAGGGGATTTTAGTTATTTTCAAAACTCTGACAAAACTGTTCAGAATTAAGTTTAGAGCTCAAGGCAACCGTCAAGCCCAATATAACCCAGAAAAGAAAGCTCAACTGGAAAGAATACAGATGTGTATCAAATAAACTGTGCACTAAAAATCCCACTAATCCAGCATTTAAACCCATTAAAAGAAAAAAGTCTAAGGATTTTGGCATTCCTGATATTGATTTAATACTTCTAAAAAATACATATCCTACGAGTGACAGAAAGCATAATAAAGAAAAAATTCCTGATTCGGCCCATATTTGAAGATAACAATTATGTGCATATAATGCTCCAAAATTATTGGTGTATTGGGCACAGTAATCCATAAAGGTTCCAATCCCCTTACCGAGAAAGGGGTTTTCTTTGATCATCCCCCAGGCGCCTCGGGCAAGCAAAAATCTGTATGAATCACCACTGGCTCTCATGAAATAGAAAATAGCTGCTATTATAGGAATCAAAAAAATAAAAGTTGAGAAAAATATTAAAGCAAACCACTTTTCTATTCGCTTGTAATTTGCTACTAATATTATATAAATTAGGCCTGATATAAGGCCAATCCATCCCCCCCGAGAAGATGCCAAGATAGAAGACGTGATAAGCATGCCTGCAATTAAAAATAAACCCAACTTTGCCGCAATATTCTTCCATCTCCATAAACTAAGACTTAAGACAATGGGCATAATACAGACTGCATAAGCTGCCAAATAATTTTGATTTTTGAATGGTCCGGTAACAGGCGTAGAAAAGCTAGGCAAAGTTCTTCCCCGTAAAAATTCAAAACCTAAGAATCTTTGCGTAAGAACCGTGAGTCCTACCAGTGCCGCACTAAATAAAATGACCCCCGCTGCCTTAGTAATGCGTCTATTATCACGAAATGTATCTACGATCGCCCAAAGAAGCAAAGGAAATCTGCCCCATTTTATGAAAAGGGCCTTCACGCTCTTAGTAATTAATGGCCCGCTGTTAAATAGTGATAGGCCCATAAAAATAAAGAAAAATAAAAGAAATAAGAACAGCAGTTTGTTCGATTTTATAGCAGTCAAATCCCTCGAAAGTATCGTCTTAATAAAAAATAAAACACTCGCTATACCTGCGAAAATCCCGATCAGGGCTATAGAAATCGGAATAAAAAAGATTACCCCGCAGAACATATATTCAACCGCCGCATCTAATAATTTTATTATTTTTGACTTCATATTTTTATTATTTCCTGTAGCCTCTTAACTATTTCCCTATTATCCATAACATTAACCGCTCTTTCCAGATCCTTTATTTTCTCTCTCAGAATCTTTGAATCAAATGAATCCAATTTTGCAATATAAATTTTGTCCGCTTTGGTAGCCTTATCCCTTTCGGTATTTAAAAGTGTCTCCTCAAAAAGCTTCTCGCCTGGCCGCAATCCAATATATTCTATTTTTATATCTACATCAGGTTTTAAGCCGTAAAGGATGATCATTTCCTTTGCTAAATCCAAAATTTTTATCTGCTCTCCCATGTCTAAAATAAAAATCTCACCGGCCTCCCCCATACTTCCAGCCTGCAGTACCAGCTGGGCCGCTTCATTAATACTCATAAAATACCTTTTAACTTCCGGATGGGTTATGGTTAAAGGCCCGCCCTCTTCAATCTGCCTCTTAAACAACGGGATCACGCTTCCATTTGAACCCAAGACATTGCCGAACCTTACAGCCATATACTTAGTCTTACTGATCTTGGCTTTAGCCTGTAAAATCATCTCCACAATTCTTTTGGTCATGCCCATTACGCTCGTAGGGTTTACTGCCTTGTCAGTAGATATAAAAATAAACCTTTCGGCCTTGTAATGGTTGGCGGCGTAAATAAGGTTTCTGCTTCCGATAATGTTATTTTTAACTGCCGCCCCGGGATTCCCCTCCATAAGCGGGACATGCTTATGCGCTGCTGCATGGAAAATAATCTCGGGCCTATAAAGTGAAAAAATACTTTTTAGCAGGCCTATGTCTTTTATATCACCGATTATAGTACTGAATTTGATGTGGCGGTATTTTGTCAGAAATTCGATCCCCAGGTAATAAACATCATTTTCATTATGATCGAATAATAAAATTTCTTTGGGGTTAAAATTAACTATCTGCCTGCATAACGCTGAACCTATTGAGCCTCCGGCACCGGTAACTAAAACTACCTTTTCAAATAAATAATCTTTAATTTCTTCCTTATTAATATTGACCGTGTCTCTGCCCAGAAGGTCTTCCGGCTTTATTTCCCGAGGCTTAGCCTCCAACTCTCCGCTGATCAGATTCTGCAAGCCCGGGACAATCCTGATTTTAACAGAAGGAATCTTGCAGTACGCAATAATACTTCTTATCTCTTCGCCTTTGGCAGAAGGAATTGCAATGATGATCTCTTCGACCCCGTACTCTTCAACAACCGAAGGGATATCGCTACGAGTCCCTAAAATATTTACCCCCTGGACACGCAAATTTCTTTTTCTTGAGTCATCATCAATAAAACCGACTATCTCTATATTAGATTTAAGGTTCATGCGGGTTTCTCTTAGAACCATCACCCCTGCTTCACCTGCCCCGACAATTAAGGCGTTTTTACGTTTTGTTTTATACTCGGAACGAAATTTCTCCCTGAATAGCCGGCTAACAAAACGGATCCCCGCTATAAAGCAGAAACTTAATATAAAATCGATAGCGATAATTGAACGCGGAAAGCCCTCAAAAGTATGGATAAAAGCGATCGCGGGGACAAAACATAATACGGCTAGAACATGGGCCTTAATAATTTTCCAAATATCATCTACGCTGGCATACCTCCATAAGCCGGAATAAAGCCCAAGGTAGCCGAAAATAACCATCTTAAAGCAGACAAGGATAGGCAAGGTCTTAAGAATTATCTGCCAGGAATTACTATCAATCTTAAAATCTAACCGTAGAAAGAAAGCAAGCAGGTAGGCGCAAATTACCAGGATTAACTGGGTAACTATGATAATTAACCGCCGTAATCTAAGGATCAGCTCTTTTAAGTTCATAACCATTAATTATATAACAAATTACAACTTTATCAATTGGCTTATACGGGTTTTTAATGCCGCACGCCCTCCCTTTTTATAGCCTTTACCAGGGTCAAGAGGATGATATATAAATCAAAAACGAAGGAGCGATGATTAAGGTAATACTCATCAAAAGAGACCTTTGCGGGAATGAGTAAATCATCCCTTCCGTTTACCTGTGCCCAGCCGGTGATCCCCGGAATCAACTTATGGATATTTTTCTTAGTGCGTAATTCCACAAGGTCATTTTGGTTAAATAAAGCCGGCCGCGGGCCCACAAAGCTCATATCGCCTTTTAAGACGTTAAATAATTGCGGTAGTTCATCGAGGCTGTATTTACGCAAAAATGACCCTGCAGGGATCAAATAATCATCTGGATTTTTCATTAGATGAGTGGCTACCTGGGGCGTATTTAACTTCATTGTCCTGAATTTAGCCATCTTAAAAATGGAGTTATTTATACCTATGCGGTCTGTCCAGAATATAGCCGGGCCTTTTGAAACCAGCTTTATCAAAAGAAAAATAATCAGCATCGGAATACTTAACAGCGTCAATAAAAATAAGGCTAAGAGCAGATCAAAGGTCCGTTTCATTTAACTTGCGCTCCTCACAGTCTCTCTTATTCCCTGCTCGATACTAAAAGGCGCCTTCCAACCTAACCGATTACGGATCTTACTGCTATTAATAACCAGGGTCTGCGTTAACTTATCCAATTCCCTGCTCTTTCCGATCAGCCTGCAAGCTACCTTCAGAAAGCCGCTGGGAAAATAAAATAACCTTGCCTTCTTTCCCGTAGCAGAGGCAAGCATATTTATTAATTCGGTGACGGTCACATCCTGGCCGTCGCTCACTAAAAATGTCTGGTTGGCGGCACCGGGATGCTCAACGCACTTTATTATTACATCAATAAGGTTCCCTACGTAAATAAAACTGCGTCTATTTTCTAAGTTAGCGAACGGTAAGGGTAGGCCGGTCCGGATAAGTTGCATCAACCTGTCAAAATTCCCCGGTGAATCCATGCCATAAACCAAAGGGGGACGTAAAACTACTGTCTCTAATTCAGAATTTTGTGCAGCCCTATGGAGCACCTCCTCTGCTTCCCATTTAGAGACTGAATAAGCATTATCGGGATTTGGCCGATCCTCTTCCGAAAAAAAACCGCCCCGGCTGCTTTCTCCGTTTACTCCGATAGAGCTAAGAAAGATCAGGCGCCTTGCGCCCGCGCGTACAGCCGCGCTTGCCAAGCATTCGGTCCCAAGAACGTTTATCTTGCGGTATTCATAAAGAGGATCCCTTGCTCTTTCTTTGATAATATGGCTGCGGGCTGCCAGGTGAATGACTACATCGGTTTCGCTCAGGATCTCATCCCAATTACTCACTTGATCTATGGAGTCGATCTCTACCGGTTCTACGCCTTCAGGAAGAGTATCCTTGCTATTACGGCGTATCAGACCCTTCACCTTCCAACCTCTATGTAAAAGCTCTTTACAAAGGTTACGCCCGATAAAACCGTTTGCTCCGGTTACAAGAATATGATTCATCTGCTCTCTCCAGCCGGATAATCCTTCCTTAAGAAGGCCTTATAGAAGTGCTTCCTTGCAAAATTGGGCATTAACCTTACTATGCTCTTCATAAAAATATTACTTAAAAATTCCGGATAACTCAGGAATCCTATGGCCAGGAACTTCTTCTGGGCCTCTATTTCATTTAATAAATACCTGAACCCGCCCCTTCTCCTGAACATGTCATCGCTGATCCTGACCTTTGCCAGGTACTCCGGAATGTTTGCCAGCCTGCTCCCCGATTTTATCGCCCTGACCATCAGATAATAATCTTCGAATCCGAAGAGGTTCTCGTAATTTCCGGCCCTGAGGATTACATCCCTCTTGAACATGATCGTAACATGATTGACCGGCATGCGTTTTTTCGCAAAACGGACAATATCTTCATGTTCCGTGGGCAGATTTCTTCTGCCCCAGATGTTGCTTTCCTTATCCATGAACTCGAAAGCGAAAGAACCTACGATATCGATTTCACTATTATTTTCCAGAAAATCCGCCTCTTTCTTAAATCTGTCGCTGCAGCTGATATCGTCGCTGTCCATTATAGCAATAATCCCGAATTTACACCGCTCTACCCCTCGGCGCAATGCCTCGCCCCTGCCGATCTGTTTATCAAATACCAGAGCGGTGAATAAATCCGGATGGGCTTTCATAAAATATCCTAAAACCTCATCTAATTCCTTCGTCAACGGCCCGTCTTTAACGACAACTACTTGAGAGGGCATTAATGTCTGATTTATTATACTTTCCAAAGCCTCTTTGAAATATTCCGGATTCTCTTTGTCGTAGACAGTTATTAAAACAGAAAAATCTTTCATTTGTGCAATATAAGGCAACAAAAAGTTAAATATATTCTACTGAACATTATTAACCCCTAACAGCCGGTTCCTTACAGATTCGTATCTTTCGTTTCCTATTATCCTTTTAGTGCCCTTTCTTATCTCATAGCTCAATCTGGCAAGAATTATATTAAACCAGGAAGGATCTATCCTGGATGGCATAGTAGGGATATCAACGGCCCTGTTCATTGAATTTCTGTATAGAATCCCTTTTTGTAATTGTTTTATGCCGTTAATGCCGGGGGTTGAAGTGCACATTATTCTATAGCCGGCCTTCTTTGCCAGGTCAATTATCCTCTTATTAAAATCGCCCTGAGGAAAAGAAAGGGCATCAATTTTTGTACCAAGCTTATCCTCGAGCAGGCAGCGGGAGGCATAAAGTTCCTCTTGCGCCTCTTCTGCCGGTAGTCTGGAAAGTATCCGGTGGCTGATTGTATGCGAGCCTATCTCCATATTGTTATCTTTCAGCTCCCTGATCATATCCCACTGCATAAAACCGCTTTTTCCTACAAAGCTAGCTGTTATAAAGAAGCTTCCCCGAAAATCAAGCTCTTTAAGCAAAGGGAAAGCTATCTCATAATCGCTAAGTCCGCCGTCATCAAATGTAAACGTAATAGACTTATCGTGACTACTCAAAGAATTGCCGTAAAAATCTCTTAGGTTTTTTACGCTAAATGAAGAATCTTTTATCTGATTTAATAATGCCTTAAAGAAGTCTCCCGTGACTGAGTAAAAATCATGCGATGGGATACTTGTTATGTTATGAAAAAGGAGTATATTCAGCATTCTTAATTTTTCCTGCCTGCGCCGGTAAAGGCGGCCTTATTCAGGCCCTCTGCAATGTACTCCATGTGCTTCCTGGTCAAGCTATGGTTAACAGGCAAAAGCAAGAGGTTTTCATTAAAGATTTTTGTCTGTGGGTAATTATCCACGGGTACCGACACCCCCTCCTGGCCGGGCCAAATAATTGCTTCTATCCCCAGGCGGATCAATTTATCAAATACCTCTTTCCTGTCATTAACCAAAATAGGAAAAAATTGCGGGCAAGACCCGGCAGGCAAACCCGGGAAAAGAACTAAGATCCCATCCGTGTTTTTTATTAATCCAGAAAGATAGTTGTAGTTTTCTTTTCTCCGGCTAAGTGCACTTTTTAGATAAGGATTACTAGTGTTGCCGGCTACGCGACTTTCCGTACAATATTGTGTTGCCTCTAACCCTCCGGAGAACGCCGAAGAATCGGTATTCCCGAAAAGGCTCCGGAGTGCATTCTTTACCCGTAAAATATTAATACCGGAGATAAATGCCAGCCTTTCAGCCATCATTAAAGCTTTCTTTTTGACGCCCGAATGCACCCTTGGAAAAGAAAGCAGATTATCTGTACAAGACTGGCTCTTCTCAATAACTAATCCTCCGCATGTAACCGCAAGTAGTTTCCTGAAACTGAAAATAGATATATCCCCTGACATGCCGGCAAAACAGGTTGCATCCGCGTCAGGCAGGATATGGGCGCAATCCTCAATAAGAATAAGATTATATTTAGCACAAAGCGCCTTTATACCTTCAAGCTCCCGTAATATACCAAAAAAGTGGACTACAAGAAGATAATCGCCTGCCGAAAATTTAAGGTTAGAAACTTGCGGCATGAATCGGTGATCTAAATCATAATATTCTATCTTTAAATTACAGCTCTGGATCGGTTTTAAAAGGCTTCTGCACATAAATGCCGGAATCCAAACGGTTTTGCCTCCTGTGCGTTTCTCTAAAACCGATTGCAATGCAGTGCGCGCACCTGGATAGATACACGATATCTCAAAAGGAAATGAACCTGCTATGTCTATAGTAGAAGGATTTCTACCTAAAAGTGATATTGTCGGGTTGGCGGGTATGAACATTTATTCCTTATTAAATTATTGAATCTTAATTATGACTCGGATAATTCTTCCATTTCAGGTAATAATTTTCATAAAAGTTCAGCGCACCTGAAAATATTCTAGAGAAACTGGCGGTAAAATATGGCTCTTTTTTATAAACTGAGCCGAAACTTGCCTTAAATCGTGAAACCCCTTCATTTTCCCTGCTACCGCCATACATATCGTATGTTTTCAAGCCCATTCCAATAAATCTTTTAATGCCTTCCCATAAAAGAAGGTTATTTATCCTGAGCTGGCTGAATTCGGGGCTGGATGCTGAAACAAACGCATATGCTGTTTCTGTATCATATCCCCAGATATGCCCGCCTGCAAAATCACCCTTATAAAATGCACCCAAGAAAAGCAATTGGCCGCGGGTGGCGATTGCATCATACAGATAACCCAGGCGTTCATACCTGAAAGGAACAGTCATCTTCTTTTTCTTATATGTTTGAGTGACAAGTTCATAAAGAGGCCTGAAAAACGCTCTATCCTTCAGTTCCTTTATCTCTATCCCGCTTTTGTAGGCATTTTTTATGTTCTTTTTACAATTATAATGGAGCTTCTCCCATTGCCTGTCTTCATTTTCTTCCAGCTCCAATATCCAGGTTTCCCGGTATCTTATTGAAAATCCAGCAGAACGCATGATCTCTTCATCGAGCAGAGCCCCTGAGGTTTCAAAGTACGCGACCTTCTCTTTCCGGCATAATCTTTTTACATCCGCGATCAATTCGCGCTTAGCATTACCGTCCAAAGGCTCCCTAAATAATAACGGGCCCATCCTTGAAGTCAGCCATCCTCTCAAAGGGCTGCCTAAAAGACGAAACGGTCCCTTTCTTACCGTTATGAACGGCCAGTATCCGCAAATCTCGTCGTTGATTTTTATGGAATAGACATGAAGTGCACCCTTATGCTCTCTGCAGATAAAATCCAACCAGGGCAATGAATGAAAAAGCAAAGACTTAGAGTGAATTTTAACCCAATCTGTATATTGGGCTATCTGTTTGTCGTCGTCCAAATTTACTGCAGATATAGTTTTAAACAACTCTCCGACCTCGAAATTTACGCATTTTCTACCAGATAGACCATATCATTACCGAGCATCTGGGCATCAAATTTATTTAAGAGAGATTGGAAGAAGATGGTCTGCATAGATGTCAACCGGATAAAATTACCCTGCTTCAACGCATGGGAAGCCAGGATGAACATATCCGGATATGAAAAAGAATATCTGTCGATGATCTTAAAGTTATATTTCTTGAAATACGCCTCTAATGTTTTCGGCGTAAAATAATAAGTATGCACAGGCACCTCTACGCAATCGGGAAAGATCCGGTAAAGGATACCGTCGTAATTCGGCACCGCAATGATGAGCCTACCTCCTCTTTTCAATAGTTTTTTAAAAACCTTGAAATACTCTGCCGGCGATGCCGCATGCTCTAAAGACCAGTTCATGCGGATACAGTCAAAATCCCGCTCTTCCAGTTCGAAAATAGACGGCAGGACTTTCAATCCGTATTTTTGCGTAATTTTTGTTACCTCAGGAGACGGCTCCACACCAATTACCTCAAATCCTCTTTTCTTAAGACTATATATAGAGGACCTGTAGCCGAAGAAATGTGTGTTTAATCCGCTGCCGCATCCGACATCCAGGAACTTTCCCGGCTTGATCGTCTTTACATAGTCTTTCTTCTTCGGTTGCAGCAATTTATGGAAAATCCCCCCCGAGAACGGCACTAGCGCAAAGAGCAAATTAAGATACGGAGTTGATACTGCACGGCTGATAGCGTATCTTAGTTTATACAGATATAAGTTACGGTCGGAATAAAATTCATAGTCTTTCGGATAAAAACACTTTAAGTCTTCATCTTTGTCTACATCCAAATAGATCAATCCGCAATCACGGCATTTTCTTAGATAGAACTCCCTATCCTGCGGAGCGCATCTATGTATAATATCTTTTTGCGCTACCAGTAGATCGGACCTGTCTGAATTACAAAAATCGCAATATCTCGGCATCTCATTCAATTCCGGCTTTATAAACCTTTCTGCGCGGCCACCTCGAGCTTATATCCAGGCGCAATCGCAAGTTTAATAAGCCAAAGAATAAATACCGCCATGAAAAATGCTTTTACTGATTCCACAATATCTCCCCCGAGGAAAAGCTGGATCACCAGATGCTGAAAAAATAAAACCTTTAGAACTAAGCTGATATTAGATCTCATCACAATAACTGAAATCATTCCCCATAAGAAAACTACAAAAAAAGCGAAATAACCGAAAAGCAGGTAAGTGACGCCTAAAAAAGTCGGTAATTCAGTGACTTTGCTTATCTCTTCCCGGGGCAATTTCCATACAACCGTTGTATATTTCTGTAACATATTCGGTTTATCCGGAAACAGATTTGGGACGGGAATCAATCTTCTGGCGGCATCTTCACCTAACGATGATGGATTAACACACCCCCTTAGTTCGTCTTTTTTATCCTCTGACACTGCTACGGCAAGCCAATCGACCCCCCCTAGCCTACTGGAGTTAGCTATTAAGTCATCGATATAGCCCTGGCTGGCTTTTTTAAATATCCTGCTGAACTGGTCCATTGATTTAACTCCAAGAATAATACTTGTTCTCACGCTAACGCTAAGCGGAGCCATTACCGGGAACGTAAGCATAATAATCAGGACTAGTGCCAATGTCTTTTTCTTGAATGTGTAGTTCTCAAGCATTATTTTCACAACAAAGTAGCTGAGTGCTATAGATATGACCGCGGCTTTACTCCCCTGGGAAAGCGAGGTAAGCATTAATAAGGCAAAAATAATTAAAATTGTAATATTCTCTTTAGTTTTCCTTCTTATATCCGGGTGTAACAGAATAATAAAAATAATCAATTGAACGAAATTGAAATAGAACAATAAATGCAGGACCAATTTCATAACGAAGCTCTGGGTAATCCTTGTGTTTAAAAGCGCTCCTTCGGCCGTATGCTGATAATAAACTGACATTATAATCCTTATAAGATAAACACATAGGCTTACTATGTAAAACTTCATCCTGCTTGATTCAGAATACATCCATTTAGGCAGCCATTTGCTTTCTTTACTATTTCCTTTCTTTAAGGGGATAAATTCCCCGGCCTTAAAACCTATGAAAACGGCGATTGTGCAGATCAGCAGATAAAGAAGGGCGGTATTAATATCGCTTGTAGTATAATTTACGGTCCGGGCATACCTTATGGATTCCGGGAAAATATACAAAAAAACGATCCTTTGCGCATAAAAAATAAGGCTTAACAGAAAAAATATGTAGACCGCAACCTTTGTGCTTCCTTTATAAAGATACAGACTTATTATTAAGAGAACGAAGTATATGGATGACAACAGAATAGCATTTCCCTTAATGAGTATCCGGTAAGATTCCGGTAAGTTCGGAGCCAATAATAATACGTAAAGAAAAATAAGCGATCCAAGAAGTATATTACGGATATGTATTCCGGCCTCTTCTTTCATACCTGAAATACCCTCGGTAGAATGGTTAGCAGCCTGAAGAACATGTCTAATCTTGCGGCCCGGCATGAACGGTAGGCTGCTCCGGCAAAGATCCTCGCCCTTCTTCTTATCATCAGAAATTTATAATAGGGCGTCTTTTGCTCCCAATACTTAAAATGAGAATTAACCACATTTATGGTATTTTCTGCATGCCTGACTATATTGTTTGTAATAGAGCTGCTCTGGATCGTGTATTCCCCGAGTATCTCATGTAAATATTCTATCCTGCATATCTTAGAGAGCCTCAGCCACAGTTCATAATCTTCGACGCCGTTAAAATCCATATTTTCCGAGAATAAACCTGCCTCGAAAAGCTTATTCCTTCGCACAATCACTGCTGATGTCGATATGCAATTTCTTCTAAAAAGCAGGTCCGGATAATCCCTGAACGGCCCGTAAATAAGCTTTGAGATAACCCTGCCATCCTTTACCAGATATTCGTTATGGCAGATCAGATCCGCATCTCTGTGGACTTGGATATAATTATTAACATTCGCCAGCTTTTCGCTGGCCCATTTATCATCTGCGTCTAAAAAAGCGACGAAATCGCCTTCGGCTTCTCTGACGGCGCAGTTTCTTGCCCCGCCGATCCCCTTATTCTTTTGCCTTATTAACTTATATTGCGCACCCGGAAGATTCTTAAAATAATTTTCGATTACCGCGGAAGTGTTATCCGTTGAGCCGTCATCGGTAATGACCACCTCGTAATTCCCGTAGGTCTGCTTCCGCACGGAATCTAATGTCCTGCCGATATATTTTTCAGCATTATATGCGGGGATGACCACGCTAAATTTAATATTTTCTCTCATCTTCTATCTTTTTCAACGATTCGGCGATCCTTTCAGATGAGCGGCCGTCTGCCTTGAAAAAACATTGCCGCTCAATGAAGCTCTTTGTCGTTTCAGTGGGGTGAAATTGATGGGGATTGCTGGCGAAATTTTCTAATCCCTTTCTTAATTCTAAGACCGAGTAAAACTTCGGGATTTCCACTTCTAAATCACGAAAGACAGAAGCATTGTAGCCTGCCGTAAGCCACTGAAATATAGGGGCGCCCTGCAGTAAAGCCTCTTCCGCCACCGTAGAGTAAGTGAATATTACCAGATCCGCCATCTTAAGGTTCTCATCGAGCGTCCCTTTTGTTGATATAATCTTATGCCGGTAAGGGCGGTATTCCCGTAAATCCTCCATTCTCGCAAACGGATGACTTCTGATATAAAGCTTTATATTCTTAAGGCCCTCGGCGGCGGCGCTGGCTGCCTGGACCATTTCAAAATCATGCCGGGGATTCAGAGTGGCTACAAGCAGCACGTTATAAATTTCCTTATCCTGCCTGTTTTCCTGCCGGGCTGAGATCCTAATATTTTCATGCCTCGGAGAACCGGTAAGCAATATTCTTTCCTGCGAAAATCCGTCTTCTATGAAGATATCTCTCCCTAATTCGCCCATAGCAAACATGTAATCAGGTACCGGGACGCTACGATTATCAGGCTTACCGTACAGCTCTCTTTCACGGTCGAGCGCAAGGAAAGTCTTTTCTCTGTTATAACTGGCATGCTGGATCGTACAATGAATTGCTTCCGGCCTTGCGGAGCGGCCTCCTTCATACAATGCCCTTGAATGCGGATAAAATTCTAAGAAAGTAAAGTTTATCTTCGGCCCGTACTCTACAAAAGCCCTGCGGCTTGAAGATTCTATGAGCGTAAAAAGCGGAATTGTAGAACTAACAAAATCGCATATCAGAAGATGGTTTAAGAACGGAAAAAAATCTAATCCTTCTTCGGTAAAAAGATCCCTGAATGAACTTAAACGTCTAAATCTCAGGTACCGGTATAGAGGCCGAAAATCCAAAGCGGCAAACAGGACGTCTTTTAAGCTAAGAAATTTTTGCAAAAATATAAGTTGCGGGTGCCCTTTTACGCGGCTCAGGATCTGTTTCAGGGAACGTTTCTTTGCTCCCGGCTTATGAATCGGTGAAAGCCATAAAAGCCATGCATGCGTAAAGCCTTTCAATTTTAATTGCCCGGGGAGGGATTTAAAATAAATATCGTTTAGTGACTCTGCGTCATCACCGGGACAAACGCTCCAATCCCAAAATCCCTGAAAGAGGACATCAGGCCTTGACTTTGGCAGATCGGCAAATACTTTCAATGCAAAAAGAGCGGATAAAGTATCAAAAATCAATTTCATCCGAGAGAAAGCCCCCTTGGCCAAGGCAAGGAGTCTAATAAAATATCTTTTTATGCTCTTTCGGATGCGGTAGCGGCTGGAAAGCGCCTCTCTGATCTCGCAGGGGGCGCCGTATAGAACGATATCTTTTATGTTTTGCCGTTTAGCCACATTCAAAATAGTGAAAACTTGCAGCATCACGTTAAAAGTAGGGTCGCTTTCTACATCCTTAAAACTAAACTTGGTATACCACCAGGGATTGCCTCTTCCCGGAAACTCAAGTGCCTGCCTTAGGGTCCTTCCGTTACAGGCTGTTGCGCTGATGCGCGCAACCATATCTATGTAGGCAAGACGCGCCTTTTCCCTTACCGCATTCATTTCTTTCCTGCCCAAAAGAACCTCGCCTCTGTAAGAGCTTGTAAACTTATATTCAGCTTCCGGCGTTAAGAAACTTAGTACCGTAGCATCCGGAGGGATTATCCGCGAGTCGAGTTTATAAACAATATGGAGACTGGACATATGACTTATATAAGAAAAGGATTTGATGCGGAAACATTTAAAGTGAGTTCATCCCGCGAAGGGGTAAACTCTATGGCTCCGCCTGCAGCTTTTACCAATGCAAGGCCGCCTGCCGCATCCCATATCTTTATGTCGTTCTCATGATAGAAGTCGGCCCTTCCGCATGAGACATATGCCAGAGATAACGCTGCCGAACCGAGCAGGCGCACCTTTTTAAAGGTCCTTATATCTTCTATGGCTTTAAGCACTGAGTCTTTGGAGAAATCGGTGCCGGCCGGAAATCCCGTACACAAAACTGCCTTATGTTTATCCACCACCATGCTTACGCCTATAGGTTCGCCATTTAGCCAGGCGCCGGCTCCGACAATGCCGCTAAAGGCCTCGCCTCTGTTAAAATCGTAGACTACCCCGAGTATGGGCTCCATGCCTTTCCAGAGGCCGATAGAAATACAGGATAGCGGTATGCCGCGGGAAAAATTGAGGCTTCCGTCAAGAGGGTCAACGATCCATCTCGGATCTTTCTCCTGTGATGTTCCCTGTAAAAAACCCTTCTCTTCAGAAATAATAGAGTATCCGGATTTCAGCTTAAGGCGCTCTATGATAGAATCTTCAAGTTTTTTATCCGCCTCTACCTTGACGTCTCTGTCCATGTCTAAAGTAACTGCTTTTGTATCTTCTGTCGTTTTCAGGATATCCCGGGCGGCATTCCTTGCCGCATCTTGAGCCAAAGACAATAAACTCTCCAAATCAGCGCGTTGCATCATAATATCTTCCTTAGTGCTTCAATAAGGTTGTCCACTGCCTCCATCTCCATATTACGCCGGCACTCCGAAGTATAGGAACCGATGTGCGGCGTTAATATGACCTGCTTATATTTAAGTAAGGCACCGGAATATGGCTCACTCTGAAAAGTATCCAGCCACGCCCCTGCCACCCGCCCACTGTCAAGCGCAGCTATAAGCGCGCCTTCATCAATCAGTCCACCCCTTGCGGCATTTAATATATAAACGCCGTCTTTCATAAGGTCGAATTGGCTTTTACCAAGCAAGCACTTTTCGCCGCTGCAGTGCAGAGTGATGACATCTGCGGCTTTAAGGGCATCGTCCAGATCTACAACGGGAAAACCGCTGACTTTCCCTGAATACGCGGGGTCAACAGCGTAAATATCAGCCCCAAAGGCATTCAGCAATTGAGCGACCCTCTGTCCGATATTGCCGAATCCGATAACGGCAACATTCATTCCGTTAAGTTGCCTGCCGATTATCTTAAACCACTTATTATTATGAAGCGACGCATCCATCTGGCGGATATGGCGTAAGATACTCAATAGACATCCGACAGTAAGTTCTGCGACTGCTTCGATAGGAGCAGTTGGTGTATTCTTGACGGTAACCCCGAATTCCTTTGCTGCATCAAGGTCTACGTTTGAAAGCCCTGAGCCGCATCTTGAGATCACCTTCAATTCTGAATTCTTCAAAACATCCCTATCCAAAGGCTCAAGCCCGGCTATGATCCCACTCACCCCCGGTAATAAGTTAATCAACTCATCTTTCGTCAGTCTACGCTTAAAAGGATTTTCCACGACCTCAAACCCCATGCCTAATAGCTTTAACAAGGGGTCTTTATCCTCTTCCGAGAAAGTCGAAGTTCCTAACAATATTTTGATTTTAGATTTTCTTTCCGTCATATTCTTTACTTGCTTAATTGTGGGTCTTTAAAGAGCATGTAAGTTCCCGGAGATTTATTGTCATAGGTGTTTTCAAGAACCCGTTCCTTTGCCTTGACAAGGGCAAATGGCGACATCCACTCTTTATAGATACTGACGGGCCTGGCCCGGCTTATAAATTTATCCGCATCAGTTGCGTTCCCGGTAACTTTTATAGACTCTGTCTTTTCTATAAGTAAGATGTAGCCTCGCGGGGCGAGTTTCTTTATCTCCTCAATGACGCTGCGGCAGAACTCATCAGGAAGATGCTGAAGCACTGTGCAAATCAAAGCAAAGTCAAAGATCCCTTTACCCATCTGGCTTATCCGGTCTAGCGTATCGCATTGATAGAATTCAATATCGGGAAGGAGCGTTTTTGCTACATCCACAAGGTGTGCCTCTCTTTCAAAGCCGACCACCCTGTCGGCAAATTCTTTAAGCACCATTATCAAGCGGCCGTAACCGCAACCTACTTCGCAAGCAGACCGGATGCGGGCCTCGGGGAGAACTTCGCGCATTATTGAACGGATCGTCTTTCTCTCCAGATAATTTCTCACATTATCCGTAGGCCCTGAAACATCGCTTACCCCGGCAGCAGTCCAGACAATGCGCGCATTACGGTCTCTCCATTTACCCCATAACTTCCGTCTGACTTTAATAATTACGGCTTTTGCCAGATACCCGAACGGGAGAGCCGTGGCATCGGGCAATAATAACTCCTTTTTCTTAAAGAACTTGATTTCATTTTGATTCATGCAAAGACACCTCCGCACTTTTTGCCTTATATTGAAGCCAGTTGGCGATCAAGTGGTCTAAGACCACATGGATATCTTCTACCGGGCCGTATTCGCCTTTCGGGGTATTTACATGTACCACCACGTCAGAGATGTTTTTAAGCTTCCCCCCGTCAAAACCGATGAAACTGATCACTCTGCCTCCTGCCGCCTTTATCCATTCTGCGGCTTCGATGATATTCGGCGAATTCCCGCTTGCCGAGATAGCTATCAATTTATCACCCGGGCGGTAATGAATCTTAAGCTGGTTGACAAATATATTGTTGTAACCGTCGTCATTTGCAATCGCAGTCATCAAAGCAGCATTGCCTGACAGGGCAAGCGCCCGGAAAGGAGTTTTGATCCCGGCCTTCTTTAACACGTCCATGCCGATATCATTGGCCATGTGCGAGGCAGTGGTCGCAGATCCGCCGTTTCCCGCAAGAAATATGGTATTTCCATTTTTCTGTGCGTTTTCAAGCTCTTTAACAGCATCTGCGATCGCCTTCGTGTCAAGCTGGCCGAGCAGGGTTGAAAGGTAATTTAGGTAGCCCCTGGCAAACTGCTCTACGTTTTTAGACTCGTTAAAAGTTCTTTCTATATTATTCATGTTCCCTCCCCGATATTCCATTTTAGTCAGGACAATCTATGTTATAAGCTTCTCGCCAGTCCCTGTCCGCATAATATATCTTATAAACAAGCCTCATTGTATCCAGTGCGTCGGTGCTCGTTCCGGATTTAATTTTAGTGCCATTGACAATAGCATCCGTAAATTCATTTATTTCATCCCGCCATGAATTATCCTCGACATAAGTCTTGGTATCTTCATCGAATGCGCCAGTATCCGATTCATCGCGTCTGCCGACTGTGAGTTTTTCCTCGCCATAACTTTTTGAGCCCGACAAAATGCCGCTAAGCTGGATAAAGCCCTCAGTTAAGCTTATATCCAGGTGAAATCTGTGCTGCCACTGCGTTGCGCTTGAATGCAGGAACGCGATCCGCCCCTTCTTATCCCGCATCAGCGCATATGCATTATCCTCAACATCGTGATCCCAGTAGCTGTTGGATACATAGCTCTTGACCTCTTCAAACTCGCCACAGAAAAGCCGCATCAGGTCTACCATATGTATTCCCTGGTCAAGGAGTATTCCGCCTCCGGAATATCTACGCTCTGCCCTCCAGCCGCCTGAAAACGGAATGATCTTGCTTTTGCCGTAAACTCCACTGAGATTTATAATTTCGCCTAATTGTCCCGACTTTATGATCTTCAGGGCATCGCGCACAGAATCGTGGTAGCGATGGTTAAAGCCGTACTTTAATAACAGTTTGGGATGCTTCTTCTCTGTCTCGATTACTTTTTTAATGTCTTCCACATCCCGTCCCGGCGGCTTCTCGCAAAAAACATGCAATCCTCTTTCAAGGCCGGCGATGGTAACCTCTGCGGCAAGATAATTCGGCAGACTTACAAATAATATGTCCAACGGCTCTTCCAGCAACTTGAGGTAATTGGGGAAAAAACCTACTCCTTCAGGCATAATGCCGGATTCCTTAAAATTCTTGTCGCAGACGGCAACGGTTTTCAAGAAGGGATTTAGATCGATAAACTGCCTTCGTCTTTTGCCTACTACGCCATAACCGGCAATTCCGACTCTTAATAACTTTTTCTTCACCTTAGGACCCCCCTGATTTATTTCTTGATATACAAAGGCATAAGATCATCGTTTTTCATCAAGCCCCTGACCCTTTCCAGGTCTTGCGGCGTATCCACTCCCACCGCCTGAGAAGACGTCAAAACCGCCCTTATCTTGTATCCATGTTCAATTGCTCGCAGCATATCCACGGATTCTACTATCTCAAGCGGCGTTTGAGGCAGCTTTGAAAAAAGGAGTAGAAAGTCTTTACGAAAAGCGATGATCCCCAGTTGCTTGTATCTTTTATAAGGCAGCCCGGAAGCCTTGTGTACTGAAGGAATGGGTTCCCGTGAAAAATATATGACGTTATTATCGGTATCGCAGACTGTCTTAACTACATTGCTGCTATTGAACTCTTCATCGCTATTTATCTCGGAGATCAGATTGGTGCAGGTAATCCCCGGCTCGTTTAGCAGGGGGGCGACTACGGAATCTAGCATCTCGGGCCTTACCATCGGCTCATCGCCCTGGACATTGATTACGATATCTGCTTCGACTGAAAGAGATGCCTCTATAATCCTGTCTGTGCAGCGCTGATGCGACGGAGAGGTCATTACCGCCTTACCGCCGCCAGCCTTTACTGCATCGAATATTTCCCGGTCGCAGGTAGCCACAATAACCCCGCTTACAGAACGGGTAAGGGCCACCCTCTTTCTGATATGTTCGATCATGGGTAGACCATGTATATCAAAAAGAGGTTTCCCGGGAAACCTGGTTGAACCCATACGTGCCGGTATGATCGCAATAACTTTCATCTTATTTTTTGCGGGCAAGGACCCTCATATGTGAACTGAGATTATTCCTCCTGATCCAATCCTGTAATTCATCCTTTGCTTCGCTTTTACCTTTTCTGGCAAACGTCTCCCAGAATTTCCCTAACTTTATACTATCATTAACTATCGCTCCCTCTACAATATCCCAATCCAGTTGTCCGGGCGTTTCGATCTTAACCGCCTCAAACCCTTCTCTGGTCAAAAGATGCCTGATTGATCCGGGGTTAAAGAAATTTATATGGCAGGGCGGATAAATCGCCTTTGAATCCTCCCAGAGGATCCGGATATCAAAACCCTCTCCATTTAAGGTAGTCAGAAAAAGCCAGCCGCCCTTTTTAAGAAGGCGATAGACCGAAGAAAGAAAGACCGAAGGGTCATATAAATGCTCGAATAGCTCGAATGCCGTCAACAGGTTGAAACTATTATCATAACCTTTAAGCTCTTCTAAAGTGGAGCATTCTGCCTTTAAATCCAGCTTCCCGCAAAGTTCTGCCTGTTCAAGCGAAGGCTCGATAGCAATATAGCTGCTCTGTCCCCAGAGTTTATGCAGCTCATCAAGAAAAAGGCCAAACCCTGCGCCGATATCTCCGATCTGCCAGGCCGGATCTTTACCGAAATATTCTGTGATGAACTCCGCCCGGGGCCTGAAGATTTTCTCTCTTCTTGCCTCGGCAACCGGCATAAAAAACTCTTTTACCCAAAAATCAGTTGAGGCGGACCGACCATAAAACTCTTTTAAACTATCGAATGAGAGCCTGGTCTTTGCATACAGAGTTGAGCAGTTAAGGCAAGTCACGTATTCAAAACAGCTCTTCTTAAACTCAAGGATATGCTTATCTTCCTGGCAAGCAGGGCACTTTACCTTAACTAATGCTTTTTTGCTATTCAAGAAGGCCTTGCAGTCTTCCTGGACCAGCTTAAGGTAAAGTTTTAACTTATCTTTATCCCGGATATCCTTCTCTTTCAAAAAACTATCCTTTCTTATTGACCAAAGCTTTGACCTCGCTCAGTCCGCCCCGGCACATCTCACCGAGAAACATAAAATCAACGCTATAGCCGATGAATCTATAGCCTGCATTTATCTTCTCTTTCACCAGCTTAGGGTCAGGAGGCACAATATGACAGCCGGCAGTAACCTCCAGATTAGAGGAAATTTTCTGTATCTGCTTCATCGCCTCGATAAAACTAGGATGTGAAAACTCACCCGGCACCCCCAATGAACCGGAAAGGTCGTAAGGCCCGATAATGAAAGCATCTATCCCCTTAACCGTGAGTATACTCTTAAGGTTTTCAACCGCTTTAATATGCTCTATTTGGACAATAACCATACTGTTAGCATCAGCCCATTTCCTGTATTCATCGAACTTTGTCCCGTAACCTTGTGCCCGGTAAAGCCCGACTCCCCTTGTCCCTTTAGGCGGATATTTTACGGCATTAACCGCCTTTTCAGCGTCTTCCCTTGTGTTTACCATGGGCACAATAACGCCATGTGCACCCAAATCCATCACCCTTTTTATAAGATTCGGGTTATTTTCTCCTACGCGCACTAAAGGGACGACTCCGCATAACTCGATTACTTGTATAAGACTTTGCGCTTCGGAAAGGGTTATTGCCGAATGCTCCATATCAACGGTCAGCCAGTCAAAACCCGCTCTCGCCATGATCTCAGCAACGGCAGGATGACCCAGCGTGACCCACGAACCGAAAGTTAACTTTTTATTTTTTATCTTTTCTTTTAAACTAGTTGCTGCCATGCTTATAACCCTCCTTCGTTTCCTTAACTGCCAAGAAGTTTGTAAACCCTCTTTCTTTGTTTATATAAAGACGGAACCCGCAGCGATTAAACAAATCCACATAGTCATTAATGCGGTAGAAATGGTCTCCCGATTCATTATCCGCAGAGAAAAGTTGATTGAATTTCGGGAAGATCTCGTATACAACGCGCTTCTTAAGCTTCCTTACGGGTAAAATAACCTTTATCGTGTTCTTTATATACTCTTTAATAAAATCAGTTGAGTTTACCGGTGATTCTCCGATGATCAGCACTACTCCGGAAGGCTTCAGCACTCTTCTGATCTCGCCAAGCAGCCTCACCGGATCATCGGCATGGTGGAATGCCTGTGACATAAAACAGAAGTCAAGCGACTGATCAGGCAATTTTATATCATAGAAACTGCCGATCACCCGGGTTATCTTATTGCCGCAGCCATTAAATAAATCTATCACCAGGGGAGCGATTTTTAATAAGCGGTGCTTTGATATCTCGGTAGCATAGATCTTCTCTATATCATCTACCCTGGATAGCAAAGCAGTTGTCCAACATACTCCTGCAGCCAGATCCGCACCTACTCCCTTAAGCGGTATTCCCATTTTCCTGGAAAAATCTAAAATCGACTCGTATTCGGCATAATATGTAGTTTTTTTCTTCAAATACCGGAGTATTTTTTCAGTATTACCATCAAGGATATACCAATCTTTATTCTTCTCTTCCTCCTCGTTGCTCCAGTACCGGCCCGAATAAATAGTCTCAATCTCTTTATCGGTTAACCAGGATTGTATAGCGGTTTCCATACTAGTTTCCCGTCTCTCCTATGGTAAATTCCGTATTATTTTAGCCGGTACCCCGCCTGCCAGGACATTGGCGGGTATATCTTTTGTTACCACGCTTCCGGCTGCGATCACGCTATTGTCTCCAATAGTGACCCCTTTAAGGACCATGCAACGGTTTCCTATCCAAACATTTTTGCCTATAATCACATCTGAATCATTTTCAATAGCAGGATTGCTTATTCTATTTTCAGGAGGCCATAGCGGATGACCGTCTAAATCCATTATCAATACATTCGGAGCGATAACCGTTCCCTTCCCGACTAAAATCGTCTTTGATCTTGCAATAATCGAGGTGCCGTTTAAGCCTACATTATCTTCAATGATTATCCTGGCTGTCTTTGTAAGCGTCTTAAGCTTTGTTGGCGCAAAAATTGAGCCTGTACTGCTCCTTAATGACGATGATACATTCTGTAGATTACTGCCGATTGTTATCTGGCTCTTGGGAGCGCGCATTAGGTGTATTGGCCCGTAACTTACCGCCCCCTGGCCGAGCTTTATCCCAAAGATAAAAGATTTCACCCCTAGCATAAACGTACCCGTAAACCCGGAGTATGCCTTCTGGACAAGGATGTATGTGTAACTGAAAAAGTCTGCCGGGCTGCTTAATAGTTCCGTTATCTTCTTTATCTTAGGATTGATCATGCGTTATCTTTTATCAGAATATCTGCGGTTCGTATGGAAAGATCCTCTCTTTTTATCCCGAATAAAACCGGAAAAAGATACACTGTGAAAAAAACCGTTACCGTATACAGTGCCCCTGATAGTATAAAACTGACTATGATATATCTGCCGATATTTAAAAAAGTATCTACAAAAAAGGCAATAAGAAAACTTATCGTCAATAAACATATAACGCTGATTATCTGATGCGCCGCATATTTCCAAAATGGAAGGTCCAGAAGTTTTGCATTGAAAAATAACATGACATTAACCGCGATAAACTGTAAGATCACCATTTTAATAGCTAGCCCTGTTGCCCCCATATTTAAGCCCATATTAGCCCGGGGCGCGATCAGGAAGAAGGTCACAGGTAGGCCGATAAGCATAAAAAGTACGCCTATATTGCGGTAAAGAGCGGTCTTTCCCGAGGCATAGAAAACCGAACCGCTTAACTGGCCGTAGGTCTGATGAATAGGATAGAATGCCATGATAGCTAAAGCAGCAGTACCGCCTCTGAACTTATCCCCTCCGAATATATAAATAACCTTACCTGCCTGAACGGCAATAAAGCAGCAGAAATATGCCGCCACTGAATAAAGCAAAGGTATATAGCGCCTGAAAAGCCTTGCCATTTCGACAAGATCCAGCTTTCCGTACGCGATGGAAAACTCTCTCATGAGCAGCGGCGTCATTGAGCTCGTAAAAAGAAAACATAGCGCCCCTATTTGGTAGGACAGACCGAAAAAACCCTGCTGGATACTTCCGCCGAAATATTGCAGGAGCCACCTGTCCAGTATTCCGGCTATTAATCCGACTGATGCATAGACAAAGAGCGGGTGGCTATAAGTATAAAATTCCTTTAAATATGCTTTGAACTGAGTAGCTGATAATTTATATTTTTCCAGGATCAAATGCCCTTTATCCTTCATGATCCAGATAAACAAAAAGCCTAATAAGAGGAACATCAGATAGTGATAATAGAAAAAACCTGCCAGGTTCAGATTGCCGGAGATAAAAAGCAGGATTATGAGCACCAGCCCCAAAGCCCTTTGCAGCATCCGGGCAAGCTCCGCGGAAACGGTCACGCCATAAGCGTCAGCCATCTTGTTCAATACCTGGGTGATCCAGGAAAGGATCCCCCATATGGCAGCCATATAAACGTAAAGCAGCGCCTGACCCGGCCATAACTGCCTGTAACTACGGGTTAACTGGACAAGGAGAACAAAGCCAACGACTGCCAGGGAGGCAGCGATGGTAAAATACATGTAGAAATAGACCAGCCCCCTGTCTTTCTGCCTGTGCGAAAGCTTCGTGTAAAAACCTACGGAAGTACCCATATCCAGGAATGCGGTAACCTCAGTAAAAAATCCGGAAAGGAAATTAAAGTCCCCGTAGGATTTCGGACCAAGCCCCCTCGGTATTATTGTCTGGGTAACCATATTAATGACAAGTCCAACTAAGTTTGTGGAAAGTTTATAAAAATATCTTTTTTTAAGAGAGTCTTTTGACATCATGCTCCGCCTAAAAGCGTCTCCAGAGCCTTTGTCCATTCATTCAACCAGTTCTCGCTAGTCAGGGCAAATCTCTGGCAGAATTTATTTCTGGCATCCTGTATCCCAGGCTGTTTCCACCATCCCGCAGAATCATGCCATATCTCATTTACCTTTTTCGCTGCGCTTTCAGGACTTCTATGCAGGATACCCGCCTTCCTTAACAATTCAAAATAATCCTCTGCTTCAGGACGCATTAAATAGACATCGTGGTCCCAGTAAAAGACAGAAGGGACATTTATGACCAGCGCCTCTAAAAACGAGGTATGCGCATGGTCAGCTACGACAAGTTTTGCCTTTTTCATCCATTCGACCAGTCTGCCTCCGGTGACTACGGTAAGGTCCGGATGTCCCTCTTTTATCGTAGGCACAACATTCCAGCCGCCTTCGATATTGGGACGAAAAAGCGTTTCTTTGACTATCTCTTTCCTTAACGAACGGAAAAATGATTTCATATTACCCAGATATCCAAACATATCCTCAGGCTGCATGCAGGCTTCAAATCTATACTGATATTTAGGCAGGCTGGTGCTCACAAAAAGGAGGTTCTCTAACGAGCAGGAATGCTTATCTCTTACCTTTGACAGATACGGGACAGGGAGTGGCTTGGCCCTGCCTTCCTTATCTTTCCATCCCCAGGTAAAAAAGGCGTCTTTCTCCAGGCATAATTTCTCATGCGGGATAGAGAAGCTGACCCCGTATCCTCCGCCGTGCTGAAAATCCAGCAGTTTTGCTCCGTTAACAGCTGACTCCGCCGCAAAGAACTTGAACCTTTCATTGAAATACCAGTCGCCCGCAGAGCCCACGGCTTTGACCTTCCGGCTATTCTTTACGCTGCCATGGTAGGAATCATAATCTTCCACATAGCACATGGGAATGGCGTACGGCAATACCTTATAAAGCAGCTCCCGGAAACGGTCTGAGCCGCCTTCCAGAGTCAACTTCTCTCTGGCCCCGGGCGAAAAGTTATCGTACGATTCTGAGTTCCCGGCATTGAAATCTTTAAAGCCTACCTTCCTGATCCCCGTTCTCCATTTCAGCTGCATTGAATCAACCGGCTGTAGCTGAGACATCCCGCTAAAGATGACCTGCGGCTGAAAGATATCCGAAGAATTCAGGAAAAACCTGAATATCTTCCTTTTAATAGTCTCGTTCTTGGATCTAGAAACCGCATTCTCCTTATACTCGATGACGGCGGTATTTTCCGGAAAAATAGCATGCGCGATAAGGCTGAAGAGTTTGAGGTTATAATAATCGTCGTTTATTTTGCCGTTAAGCAACAACGTATCGTATGTATCAATACTGGCCAGGCTGCACTGTCCGTATGGCAACGCATGGGTATACACGTCTGGGAAAAGATCGAAAGCGTGTTCCAACCTTCTGTAGCGGTCATAAAAGATCCCAATAAAATGCATCAACCAGTACCCCAGAAGGACCTCCCAGTAGCGCAAGGGGTATGAGGCACCATGCAAAACATTCAGCTTATCAGACACCCTGGGCAATAGCTCTGCATAAATAACCTGGCAGTAATCCGCGGCCTCCTTTATCTTGGTCGCAGGCTTGAACGGAGAGGGGATCATCTCGTAGGAGCGGGCTTCAAGTAATTTAATATTATCTTTGCCTGCCAGGCACCAGGGACCGAGAAGAAAAAGCTTACCGTCCAGATCCCAGATACTTGAAATCCCTGTAGTCGCCAGATATTTATTCATTTATTTTCTCTCAATCAGATAACCGTCAATAAGTAAAGCGTTCAGGTCCCCTCTTTCAAATACTCCGAACGCATCCTGCGGGGTCTGGACAATCGGCTCTCCGTGGATATTAAAAGAGGTGTTCAGCACGCCGCCAATGCCGGTGTGCTTGTGAAATGCGCTGATCAGAGCGTGGTATGCCGGATTCATCTCTCTGGATACTACCTGCGGCCTGACAGTAAGGTCATACTGGTGGAGCCCTGCTTTAAGGTCCTTCCATGCCGCTTTCTTGGTCTGGAAAGCGATAGTCATGTAAGGGGCGCTTATGGATTTAGGATTTACCAGGTACTTATCCGCCTCTTCTTCGAGAATCGAGGGCGCAAAGGGCATCCAGAAATCGCGGCATTTTATTTTTTCATTGATGACCTTGATCACTTCGGGATTCCGGGGATCTGCGATTATTGAACGGTTGCCGAGGGCCCTTGCCCCGAACTCGCTCCTTGCCACGCACCTCCCGATAATGACCCCCTTTTCCAGCAGTTCTGCGATATATCCGGGATCGGGATCTTTTTTAACAGAATATTTCCCGGCTCTTGAGGCCTTCACCACATCTTTAATCTGGCGCTCTGTCGCCTGCGGGCCAAGGTAGGCGTTCTTAATAGGCTTTAAGACCTTCCGCGGGTCTTTTCTCTTGCGGATGCAGATATCATGCATCGCCACATACGCCGAACCTATGGCTAGGGATTCATCCGAAGGCGTGGGGCAGATAAAGAGTCCCTTTAGCGAAGGCAGCTTCACGATATCCATTACCGCCTTGATATTCATCGCCACCCCTCCGCCGAAACAGAGCCTTTTAGCACCTGTCTCTTTCAGGGCGTTATCCGTCCAATCCGCCAGTATATCTTCGGTATATTTCTGGATAGCTCCGGCAATATTATCGAAACGGCTTCCTTCAAACTTATTCTTAAAATAAAAATACAGATCCGAGGGTTTCTCCTTATAGTCAAACCCCAGGCCATTGACAAACATAGTATTACTGAATACCCCCAGTTCCTTCTGGAAGTATCCGGGTTTAGCGTAAGCTGCCAGGCCCATCACTTTATATTCGTGCTCATCCGGCTTCATGCCCAGAAGCAGGGTTATATACCGATAGAGCCTGCCGATGATGAAATTCTGGGAACTGGAAAGAAGCCTTATGCCTTTATCGTCCGCGACACTTACGGAGGCGTTCATATCATCTCCCCAGGCATCCGCAGTCAGGATGAGCGTCTTCTCCTTCTTCATGGGGCTGGCGTAATAAGCGTAATAGCCGTGCGCGCGATGATGGTGGATAAAGATCACTTTTTCTCTGGCGATGCCCAGGTGCCTGCTGATGCAATCGCGGCGGAAATCCATAAAGAAGGCATTTGTCTTTGCGGAATCTCCGCTATAAAGGAAATCTATCGCCTCATTCCACTGCTTCCCGGGAAATTGCGCGGTATCAACGTGCTCCTTAAACAGGTCAAGAAAAGGTATTTCTTTGCCCTCGAATAACCTGGGATACCAATAATCGTGCTGCTCTTTGAGCCTGTCCCTTACTGACATCTTCGACCACTTATGGCAGAGTATGCCCGTAGGATCGAATCTCTCTCCCGAAACAGCGACAAGGCCAAGGTCAGAAGCTCTTACATTACCTATTTTAAGCACTGCCTCGATCGCATGAAGCGGGAAGGACTCGTCATTCTTAAAGCGGGAGAAACGCTCTTCGCTTACGCAGGCAACGACATCCCCTGCGATCATCAGCGCTGCCGTAGAATTCGTACCCCAGTGGATAGAGAGGATCTTCATGGATCAGTCCTTCCTGTCATTTATTCCGGCAAGATAAAACGTGCCTAAACCGTTCAGCTCCCTGAACAGATTGACGCCTATCTTGAAATTCTCTGACTCCCTGCGCTGCAATTTAACGATCCGGCTTAAGACCTTATCCAGGTCTTTGAGCCTTCCGGTCAGTTCGCTCTGTAGCGCTTTATGCAGACCTAAAAGCCTGCTGTCAAAGTGCCTGATGATCATTCTGGATGCATCTCTGACAGAAGATAGGTCGTCTTCCTGCCAATCATTCTTCTGGTTTTGCACTAAGCCGGCCAGAAGGCTTGACAGGGAATCGACGTTCCTGGCAAGCGTCCGGCATCCGGGTGCCTCAAGGAGGCTCCCGAAGACGCCTGCATCTTCATGCTGGCTGAACAGCCACCTTAATCTTAAAAGTGCCCTGTATTCCTTCCAGAGCGGATGCATAAAGTCTATGCGCTCCGAGGTATAGGGATTTATCTCAAGCGGCAGCTCAATAGAAGGCCAGCTGCTGTAATACGATACGCCCTCTTCTTTGAACCAGCCGATGACATTTTCAAGCGGCAGTCCGTACATATGCCTGTTGACCAGGTAATCAAAGACGACTGAGCGCTCTGTGCGCAAACCGAATCTTACCGAACGCCTGATATGGTCCGGAAAAGCTTGCCTGGCGATCTCCATTATCTTTTTTTCGTCAAGTCCGGCTATCGCCCTGATGATGGAGCGATGCAGCAACCGCTGCACGATCCCCAGCTCTTCCACAAAACCGACTACGATGAATCCTCCGGGCTTAGATGCCCGGATCATATTCCTGAATACTTTGGCCGGATCCTGGACATGGGGAAGTACGCCCAGGCTGATTACAAAATCTCCTCTCCTTTGCGGGAATATCCGGTTATGGATGTCAGCTACCTTGAAAGTAAGCCTTGAATTTAGAGCAAAGTGTCCTGCTAATTGCCTGGCGCGGCTGATACTGTCAGGGTTAAAGTCGGCTCCGGCTACGACCGCCTTATTCCTGGCGAGGAACACGTCTATCTCTCCTGTGCCGCAACCAAAATCAAAGACCTTTGCCCCGGATAATGCAGAGAGGGGGATCTTCAGGCGGCCCTGCCACAGCTCTTTCTGCCAGCCGAAGAGCTTATTATAATAATCTCTGCTCTCGATGCTTATCGCCGAAGGGCTTGCTTTACGGTAAACCTCAAGGACTTCTTTTCCAACCCTGCTTCTTTTCTTCATGGTCTTCCTTTAGAGAGGAGTTGCCGTCACTGCCAGAAATATATCCCGGCAGCGGGAATCTAACATGACTTTTTTAGGCCTTGCCATAGCAAAGTAAAATATTGAAATCACCGGCAGCCATAGATATACCCATAAAACCTTGGCGATAAACTTTAAGCGCAAATACTTAAGCAATCTGTTCATCCGGATCATCAACTTCAAAAACGGCCTTGTCTGGGTATCGTATATCCTCCAGAGCAAGGGTGAAACCTGCGAATATGCTTCCTCTATCCTGAAGCCTCCCTTCTTGAGTAACGCCTCCCACTCCCTGGCGCTCTTTGAGAAGATGCCGCCTATCTCATCGTGTCTCCCGCCGTCAAGAGCAAGGAAATAATCTGACAAGGCTTTAAATCCTACCTTATTAAAGAACCTGTGCAACTTATAGCATACAAAGTTCTCTCTTACCCCGCTGTTTACTACCAGCATCAATAATCTTCCGTCAGACTTTATTACTCTTCTTATCTCCTGAAGCGTACGCTCATAATCAGTAAGGCCGTGAAACGTATAGAGAAAAATCGTGCCAAAATGATTATCCTTTGCCGGCAATGCTTCAGGCAGAGACGAAGTAAGATATTTACATATTCCTGTCTTGCGGGCCTTGAGTAAATGGCTTAATTTAAGGTCAATACCAAGGTCATAACGTAATGTTGCATTCTTACATATCCCTAAGCTACGACCCTCTTTATAAATATCGTAGATATCGCCTTTTTTAGCTACATCCGCCTGGTCGTACCTGTCATCCAAGAATCTAAATGCGCCTGCGTGCATAATAAAGGAAAAAACGCCGTCCCCCCCTCCAATCTCAAGCAGAGGCCCCCTGGTCCAGTCAAATTTTAAGAGCGCTGCGGCATTCGCCGTGTCATTAACCGCATCAAAAGGTTTAAGCCAGTACATCTGCAAATATCTCTTTAAAAGCCGGATAGTTTCGCAAGAGCCCATCAGCTGTTTTCCGAATATTTAAATGAATCTTTTACTGCCTTGATGATTTCTGAAACCTGCTTATCTTTTAATGCCGGGTAGAGGGGAATGGATACTGCTTTGGCCCATACAATATCGCTTCCGGGAAAATTGCCCTTTGAGCGAATATAACGATGGAGCGGCTTATAAACCGGCCTGTCGCAGAGTATCCCGCGCTTCTGCATAGACCTGATTAAATCTTTTGACCTTGAAGTGCAGATCACAAACCGATAAAAACTTGGGGTAGTCCCGGGCAATACTTTCTGAAAATTAACCGGCAGACGCATAAATGCCTTTTCATATCTTGCGGCGATCAAAGACCTGCGGCTGACAAAAGACTCTATCTTCCTTAGCTGGCTTAAAGCAAATCCGGCGGTTAAGTCGCTCATCTTATAGTTAAAGCGCACTTTGTAATCATCCCGCATATCAGGGTCATTTAAATCCCGGATGCGCTCTGCAAGATCGAAGTCATTCGTACAGAGCATCCCGCCTTCGCCAGAACAGAGCATCTTGGTGGCATACATAGAAAATACCGCTATTCTCCCTCTTGAGCCGGTGGGCCTGCCCTTGTAAAGCGAACCTATTGCATGAGCGCAATCCTCTATTACCGGGATGCCCGGCTTTATAATCCGCTCTAAGTCTGCCGGGAATCCAAAGGTATGGGTGACAATAATTGCCTTTGTTTTCTTTGCTAACTTTGGCTTGATTGTTTCAGGGGTCAGATTGAAAGTTTCAGGATCAATATCTGCCAATACGGGGATAGCCCCGGAATAATTAACGGCATTTAAAAGCGCGCTGCATGCGTAAGAAGGGATAATCACCTCATCAGTCTCTTTAATTCCTAAAGCAAGCAGGGCAAGATGCAATGCTGCGGTGCCGCTTGAGGTAGCGAGAGAATAGCGCAGACGGAATCTTCGCGTCATCTCATTCTGCAAAGATTCCACAAACTCTCCCCTGGCCACCTGTCCGGTTTTTATAATCTCCCTGACATAACCAAAATCCTCTTTTGCTATTAACGGCATTGCTTGCTTAATCATTCTTTGATAAACCCTTTATGATGCACAGAATCCTCTCTGCGCCACGCCCGTCCACCAGTTCTTTACCTTTAATGGCGTGACTTTTCCTGACTGCGGGGTCATCGAATTTATCAAGTCCCGCCAGGATCCTCTCTTTTTTAACGTTTGCTCCCTTTCCCAGGCAGGCTCCGAAACCGCGCCTCTGAAAAGCCAGGCCGCTTTCTCTCTCGTGCTCATCTTCATAAAGCACTACCGCAGGCACGCCAAGGCAGGCAAGTTCATACAAGGTATTACCTCCGGCAGTAAAAACCACGTCCGATTTAAGGAATAACGGCACCACATTTTTAACATTACGGTATATCTTGAAATTAAGCCTTCCCAGCACCTTCTCCACCCTCTTGAGCTGAGAGAAGAACGGAAAGGCTGCGCCAAGGATTATATTTTTCCTTACTTCCTTGCGCCATCCGGAAAGCGCATCGATGATATTCAAGGTAGCTCCGCTCCTGTCCGCTCCTCCCATGCTTACGCTGACTTCCCTGATAACGCCTTTAAAGGCCCTGCGCCTGTCGTTTGCTTCAGCAAACTTAGGCGAGATTGCAAGATAATCAGCTCCGGCATAAAGCCTGGCCTTTCTGCCGGATGCAGGATAACGGCGATATTTACTTACGATTAGCGGATTGACTATCGCGTCACAATCCAGGGTGCGCCCTCCAAGCTCGTCAATGCATAGCGTCTTAAGGCCAGTGCCGGGAAGATCCCGTAAGGCGCTATTGTTTATCCTTCTGAGATTAAATACCGCAACGTCGAATTTCTTAGCCTTCAAGACATTTACCACGCCGTGCACATCAGAAAAGGTGCCGTATGAAAACGGTATTTTATCCAGGATAGGCCCAGGCGAGCTGCGGTTTACCCAAAGCTCAACGTCCATGCCGCTCTTTCTGGCTGATTTTACCACGTTCAGACTCTCCATCAGGTGCCCGGTGCCTATTTTTCTAGATGCCTCGGTAAACACCGCTAAAGATGGCCTGTCTTTCATTGTAAGTTATCCTACGCGCTGAAATCTTCCTATTAAGAAGTTCCTAAGGATCTTTTCTCCTTTAGAGCGCTCCCATTTTCTGGCTCCCAGCATACTCTCGACTTCGCGTATCTCTCTAACCATCTCCTTCAATTCCAAAGGTTCAAGAGATAAAACATGGTCAGTACCAAGATATTTCCCGCCACTCTTAAAGTTCCTTACCGGAGTCTCCCTGTCCAACGTGATATGTTTCTCGATGACCTTAGCGCCCATAGCCACGGCAGCTACCGGAGCAAGCATCCCGCCGGTATGGTCAGAATAGCCTACTGGCTTGCCAGGGAAAGCATCCATCAGGATCATCATCATATTTAACCTTACATCTCGGGGAGATAATGCCGCCAGCCCCCTCTTCTTTAATAGCGGTCCGGTAGGATATTCGGAAATGCAGTGCATGATATAAAGCTCCCGGATATTATTAAGGAGCTTTACCGCCCGCTTAACCTCGGAGAGTGAAGCCATCCCGGTTGAGATAAATATACGTTTAAAGTTTTTATTCAAGAACCTTACCAGGTTGAGATCGTGTATCAGGGTACTTGCGATCTTGGCTTCCCGGATACCCTGGTCAAGGAGCCATTGCGCGGTCTTTACGTTCTCCGGGGTAAAAAGTATCTTTATCCCGCATCTCTTTGCGTAAGCGACCAATCCTTTAATGTCTTCGGGGTCAAGTGATACTTTTTTAAACCATTCTTTCTCCGGGTCGCTCTCCGAGATCGCCTCGCGGTCAAGGGTCTGAAATTTTACGTAGTCGCATCCGGCTTGCGATGCGGCAGTGATGAGCTTTCTTGCCGCCCTTAAATCTCCGTTAAAACATTCGCCTACTTCCGCGATAATGATCGTCTTATTCATAGCCTTAGAGAAACAACTCAGCCATCACTTCTACGCCTTCGCCATTGATGATCTTCATGCTTTGCGGGCCATGGTTAAAAATCAGGTCTGCTACCGACATGCAGGGCAAAAAGGGGGCGTGGAGTTGGCTGTAGATAGGATGATGAAATTCCTGGAAGGAAACATTTATGCCGGCATTCTTAAATGCGTCCAGGTCCAGATACTCCCTGCCGGATATGCCGGAGAAATAGCTATCCGCTTTTATTTTCTTACATATATCCAGAATCAACTCGCCTGACTTGCCTTCTGCTCCGAGTTCAGAAGCAAAAACCATTCTGGCGTTTATTCCGAGGACCTTGAATGCGAATCTCAGCAGAGAAACGTTTAAAGCGCATAAATTTACGGCTGATGTATCCAGTGCTTCGCGCAGTTCATTTTCATAGCGGTCAAAGAATTTGCCGCGCTTATAACTCAGATAAACCGCATTCCACCACTTTTCCTTCCAGCGCGGCTCATCGCTTATCGCTACGTCCCTGATCAGTGTATCCAGCGAACGGATAACCGGGACAGTAATCCACTGCCAGCCGTCCTGCGTCCTGATCTTATTGCGGTTCTGAAAGTAGTTCTTCCTGAACTGCACGTTATCCAGGATAACGATGCAATCAGCCTGGGATGCCTTGTGAAAGAATCCAAGCCACGGAAGATGCTCGGGCTGGTGTATGGTCACTATCATGTCTATCTGCCTATCTCCTCGCTCCTGCCCGTATATTTCTCGACAACGATCCTCTTACCGCCGAAATGCTCTACCACAGGCTCCGCTTTCCGGGGCAAGAAACAATGCTTACAGGCGGAAAGAACTTCTACCCCTTCATGCTGCGCATGCGCCTGGCGCACGCGTCTCATCTTGGAGCCATTCCAGATGTCATAGATAGAGCTTTCCAACACATCCCCTACGATAAACGTATTGAATTCGTCATTGTGGCAATAAGGCACCTGGCCGTTAAAAAGCACGGTAAGCCGCTGGTACGGAGTAGGACAGTCAAAATTATCCCAGTATTCGATTGCTTCAGGGTTATCGTTATGCAGATAATCTATGAGCGGGTTTGAAGAGATGGCATCAACAAAAGGCGAAAATAGATCGATGTATTCCCGCGCGTAATCCTTGATTGCAGGCCAGACACTCTGGATCTTGATAACCGGTTTATCAGATCTGGCCTTCTCTTTTATGGACTTATAGGCCGTGACCTTAGCCAGTGACTCTTCGAATTTAGCGGGTTTACGGATCTCCTCGTAGGTCTTTCCCAGGCCATCAAAAGAGATAGTCAGCCAATCCAGGCCTGCCTTCATTGCTTTTTCGAAGAGCTCAGGAGTAAGCGCCAGAATATTGCTTAGTGAAGCGACCTCCTTGATCCCTTTTTGTTTGGCATAAGCGATAAAATCAACGGCCTGCGGGTGCACAAACGGCTCTCCGCGGTGGCTAATGCGTATCGAATATGCCTTGTAGCGGCTGGCTTCATCCACCGCCTTTTTGAACAGGGAAAACTCCATCAAGCCTTTATCTATCTTTGCTTTGAAGTCGTCGGTAGTGGTAAAACACATCGGGCAACGCATATTGCAGACTGCGGAGGTCTCAATATCAAGATGAACCGGAAAACGGGAGACGAAATGCAGGCGTGGATAAGTATGCCAGTGCAGGCGGTTCAGTAAATACGCCCACATATGGCCCCTACCGCGGTTAAGAAAGAACCTAAAATCTTTGGCGCGGGAAATACAAACCTGATCCCTGTTAATCCTCATACGACTTTTCCTGCAATATCTTCTCAGCCAGCCAGAAATCAAAAGCATCATCAATTTCGGTATTTTCAGCCCGGCTGATCGATTTCCGACAGATCTTTTTTCCGTAACGGTCACCCTTACTGACCAGGTCAGCCCTCATCACATAGACATTGCCGTCATCGTAGAAAAAACCCTTGATATCCTGCCTTCTTAAGTCATTCCTGGCGTACTCCGCGCATTTGCAGATAAAGCCGGTAGCCAGGGAATCATACCCACCTTCAGCAAACTCCTTTATGCAGGCATCGATTAATCCTGGCTTTCTGACGGGCGAAGTCGGCTGAAGAAGAACCAGAGTATCGCAAGGAAAAGCTTCTAAGGCGTGCTTTAAGACGTCCAGAGTATCTGCCTCATCCGTGGAAAGCTCTGCGGGTCGGTGTAAAACTAGAGCCCCAAGGCCTTTAGCGACCCTGGCGATCTCATCATCCTCGGTAGAAACGATACAGCGGTCGATCAATTTTGATCCCTTCGCCGCCTCAATGGTCCAGGCGATAAGGGGCTTTCCCGCGATAGGTTTTATATTCTTGCGCGGTATACCTTTGCTGCCTCCGCGCGCAGGAATAACTGCCAGAATCATTTCTCCCACTTTCTCCTTATACACATAAAAGCCTCGGCATAATCATAGCCGATCTCCGTCCCTCTTTTCTGTGCCAAAACCCTGATGGCCTTTTCCGACCTGGGATGCGGATACTTCCTTCTCTCGGTTTCATAGCACATCATCGCCTTAAGTTTCTTGTCGATAAAGCGCCCGATATCGATGTAATAATTCGGCAGGAATGAAAGTCCGGAAAGCTGCGGGGACTGCTCGGTAGAAGAAGGGACCTCGTACATATTCAATTCTTTAATAAACGCTGTTGCAGCAGGCCTTAAGACCACTCTTGCCGCGTCAAAAACGGCGCGGTGATCCTGGTTATTGTCCTGCCTGAAAGGAAGGTAAATAATTTGCGGCTTTATCGCCTTCACGTGTCTCTCAAGGGGGATGATTATATCCTGAAGACATTTATCTAACCTCTCATCGTCCAGCCCTAAGAAAACCACGTCATCATAACCCAGCACCTTCTTTGCCTTTAAGGCATGGCTCTTCTCGATCTCGGACTTCTTATCGTTAAACTGGTGGTTGTAGATGCGATGCGCCACAAAGATTACGCTGACCTTATCTGCGCAGGCCTTATGTTTAAGGATCGCCCCTGCGCAGCCAAGCGCCTCGTCATCCATGTGCGCGGCAATTATCAGGATCTTTCGCTTACTCATCTTACTCTTTATTTTTTCAGGACTTCGTCAGTCTTATCCCAGTCAGCCTTGCGCTTCTCTTCGCGCTCCTTGTACCACTTGATGTACCTGCGTACACCCTCCTCAAAACTTATCTTCGGTTCCCAGCCTAACTCCTTCTTCGCCAAGTCGCTTGAGACCTCTTTACCCGAGAAATCGCCGGGCCTGGCAGGGGTAAACTCGATTTTCACGTCGCCGAGTATCTTTTTGACTGTCTCGGCGATCTGCTTAATGGTTACTTTTTCTTTCCCGTCAAGGTTGTATATCTTGTTCTTCCCGATTTCTTTCAGTGCCAGGACATTGCCTTCGGCCAAATCCTCGACATAGATGAACTTCCGAAACTGCATTCCGTCCCCTGCGATGGTAAGCGGCTCGCCATTTGTGGCCTTTCTTACGAAAATGGGGATGACTGCGCCGTCCCTGGCTCTGGGACCGTAGGGTATCCCGTACCTTAAGATAGTGACATCCATCCCGTAGAGCTTGCTGTAGGACTGGCAGTAATATTCCCCGGTTAACTTAGTAGCGGTATAAAGATGCGTCGGGGCATGCAGGGGCGTGGTTTCATCCACCTGATTCTGCGTCGCTTCACTGTAAACCCAGGTGGTACTTCCGTAGATTATTCTCTTGACGCCCGCATTCCTTGCCGCCTCCAGGACATTGATAGTACCGCGCACATTAATCGACTCTGAGCGGTAAGGATCGTTATAGACGTCCTTAACGTCGGCTACCGCGGCTAGATGAAAAACAGCGTCTATACCGTGCATGGCAAAACCTAAGGAAGTGATATCCAGTATGCTTCCCTGATAGTATTCGATATCCTTCCTGTAGGTAGGCATTATCCCGTCGTAAACCCTGACTTCGATCCCTTTATCCCTCAGTTTGTCTACTACGTGTGAACCGATAAAACCCGAACCTCCCGTAACCAATGCTTTCATACTAAATCTCCTCTCCTTTATAATATATCGGCACGCACCAGTGATTACTAGCTACCCAATCCGTGTTAGGCAATGAGTAGTTCTTCCCCATTATCTTATGACATGGCTGGTCATACACCTTGCCTGTCGATTTCTCAATCGGATCAAATACGATATACTTATAATATCCCGAGATCATCCCTTCAGGAAACTTCAGTCTATTGGGAAACCTGGGATCGAGATACTTTCTGGCATATTCGTTCTTCCATACGACAATATCATCGATCCTTGCCGTCTGCACACAACCGATAGCAGCAGTAAATTCATTCATACGGTAATTCAGGCCTTCGACTTTATATTCAAACTTACCGTAATTCCTGTATTTCCTGGAAAACTCAGCCAATCCTTTGTCATTAGTTACCAGCATTCCTCCTTCGCCGGTAGAGACGGTCTTGGTGGCATAGAAGGAATAAACCCCGGCATCTCCCCAGACCCCGGCCTTCTTATCGCCCCAGCTTGCACCATGCGCATGCGCGCAGTCTTCAAGGAGCCTGACGCCATTTTCTTTGCATAATTTCGCGATCTCATTCACTCTGAAGGCAATATGGCCGCCTATATGCACCAACCACACCGCAACCGGTTTATATTCCCTGATCTTCTCTTTAAGATCAGATAGATCCATGCATAGATCGTCTTTTGCGCAGTCTACAAATTCCACCCTACCTCCTGCTTTGACTACACTTAAGGGCGTAGCCATAAAGGTGTTTGAGGGGCAGAGAACCGTTTTACCCTTTACTCCGTAATATTCCAATGCCGCCAGTGCTGCACCTCCCCAGCTGGAGAAGGCAACGGAATCTGCACCGTTATAGCTAGCCCACTTCTCCTCAAACATCTTGGTAAACTTGCCTTCTGACCACTGCTGACAGGCAATGATTTCATCCCAATACTGGTGCAAGACTTTTAAATCCTCTTTTTCAAAACCGATGGTGAACTTCATAAATCCTCCTTCTAAAACGGGTTAACCTGTCCGATTCCTACGCGTTCTTTTTTTGACTCTCCCACCATTCCATAAGAAAAGTTGAAAAAACTCCAAGCATTAAAGCGAATATAGCTGCAATAACGATTTTTTCTTTTTTACTTATCCCTAAAGGATATGGCAAGCTAACGGCATGATCTTGTATTCCAAATTCTTTGGCCTCTGCAAGTATCATCTGTATATCTTTACGTTGGCTTTTTAGCAAAGAAAGACGATTTTCAAAAGCAGGGATAGCGTTCTGCAAAAGGTTTATTTTTAAGTTCATTCCTGCTTGATTCAAATTATTGCGCGATTGAGGAAATTCGCCAATTAAGCTCTTTGTTAATTTTATATTTGAATCGGTAGATTGAATTTCCTGCTCTAATTCTTTCAGGCGCTCGGTAATAAGCATTATCCTCTTTTCGTAAAGGGCCTGACCGTAAGAAATAAGTCTTACTGGAAGCGATTCATTTATTCTTTGTGCGTTATCCTGGCTATCAAAATGCACATTAATTCTTAGTAAATTTGAATTAGCGACATCTTCAATTACAATCTGGTTCTTTAAAGAAACTGGGTTGGCATTAAGGTTCAGTTCCTTAATTACTGCTTGCAAGTTATCCAGGCTTAAGAGTAGCTCTTTTGCTTCTTCTTTAGTGATAAGCGGCTCATCAATGCTCCCAAGCCGAATCAAAGAAACCGACTCATATGTTTTATGCGCCTTAAGGCTCATTATTGCTGCAGCTATAACCGTAGCAAAAAAAACCGTCAGGAAGATCTTCTTTCTTTTCATAATGACATTTACGTAATCACCTAAATTTCTTTCATCAACAATCGGCCCTTTTTGGTTGTCCATTTATGTTCCCCCTTGAGATTATAAGTCTCCTTTGGCTTTTTTTGCGGCCAGATAATCCCATTCCTGTTTCATCAGGTAATACTCTTCTTCTTTCTTTTTGAGGAAGATTTGCATCAGCTGCATTTTATGCTCAAATCCTTCCTTGGTGAGATGATAGTGTATCTTGCTCATCTTGCCGGGTTTGGTAGTAAAATTTTTAATCTCGACAAAGCCTTTTTCGATGAGGTTCTTTATGAGGTAATTGGTTTTACCTAAAGAAATGCCGATCCGGTCAGAGAGCTGCCGCTGGGTAAGGCTCGGCTCTGCCTCGATATGACGGATAATATGCAGGGTTTCTTCTTTTGGGGGTTGTTCAAGCATTGAACAGATTATAGCCTTTTTATGCTAAGTGTCAAGGATTTTATTAAGTTTTTAGGCAGGATTTATAATTTTATCAGGTATGTAACTTACTGAAAAATAAGTAGCTATAAAAACGGATGGGAACATATACCCACCCGTTCAACTGCTGAACAATAATTATCTGCTTACAGCCCTTTTTTGACCATATATTCTGCCAGATCAACTACCCGACAGGAATAACCCCATTCGTTATCGTACCAGGAGAGCACCTTCACGAAATTATCCTGGATGACTTTTGTACTGGCGGCATCCACTATCGAGCTTAAGGTGCAGTGATTAAAATCCACCGAGACCACCGGGTCAAGAGTGAGTCCCAGGATCCCCTTCAGGGCGCCTTCCGCTGCCTCTTTATAGGCGGCATTCACTTCTTCGGCGGTGGCCTTCTTTAGAAGGGTACAGCTTAAGTCTACGACCGAGACATTAGGCACGGGAACGCGGATGGCAAAGCCGTCAAGTTTGCCCTTCAGCTCCGGAATGACCAGGCCGATCGCCTTTGCCGCGCCAGTCGAAGTAGGGATCATCGAAAGCGCTGCGGCACGCGCGCGCCTCAGGTCCGAATGCGCCATATCCTGGACTCGCTGGTCATTGGTATAGGCATGGATCGTGGTCATCAGGCCCTTTTCAATGCCCCATTTGTCATTAAGGATCTTTGCGACGGGCGCAAGACAGTTGGTAGTGCAGGAGGCGTTTGAGACCACATGGTGGTTCTTGGGGTCATATTTAGATTCGTTTACGCCCATGACGATAGTGATATCCTCTCCCTCAGCCGGAGCAGAGATGATCACCTTCTTTGCACCGCCCTTGGTGATATGGTTCTCGGCACCCTTGACCGTCTTTCCCTTCTTATTCACCCCGTCTTTTTTTACGGTAAAAAGCCCGGTTGATTCGACGACGATCTCAACCCCGAGGTCCTTCCAGGGAAGCTCCGAAGGGTCGCTCTTGCATAACACCTTGATGGCTTTTCCGTCGACGGAGATCCCATCCTCTCCGGCTACCTTCACCTCGCCCGGGAAACGGCCGTGCACGGAATCATATTTGAGCAGGTGGGCGTTGGTCTTTGCGTCGGTGAGGTCGTTTACCGCCACCAGCTCCAGTTCTTTTGAGTTTTCAAGGACGGCCCTGGCCACAAGCCTGCCGATCCTGCCGAAACCGTTGATACCGATTTTTACTGCCATCTCTCCAACCTCCTGTCAGTTATTAGCGATCAGAGTTTATTTTTCCCGAAGATACCTTGCGGCCAGTTCAGGCGGGGTGGGAACAAGGTAAAAACCTGAGCCCCATTCAAAACCTGCCACGCGCATCAGCTTTGGCATAAACTCGATGTGCCAGTGATAACCCTCTGTCCCGGATTCGCCGTTTACGGGTGCAGAATGGATGATGAAATTGTACGACAGGCCCGCAAATATGCCCTTGAACCTGGTGATAGTCTCCTTAAGCATGGAGGCCAGGGACGGCACCTCCTCCGCCAGGATATTGCAGAAACTATTGCTGTGTTTCTTGGGCATGATCCAGGCCTCAAAAGGGAAACGCGAAATAAAGGGGCAGAAAGAAAGGAAATGTTTATTCTCTGAAATGATCCTCTCCTTATCCTGGATCTCCTGCCTGACTATATCGCAATAGATGCAGCGCTCGCGGTACTCGTAGTAATTCTGCGCCCCCTTGATCTCTTCTGCGGCGCTCTTAGGCACCATGGGCAGCGCGATGATCTGGGTGTGCGGATGCTCAAGCGATGCCCCGGCTGCCGCTCCGAAGTTCTTAAAGATCATAATGTATTTAAAACGCTTATCCCTGGCCAGGTCAAGCGCCCTGCGGCAGTACATGAGCAGGAAGTTCTCCACTTCCTGGTCAAGGAGGTCAGATATGTCTTTCTGATGGTAGGGGGTCTCGATCAACACCTCATGCGCGCCGACGCCATTTGACATATCGTAAATGCCCAGCCCGCGCCTGTCCAGCTCCCCTTCGATCTGCAGCGCCGGGAACTTATTGGAGACAACGCGCACCTGCCAGCCCGGGGTATTGGGGCTGGTGTGCGGGTCGCGGATCGCTTCGATCTCGGGAGGGGTCATGGATTCGTTGCCGTAACAGAACGGACAGGCCCCGCCCCGCCAGTTGAGCGGCTCGTATTCATAATCCTCGGGCCGGTGCGGGTGGTCCGTATCCACGATGACCCAGCGGCCTCCGATGGGGTCTCTCCTCAATTCCGACATCTTAGACCTCTACCTCTCTTAAAAACTTCGCCGCATCCTCGGGCGTAAGCGGGCAGATATAAAAGCCGGTGCCCCATTCAAAGCCCGCTACGCGCGTCAGGCGCGGGATGATCTCGATGTGCCAGTGATAATCGTAATCCACGCTCTTCCAGTATCCTGCCTTGCTGGGCCGGCGGAAGGGCGCGGAATGGATCACGTAATTGTATGCCGGGTCGTTCAGCCCTTTTTTGAGCTTTAAAAGCACCTGTTTCATGATGCGCGCAAGGTCCCTGCGCCGGTCCTGCTCAAGCGCGGTGAAATCGCAGGAGTGCTTCTTGGGCATGATCCAGACCTCGAAGGGGAACCTTGAGGCAAAGGGCGAGATGGCGATGAAACCGTCAATATCCAGGATCATCCTGTCTTTTGAGGACATCTCCTGCTTGATGATGTCGCAGAAGACGCAACGCTCGTGATAGTCATAATAAAAGTGGGCGCCCGAAAGCTCTTCTTTCACCCTTTTGGGGTTGACCGGGGTGGCGATCAGCTGGGATCTTGAATGTTTGACCCTGCCTCCGCCCGAAGACCAGCCGTAATTTTTAAAGACCAGGACGTATTTAAAGCGCCTGTCCTTCTCAAGATCGAGCATCCGGTCGATGTAGCAGGTAATGACCCTTGAGATCTGCTCTTCGCTAATGTCGGCCATATTGGCGATGTGTTTATTGGTCTCAATCACCACTTCATGCGCGCCGATGCCGTTCATCAGGTCATAGAGGCCCTTGCCCCTGCGCTCAAGGTCGCCTTCGATCTTAAGGAACGGGGAGATACTGGGGACCACCCTTAATTCCCAACCAGGAGAATTGGCAGGGCTGCCTCTTGGCCTGACGGAATAGATTTCGGGGGGGGTGGAGTCTTCCGCGCCTTCGCAAAAAGGGCAGGCAGTCTCGGCAGGAGCCTCGGCATAAGAACTGCTGAACTGATCGGGCCGTTTTGCCCGCTCAGTAGCGATGATCACCCATCTTCCGATAATCGGGTCTTTTCTTAGCTCAGGCATGCGGATAATTCCAAATTAAAATTATGAATTTCAAATTGATAAGATTTATTTAAGTTTTTTATTATAGCACGCGGAAGCCGTTATGCAATTATTTTTTGGAGAATCTTTCGCCGGCTTTGATCTTATGGCCGGCAACAAACTCCCCTGCGGCCATCCTCCTCTTTCCGGCTATCTGTAACTCCTCGATAGCCAGCCACTTATCCTGACAGGCGACCACGATACCGCTTTTATCCGCGGTTATGATCTCACCCGGTACTTTGCCTTTAAGCTCAGACCAAGGTTCGGTTACGCGCGCCTGATAGATCTTTAACAATTTGCCTTTATAATAGGTAAAGGCCCCCGGCCAGTCAAAAAGGCCGCGTATCTGATTATTGATCCGGAGGGCGGATCCATTCCAATCGATTGCGCCGTCCTCTTTTTTGAGTTTTGGCGCGTAAGTAGCCAGGCGCTCATCCTGCCCTTCTAATTTATAATTATTTTTTTCGATCAGCTCAAGGGTTTCAAGCAAGCCTTCCTGCGCCAGGCGCGCCAGTTTCTCTCCGAGGCTGAGCGCGTTATCTTTATCTTCGATCGCGATCTCTTTCTTCAGTGCTACCGGCCCGGCATCCATTTTGGCGACCAGCTTCATTACTGTAACGCCGCTTTTGGCATCGCCGTTAATGATCGCCCAGTTTATGGGCGCTGCACCCCGCAGTTCCGGAAGCAGCGAGGCGTGGACATTAATACAGAATATCTTCGGCAGGGCCAGGATGCTCTCCGAGAGTATCTGGCCGTAGGCGATCACCACAAATAAATCAGCCGCGATCCCCTTCAGGAACCCTATCGTTTCTATGCTATTCACTTTATCCGGATGATAGAGCTTAAGCCCTGCCTCCAGCGCTGCCTGTTTGACCGCCGTCCCCTCAAGGTGCAGGCCCCTTCCCTTTTTGCGGTCAGGCTGGGTCACTACGCAGAGCACCTTATGAGGGCTGGCGATCAAACCCTTCAGTGCAGGAACCGCGAAAGCATCGCTTCCAAAGAAAACAATATTCATATTTTACCCAGCGTAGTGCATACTGTCTACAATCGTTTACAGTGGATCAACATCTACGGTCACTATTATACCTGAATGACGAAAGTCTTTTAAGCGCTTTTTCAGGAAGGCGCATCCTTTAACCGGATCTTTTACGCTGATGAGCACCTGCCAGTAGTAATTACCCCTTAATTTGGGAGGCTCTCCCCGGGAGGCCTGAAGGACCCTGACCCCCTTTGGCTGCGGGGGCTCTTTCAGCAACTCGCGCAGCTTAAGGGCGCTCTCCTCTGTGCGCTCGGCACTCCTTGCGCGCAACTTCACCAGCATCAGGTGCCGGAAGGGAGGAAAGGAGAGTTCCCTCCTGTGCCTGAGCTCTTCGGTGTAAAACCTCTCCGGGTCCCTCTCCAATAATGCCCTGAAACAATAGTGGCTGTGGAGGCCCGTCTCGATAAGCATCTTCTTTGCGGTCCTTGCGGCAAGCTGGTCAAGGATCAAGAATGTCCGGGTAGCCGCATCCAGCTCCGGACGGCCGAGGGTATTATCCGCATTCAGGACCGCGGTCAGGTCAAAATCAGGCGACTGCTGCCTGGTGATAAAACTGGTAGCTACGTAGATATCCGCGTCCCGGTTAAAGCCTTGCGCCCTTTTATCGAGCCTGACAATGCGCGCGGACGGAAAAAGGCGCGCCAGTTCGCTCTCTATCTTTTCCGTGCCTGCGCCGCCGAACTTTATATATCCGGAATTACATGCCGGGCACATCTTCGGCGCCGGCATCCTGAAGCTGCAATAACGGCAGCCCAAGAAGCCCTCCTTGAAATGATAGACCAGGTTTATATCGCAGCGCGGGCACTTAAGCGCAGCACCGCATGTCGAGCAGGAGGCGCTGGTGGCAAAACCTTTACGGTTGAGAAAAAGTAGCACTTTTTCGCTGCCGGCCAGGCTTGCGCCGATGGCGTCCTGGATATATTTGGATAAAGCGCCTGTCTCCTGTTTTTTCCCGCGGTATCTCCTCTCGGGGCTGATGAGCTTTATTTCGGGACGAGGCGAGACGGATGGGCTGCGTAAATACCCGATTTTGCCGCTTCTGGCCAGATATACGCTTTCCAGTGAGAATGCACAGCCGGCCAGGACTACCTTTGCGCCTTCAAGCGCAGAACGCATAAAGGCAACGCGACGGGCATGATAATGCGGCACCTGGTCCTGCTTGTAAACAGAGGCATCCTCTTCGTCTATGATGATCAGCCCTAAATTGCTTAAGGGTGCAAATATCGCCGAGCGCACGCCCACCACGACGTTGACCTCGCCGGCCCTGACCTTACGCCAGGTCTCAAGCTCCTCTTTTCCCTTACGCAATAATATCCCTACGGATGCCCCCGGAAGCAAGCTGAAAGAAGATGCGGCATCAAGGCAGGTATTTATGTCGGGGAACAGGACGATCGCTGACCGGCCGGCCTTTAATGTCAGGCTGACCTCGCCAAGGTAATGATTGAGCCTGGATTTAAGCGCCGGCTCATAGAGCAGGCCCCCCTGCAAAGCGGCCTTTCTTACGGCGCAACCGCTTTTGTTTATGCCCGTTACCTGCCTGAACTTCCTTAAGGCCGCAGGCAGCGCCGTCTCAATGGCCTCGCCCCACGAACAGCAATAATAGCGCGATACCTGATGAGTCAGCTCAAGCAACCGCGCATCCAGCACAGGATTGTCGTCAAGGAGCCGGGTGATCTTTTTAAGGTTCCTGACCCGGCTTTTGGAGGAGAGCCCGACGACATAACCGGTTTTTCTGCGGCGGCAGAAATCCACCTCCACCCGGAAACCCGGATCTATCAAGTCCTGCGATTCTTCGGGGACGATATAATCAAAGGGGCCTTCAACCGCAAGCCCCAGCACTACCTTCGCATACAGCATGAGCAAATCTCTCCCAGGGTATCCGTCTTCTTTATCTTTCTGATATTCTCCCTTACTTTCTCTATCTCCTGCGGATGATCGCGATAATACAGGACCCTGCGCTTTAGCTCCCTAAGAGAACGGGGGCTTAAGCCGATACCGCACTTCTTTAAGATAGCGGCGTTCTGCGCCTCCTGGCCGGGCACGGTGAAGATGAATACCGGCGGCAGTTCCATGCTTAAGATCTCCGAGACGGTCAGCCCGCCGGGCTTGGTGATGATCAGGTCTGAAACCGCCATCAGTTCATGTATATTATCTACAAAACCGTAGGCAAAGACACCGGAAAGACCTTTTTTCTTCAATCTTTCATAAAGCCCGCTGTTTCCTGCCGAGACTACCAGCACCTGCACCTCGCCCGCAAGCATCTTTGCGATGCGCTCTAGAGGGCCCAGCCCGAAAGAGCCGGTCATCAAAAGGACCGTAAACGCATCTTTTCTTATGCCCAATTTTTCGCATAGACTGCTGCGGTCATACTCCAGGATGAACTTGGGCTCTATAGGGATACCGCAGACTTTGATCGCCGATTCCCTGATCCCCGAACCCAGCAGGCGCTGCCGGGAGGATTCGGTGGCCACGATATAAAGATCCACTCCTTTATAGACCCAGAAAGGATGCACGTCCAGGTCTGTGACTACGCAGATGATCCGGGAAGCGATCCTGCCATGCGCCTTTAAAGAGGCTGCAAGGCTCGAGGTCAGAAAATGCGTGGAGATAATAATATCGGGATTTTCCCGGATAAGGAGATTGACGAAATCACGGGAGTTAAGGGAATCAAAAATGGAGACGGCCGGAAGGATAAGCCTGCGCACCGGCTCAAGGCCGGTGGCCCAGAAAATAAACCCCCATACCGACTGCAGATGTTCGACGAGAAAGGAATAACTCTGCGAATAAAAGGCGCGGTAAAGCGGGCCTGCCTCATCCAGCACATCGACAAACTTAAGCTCAATATCAGGGAACTTTTCACGGATATAAAGCCGCAGGGCCTGGGCAGCCTTGAAATGGCCTGCCCCTACGGAGGCATAGGCAATGAGTATCTTCATTAATTTTTAAGGATTATATCCGCCGCCTCTTTGAGTCCTGCGGCAGTGAAATCAGGAAGATGTTCCCACTTCTTTGCGTTTGCGGGCTTCTCTTTTCCGGAGAATACCAGTATCGTCTTAAGGCCAGCCCGCTTTCCGGTCTCGACATCGCGGATAGTATCTCCGACGAAAAAACTCTCCGACAGGTCTACTTTTATGCCCCGCTTTTTCAGCCCCGAGAGGGCATTATCGACCAATCCGGTCATGGGCTTGCGGCAATCGCAGTTCTCCTCCTTGCGATGGATGCAATAGTATACGCGGGATATACTAATACCGCTGCCCAGATTTTTGAGCATATTGCGCGTGATGAGCCTTAATTCCTTCTTTGAATAAATACCTTTTGAGACTCCGGCCTGGTTGGAGATGACGAAGATCTTAAAGCCGGCCCGGGTCAACTTCCGGAGCGGGGATTTTACGCGGGGCAAAAAACGGAACTCCTTCCAGGATTTCACGTATTGAAAATCGCCCGGATACCTATTGATCACCCCGTCACGGTCAAGGAATACCGCCCTCATTTAAAGCTTCCCCTCTTTCTTCAGGCACATCTCCCGGTATTTCAGGTAGCTCAGGAACTGGTAGAGCCCGGCATTATAAGCCACGACAAACCCGATGAAACCGTCTTTATAGCCTTTTTTGCTGAAATACGTGCGCATAAAACGGTCGTAGGTGCGCCAGAGGAACCTGCCCAAACGCATGGGCTTATCCTGATCAAACCATTTCTTTGCCTCGCGGGTAGTCTGATTATTGAGCTTGGCAAAAAAATCCTCCAGGTTACGGTAGGAATAATGGATCAGGTCGTTTTTCAGGTGGCCGCAGGGGTCATCCATAAACGCGCGCGGATGCACCCCCACCTCTTCGTAGCGGAACTTGTCTTTACGGAAGAGTTTCAGCTGGGCGCTGGGGTACCAGCCGCAATATTTGACCCAGTAATCCCCGATATAATTACGCCGCGGCACGGTAAAACCGTTCTCCTGCGGCCCGGCGGAAAGCGCATCCTTTATCTCATCCCTTAACTCGGGGGTGATGACTTCATCGGCATCAAGGCTGAAGACCCATGTATTCTTTGCCTGAGCGTACGCCCAGTTACGGTGCCTGCCCTCCACTTCCATCTTCCGGGTGAATACCCTGTCGGTATACCGGCGGACGGTCTCGACGGTCTTATCCGTGCTCTCATCATCGACCACGATGACTTCATCCGCCCAGAGCGCGGATTCGATACACTTTGCGATGCGGCCTTCCTCGTTTTTAGTCAGGATCACTACGGATAAAGGGATCTTATCTTCCACCTTTAAAGCGCTCCTTTCAGGGCATCTGCGACGTAATTAATCTGTTTTTCTTTGATGTGCGGATACATGGGCAAAGAGACGATCTCTCCGGAGACTCTCTCCGAAACCGGAAAATCCCCCCTCTTGTAGCCAAGCCCATTATAAGCCGGCTGCAGATGCAGGGGTATGGGATAATGGATCAGGACACCGATCTCTTTTTCTTTGAGCCTGGCGCAGACTTCATCACGCCTTTTCACTCTTATAGCATAGACATGATAAACGTGGCTTACGCCTTCCGATGCGAAAGGAGTAATCAGGCCTTTAAGCCCGCCTAAAAGTTTATTATAGAAAAACGCGGCTTCCTTGCGGGCATTATTCCATTTATCCAGCAGCTTTAATTTCGCGCGCAGGAACCCTGCCTGCAGAGTATCCAGGCGCGAATTATAACCGATGAGCGCGTGTTCATATTTTGAAGTCCGGCCATAATCCCTGAGCATGAGCAATTTTTTAAATAATCCTTCGTTACTTGTCGTAATTATGCCTCCGTCGCCTAAAGCGCCTAAATTTTTAGAAGGATAGAAGCTGAAGGCCCCCATATCACCCATAGCGCCCGCCCTCTGCCATTTTCCGCCGGGCATCTTGATCACCGCGCCGTGCGCCTGGCAGGCATCTTCGATCACCCTTAGATTATTCCTTTTTGCTATCTTAAGGATCTCCGGCATATCTGCCGGCTGGCCGTAAAGGTGCACCGGGATGATCGCCTTGGTATTTTTAGTAATTGCCCCTTCTATCTTGCTTACGTCAATGTTGTAGGTCTTCTCATCGATATCCACAAATACCGGCTTTGCTCCGGTATAGGAAACCGCCAGGGCCGTAGCAATAAAGGTAAAATCCGGGACAATAACTTCATCGCCGGGGCCGATATCCAGGCACTTCAGCGCTAAAAAAAGGGCCGCGGTACCGGAACTGACGCCTACTGCATAAGAAGAGCCGCAAAATGCGGCGAACTCTTTTTCAAAACACTGCAGATCTTCTCCGAGGATAAAATCGCTTCTCTTCTGGATATTTTTGATTACCCTGTCGATATCCTTCTTTATTTCTCTGTGCTGCGCCGTTAGATCCGCAAAAGAAACTTTCACCATAACCTCCTTACTGCCTGAAAGACTTCATCCACTCCGATTATATTTATGCACTCCCTATCCCGGTCACAGACAGGCATCCTGAACTTCCGGTAACAGGGCCGGCAGGCGATATCGCTCTTTACCACCGCATGCCTCTCTGAAGCTGGATACGGGCCGTAGACCCGCTCATCCACCGGGCCGAAGATCGATACCGTCTTTATCCCAGTGGCCACTCCGATGTGCAGCGGCCCTCCGTCATTGGTGACCAGGACCTTTAAGCGGTTTATGACCGCAATCAGGTCGTCAAGGCTGGTCCTGCCTACCAGGTCTATCGGCCTATTGCGCATAGCGTGGGCAATGACCTCCGCGATCGGCCTCTCGGATTCATCGCCGAGAATCAGGACTTTTGCGCCGAACTCATCCATGATCCGGTCCGCAAGCTTGGCATACTTGATGGCTGACCAGTGTTTTATCGACGCCTGAGTTCCCCAGCTTCCGCCTGCGCCCGGGGCAATCCCTGCCAGGATATCCGTCCCGCCTATCCCGTAACGCCCTAAGAGCAAACCTGCCCCGGTGCGCATCCGGTCTGTCACGGGCACATACAGCTTATTGTCTTTTGGCCTAAGGTCAAGGAATTTCAATAATTCCAGGTAGTATTCTACAACATGCTTCTCTTCATAGCCGTCGATTGTGATTTTTTCCGTAAGAAACCTTCCGCGCTTTCTGTAATCCAGGCCGATACGTCTTTTTATCCCCGCCAGTTTAGCCACTAGCCCGTAGCGGTGGTCCAGGGAAAAATCCAGCGCCGCGTCGAATCTCTCTTTTTTGATCTCGCGGAATAATCCGAGAGACTGCCTTAACCCTTCGAGAATCGACCGCTCAAAGACCTTTTTTAAGTCTCCCCGCGATAAACCTAAGACCTTATTTATATCAGGGTCGTGCTTAAAAAGATCCCTGGTGCGTTCATTACACCAGTAACCAAGATAACTCTCAGGCCAGGCATCTTTTACAGCCCGAATTAACGCAGTAGTAAATATCACATCTCCGATACCGAAAGGATTGATAAAAAGGATCTTTTTCAAAGCTTAAGCGCCTCTTTTGCTTTAATAAAGACTTCGTTCACACTGATCTCTTCTAAACTCGGCCCTGCGACGACAATACTGCCTGCGCTCGCCGGCCCCCAGCGGACCGGGCCTTTGCCGGGCAGGTCATTGCGGAAAATAGCGACCACCGGAGTGCCGACACATGAGGCAAGGTGAACCGGGCCGCTGTCTCCCGAGACAAGGAGCCGGCAATTCGCAAGGAGCGCGCCTAATTCAACCAGTGTGGTCTTGCCGGTAAGGTTAAGGACCAACGGGCTGATCCCTTCAAAATACTTAAGGCCCGCTTCCCTCTCCTCTTTTCCGCCGACGATGATGACCTTTAACTTCAACTCCTCTGCCAGCCTGCGGGCCAGGCCCCGGAAATATTCCAGTGGCCACTGCTTTAGCGGATCGCTTGTCCAGGGATGCACTGCCACAAGGGGTTGGCCCGCTACACCACTAAGCAGCCCCCTTGCTTCATCCGGGCTTATCTTAAGGCTTATGGCCCTATCACATGATTCAGCGCCGGCTAAACGCGCAAGATCAAGATTATAATCGATCTCATGCTTTGCGCCAAGATATTTTGTATCTTTGATCCTGCGGTTCAGAAGAAAACCCCACTTACGGTCATAGCCGACCCTTAAAGGTATCCCGGAAAGGAATGAGAGCAGATTGATCTCCTTTGAAGGGTTAAAGATTATACAAAGGTCAAAACCTTTTTTTCTGAGCTGCCGGGCGAACCTAAGGACCTCCATAAACCTGTGCTTCCTATTCTCCCAGACGATCACCTCATCTATCGCATCAATCCTTGCAGCAAGCTCAGCATTATAAGGATTGACTGCCAGGCTCAAAGTAGCCGTACTGAATTCCCGTTTTAACGCCCTTAATGCCGGGATATTCAGCAGAAATTCTCCGAAGCGGTCATTCCTGACCGCTAAAATCTTAATTTTTTTCATCCGTAAACTTTTTAAGCCCTAAGGCAAAACCTGCCAGATACCAGAATATGACTGCCAGGCGCGAAGAATAAAGGCTGCTCTCCGTAAGGCCGTTCACCAGAAAAGATACCAGGCAGGCGATCAGCGAAAGGAGCGTTACTTTAAGATAGTCGTCTTTAAGGCGTCTGTATACCGCAGCTAGGGCCAGGAATAATTGACAGAGTAGCCAAAGAAAAATACCTAGGCCCACCAGGCCTATCTCCGCAGCCATATGTAAAAAATTATTATGCGCATACATATAATCTGAGGTCACAATGCCGCGGTATTCGGGCAGCTCTTTATAAGAGCTGTAATTCTTCATGAAAGTGTTTGCGCCCACGCCGATGAAGGGGTGGGCCTTGATCATCTGCAGAGTATTACGGTAGGCGGCAATGCGGTCGTCATTGCACATCACCCTTAAAGGGTTGTATTCCATAAGTCTTATCCAATCCTTCACAGATTTTGGCACAAGAATTGGTGAAATAAGGGTTAAAAGGACCAAGGCAGCAATCAAAACTTTATCTTTCCTGGCAATAGCCAGCAGGAATAGCGCAACATAAACGGCAAGCAGGGTCGGGCGCGAATAAGTCAAAAAGATCCCGGCCATGATGATCAGGCTGGCCAGCGACATGGCAAGCTTGCCAAGGCGCCTGAAATGATAAAGGGTAAGGCCAAAGACCAGGGGTGCTGCCGCGCTTAAATATACCCCCAGGTTATTGGGGTCCTTAAACGATGCGGTAGCCCGCACCAGGTCCAGGTTATAGACCGGCGGATAGCCGCGGATGAAATCCCTGCCGGTGGCTACCTGAAAGAGCGCATCTATCGAGACCAGCAGCGCGCCCAAAGACAGGGAAAAAAAGATCTTTCTGACATGGGCCTTATCCTTTATCTCGCCGGAAAGGGCCAGAAGAATGAAGATATACTGCGCAAACCTCCCTACCCCGCCTTTAAGCGAATCTTTCAGGTCGATACTGTGGATCAGGGAGAGGCAGGTGACGATAAAGAAAAGTAAGAGCGCCCGGTTTAAAGGCGAATCCCTGAGGATTGCCTCTCTTTTGAGGATCTTTTTGAGAAGGAAAAGGAAGATCAGCATCCCCATGAAAACATTCATGGGCGCAGGTGCGATCGCCTGGCTGAAGGGGAGCAATATGATCAGCCAGTAAATGATGAAGTCTGCTGCCTTGATGGTCTTTTGCATTTTAGGCTCCGCTAAAACGGTACTTGAACATATAATATATCGCCCACAACCCGTCAAGCCACCTGATCTTCTTGCCTTCCCTGTAGGTACGGGGATGATACGAAACCGGGACTTCAAGGAGCCTAAAGCCTTTTTTCAGGGCGTTGCAGACGATCTCGACGTCGATATCAAAACCGTTCGCCTTAAGGTTCAGGCCGTGCCAGACCTCTCTTCTTGCCAGTTTATAGCAGGTGGCATAATCGTTCAACTTGCTTGAGAAGAGAAGGTTAAGCAGCCCGGTCAGGAAACGGTTCCCCAGGCGGTGGATGAAGAGGCCCTGATGCCCCGCGGAGAATCTTGCCCCCAGGACCAGATCCGCCTTCGCCTCTTTTAGCGGTTCAAGCAGCTTCAGGTAGTCACCGGGGTCGTATTCAAGATCCGCGTCCTGGATCACCACAAACTCTGCGGAGGCGTTCACCAGGCCCGTAAGGCAGGCTGCCCCTTTTCCGCGGTTTGAGGTATGGTGTATCACCTTAAAATTGTCGTACTTTATCTCCCGCAGGATCTTATCCGTGCCGTCGGTGGAACTGTCGTCCACGACGATGATCTCTTTATCCAGGTTCAGGCTGTTTATCTTTTCCAATATTCCCCTGATCGTGTTCGCCTCGTTAAAGACCGGGACAATCACCGAAAGTAGCTTCATTTTAACCCTTTAGCCTCCTTGAGATAGCCCAAAAATAAAGTTTAATGTAACTTGGCAGCAATCTGAATATTTTAAAGCTGGACCTGCCCGCGGTACGTTCTCTCCATGTCGTCGGCAGCTCCGTGATCCGGAAACCCGCGTAATAAGCCTTAAGCGGCAGCTCCATGGAGATCTCAAACCCCCGGGCATCGCTTTTGACCGAATCCAAGACTTTTTTCCTGTACATCTTAAAGGCATTGGCGATATCATGCGTGGGCAGCCCCAGCAAAAAAGACAGAGACCTTCCTCCCCAGCAGGATAAGAAGCCCTTCAGGCGCGAACCGCCCAGCCTCTTCCCGCCCTTCGTGTAGCGCGAGGCGCAGACGACGTCGTAGCCGGCGTCAATCTTCTCAAGCATCGGCCCGAGCAATCTCAGGTCGTCGCAGAGGTCAGCCATCACCGGCACGACCACCTCTGCGCTTGAGCTGGCAAAACCGGTGCGCAGGGCATTGGCAAAACCCTTTTCCGACCTGTTTTCCACCAGCCGGATATTTTTATATTCCTCTGACAGGCCTGCGACTATCGCGGCGGTTTGGTCGCTCGAATGATCGTTGACCACTACCAGCTCATGAGGAACGTCCAGCGAATCCTCGATCCTGCGGATTACCGAGGCGATATTATCCTCTTCATTATGGCAGGGCACGATAACGGATAATCTCATCTTCTGACCTTATAGATGCGCACGGTATCGTTATTAAAGACGGGGTTGAAGGCTTCCGGATGAGCCTTTGCCCAGCCGTCTTCAACGGGAAACGCGATATCCTTGGTCTGGTGCAGGGAATAAATAAAAAGGTAGTCGGTATTGCGCCGCAGCAGATTGCGCAGCCACACGCCGTATTGCGCGTTGCCGCGGTAGTTTCCTTCCGCCTCCAGGTTCCGGTGCAGGCTTAGAAAATCATAGCCCCAGACATAGCGGCTGTCCTTGAAAAAGTGCAGCTTGACCGGATCAGTCCCGTTCACCGACACGTAATAAACATTGTTCTTAAAGTTCGTACCGTAGAGCGGAAACGGGACCGGCCTGCCCGCATAGGCGATATTATTTCCGGCGGTATTATTATTGAGCCAGTGCCAGGCCCTGACCGCGTCAGGCCAGAAACCCGAATATTTTACCATTTTTATATAGCGCTGGAACTCGTTTTTCAGATACCATTTTTCCAGGAATATCAGGCCGGCTGCCAGGAGCAGCACCGATAAAAAGATCCTGACTGAAGTGATCCTTGGCCTTTTTAGCCTGATGAACCGGACGGAAAGCATGATCAGGATGAATACCGTAAAGGTAAGGAGCATGGAGGTCACCAGTTCCTGGCGCTTGGCCAGCTCAGACATGGAAGCCAGCGAGCAGACCAGGGCCACAACGGTGATGACCGGCCGGGGGATCCTCAGGAACTGCGCGGCATAGAAACCGAGTATCACCCCGATACCCAGGAACGGATAAAGATACCGCAGGTTCGCTAGCGGTATCACGTAACGGTAAGTCAGATAGAGTAGTATAGGTAAGACCGCGAAGTAGATCGAGAAAAAGGACAGCTCTTTCCTCCTTTTCCATATAACAAGCCCCGGCGCAAAGAGCACCCCCGAGAGGACCAGGACCAGGGTCTGCACTCCCAGGCCTTCATGGAATAAGGCCTTGGTAAGCTTATAATCCTCCGGCTTAAAATGCGCACGGTAGGTATTCAGGTCCATGGCCCCGTTAAAAATGACCCTGCCGAAAAGCTTGAAATCAAGGGGATACAAAGGATTGCCCGTCTCCAGGAAATTGCGGATATAGCTGAACCCGCCGAGAAAAATCAGCGCGGGTATGATCATGAAAATAAAGTAGGCCCTCTTGATATCCCTTAAAAGGAGGTAGGCCAGGGGCACAAAAAGCAGGAATGAATACGGCAGGCCTACGGTCTTAGTACCAAGGAGGAGGCCCAGGCCTAGGGTGTAAGCAAATACGTTTTTCCGGTTAAGCTCCCTGTCCAGCTCGAATAAGAAGTTCAGGCAGGCGAAAAAGAGGCCCGCCACCATCATATCTACGTAGGCGATCTGCAGCTGTTTAAAGAAATTGGGGATGAGGGCAAAGAGTGCGGCGGCATAGAAGGCATGCATCTTATCAAGCCCGGCCTTGCGGGAAATATTGAAAATGCAGAAGAAGGCCAGGATAAAAAAGGGCAGCTGGCCCAGGTCCGCAAGGAAGACATTCTTAAGCGGGAATATGAACCAGAGAAAATAAAGGCTGCCGTTTATGGGGTAATAGGTGGGGCTGGGGTCATCAAAGACGGTGATGGGGGTGTTGAGGGTGCCGGATTTAAGCCACTCCACGGCAAAGGTGAAATGGTAATTCAGCGAATCCCAGCCAAAAGGCGGATTAACCAGATTGATGGCGATCTTCACCAGGCCGAAGGAGGCGATGGCAGTGATCAGGAAAAGGGCGGGTTTCTGGCTCAATACGCCGCTGAAAGCCTTAAGCAGCCCTTCCGGATCAAAGCTGGACTCTCTTCTTCTGGCCGATAACCAGACCGCCAAAAAGACCGCCAGGTTCAGCAGAAAGAGGTTATTCAGGAAAAGCAGGCCGGATATGCCGAGTATCAACTCAACCGAGATGACCTGCGCAAGGAAAAGCAGAAACCAGAGAATCAGGGAATCAATAAAATCAGCGGGCCTTACCAGCCTATAGGTGACAAGGGATGCGCTTGCAGCTACCGGCAGGTTCAGCAGAAAAAAATTAATAATACTCATGGCATCACTCCCTGCAAAGTGCGATAAAATCAAGGGCCGGATCAAGGCCCTCTTTTATGATGATAAAATCCCGGTGGTCCGCCCGGGAAAAGAACTTATCCACCGGGTTGAGCGCAGGCGGAAGGAACCTCAGGATACCGCTTTTTTTCAGCCGCCGCATGAACTTCAGTTTCCTGCTTCTTACCAGGCCGTATATCTCAACCTCCCTGAAGAAACCCTCCAGCAGCATCCGGAAATCACTCAAAAGGTACTCCCGGACATGGAACTTATTCAGGGGCACCGGGCTGTTAGGAGAAGAATCCAGCTTATTGCAGGTGGAACAGATAAAGACCCCTTTTTCGTTCAAAAGGCCCTTGATATTGGAAAGGTAATGCCGGGGTTCGTTTATATGCTCAATAACCTGAAAAGAACAGACCGCGTCGAACTTGCCTCCGATGGCCCGGCACTCCTCTGCCTTTACCGCATAGAATTGGAGGTTATCCCGCTTGTATTTTTTCTGGGCAAGGCTGATCACCGCCGGATCGTAATCTATCCCGATCGCCTCTTTTGCGAATCCGGCCAGAAAATAGGTGCCGTAGCCTTCGCCGCAGCCGATATCAAGGATCCGCTTGCCTGCCACAAAATCTTTGGCAAAACGGTAGGCGCTGAAGTGCCGCGCGATCATCAGGGGGGTCTCTTTTTCTAAGAGTATTCTTTCTCCGGTATTGGCGATCTGTGTCATCTTATCTCAATGAGTTTTGCGTTGATCAGGACGCCGCTGGCAAAGACCCGGATCAGTACCGGAATATTTCCGGCATCCTGCAGAAAAAACATGGTCACCCTGGATTTATGATGCGGGTTCTTCTCCCGCCTCCTGATCTCCACGGTAGCCCGGGCGATCTTATAAAGTTTCTTATTTACATCCAGGCTTTCGTTTGTAACCGGGCCCTTCAAAAGATAATTCTTCTGGTTGGTATTGATATTCATTTCAATATCCTTGACCTGACTGAAATCCATTTTTCGGATATTGAAAACCGCAGAAAGCGGATCCTGGGTATTGGCAAGAATTGAACGTTGTTTATCGGCTATCGTCATTACCAGATTCGCCTGGTCATAAAATACCTCTTTTACGGCATCCGGTTTTCCTGCTATAGATAATTTCTGTCTGAATAAAACCGGACAGGAAAGCCCGGCATCTACATATGAATCTACGGCCGCGCTCCCTTTAAAAAGAAACGATAATGTTTTTGAGCTTTCAACAGAAGCGCTTAGATGGTATACCTCCCGTCCCTCATAATTTCCCGGCTTTCCTTTCGTAAGAATAGCATCCCCTATCGGAAGAATGCCAAACAGATAAATCCTGTATTTTAACTCGCCTTCCTGAATGGGGCCTTTTTTAGTTAATCCGGAAATGATCCCCTTCGGATTTGAATTCCTGTAAGAAGTAAAGGCAAAAAATATTACTATAGCCAGCAATATTAATAAAAATTTCTTCATCTTTTGGCCTCCGGATTAAAACAGCCTTCTTTCCTTCTCCAATATGATAAGCTACCCTTCTCAAATCTCCTCTCTAAAGGATCATTCTTCAATAATCTCAAGATTATGCCAACGGGGGTAAAGACAAGGAAAAAAAGAACGGTTAAAATAAGGCGTGTGTTGATCCAGGCCAATAACGCTGCCAGTTTCATCCACCAGGAGTATAATAGTTTTAGTATTTTCATCCCTAACTACTACCTACTAACTACTGCCTGCTGCATTTCTAGTCTAGCTCAAATACCTTCTGCCATTCTTTATCTTTTTCTGCCGCCCCCTGCTCGTTCTTATCCAGCAGGAACGGGCCCATGGCCAGATAATCCATCTCTGTGCGCATAAAACAGTCGAATGCCTCCTGCGGGGTGCATACCAGGGGCTCACCCCGCACATTAAAAGAAGTATTTATTATAACAGGACACCCGGTCTTTTTGTAGAATTCGTTTATCAGGTCGTAATAAAGCGGGTTATCTTCTCTCTTCACGGTCTGCAGGCGGCAGGAATAATCTACATGGGTCACTGCCGGGATCAGGGAGCGCCTCAGCTTTAACTTTTCGAAGCCGCTTAATGATTCTTTGGCGCCCTCACTGCCTAGCCTCTTTTCTTTTCTGACCGGAGCGGCCAAAAGCATGTAAGGGCTTTCACCCTCAAAATCAAACCACTCTGAAGCCTTTTCTTCAAGAACCGCAGGCGCAAACGGCCTGAAGGATTCGCGGTATTTGATCTTCAGATTCATCCTGGATTGCATTTCGGGGCTTCGTGCATCGCCGAGGATGCTACGGCTGCCTAAGGCGCGCGGCCCGAACTCCATCCTGCCCTGAAACCAGCCGACCACCTTACCCTGAGCGATCAGTTCCGCAACCACGCTGATTAAATCCTGCGTTACCAGTTTTTTATATGGAACCTCTGACTTTTCGAGAAAGCTTTCAATTTCCGCATCACTAAAAGACGGGCCCAATAATGACGCCTTCTGCGTATCTCGCACATCATCGCTATTGCGCTTATTTCCCAGGTATTTATACCAGGCTAAGAGTGCTGCCCCTAATGCTCCTCCTGCATCGCTGCTTGATGGCTGGACCCAGACCTCTTTAAATGGCCCTTCCCGCAGGATCCTTCCATTGCCTACACAGTTTAAAGCTACGCCGCCTGCAATACAGAGCTTCTCCTGCCCTGTAACTGTATGCACGTGCCGGCTCATGCGCAGCATTATCTCTTCCGTCACTTTCTGAATTGAGGCAGCGATATCCATCCCTTGCTGAGTGATCTTTGTTTCAGGGATCCTTGCCCGGCCTCCGAATAATCTCTCAAAACGCGGGTTGGTCATCTTTAGGCTGTTGCAATATCCAAAATACTCCATATTCATCCGGAATGAACCGTCATCCTTAAGATCTATCAATTTGTCCAGGATAAGATCGGCATACTTTGGCTCACCGTAAGGCGACAGACCCATCAGTTTATATTCTCCGGAGTTGACTTTGAATCCGGTGTAATGCGTAAATGCCGAATAAAGCAGGCCCAGAGAATGCGGGAATCTGAGATAATACTGAATCTTAAGGTCATTATTCCTGCCGACTCCGAAACTGGCTGTCTCCCATTCACCCGCTCCATCCATGGTCAGGAATGCCGCCTCACTGAAAGGCGAGGGGTAAAAGGCGCTGGCAGCGTGCGATTCGTGATGCTCGCTAAAAAGGATCTTACCTTTATATTTTAACTCCTTGCGGATCAGCTCCGGGATCCAAAGCTTCTGCTTCAGCCATAAAGGCATATCCTGAATAAAATGCCTGAAACCTCCTGGCGCGCAGGCAACTGAAGTCTCAATGATCCTTTCAAATTTCACCCAGGGCTTATCATAAAAGACCACCAGATCCAGGCCTGCGCCTGAAAGGCCGTTGTCCTTTAGGCACCAGTTTATAGCATTGAGCGGAAAATTAAAATCGTGCTTTTTACGGGTAAAACGCTCTTCCTGGGCAGCGGCGATGATTTCACCGTCCTGCACAAGGCAGGCAGCGCTGTCATGATAAAAACAGGAGATGCCTAAAATATTCACTGTGCCTCTTCTTTCGGCCTGACGGGCTTAGCCACCACTTCATAAACATCAACCACGCCTGTCTGCCGCAGGCAGGAAATATCTTCCCCGGGACAGGTTTCAGCCGGGAAGCTCCTGATCAATTTCAATCCGGGATTTTCAGCGATCTTCTCTAATTCCTTCTGGACTTCGATTTCTCCGGCCTCTAAATACCTGTCGCGGTGCACCAGCGCATATTTTACCCCGAGCCACTTTAAAACACCCGCGCTCTGCGGTGCGGATAATTTTGTGATTGTCCGGGCAATCTTATTGGGAGGGGTATCCGGGATCGTGCAATTAATCATCTTCTTTTCGTGCCTGGTCTGATAAAACATGTACATTTCATAAGGCGTGTCCGCATCCAGGGGATATTCGGCTATGGTAAAATCACCCGGTTCTTTTTTTACCCAGGCATAAACTGCAGGCACCCCGGAAACATCTACAACTTTATAGGGCGGCCAGTTAGAAAAATCGAACAAGGCTAATCCGAACATAAAAAGCGAAAAAAGAACCCTTGGCCTTTTCGTTTTAAACCTTTCTAAAAAGCACTTCAATCCAAAACCGGCCAGGACCGCGACCGCCAGCATCACAACCACGCCAAACCGGCAATAAGCCCGAAACATCGGTAAAATCTTATACATAAAGAAGGAAGGCGGGTAGATTTTAAAAAAACCCGTATTCCACCATGGCGGTTGGGAAAAAAGCCAGGCAGCTATGGCTAAAAATACAAAAAAACTGATATAAAAACCCTCTTTTCCTTCCCCCTTCTTGCGGCAGCGGAAAGCCAGAAAGGCCAGAAACAAAGCCACCCAGCCCAAGTAAAGGGTGTGCTCGGTAATGCTCTCGCCGTACAGAAAAGAACCGGCAAACCTTTCCGTAAAAGTTCCGAAGACAGGATGAGCGGTAGCAGGCAGGAAATAACTTAAGGGCTTTGCTGACTGTTGAAAGAGATCTTCAAACGGACGATGAAAGAGGGTGTACGCCGTAAAGACTTTTGTCTCCGGAGGCTTAAGCATATCCTTCACTATCGGTAGAATCACCGGAAGCAAAAGCAGGATACAGATAATAACTGCGATAGTCAGCGCTCTTAACGTTGTAAAAACTCTTTCTACCTTTTTCTTAAGCCGGTTAAACAGAAGGAACAAGATGAAAACCGCTGCGATGATTAATGCAAAATAGGCGTAATAAAAATCAAAGCAAAAGATCAGGAATAGGCTCAAAGAAACAAGTAAAATATTTTTTAAACGGGGATCATCCCGTAATCTTATTAATCCTAAGATAAATAAGGGGAAAAACTCAATGTGAGAAAGCCCCAGGTGCTGCCAGGCCCGGGCGAAATGGTAGGGACATAAGGCATAAATTGCCCCGGAAAAAAGCGCACAAACCCATGACTTAGTCAAGTAGAAAACCAATAAATAAGCAAAGATCCCGGCCAGCAGAAAACTAAGGATTATATTGATATTGTAGGCAAAGACCTCATTAAAATGCATGATAAAAAACTTATTCACGGCATCCCAGAGCGGATAATCGGCCTGCCCTCTGGTAAAAGGAACGCCAAAGGGCGCAGCGATAAAATTACGGCTGCGAAAATCTAAGCCGTGGAGCGAAGAAAACTTGACCCACCAGAATCCCTGCAGGATGGAAAACGGTTCGGAAGTATCAAATGCCGCCGGGATATAGGTATTCATATGGAAGCCGAGCGGGAAGGTGGCATATATGGCAAGCATAATAAAGATCAGCAGGACTAAAACAATCTTCTTCATCTTCTTTTTCCCAACGCCTCTTTTATCTTTAGCAGGCACTCCTGTGCGGAAAAACCCGTATTGATTACCGGGGAATTGAGGCAGCCGGCAATAAATAGATATGCCCTGCGGAAACTTTCCAGCTCCTCTTCTGTGTATCCTTCCTTTCTATTCCTGGCATCGGATGCTTCGATATCCAGAAAGAAAACATAGTCCGGTTTAGGCAATAATTGCAAATACAACTTTGCCAGGGCCAGCGGGCAAATCTTATAAAATATAAGGCGGGCCAGCTTGTCGTAAAAATACCTGTCCGAGATGAGAGTCTTCTCCCTAAGGAGCGGCCGATATCTAAAATAAAAGGTAAAAAGGTTGTCCAGATATGCGAAGGGAAGCAATATCCCAAAGAGCAGCCTGTAGCGGTTTACGCTCCTCTCATCAAAACCGAAACTGTTCTTTGATACGCTATAGCCGTGGCCGTGCTTTAAATGAACAGGCCTGCCTTCTTTCTCAAGATCCCTGAAAAGCGCCGAAGCCAATGTAGTCTTGCCGCTGCCATCCATGCCGCAAAAAGCGATTAACGGAAATTTTTTTGCCGCCATTCAATTATCCTGTCCTTGATGATAAACCTGGCTCCCGCAAGCTTACCCCAGGCGCGTTTCTCAACTACTGCCTGAGCCAGTAAAAAATAAGGCAATGCAAAGGGAAAATCAGGTACCGCTATTACTTTATCCGGTTTACTTCCTGCCGCAAGCGGCATTTTATATAAACTGCGGTGCAAAGCTTCAAAAATCCTCCAGACTCTCTCAAAGGTTCGCGGCCATCCCATTCTTTCTGCTTCCTCCCGAAGGAGCGCGTGATCAAAAAGGGATATCTGTTTATACATATGCAATAACTCTCCCAGCCTGATCTCGGCCAGCTCAAAGGGAATGTGCGCTAACCTGATCAGAGTATCCAATACTGAGTCCGGAATAAGCAAACTTATGCCTTCAAATCTGAAATCGCGTGTATTCTTCCAGATAAAATCGTTGCTTACGGCATGTGCTCCTCCCCAGGAAACCTCTGTTGAGATATCAATGGCCAGGAATTCTTCTTTTTTTAACTTGGCTGCCTCTTTTCTAGCCCTCGAAATAAATTTTGTGTCTTTAAGCAAGACATCCAGGTCGCTGGTCAGATGGGGGAATGCAGAGAATGTTTTAATGATTAAGAACTTCTCATCACCTAAAAGCTTTTTTAACCACCTCAACGAATTAACCAGCTTATCTTTGTAACTTTCGTATTCAGAGACCGGTTCTTTTAGATTAAGATCCGGATACTCCAGGGCCAGATAATGCTCCAGCCGGTTCTTACGGCTAAAATCAATAAGGCCTTTTTCGCTATCTTTAAATATAGAAGTATTTAGCCTGGCCCCTTCAGGGCAATATACCTTTTCACATAAGCTGACTAAAACATCTCTAAGAGACATCATAGTTTTTGGGCGAGCATAATAAGGCTGCCACCTAAAGCAGGAAACATCCTTGCCAGCCACCTGGATCTTATCGAACCGGAAGGAGTGAAATTAACCAGATCGGAATAAAAAGCCTCTGGCTTGAAACCATTGCTCTTTAACAGATCAGCCAGCGTCCCTTTCACAAAGTAACGGATGTGGCCGGCGCTTTCACCGCTTAATGACGGCTCGAAAAAATCGCCCCTTCCCAGCAAGTAACAGATCCTCCTGCCTAGAGAGACGGTATTCGGAGTGGTAATCACCAAAATCCCCCGCGGCTTTAATATCCTCCTTATCTCTTGGAGGAATCTGTCTGTATCATAGATGTGTTCGATTATTTCACAGGCAGTCACTGCGTCGAACTCTCCATCCCTGAAAGGTAGTCGATAATCTTCCAGGTTTACCTTAAAGATCCGAAGACCCTTTTGCCTGGCGCTCTCTAAAGCAGCTTCAGAGATATCCGCTCCGGAGACATCATGTCCGGCGGCAATCAGCATACTCCCCAGTTTTCCGTCTCCACAGCCAAGGTCACATATCCTCTTTGGTAGCCTGTCCCGAGAGACCAGATCCCTGACAATCCCGAACTTTACCCGATCATCACCCATAAAGCGTACATATGTCTTGGCATTGAAATCCTCAATGAGCGCATTCTTTAACGAATTTTCAGCCATAACTTTTCTCCGGAAGCGCATAAATACCAAAGATCTTAGCAGATTCCCCGGCAGAGTATAACAGGCGTATATCAACCGCAGCCCTCTCGCCGATCCTGGATCTCTGCGCCTCATCTTGTAAAAGCAGCTTAATTTTTGACATTACTGCGTCCAAATCATCAAAATTCACAATGATGCCGTTCTGGCCATCCCTGATAATCTCGTTATTTCCCGGCATACCGGAAGTAATTACACATGCGCCCAGCGCCATCGGCTCAATCAAGGTCAAAGGCGGCCGCACTGCCATCCAGCGGTAGGGTAAGACTATAAGCCTGCTCTTTAGGATATAGGCCTTCAAATCCTGGGTATACGGATAAAAAAGGACTTCTGCATTAGAGAGCCGCTTCATCTCTTCAAGGTAACTCTGACACTCTTTTGTCTGCCAGCGTAAAAGCACCCTGAATTTCAGCTCAGGCATGGCCTTTGCCAGGCGAAAGATGACGTCAAAGCCCCGGTCTGTCCTACTGTCTCCGTAAAAAAATATATCCGTATCTACGGGCGCAATATCCTGTGTTTCCTGAAGGAAATTTTCATCGAGTCCGATCCTGGCAACGGTAATTCTCTTCTCCTCTATTCCGCGCTTGACCAGTTCGTTTTTAATAAACTCAGAAGAAACAATATTCATATAAGAGCTATTTAAAAAAAGGCAGGAGATCCGGCGGTATAAAGGGTCAAGGATCTCTAGGGTTTCGCAAACCGAATAAATACGTCTGGCCCTGAAAAAAATGCTCAAAAAAGAAATGAATACGCTTAAAAGGTAACCATGGACATGGATAATATCAGGATCAACTCTTCTTAAATATCCGATGATCCGCAAGGCATTGGAAAAATATGTTTTAAAGACGCCTTCCCCCCGAAGCATAAAATAATTAATCCCCTCCTTAAATACTTCGCGGTCATCCGCTGAGTTTGAAATAATATAAACCTGATTGCCCTGCTCTTTAGCGGCCTGCGCTAATCTGTAGATTATCGCCGGCTGTCCGGTGATACTGCTCAGATGAAAATTGGAGAAAATATAGCAAATCTTCATGCCCTGCGCCTCTCTTCCGGAGCTGCCGTAATTAGCTTGAGCTCTTCTTCCGCGATGGTCTGCCAGTCTAACTGCCGGATGAAATCTGCGCCTTTGCTGGACATGTGCTTCAAAAATCCATGGTCATTAAGGCGCTCTAACACCTTTACGGCAAAAGCCCTCCTGTCCCCTAAAGGCACCCAGGAAACATTATCCCTCCAGATATCGGTTAACCCTTGCGCATCATAAGCTACGACCGGAGTCTGGCAGGCCATCGCCTCACCTATGGTGATCCCCCAGTTTTCAGAGTAGCTGGGCACTAATAGAAGCCTGCTTTCGGCGAGTTTACGGAATTTCTCTTTCACATCAAAAATGTAACCGCAGAATTCCACATTCTTCTCAAGGCCAAGCTTATCAAAAACTGCCCTCACTGCCTCCTCATCCTCCCTGTCTCCTCCGGCAACCAGAAGCAGGGCATCTTTTCTTGAGCCTGCGACTGCCATCCAGATCTGGCTAAGATCAGCGCTGCCTTTATGTTCATGCAGACGGGCTAAGTAGATGGCATCGTATTTTTTCTCTTTTACGTCTCTGGCAGCGCTCTGCGCTACAGCCAGATCCACTCCGCACTTGACCGCATGGACCTTCTTGGGATCTATCCCAAAGGCTCTTGCGCTTGCCGCAGTTGCCTCTGAAACACAGAGGACAAGGTCAGCGGAGCTCTTTATCAGCCATAAACTGATTCTTTCGTTAATGAAAAAAAGGATCGAGTTTAAGATCCCGGAGTATCTTCTCTTCCATGGCGGAGACGGGACTATCCAGTGCACTAAGGCAACCCACTTGACTCTGCTCCTACATCTTGCCTTTAAACGCATCGCCGGAATCACATCAAAGAGGGAGTCATTGATGCTGTAAATAAAATCTCCTTTAAAATCCCGCAGGCTCTGCGGAAAATAGAATATAGCCTGTAAAGTCCTTAAGATGTAAGAGAACCGGTTACTGCTTTTTGTCCCGGGAATGATGTGCAGCTTGACCGAAAGGCCGAAATCCTGACATATCTGGCCTGCGCTCTCAGAACTCAAAAGCTCTATTTCCTGGCCATTTTTCTGCCAGCGTTTCGCGATCTCCAGGAAACGCACTTCTCCGCCGCTTAAACCCGGCCGGTGACCGATAATGCCGTTGGCAATAGCAAGAATTTTCATTTTACTGTACTTTTTCCTAGAGCCTTTCTAACGCTGCGCTGAAAATCTTATCCCACCTGTACTTTTCGGCAAGATTCTTTGTGTTCTGCCGGTACGCCTGAAGCAAGGCGTCATCAGTCAAAAACTTAATCATTGCCTGCATAAGCTGTTGGCGGTCATAGTCGATGCAAATTCCGCACCCCTCCTTCTCGATCTCAAGGGCTACCCGAGGGACCCGGGTTATCACCATCGGTAAACCACAGGATAGATAAACTTTCACCTTCCCGGGATCAGTGTACTGTGAAATCGTGCCTTCTGCGTAAGGGGCAACGGCAAAAGCGCATTGAGAGAGCAATTGATAGACGCGTGAGATCTCTCCGATAAAGCCGGTAAACTCAATATTCGCACCAAGGGCCTCTTGCCTAAGTTTTTCTTCTATCGGGCCGCTGCCAATGATCAAAAGCCTGGCTTGCGGGACTATTTCGGCGATCCGGGGGAAAACTTCGATCAAAAGCTCTAAGCCCATCCCCTCTTTAAGATGGCCGACAAAACCTATTGTATGGCGGTTTATCCGGGAAAAAGGAAGCGTCTCTATGTCATCTGTGCCGTCAGGCACAGATATCTGCTTGCTTCTGTATTTAACGGGAACTCCTCTTTTTTCACGCTCCTGGGCCATTAAATCCAGCGGCATGATCGAGGATGAATTCCATACTATATCCGCCCGCCTTAGGCAGAAATAATCCAGCCACAGATAAATGCGGTCCAGGATTATATTATTAAAGCGCTTAAGCGAATAATCCGGGGTAAAAAAAATCACCTTTTTTACCCGGCCTATTTTTTTCAAAACTATCCCGATAAAGGCATTCAGGTTATTCGAGCCGAAGTAGAGGTCATAAGTTTTAACCTTCCTGAATACCCGCCAGAAGGTCTCCAGCGCACCCCAGCTCCAGCTGAAAATATTTCCGAAGAGAGGGTGGCCGATAAATAAGACCTCTTTACCTTCTTTTAAAAGGTAGTCCCTGAAAGCCTGTGAGGTACCGGGTGAAAATACGTGGGTTACGACTACGACACTTTTAAACATTCAAGACTTGGGTGTTAAATTATTTTTTCTCCAGTAAGCAAATTATTTGAAAGGCAAAAGCAGGGATTTTTGACAAGATGCAGTCGGCAAAACTCATTATCGCAGGCACGGTATTCTCCCTTGCGCCCCTTAACTGAATTATTTTAAAACCGTATAAATTTACTAACTGTTTAAAGGCCCTGAGTGTATAAAGACGCACAAAACCTTTTGAAACCTGCGGATACTTTGACGGTAGAAGGAACAACTTTCCCACATCGTAATTCCTTGAGACGATATCATAATATGGCTGAAAACCTAAAAGTACCGCGATGCGGCTGGCCCATGAGGCCAGATTGGGAAATGAAATTACTAGTTGCCCATTTTTTGCCAGGACGCGGTGCAATTCTGAAAGCAGCCGGTCAGGGTCAAAGACTAGCTCGATCAAATTGCCACAGAAGATAAAGTCAAAGCTTTCGGCATCAAAGGGCAGGTCCTTTTCATCCGTGTCCAATACAGTTGCCTCGACGCCATGACTTTTAGCTTCATTTACCGCTTTAGCAGAGATATCAATACCGTAAATTTTCTTTGCCTGTAAAACCTTTCCCAGCACAGAAGTAAAAAAACCGTCTCCGCAACCCACATCCAGCATGCGCTGAGGAGGCTTAGAAACCAAATGTTGCGCGAATCTTAACGTCTCGCGTAAACGGAAGTTATCCTTCAGGTTCTCTGTCCGGGAATAATGTTCGGTGTATATTTGTTTTACTCCGGAGTTATCCATCATTTAATTTGTCTTACCTGTAATAAAATCATTTACTGCCTTACAGACATAACTGGCCTCATCAAAGGATAAATGCGGCCCCATAGGAAGGCTTAAGATCTCGTCAGAAAGTTTATTGGTTAAAGCGAAATTTTTGCTTAAATGGTTGATTTCTTTATAGGCAACCTGACTGTAAGGCGGTACGGGATAATGAATAAGCGTATCTACTCCGTTTTCTTTCAGGTGCGCGATCAGCTTCTGGCGCTCTTTCGCGCGGATGACGAAGAGATGCCAGACGTGTTCGTTCTCTTCAAGGCACACAGGAAGGATAAAACCGTCTTTCTTTGCCGGATTAATATGCTCAAGATAATAGCGGGCGATCTTTTGCCTGCGGCTATTCCATTCATCCAGATACCTTAGTTTTACTCTTAAGATCGCTGCCTGGACTTCATCCAGACGGCTGTTCACCCCTTTCAGGGAATTGTAATATTTCTTCTCTGAACCGTAATTCCTGGCAATGCGGATGTATTCGGCGATTCTTTCATCATTAGTCGTCACTGCACCTCCATCCCCGCAGGCGCCTAAGTTCTTTCCGGGATAAAAACTGAATCCCGCAGCATCTCCCAGCGACCCTGCCTTCTTGCCAAAATGTTTTGCACCGTGCGCCTGAGCAGCATCTTCGATCAACTTGAGGCCGTGACGCTGGCAGACTTCACGGATAGAATCAATCCGGACAGCCTGACCGTATAAATGCACAGGCATAACCGCCTTAGTTTTTTCAGTGATGGCAGCCTCGATCTTCTCCGGATCAATATTAAAAGTCCCTTCATCCGGTTCTACAAAAACAGGCGTTGCCCCGACATTGCTGACCGCAAGGACAGTGGCGATATAGGTATTTGCCGGGACGATTACTTCATCACCTGCGCCAAACCCGCAGGCCCTTAAGATGAGCTCCAGAGCATCCAGGCCATTACCTACCCCGACGCAGAATTTAACCCCGCAGTATCTGGCGAATTCTTCCTCAAACAGAGAGACATTCTCTCCAAGGATATACTGGCCTTTCTCCAGGGCCTTACTGACAGCCTCTTCTATTTCGGACCTTAATTCAAGGAATGCTGCGCTTAAGTCCAGGAATTTGATCTGCATATTAACCTCAGAGGTTCTGTTTATCCACTTCACAATTAATGTTACCCAATCTCCCCAGAGTTTCTTTGATCAGGCCCGAAAGATCGTCGCTATAGCTAAAGCCGCGCTCAAGGGACTTTTGGTTTGAAACATTATAGGAGAGCTGATTCATGATCTTGGACTCTACGAATTTCACGCTAAAATCAGGAATATATGCTTTAATCGTGTCCAGGATGTCTTTTACTGTCAGGTTGAGAGTCACGATATTATATATCTGGTTGTCAAAAATCCTTTCGTTAATAGCGTGGTTTATCGACCGCACACAGTCATTTAGTCCGCAGTAGGGCCGTCTCTGATTAAGGGCGGTCTTCCAGACCGTAACCTCGCTTCCCAAAGCAGCCTGCCAGATAAATTTATTTACCGCGGTATGAAACCGCATCCCGACCGAATATCCAAAGATGGTCCCCAGGCGCAGGATCAGGGCATCAAACTTGCCCCTGCCGGCCAGGCCCTGAATTAATTTTTCTCCGTAAAGCTTTGATTCGGCATAAGGACTCTGCGGCTTAAGCCGCGATTCCGGGCAATTCTCATCCACTATTTCTTCCTGAGAGCCATAGACGCTGGTCGTTGAAAAAAATACGAGCGGCCGGCTGTATTTGGCACAAAGCTCTACCACATGGGTCAGGCCGTCTTTATTTACCCTCTCTACAAGTTCGGCATTCTTAAAACTCTCCTCGGCATTAGTAACGGCAGCCAGATGCACTACGACATCAGAGTCCTTGATTACCCGGTCTATTTCATGCGAAAGTATATCCAGCTCAAAAAAACGGAAGCTCTTATCATCCGGCAGATCAAAGAGAGAAGCGTACCTCTGCGTCATCAGATTATCCACCAGATACACTTTTTTCAGCCCCTTGACCGACAGATTGCGGATTAGATGCGAACCGATGTGCCCCAGGGCTCCGGTGATACAGATATTCATACTAGATATCTCCTCTTTTACTTTTATATTCTTCCATAATTTCCTTCGTCTTTAATAACCCCTGCCTTAGTGTGAAGCGGGGCTTCCACTGCAGCTTGTTATACAACTTTGCGCCGCTAATGATCACATCATCGATCTCTATTCTCTTTCTGATCTCCGGCCACGCTACAGTCACTACCTTTCCTTTTCCAAAGGCAGAAACGATCTCTTCGGCAATTTTACGCACAGAATAGTGCTCGCGATGAACCGCAAAGTAAATGCCCCCGAAAATTTCTTTATGGAAGATCGCCTGATAGAGAAGATCGCAGGCATCCTCTACGTACATAACATTACGGATCTGACTGCCTTTGCCGTAAATCGAGATCTCTTTGCCTGAAAATGCCCGGTGAATAAAATAATTGATGAAGCCAAACTCAGGCGAGGCCTTACCATACGGGCCGTAGAGATTGGCAAACCTGAGCACCAGGGTTTTCAGATCATAGACGCGGTTATAGATATAATAGTACTTCTCCGCTACGCCCTTATTTGCGGAATAAATATCGAGGGGAAGCTCCTGATGCTTTTCATTGACTACCCGGGTTAAGGCCTTCCCGATAACCGTGCTGCTTGAGGCATAGATCACAAGCGCCCTTTTATTGTGCCTCCTGACCGCCTCAAGCAGGGTGATGTTGCCTGTGCAGTTTATTGCGATATCATAGGCAGGGTCAACAAAGGACATGGGGTGCGAACTCTGGGCAGCGCAATTGAAAATTACATCTTTGCCTTCGACAATCTTATCCATGGAGCGGCTATCGCGCATATCCGCCTGAATAAACTCGATCTCGCCCCTTTCCTCGTTTAGGAATTCAATGTCGCTTTTAAGCCGCGCGTCAAGAGAATCTACCACCGTAAGGTTGTGTTTCTTCTCCCGCAGGCAGCGCCTGACCAGGTTATTTCCTACAAAACCGGCACCCCCTAAAATCAAAATATTCATCGGCCTTCCTTGCTCAAGAAATGCTCTATGGTTCTGGAGATGCCTTCGCGCAGATCAACTTTTGCCTTCCATCCTGTAGCGCCGCAGAACTTTGCGCTATCCGCGACAAAATTGCGGAATTCTATTCTCGAAATTCCGTCCGGCGGGTCAACGTTCTGGATTTTCGCTTCTCTCCCTGTCTTAAGCGAAACAATTTCTTTTATCAAACCTGCAGCGTCTTTTATGGTAGTTCCGGAACCGCTGCCTATAAGATAATGGCTGCCCTTTAGGGCGGACAATTTTAGCGCAGCTATCAGAAACGCCTCTACCACATCATCTATATAGATGTAGTCCCGGATGTAATTACCGTCACCATAAATAGTCAGTGGCTCGGAATTTATGGCCTTACGGATAAAGGCATTCAATATGCCCCTATCCATACTGCTGGATGTTTGTCCCGGGCCATAGACATTAGCCAGGCGCAGAGTCAGAGCTTCTCCGCCCAGCTCATTACTGTAATATTCCAGATACCTCTCTGCTGCCAGCTTATTTATATCGTAGATTGTCACCGGGGAGTCTTTAATCGTTTCATTTACCGGAAAATCTGGGGTAAGCCCTGCCTGGGTAACTGTGCCGGAAAAGATTATCTGAGGCGAGATCTTCTCTTTCCGGCAGGCCTCGATCATATTTATTATCGGCACTAAATTTGCTTCCAGGTCAAGAAGCGGGTTCTCATTAGCAAAACGGGAACTGGTTTGAGCCGCGAAATGAAAAAGCACGTCTGTCCCGCCAAGATGCTCCCTCCAGATATTTTTATCGTGGATATCTGCTTTAACCAAAGAAACTCTGGCAGCTGCCTGTGGCAGGGCTTCAAGTGGCCCGGGTTCTTTATCCAGCGCAATTATTTTACAGGCAAAGGCGCTTAATTTAGCGATGACTGCCTGACCAAGGTAACCGGCAGCGCCGGTAACGAGTAGGGTCTTATTCTTATAGAAAGCGTGCGGTTCTGACATATAAAATTACCTTATCTTAGGGGATGCTTCCCAGTCATAGCCGATCTGCGGGTCATCATGAGGAATCCGTAAATCGTCCTTCGGGTCATATTCCCGGTTTGCCACATAGAGGATCTTCATCGGGCCATTAACGACCTTGTACCCGTGGGCAATCCCCGGAGGGATACGCACGACTTTGATCCCGAAAGCCTCACCCATTAATATTTCTTCTATCTTCCCGAAGGTTTTCGAGCCCTTCCTTGTATCGTATAAAACCAGCTTCATATCCCCGGATAAAACACACATCCAGTCCGTCTGGATCTTGTGCAGGTGCCAGGCCTTGGCTACTCCGGCAAACACGGTCGAGAAACTAAGCTGGCTGAATTTATCCCTGAAAATATCTTCCGGAGAACGAAAGATCTCGCAGAAAAAACCCCTCTCATCGTTAATAAGCTTTAGCTCTTTTACTTTTACTCCTTTAATCATACTGGCCAATTCGCACCTCCTCGTATAATCTTCACGTATAATTAGGGATTATACGTGATTACGCAGATTTTAAAAAAGATTACAAAGATCTTTCCGAGAGATTTAATCTGTGAAATCTATGTTTCTTAATCTGTGTAATCATCAATGGTTTTTATAGTGCGCTTACAATCACTCAATAGAAACCTTTGGGAAATAAGTAATAAACTTGCCGCCGTTCTTACGGTAAGCATCTTCTTTTTTCAGGATCTCTTCTTTATGATTCCAGGCCAAAAGCAACGTATAAGGCACATTATCGTTAAGGAAATTACCGTACGCCTTAACCGGAATGTGCATGCCCGGAGTAAACTTATCGATCTTTGTCGGCGTAATATCAGAGATATAATCCAAAATCTCAGGCCCGATTTGCGCGTAATTTAGGACAGTAGTGCTCTTTGAGGTAGCGCCGTAGCCTGCGATACGCTTACCTTCGGCCTTGAGGCGCATTAATGTTGACTTGAGATCCTGACAGATCCTATCCACGCTCTCTTTGAATCTTGCGTAACCCTCTATTCTGTCAAGGCCTAAAGCCTTCTCTTCGGATAAATACTTTTCTACCCGCGTATTAACTGCCCGGGCAGCTCCTTTTTCGATGTAATAACGCATGGATCCGCCGTGCACATTCTGCGCCTGCATATCTACCAGCTTAAGCCCGTGTCTTTTAGCAAGCTCTGCTACTGAAAGGCCGCTATAGTAGTAAACATGCTCATCATAGATCTGGTCAAAAGATGACTTCCTGACAATGTCTCCTAAATACGGGTCTTCAAAGAAGAGTGCTCCGTCATCTTTTAATAGGGCGTCTACCCCTTCAAACACCGAATTGATATCTTCTATATGGCACATCACGTTTGCACCGCAGATGACATCCGCCTTGCCGTATTTTTGGGCTATCTCTAAGGCGGTTTGACGATTAAAGAAGCATTCTTCAACCGTCACCCCATTCCTTCGTGCCAATTGTGCGACATTTGACGAGGGCTCTATACCTACGTGCTTTATTCCTGCAGCCGCCACATGGCGCAGCATGATCCCGTCATTACAACCAAGCTCTACGGCCAGAAAATCATTTTTTCCGGAGGCGCTTTCAATTATAGCCTCTGCGGTCTTCCGGAAATGCTCTTGCATCGCCTTTGAGGTAGAAGAAATAAAGTGGTAGTGCTCATTAAACATCATCTCCGGCTTAACTGTATTCTCAAGTTGGGCCATAAAACAGGTGGGGCAGAAAACAAAGACCAGGTCAAAAAAGAACTCGCTACCTGTCGGTTTTTCCAAAAACCCGTTTGCTATGGGCATCTTGCCAAAATCCATTACCCTTACAGTCTTACTTTTACATATCCGGCAGTCAGCCATTTATATCGCTCCTCGTAAAAACATACGCCCCTTTTTTGTAAAAATTACCAGGTAGGCGTAGGTATAAAACTGTAAGCAACTCACCCAGGGATGATAAAGCCAGAAGATATTCCTGTCTTTAAGGCTCAGGTAAATACTGTGGAAGAGTGAAAAAACAGGAAGCGCGCTATAAACCGACCAAAGGAAAGCCCGGACCTTAAAACCCGGGGTAAAAACCCAGCCCATATTACGCGTCTGTCGCTTATCCAGGAGATGCTGCATCAGGTTTCTCTTCCATTTTTTCACCCAATCCCCTAATCGCGCCAGATGATGATGATAAACAAAGGGGCTGGTAAAATATGCTACCCTGTTATCTCCCTGCTCAACCATATATTGAAAAGCGTCATTATCACCCAGATATCCTTCCTGGGACCAGATGTTTTTTATTTTATTTGTCCGGTAAACCAGGCCGTTTGCCCCCCAGACCAGGGGCTTCTTAGGATCAACTGCAAAGATAAAGCAATCCTTTTTAATGGCGGAGGTGCTTTTAAGGTATTCCTTAAGATTCCTGTTCAGGAACCAGTTTAAAGGATCGCTCTGGATCAGTTCAAAATACTTATTCAGCTTAGGGTCGTTCTCTCCGGAAGCAAGCCGTCCCCAGAGGGCCGAGATTTCCTGCTCGGCCGTAAATACCTCTACCACCCTCTCTATCCAATCACGGCCTATCAGCTCATTGTCTGCAGCAAAGACCACCAGCAATTCACCGCCTGCCTTAGCTACCCCCAGCTGCACCCCGTATTCAGCAAGCTTTTTGGGATTATTATAAATGACACAACCGAATTCTTTGGCTATTTCAAGGGTGCTGTCGCCTGATCCGCCGTCTAAAATCAGGATCTCGACTCTTTCCTGGGGGTACTTTTGCCCCCTGATAGATTTAAGGCAAACCTTAAGATGCAATGAGGCATTAAGCGTCGGGATGACAAAACTTATGCTAGGGAGACTTTCTTGAGCGCACACGATAATTCCTTATTTTTTTGGCCGGGTTACCGGCTACTATCGTATTTTTTGGCACATCCTTAGTCACCGCTGAACCGGCTCCGATCAAGCTCCCTTCTCCTACTCTGACCGGGAGCAGCGTAACATTATTCCCGATCGAAACTTTATCCTCAATCACTGTCTTTACCATTTTCCAATCCGGGTCATTGGCAACCGGGAAAAGGTCATTGGTGAACATGACGCCGTGGCCGATGAAGACATCGTCCTTAACCGTCACTCCTTCGCAGATAAAGGTGTGGGACTGCACCCGGCAGCGCCTGCCTACTTTTGCGCCCTTCTGAATCTCTACAAACGGGCCGATAAAAGTGCCATCCTTAATTTCGCATCCATACAGGTTGACCAGTTCCGGAAAGGGGATCTTTACACTTTTAGCAATCTTACACTTGCGTATCATAAAACACTCTCCTCTTTAGCTGCGCTATTCTTTAAGAAGTACCTCGGCCCCGTTCCTGGATAAAGAATCCTGAATGGCAGCCAAGACCTTAAGTACTTCCAGGCCATCCCTGCCGTCAGTCAGGGGTGTACGATCCTTTCTTATGCACTCCACAAAATGCAGGCACTCTCTCTTAAGGGGCTCCTCCATTTTTATCTTCGGTGTATCCACCTTGCCGCTATGAATGATCATCTGGAATTCCTTGAACGAATCATAATCCTGTCTGAACTTTTTTCTCATCACCTTCTTATCATAAATGCTTATCGGTGCATCAGGATTTAGATCGTCAAAAATAATCATTCTTTTACTGCCCACTACTACGATTTCTCTCACCTTCTTCGGATCCAGCCAGCTGACATGCATGTGCGCAAGCACCTTGCCGGGAAAGCTAAGAGTAATAAAAGAAACATCCTCCAACTCATGCCCAAGGTAATTCTGGCCCCGCGCAGAGACAGAAAGAGGGCTCTTATCCAACAGATAATTAAAAACGGAGATATCGTGGGTAGCCAGGTCTCCTGCTGCTCCGATATCCCTTCTGATCGGGCCAAGATTGGTCCGGCGGGAATAGATATAATAAACCCTTCCGATCTTCCCGGAACGGATGAGCCCCCTTAGCTTATTTATGCCGGAATTAAATTTGAAGGTGTGGCCGACCATAAGTATTCTTTTATATCGGCCGGCGATCCTTACCAGCTTCGCAGCTGAATCTACGTCGGAGGTAATGGGTTTCTCGACCAGGACGTGTTTATTGCGCTCTAATGCCTCCTTGGCCAGCCGGAAATGCGTTACAGCCGGCGTAGAAATAACTACCGCGCCTATTTTAGGATCCTTCAATATCTGCAGATAATCCCGGGTGGTATCTATCTGCGGATAGAGGCCCTTAATATGACTGAGCCTATCAGGATTTAAATCGCAGGCATATTTGACCGAGACACCTTTGATCTGGCTGAAATTACGGATAAAATTCGGCCCCCAGTGCCCGCAGCCGATTATGCCGATATTGATCTTATCCATGGATTTATCTCCCCTATGCCTTAACAGTCGTCCTGCCTTTACCCAGAAAAAATTGCTTTATTCTTGATAGCCAGCGTGAAACTTTAATCTCAAAAAAACCCCGGATACAAATTTTAAGCAGCAGCAGGCTGTGCTTAAATGGCGCCATCTTTGAGACGCCTGCGCGCCTGCGGTTATAATGGATAGGGACCTCTACGATCTTAAGGCCCAGTTCCGCTGCACCCAGCAGGAAATCAAAATCTCCCCACTTATCCCCCCTAATCTTCATCCGGGAGTAATCCTTTTTAAAAAATGCTTTTGTCCCACAAAGCGTATCCGTGATCCTCTGTCCTAATAACCAGGACAGAATAAAAGCGAAAAATTTATTCCCCCAGAGATTCAGGGTACGCATGGCTTCATCCTCCATCGGATAAACCATACGCGTGCCGTTGGTAAAACGCGCCTTTTCGTTTTCAAGCGGCAGCATAAAATTAAGGAGTTCTTCTGCAGGCACAGAAAGATCTGCATCGTAGATCATCACTACATCTGCGCCTGCCGCTTCGATCCCCAGGCGCACAGCACTGCCTTTTCCCTTATTCGGTGAATATGAGATGAGCTTGACATGCCCAAATTCAGGCATAAGCCTCCTTGCTGCATCCGAAGTCCCGTCAAGCGAGCCGTCATCAACGAAAATAACTTCCGTATGGCTGCCTACATTCTTTATTGAACGGATGCACCGTTCGATATTTCCCGCTTCGTTATAGCAGGGTATGATCACGGAACAGCTGTAGTCTGCGCATTTTACGGCAGCGGCCTTCTTTGCGACGATATACTGGACAACGCAAAGCCTTTTTAGGAACGGTATACGCGGTATAAGCTTATTCAAGATATCCGAGATCAAGGGGATCCTTTTAGGCAAAAATACCACGTACCCTTCTTCCAGAATCGAGAAATCAAAAATCCTTAAAAGGTTAAGAATATCGGCGCTTAAAACAAAGTTATGCGGACCCTCGGGCATCTTTAACTTCATTTTTTCTGCCACTTTTAAAATCGGGTCCCATAGAGGATTAATGGTTGAAATAACTACAGTTGAACCTTCTTCTAAAATCCGGTTTAGCTCACTAATCACCGCCCAGATATCCGGGACGTGATCAAAGACATCTGCCATAATCACGTATCCTGAATAACGCCGCATCGCCAGATGTTCGAGCATAGAGGCGAAAAATTGATGCCGGGGAAACTTCCTTGAGGCAGACTTAATCATCCCATCGCTAAAATCTATTCCTATGCCGACTTTAGGCCTGACGGCATTTAAGATCTCTCCGGTTCCGCAGCCTAAGTCTAAAACGGTTTCACCTGGCGGTATAAACCGAGTAAATAATTCAACCAGTAAAGAATAATAGTATGAGCTCTTCTTCTTCCATAAGTCGTACTCAGGGGCGATCTGATCAAAATGCTTTCTTATCTCTTTATAATCCATCGAATTTTGCATGCTTGAAATTTTAACGGCCGTAGAGCCGTTGAATATCCTTCCATTTGCTGAACAACCAATCCTTATTACGCAAACACCAGTCTAGCGTCTCTCTGATCCCCTCTTCAAAACGCATCTTCTTTGGGCTGCCGACCTCTTTACGGAGTTTCAGGGAATTCAGGCTATAGCGAAAATCATGGCCGGGCCTGTCCCTGACAAACTCAAAACCATCTTCGCTCTTTCTGCAGGCCATGAGGATAGTCTTTACCACATCGAGATTTTGCTTTTCTTCAGAGCTACCCAGATTATAGATCTCACCGAGCCTTCCCTTTTCCATAATCCTGATCACCGCATCCGCGCAATCTTCGACAAAGAGCCACTCCCGCACGTTTCTCCCCCTGCCATAGACCGGGATCGGCTCATTCCTGAAAACTTTCAGGATTGAAAGGGGAATAAGCTTCTCCGGATATTGCCACGGCCCGTAATTATTACAGGGCCGCACGATTATCGCAGGAAATCCGTAAGTGCGCACATAGGAACGGATGAGCAGGTCTGCGCTCGCCTTTGAGGCGGCATAAGGGCTATTGGGTTTCAAGGGAAAATCTTCACGAAACTTTCCCCTTTCTATATCTCCGTAGACTTCATCCGTTGAAATGTGGACAAACTTTTTCACTTTGTATTTACGGCTTAAGTCTAAAAGGATCTTTGTTCCGATGACGTTAGTCCGGACGAATGCGGCGCAGTCAATAATGCTCCTGTCCACGTGCGTCTCAGCGGCAAAATGCACTACTGTCTCCGGCTTCTCTTTTCTGAAGAGGCTTTCCAGTTTCTTTTCGTCGCAGATGTCCAGCTTATAGAAAACGAATCCGGATGCATCCCTCAATCTTTTCATGTCTCCGGCATAGGTGAGCTTATCCGCGACAACGGCCCGGTAGCCCAGTTTTACCGCCCTGCGGACAAAAGCGCTGCCAATAAAACCCGCGCCCCCCGTTACTAATATTTTAGGTAGGTTTTTACGCATTCTTCCAGCACCTCTTTCACCGGCCGGACCTTAAAACCAGAATCTTCCAGTTTCTTTGTGGAAAGGATCAGGTTTGTCCTGACCAGGTTCAGTTTACGGTAATCGATAGGTTCGTATACAAAATCCGGGACATATTTCTTATAGGCCGAGAGCAGATCAGGATAATACAAGCCTCCTTTGTTCACCACATTATAAAGGCCGGTGGCATCGATACGGAACAGATGCCTGACTGCCTTGATCAGATCCGGGATATAGATGACCGAATTCGGCAATTTAATCACTTTTTTATAGCGGATGAGCTTGGTCAGGAGGTTCTTAGGGTGAGGCCGGTTATCCAGCGGCACCCGCGTCCTGATGATCAGGATATCAAACTGGCGCGATAAAAGCTCTAATGCTCTTTCAGAATAAATCTTTGCCCGGCTGTAAAAGAGGTCGAGGAAATCCGGAGGCATGTCTTCGGTAACCGGTTTGTTCCCGGAATAATCGTAATGGTAGATGCATCCGCTTGAGATGTGCACTAACTTTATCCGTTTGCGTAGCGCTGCCTCTGCCAATAAAAGCGGGACATAAGCGTCCGTGAATAAAGTCTTGTCTTTATCGAGTTCGCAGTCGTCAACGCTTCTCACTCCGGTGTAACCGATGCAGTTAATGATTGTCTTAGGCCTGTATTTCCTGACGACCGCCTCGGCGTCCTTAAAAGAACGGATCATCGCTGTTGAAGCGGCGCAATCCAGGCCTTCCTGCAGCCGGCTGCCGATAAAACCCTTTCCCAGGATAAGGATCTTATTTTTCATGTTCGACCTTTTTGAGGTATTCGCCGTAACTGGTCTCGATCTTTCCGGCCAGCCGGTTCAGCTGTTTGCGGCTGATGTAGCCTTTACGAAAAGCGACCTCTTCGATACAGCCGACTTTCAGGCCCTGTCTTTCCTCGATAGTCTTGATGAACATCGAGGCATCTACCAGAGACTCGTATGTTCCGGTATCTAACCAGGCAAAACCGCGGCCCAGGAGCTCAAGGCTCAATTTATCTGCATCCAGATACGCCTTGATCACATCCGTAATCTCCAGCTCCCCCCTGCGGGAGGGTTTAATTTTTTTTGCAATTTTTACTACCTCATTGTCGAAAAAATATAGCCCGGTCACTACCCAGTTTGACTTTGGCCTTTTCGGTTTCTCCTCAATGGAGATGACGTTGCAATCCCGGTCAAACTCGATCACCCCGTAGCGGCGAGGGTCCCGGACATAATAGCCAAAGACCAACGCTCCTTCTTCTAGGCTGGCTGCGCTTTTTAAATATTCGGTCATGTCATGGCCGTAAAAGATATTGTCTCCCAGGATCAGGGAAACACTCTCTTTACCGATGAAATCTTCTCCGATGATGAAGGCCTCAGCAAGACCGCGCGGTTCTTTCTGGACGGCGTAACTAAAGCGCATCCCGATATCTTTTCCCGTCCCCAAAAGATCCTTGAAACGCGTCAGGTCATTCAAAGATGTGATGATCAGAACATCGCGGATGCCTGCCAGCATCAGCACTGAAAGCGAATAATAGATCATCGGTTTGTCATAGACGGGAAGCAGCTGTTTGGAGGTGCTCTTGGTGATCGGATAGAGCCTGGTCGCCCTTCCGCCTGCTAGGATTATCCCTTTCATCGAATCCGCCTCTCTTCCTTAGAATAAACTCTGCCTCAACAGCTTCTCGTAAGTGCGTATCCAGCGGTAAGTATCCGAGAGAGCCTTCAGCGCGCTTCTTTTCGGCTTCCAGCCGAGGTCTTCGCTGACTTTGCGATTATCAGTAAGATAAATTCCGATGTCTCCCGGCCGCTCTTTAAGGACCCTTCCTGTCTTAATCCGGTTTCCGGTAAGCCGGCTGCATTCTTCTGTCGCCTCAAGAAGAGAAAGGCTCACCTGCCGGCCGCCTCCGGCGTTGTAAGTCCTGCCGCTGATCTTATCCAGAGAGTTTATCTCAAGATCGATCAGCTCAAAGAGGTCTTCCACATGCAGAAGGTCTCTTACCTGCTTGCCCTTGCCTCCGAAGCCGATATAATTCAGCTCTTTCTTAAAGTAATGCGCCAGGAGCCAAAAGGTAAAGACTCCCTGGTCGGCCTTGCCGAATTGCCAGGGCCCGGCGATTACGCCTAAGCGGTTAATCACGCCTTTTAAACCAAAACGGCTCAGGTACTCCTGTAAGAGGATCTCGGCGCTAAGCTTAGTTGCGCCATAAAGGGTTTTCGGGCCATCTATAGTGAACTCTGTGCTTATTCCCTGCTCTGACCAACCGCGGGTTTTCTGTCCCGGTTCCCAAACAAATCTTGTATCTAACTCCTTTATTTTTAGCGAGTTAAGCGCCTGGTAAGCATAGACGCGGCTGGTAGAAAGAAATATTATATCTGATTTTTGTGCCCTTGCCAACTCAAAACAATTGATCGCGCCATGAAGGTTGGTGTTGACCAGGTAACCGGGATCCTGCCGGAAGCCTGCCAGGACAGAAGGCTCGGCAGAGCATTCGATTAAAAGGTCGATCTTTGCCGCTATCTTTAGGTCTTCAGGGCAGCGGATATCAGCGTGGATAAAACCAATCCCCTCTTCTTTAAGGCGCAGGATATTCAGTTCGCTTCCCCGCCTTTTTAGATTATCCAAAGCCATCACTTTAAGCTTTGGATACTTATTCTTGAGAGAAACCGCCAGATTGCTGCCCACAAAGCCGGCACCGCCGGTGATAAGAATAGTTTTATATTTCATTTTTTCAGGGCCTCTTTCTGTGCTTCGTAAATCTCAAGCACTGTATCTTCTATATTGTATTTGTAGTCCCAGTCCGGATAATGCGCTTTGAACTTTCCTACATCGCTGACCCACCAGATATGGTCTCCGATACGCGGCTTCTCTACGTATTCGTAATTAAACTTTTTATGCGTCAGGCGCTCGGCCATCCCGATTGCCTCAAGGATGGAAACATTCGCAAATCTTCCTCCGCCGATATTGTAAACTTCGCCGCTCCCGGGCATCTGAAAAAATTGATAAAAAGCGTTTACCAGGTCAAAAGAGTGGATATTATCCCTGACCTGTTTGCCCTTGTATCCGTAGACCATATATTTCCTGCCGGTGACTGCGCACTTCACCAGATACGAAAGAAATCCGTGCAGTTCAGCGCCCGAATGCGCAGGCCCGGTAAGGCATCCGCCCCTGAAGGATGCGGTCTTCAGCCCGAAATATCTCCCGTATTCCTGCACCAGGATATCCGCGGCTACTTTGGATGCGCCGAATAAGCTGTGCAGGCAGTTATCAATGCTCATAGATTCATCGATGCCTTTAAAATATTTATGCTCCTGAGGCAGCTCAAAACGCCTCTCCTGCTCTATTACAGGCAGATAGTTCGGCTGGTCGCCGTAAACCTTGTTTGTAGAGGTAAAAATAAAGACGGCTGCAGGGCAATACTGGCGGAAGGCCTCAAGGAGCACCAGTGTCCCCAGGGCATTCACGGCAAAATCAGTCTTAGGCTCCCTGGCTGCCCAGTCGTGCGAAGGCTGGGCTGCAGTATGGATGATCAGGCTGATGTTTTCCGAAAGCCTCTTAAAAAGGCGGCCTATGCCTGCCTCATCGCGGATATCGATGGCATGGTGCCTGAAGTTCTTATATTTCTTAAGCAGGCGCCGGGTATTCCAGTCAACTGAGCCGTCCTCTCCGAAAAAATAGCGGCGCATATTGTTGTCGATACCGACCACATCGTAGCCTTTCTCGCAGAAAAAGCACACTGACTCCGAGCCGATCAGGCCGCTTGAACCGGTAATGACTACTACTGACATATCGTCCTCCGCTGATTACTTTTTCGGAAATCAAAAATATGGCCGATCACTTTTCTGGCTGAACGGGAATAATAACTCAGGTCGTCAAGGTCCCTGATGGAAAAAAGCTTCCTTAACACAAACTCCGGATGAAAAGATACCCGGTACATGCCCCGGGCAAACCCCATGACCTTATCGTCAGGTACCGGAGAACTCATTACCGGCTGTTTCATATCATAATCATCCCAATCCAGGGATTTAAGCAGATTGCTTCTGCGGCACTCTTCAAATAAGGGGCTTCCCGGATAAGGAATTACCACTGTCGCCTGCATGGTATAGGCATAACCCTTCTTCAGCAGCCACTCTCCCATCTGCAGCGTCTTTAGGGCGTCTTCATAGGTCTCCCATGGGTAACCGAACATAATGGTAATGTGCGGAAATAACCCCGCGGCTGTAGCTGCCCGGCAATCGCTGATTATCCTTTCAACCTTTAGCCCCTTGTTCAAGCGGTCCAGGGTCTCCTGGTTCGCCGACTCAAGCCCGAACAGAAGGAGGCGGAAGTTAGCCTTCTTCATGGCGGCAAAATCCTCACTGGACAGGGCGCCAAAACGCAGGTTGCAATCAAAGTATATTTTTTTGTTCAGGCCTCGCCCGATAAGCCCGCGGCAGAACTCCCGCAGCCAGTCGCCCTTCGGGAAACAGCCGGTGTCATCCATGATCTCGCGTACTTTGTATTTATCTGCCAGCATCCCGGCCTCATCCAGGACGTTCCCGACGGTGCGGGACCTGAACTGGGGATAAAGCGTAGGCCAGGAACAGAAAGTGCAGGCATGGTACCAGCAATCCCTGGCGGACATGATATACGTACCGGGCGTGCGCTTGAAATTGCCGTTCTTAAAGGCATAGAGCCGCCACTTAGTCAGGTCGCGGTCAATAAAAGGCACTTTGTCCAGGTCATGATTCAGCTGGAATTTCCCCGTATTTCTAATTTGACCGTTATCGCGGTAGTAGATGCCGGGTTCTAGATTAGCGCTTAGCTCATGGCTCTTAGCTCTTAGGCAATTACACAGATTCAGCAGCAGAAAATCGTAATCTCCGCCGGTGAGGACAAAATCTACTTTTGAGTTACGGAAAGACTCTTCGGGAAGCGCAGTAACGTGGTCACCGAATAAGGCGCATTTGAGGTCCGGGCTCTGAGATTTTAGTTTATCTATTATCTTCCAGTGTTGTTTCACTACCGGAGTCTTAGTCTCCATGGCGACCAGATCAGGATTTTCTCTCTGAATGAAACCGAAGAACTCCTCTTCGCTGCGGCCTTCGGCAATAGCGTCGCACCAGACCACTTCATATCCTGCAGCCTTAAGCATGGTCGCAGCCTGCGCCGGCACTACCGGATAGATAAAAGTAGGCTCCTTAAAATACTGGAACTGCCGGTTCTGGCCGAGAGTGGCAAAACCCTTCTCTCTGTTTAACGGAGGATAAGCGATGACTATCTTCATGATTCTTCTTTCAGTTTAAGGGAGAGCAGCCCTTTTATAAAATATACCCCGTAGGCAAGATGGGTCAGGATTGTCCCGGAAAAAACCAAAAACATAAGCCTCAAATCCCTGTTAAAAGAAAAAATGAGCGCTGAAAATAAATAAAGGCCTGTAGCAGACAGATAAAGCAGCCTCAAAGCGGGGAAGAACAATGACATGATCCCGCCGCAAAAGAGCGCCAGCAAGAATAGCGAAGGCATGAAATATGCGAACCGCAGCGAAGTCTGAGGGTATTTTTTCACGAAGTAGCCTCTATGCAGGGCATAATTAGCCACCTGCGCAAGATGCGCAAGATAAAGCTGCCTGCGGTGATGAAATACCAAAACCTTCGGGTCATAGATGATCTTTTTCTTCAATTTTCCGGTGATATCCAGGCAAAACTTGGTATCTTCACCCGGCCAGAAACTGGTTTTAAAACCGCCTAACTCCTGCATCGCGGACTTACGCACCAGAAAATTGCAGCTCGGGAAATCATCCACCTCTCTTTTTGTTTTCGGAACATAGCGGTAGACAAAAGTTCCGCTGACTAAAAACGAGGCGTAAACCCTTCCGCTCGCCTGCTGACGCAGGTTGTCTTCGGCAGGCGTCACTGCCGGCCCGCCTACTGCTGCGACACTTTCGTCTTTAAAGTTGATCACGGCATTCTTCAGCCAATCGGGTTGCGGATAGGCGTCATCGTCAATAAAGGCAATGATCTCGCCCTTGGCGTATTTTAACGCCAAATCCCGCTTGTCTGCAGGACAGACCGGTCCGGTGGGAAAAATACTTACAGGGACAGGTCTCTTGGTAGCGCAAGTAATAGATTTGGCGAGATCTGTCCCGTGCCATGTTTCTGAGTCCGGCAGGACGATCACCTCAAAATCCGGATAATCGAGGGCGAGGCACTTAGCGGCGCACTCTTCTAATCTCTTTTGCCAGGTTTTTACGGCGATAATAATCGATACGGTCATAGTATTTCAAGATGTGCATCCGGTAAAATATGGCCAGCGTATCAATAGCGATATCGGATGCCGCGCCAAAGCCTACGCGCGTATATTTTCTCTGGAAATTGAGTACGATCGGCGCCTCAATGATACGGTAACCCAGATGATGCGCGTTCACCAGGACCTCCAGGTCAAAGGCGTACTTTTTCACCAGGATCCTTGGGAAGACCTTACGTAGGACTTCGACCTTAAAGAGCTTAAGGCCTGTCTGCGTATCATGACAGGGAAGGTTAAACAGTAACCTTACCAAAAGATAATACCCGAAGCTAAAGATCCTCCTCTGTAACGGATACTCTACGACAGAATTAGGGTGCAGCTTAGAACCGATGACAATATCCGCATTATCGAGGCGCATGATATCAAAAAGCGTCTGTACCTGATTCGGATGCAGGTCCAGGTCCGCATCCAGAAAAACTACATAAGCCCCGCTTACATAATGCAGGGCCTTCTTTATAGCCCTGCCCTTTCCCAGATTAAAGGGGTTCTTCTTGACAATGAGCTGCTCAGGGTAACGGCTGATAAGGCCGCTTGCTTTCTGGAAGGTATCGTCGGTTGAGCCGTCATCGATTATGATCAGCTCCCAGGGGCAGCCGAAATCATCGAAGGTCGCGGCTGTCTCGGCGATGCTGTGCTCGATGCGGCTGCCTTCGTTAAAGGCTGGCATCACTATGGAAACTTTTTCTTTAAGGTTACGCATTCGCTAAACGGCCCTTTTTTCTCAGGGTCAATACGAGCCCGAGGTGGACCAAAAAAAGCACCAGTCCATTCAGGCAAAGGATCAGCTGCACCTGAAAAAGGTTATAATGGAATATGGCAATGCACAGATATTGAAACAAAGTGAAAATAAAAAGGTATTTTAAAAACCTGAAATCTTTTATAGAGAGAAGGTAAGTATAGAGAATATACAGTAATGTAAAAAAACTCATCGACACACTGAACATCCTCCCAAGCAGGATCGATTCGGGATTCGCCTTGCCGGTAAGGATATTCAGGAAGAATGCCGGAAAAAGGTTATAAACAAGTGCGGCCAGGATACAAAGTCCGCCCGCATAGAGAAGCGATCTGTTTAAGATGTGCAGGGTCTCCTTATTCTGGGAGTTCAGGCCGCTGGTCTTGGGGAACATCACGATCCCGATAGCCAAGGGAAGGAACAAAAAAATCTTGCCGACCATCTGAGCCAGCGAATAAATACCCGAATCTTCGGGACTGAAATAATATTTTACAAGTATCAGATCTATGCCAACCAGGAAATAAAAACAAAACTGGGCTATAGCTACAGGGATCAGAAAGGAAAACGCCTCTTTATAGCCTATCCTCTCTTTTACCGCCGCCAAAGATATACGGCTGCGTAAAGGATAATAATAGATGGCGATAGCGGCAATATTCGAAAGAAGAAGCGCCCCCAGCGCACCGGCAATCTTGTAGCCGAGAATGAGAAAAACAAAAGCCATTAAAAGTTTCAGAATGCCGCTGATCAAAACAGAAGCAGTGAGCCAGCCAAAGAGTTCTAATCCCTGCACCCCGCCGGCAAATACGGGGATCAGCCACGTAGAGGCGAGTAAAAGCGCAAGGAGGTAACCGCTGGCCACAGAGGGAATCTTCAGGACCCGGATCAGATACACCGAGATGAGCCAGAAGATAAAAAGCGTGGCTATCGAGAGGAACGCGGTCTTTCTGGTCAGGTCCGATAAAAACGAATCTGCCGAAGCCTGCTGGTTCCGGGCGCTAAACTCGGCGCAAAATTTAGCCACCGGCACCTGAACCGTGGCCAGCGGAGCTGAAATAACGGAGAATATGGCTAGCAGCGAATTAAACGCGGCAAAGTCCGCAGGCGTTAATTTATGGGCGATCAATAGCTGATAAAGCAGGGCGGTGAAGTTAGCCAGTAGCGTACCCACAAATACGAGGATAATATTCCTGGTATAATGGTCTATATTCTTTAGATGTTTGAATATCATGGCCCTGCTAAACTATAATTTTCAGGAACCTGCGGCCGCCGACCTTAAGCACGCCTGCTTCTTTAAGGATGAGGCTTTCACTCTCTACTTTTACGTCGTTAAAGATTACCGCACCCTGTTTAAGGAGCCTGCGCGCCTCATTGCCGCTCTTCACCAGGCCGCTTTCAACAAGCACGGTTAAAACCGCCCTTGTTCCGTCAGTCTTGTATTCAGGCATTTCCGCGGGGAGCTCTTTCTGGCTGAAGACGCGTTCAAACTCAGCTGCTGCCTCTTCTGCTGCTGCCGGAGAATGATACTGCGTGATAATCTCCCTGGCAAGCCGTACCTTGGCCTCTTTTGGATGCATCTTTCTGACTTCTTCCAGGTCTACATCAGTAAGAAGCTCGTAATATTTGAGCATCAGGCTGTCGGAGATGGACATGACCTTGCCGAACATCTCCTTAGCCGGTTCATTGATGCCGATGTAATTGCCGAAGGACTTGCTCATCTTCTGCACGCCGTCAGTGCCTTCAAGCAGAGGCATGGTAATAACTACCTGGGGCTCCTGGTTAAAATCTTTCTGCATGTCCCTGCCGACTAAGAGATTAAATATCTGGTCTGTCCCTCCGATCTCGACATCAGCCTTAAGCATGACCGAATCATAACCCTGAAACACCGGATAGATGAACTCCGTCAAAAATATAGGCTTTCCTTCTTCTCTTCTTTTAACAAAATCATCTCTTTCAAGAAGCCTGGTGGCGGTATAGTGAGTAAGCAAGCTGCCAAACTCAAGCCCCTGCATGTGTTCAAACCACTGGCTATTAAATACAACCTCAAGCTTATCCATATTAAGAACTTTACCGACCTGCTTTTTATAAGTAGTGGCGTTCTTTTGGACTTCTTCTTTGGTGAGCTGCTTGCGTATTTCGGAACGTCCGCTGGGATCTCCGATCATGCCGGTGAAATCGCCGATCAGGAAATAAACCTTATGGCCAAGGTCCTGGAACTGACGCAGCTTCCTCAAAAGTACAGTGTGCCCCAGGTGCAGGTCCGGCGCAGTGGGATCAAAGCCTGCTTTTATATGCAGCGGCCTCTTCTCTCCTAATTTCTTGCGTAGTTCATCTTCTGAGATTATTTCAACGATTCCGCGCTTGATAATCTCAATCTGTTTATCGATGTCAATTTTGTGCATCTGACTTCTCCCCCGGGGACGCCCCTAAGACAGCCTTAAGAACGTCCCCGGCTATTTAAAGAGCGCCCTAAATCTTAGCGCTCAGGCCAATCTTTGCCTGTTCCACGTCGACCTTGATCACCTTGACCTTGATCTTGTCTCCGGGCTTAAGTTGAGCAGATACTTCTTTGTCTATCTCGCTGGCAAAGACAAGGCCTTCCAACTCCTCATCCAGCTTCACAAAGACCCCGAAATCGGTGATGCTGACCACTTCCGCCTCCAGCACCGTATCGATCGGATACTTCACTGCTATCTCAGGCCAGGGATTAGGCATCAGCTGTTTAAGCCCCAGGGCGATCCGGCGGTTTGCCGCATCCACCGAAAGGATGACTACTTCCGCCTTTTGCCCCTTTTTCAATACATCCTGGGGATGCGCGACCCTCTTTGTCCAGGACATATCCGAGACGTGGATCATGCCTTCGAGATTACTGTCCAGCTCCACAAACGCTCCGTAATCCGTGAAACCGCGCACCTTTCCCGAAACCTTGGTCCCGACCGGGTATTTGGCTTCCGCCTCAAGCCAGGGATTCTGCTCCAGCTGCTTTAAGCTTAGCGAGATCCTGCGGGCATCCTTATCCACGTTCAGCACCTGGGTCTCTACGATATCTCCGACTGCGAACATCTCGCTCGGATTTGAGACCCTCTTGGTCCAGGAGATCTCGGAGACATGCACCAGGCCTTCGATTCCCTTATCCAGCTCGACAAATACTCCGTAAGGCACGATATTAACCACCTTGCCCTTGATCTTTGTGCCGACCGGAAACTTGGTCTCGATATCCTGCCAGGGATCAGGAAGGCGCTGCTTAAGGCCAAGCGAGATCTTGCCTGCCTCGCGGTCCATATTCAGCACCATGACCTCGATCTTATCGCCGATGGCCACAATCTCCGAAGGATGGCTGATCTTTGACCAGGACATGTCGGTGATGTAAAGCAGCCCGTCGATGCCGCCCATGTCCACGAATGCGCCAAAATCCGTGATCGCCTTGACCGTACCCGGATAGACCTGGCCGATCTTCAATTCCTGCCAGAGCTTGCCCTTGACCTCATCGCGCTCCTTCTGCACTGCCTCGCGGCGGCTCAGGATTATGCTGCGGCGCAGGTTGTTCACCTTGACGATCTTGAACTTGAAAGGCTTGTACATGATGTCTTTTTCAGGCTGCCCTTTGAAAGCGGAGAGCGAACTGGGCAGGAACCCTTCTACTCCCATGCAGTCGACCAGGTATCCGCCCTTCACCTTCTTTACCGGACGGCCGTCAATGAGCTCGCCGGTGGTTGAGAACTTCACCACTTTATCCCAACCTTGGATACGCAGGGCCTTTTCGCGCGAGAGCTCGATATTACCGGCATCGTTCTCTACGGAATCCACATAAAACTCAAGTTCTCTCCCCACTTCCAGGTCCGGGGGGGTGAACTCCGTGATCGAGACGATTCCCTCTGATTTAAAACCCACATCCACCAGGACCTCTTTCGTCCTGATGCCTACTATTTTGCCCGTAACTACCTGTCCTTCCCGGACAATCCTGATACTTTGAGCGTAAAGTTCTTCCATTTCAGATTTTGTTTCCGGCATTTCTTTCTCCTTTTTTTTAATCAGTGTTTGTTATTGTCCGATAGTAAACAACTTTAGTTCAAAAAAACACCTCCTCCTTGGATGAATTCTTAACGCTTTTTGATAATAAGACGCGGGTGTTTCGGCTTGAAGCTTGCCAGAGATGCTAGGCAGGAATAAATAGGCCCCTAATTGCATGAAAGATGCCTTACCCTTTCCATGATCAGTTTCGCGATATCCTGATAAGGCATCCCCCTTTCTATGAGAATTTGCTCTCCGAAATGAACCGTGACTTTTACGGGTTTAATGAACTTGGCTCCCTTAGGGAGTGCCTCATCAGTGCCTTTAATGCAGGCAGGGATTACCGGTACGCCGCTCTTTGCGGCCAAAAATCCGATCCCGGGCTGAGGCTCGTCAGAGACCTTTTCCATCCTGCGGCTTCCTTCCGGGAATAAGACCAGCGGCTCCCCAGAATCAAGAAAACTAAGGGCCTTTTTTATGGCAGAGAGGTCCGCGGTATCCCTTTTAAGAGGAAAAGTGCGCACCTGCCTGAGCAGCCAGGCGAAAGCCGGATTAAAGAAGAGGTCGTGACGCGCCATATAATTTAAAGGCCGGGAAGTAGCGATGCCTAAAGCGATAGGATCAAGGTAACTGACATGATTGCTGGCTAAGATAAACGCTCCTTTTTTAGGTATATTCTCAACGCCGTACGCCCTGAACCTGAAAAGTATTTTATAGATCAAAAAGCTTAACGCCCTAAGAATTATATAGACCATCTCTTATGCGTGGATGAGCTCACCGCCCAGATCCAGGAGCTGTTTTGCCCGGCTTAAGCTCTTTGATTCGGAATACAGGCGCATGAGCGGCTCAGTGCCGGAGGCGCGAAACATGAGCCAGCTGCCGTCTTTCAGGATAAGCTTTACGCCGTCAAAATCTTTGACCTGGGCCACCTTCTCACCCAAAATCTCCTGCGGAAAATCCTCTTTTTTAGGCGCAACCGGCGCTTTATCCAGATGCAGGTCGCAGCGCAGGTAATAGTATTTTCCGAACTCTTTCTCCATCTCATTTAAGATCTTCAGGATATTCTTCCTGCGGTAGCTCATCATCTCAAGCAAAAGCAATCCGGCCATAGTCCCGTCGCGCTCAGGGATATAATTTTTTACGCCCATGCCGCCTGCCTCTTCTCCTCCGGCGACAATATCTTTAGTCTCCATAAGATTAGAAATATATTTAAAGCCGACCGGGGTCTCATAGAGAGGCACACCGAGAGTCTCGGCAATATTATCGATCATATTCGTGCCGCAGATAGTCTTTACAATGCCGCCTGACCAGCCGCGGTCCTGATTTAAATGCAGGGCCAGGAGCCCGAGTATCTTCTGCGGATGGATGAATACTCCTCCCGGAGCAACCGCAGCCAGCCTGTCCGCATCGCCGTCTAAGGCTACTCCCAGATCAAACTTCTCTTCTTTCATGCGCCGTATCAGTTCTTTAAGGTTACCCTGAACCGGCTCCGGCCTGCTCCTGCCGAAAGAGGGATTAAAATCACTGCGCATGAACTCCACTTCGATGCCTGTGCCTTTAAGTACCTCGCCAAAAAAGGAGTTGCCTGCTCCGTACATGGCATCGACCAGGACGCGGAACTTCTTCTTCTTTATCTGCTTCAGGTCGATGTAGGCGCGGATGAACTTGATGTAATCGGAAGCAAAATCGGCCTTCTCTACCTTGACGTTACTGCCTGCCTCTTTTACCGCAGTATTCCCCAGAAGGCTCTCCACTTTATCGGTCACTTCCACATCCGCAGCTCCGCCGGATGAGTTCTTTATCTTAAATCCGTTATATTCGCAGGGATTATGCGAAGCAGTGATCATAATACCCAGATCCAGTCTCCTTAATTTCACCGCCAGGCTTAAAGTGGGCGTGGGGATAATCCGGTCGGAAAGTTGGGTGCGGATGCCGTTATTGGCAAAGACTTCCGCCGCGATCTCGGCAAAGCGGTCGGACATAAAACGGCTGTCGTAACCTACGGCAACGGACTTACCTGTACCCAGATAATCCGCCACTGCCTGAGAGACGATCTTCAGGTTCTTGAAAGTATAGTTGTCAGCGATGATGCCTCTCCAGCCGTCAGTCCCGAACTTGATCTCATTATAGCTAAGCATTTCTGATCCTTTCTATGGCCCTGACCTTATCTTTTGCAGAGAATATATATGAACCGGCAGCCAGGACATTCGCCCCGGCCCTGACCGCCAGTTTTGCCGTCTTATCGTTTATCCCTCCGTCTACCGCGATATCGCCCTTAAAGAGGGCTCTCAACTGTTTGATTTTCGGCAGGACGCCTGCGATAAACTCCTGGCCGCCAAAACCGGGATTGACTGACATGATCAGGATAAAATCTACCAAGCCCAGTACCGGCTTGATCTTGGCCAGAGGCGTCCCGGGGTTAAGGGATACGCCAAACTTTATGCCTTTGGCTCTTAGCTTTCGGCCAATAGCTCTCAGGGTATTTTTAGAGACCGTTTCAATGTGCACGGTGATCATGTCGCTGCCTGCGTCCGCGAAACGGTCAATATATTCCTGCGGGTTCTCGATCATCAGATGCACATCTAAGGCAAGCTTTGTGACCTTACGGATGCATTTTACTACCGCCGGCCCGATCGTGATATTCGGCACGAAGTGGCCGTCCATCACATCAATGTGCAGGAGGTCTGCCCCGGCGCGCTCCACTTTTTTGATCTCGCGGTCAAGGCAGCTAAAATCCGCGGATAATAATGACGGCGCAACTTTTATCTTCACTTATACAGCCCTTTCCTGACGATGTAATTAAACACTGATTCCGGAACCAGGTAGCGGAAAGATCTCGCCTGCTTTACCCGCTCGCGGATCTCAAAGGCAGAGATATCCACAGCCCGGGTCGCTACTGTCCGGATGTATCCGGGGATCTTCTCTAACGGGTAGCCAGGCCGGGTAGCCACAATAAACTTTACCATCTGAATGATCTCTCCCAAGTCCTTCCAGTCATCCAGGTATTTCAAGAGGTCTGAACCGATAATAAAATAAAGGTCGTCTTTGGGGAACTTCGCCTTAAACTCTTTTACCGTATCAATGGTGTAGCTTTTTCCGTCCCTTCTGATCTCCGTATCCGAAAAAGAAAAATATTTATTGCCCCTGATAGCACTCTTGACCATGGCCAGCCTCATGCCTGCCGGCGCGATATCGGAATTGTCCTTATGCGGCGGCAGGAAGCTGGGCACAAAGATTACCTTATCCAGGCCGAGTTTCTCCCTTGCCTCTTCTGCAAGGATCAGATGTCCGATGTGGATGGGATTAAATGTGCCGCCTAATATACCGATTCGCATTTATCTCACTCTACCCGGTCGGGACAGGTCCCTTAGTAGCGCAAATAATAGGTCTGGCGGGATCTGTCCCGCGACACTGTGCTACTCTCGGATCTGGCCGTTGCCGAATACGATGTATTTATACGTCGTCAGCTCCTCAAGCGCCATGGGGCCGCGGCAATGCAGCTTATCCGTAGAGATGCCGATCTCAGCGCCCATGCCGAACTGATAGCCGTCAGTAAAGCGCGTTGAGGCGTTCGCATAAACGCAGGCAGAGTCCACCTGCCTTAAAAATTTCAGCGCATTCTTGTAATCTTCGGTGACGATAGTGTCCGAATGCTTTGTCCCGTAATGATTGATGTGGTCAATCGCCTCATCCAGGTCCCTGACCACCTTCACCGAAAGAATAAGGTCGAGGTATTCGGTATGATAATCCTTATCTGTCGCCCTCTTTATGCCCTTGCAGATCCTGCGTGTTACCGGACAGCCACGGATCTCTACTCCGGCATCCTTGAATTTTTTTGCCATAGACGGTAGAAATCCGGCTGCCACTGCCTCATGCACCAACATGCTCTCCATGGCATTACAGACTCCCGGCCGCTGGACCTTGGCATTGAAACAGATCTTTTGCGCCATTTCAAGATCCGCCCATTCATCCACATAGACGTGGCAGATCCCCTTATAATGCTTGATTACCGGGATGCGCGAGAGGCTCACTACCCTGCGGATGAGGCCCTCTCCGCCCCTGGGAATGACCAGGTCGATGTGATCGTTGAGCTTTAAGAGCGTATCCACCGCAGCCCGGTCAGTGGTAGTGATGATATTAATGCTGCCTTCCGGCATCTTACGGGCTTTGAGCACATCCTTAAGGATTCTAAAAATCGCCAGGTTTGAATTGATGGACTCACTGCCGCCGCGCAGGATCACGCTGTTTCCGCTCTTAAAACACAGGCCTATGCAATCCGCGGTGACATTCGGACGGGACTCATAAATGATCGCGATCACTCCGATCGGAACGCGCACCTTATGAATCCAGAGTCCGTTTGGCCTTCTCCATGCGGCCATCACCTCTCCAACCGGATCGTTCAGGCGGCTGACTTCATTCAGCGAGCCTGCCATATCTTTAATGCGCTTCTCACTAAGCGTCAGGCGGTCAATAAATGCCTCAGAAAGCTTAAGTTTCTTGGCGCGGCTGATATCCTTTTTATTTGCCGCGATAATGATGGATTTATGCTCAAGTAGCGCCTTAGCCATCTCTCTTAAGGCTTTATTCTTCTCCGCTGATGAGACCTCAAGCATCTTACGGCTTGCGGTTTGCGCTTGTTTTGCGATATTGATCAATTCGTTCTTTAAACTCATAGGATTACGATATTGTCGCGGTGAATTACCTCTTTTTCCGTGCGCTCGCCTTTGACTTTTTCCAGCTGTTCGCTGGAAAGGCTGACCTTCCCGCGCGCGAACTCATTCTTCTCCTGGTCTATCACGCTCACTGTGCTGCCACTGGCAAAAGATCCGCTTACGGCGGTAACGCCGACAGATAAGAGGCTCTTATTATCAAGCAGAGCTCTCTTCGCTCCCTGATCCACCGTGATCTTTCCTTTGGTCTTTGTGCCGAAGGCGATCCAGCGCTTGCGCGCAGCCAGATAAATATCCTTGGGCAGGAATAATGTGCCGCAGACTTGCGCTTCCTTAGCACAAGAGGTAATAATATCGCGGCGCCTGCCGTTTGCGATCACACAGGGAATTCCGGAGTTTGTAGCGATGCCGGCAGCTTCTATTTTTGTGACCATGCCGCCGACGCAAGTTCTACCCTTAGTCGGACAGGCGAGCGCTTTTATCTGAAGAGTGATCTTCTCCACCACTCTCACTACGGTTTTATCCCGGTCAAGCAGGCCGTCTACATCCGAAAGGATGACGAGAAGGTCGGCATTGGCCAAAGTAGCTACCAACGCCGAGAGCCGGTCATTATCCCCGAACCTGATCTCATCGGTTGAGACCGTATCGTTCTCATTGATCACCGGCACGCTCTTCAGTTTAAGCAACGTAGAGAGCGTATTCTTGGCGTTCAGGTAGCGCTTGCGGTTATCAAAATCCTCCCACGTCAATAAGACCTGGGCGCAGGTGAGGTTCTCATCTTTAAAAAAGCGGCGGTATAAATCCATCAGTTCATGCTGCCCGATCGCAGCCGCTGCCTGAAGCTGGCTTAGCTCCTTTGGCCGGGATTCCAGATTAAGGATAGACATACCCATAGCAATGGCGCCCGATGAGACAAGCACCACCTCCCTGCCTTCCTTGACTAAGCCGGCGACCTGATGCGTGATCTCACGGATCAAAGCCGTATCCAGGCGCCCCTTTTCCGCGGACATCAGGCTTGAGCCGACCTTGACTACGATCCGTTTATAATTTTTTGGCAATAGCTTCAACTAACTCCTCCAGGCCCTCTTTCTTAAGGGCGGAAACGGGATAGACCTTCTTTTTTACCGCGTGCTTAAACCTTTTGAGGTTCTCTTCTGCGCCTTCAAGGTCCATCTTGTTAGCGGCGATGACCTGCGGCTTCTTTGCGACTTCATAGCTGTAGTCCTTGAGCTCCTCGTTGATGACCTTGTAATCTTCAAGCGGGTCTCTGCCCTCGATGCCGGACATATCTATCAGGTGCACCAGGATCTTTGTGCGCTCTATATGCCTCAGGAACCTGTCTCCCAGCCCCCTCCCTTTTGATGAGCCCTCGATCAACCCGGGGATGTCTGCGACGATAAAGGTGCGCGCATGCGACTTTACCACCCCCAGGATCGGAGCCTTAGTAGTAAAAGGATAGGCAGCGACCTTAGGATGGGCGTTTGAGATGCCAGAGATCAGGGTGGATTTTCCGCAATTGGGAAAACCGACTATGCCGCATTCGGCGATGAGCTTAAGGTCTAAAAGGAGCCAGCGCTCCTCGCCCGGCTCGCCTTCGGTCGCTTCCCTGCGGTTACGGTTCCCGACTCCTCCGGCGCCGCCCTTGGCAACGATAACCTCGTCCCCGTCCTCTTTCAGGTCGCGCAGGATGCAATCTGTCTCGGCGTCCCGGATGATCGTGCCCGGAGGAACGCGAAAGACCACACTTGCGGCTTCTTTACCTTTCTTCTTCTTGCCTGAACCATGCTCGCCGTGCCTGCCCATAAAGTGGCGCTGATACTGAAAGTCTAAGAGCGTATTGAGGTTGCGGTCGGCGCGGGCGATGATATCCGCCCCCTTGCCGCCGTCTCCTCCGTCGGGAAACCCAACGCGGGTATATTTATCGCGGTAGAAGCTGTTACAGCCCCTTCCGCCCTTACCTCCCCTGACATAGATCTTTGCCTGGTCTATGAACACAAGCGGGCCCTGAGATTATATTTCTTTGATCTTGAGGCGGGTCAGCTCCTGACGGTGGCCCTTCTTCCAATGCGAGGATTTGCGCCTGCGGTATTTGAAGGAGAGTTTCTTTTCGCCCCTTAAATCACCCACTACCGTAGCTACTACCCTGGCTTCCTTTAGATACGGCTGGCCGACTTCCACTTTTTTGTCCTTAGAGACGAGCAGGACCTTATCCAGAGTGATGTCTTTGCCTGCCTCGGCAGACTGCCTTTCCACCTCGATCACATCGCCTTTTTCCACGCGATATTGTTTTGCTCCAACTTCAACTATTGCATACATTTGTATTCCTCCTCTAATTGATTATTTGGCTGAAATTACGGAAACTAAATAATACCACGGATTTGAACGGGGGTCAAGCACAAAAATCTTTTATCTGGCGCAGTCCCTGCGAGCGTAAGCGAGCAGGGATTAAGAAGAAAATCAGCAGAAAATGGGATATTTAGCTGATTTTGAACTCTTCCAGATGCAGGAAGGGATGGGAGATCAGGTTGATCTTGGTGCGGAACCTGCGCTCAAGGTTCTTCATGCTCTCCTTGTCTTTAAGGATCTCATCGATCACTGCCGGAGCAAGGGTGATGTTGACCTCTTTCAGGGCCTTGCCCTTCAAGTAGCGCTTTATCTCCCTGAGGGTAAAGATCGCCATGGTCACTGCGGATTTTACCTTGCCCAGGCCCTGGCAGCAGGGGCAGGGATGATAGGAAAGCATCTGCACGGTCTTATGGATGCGCTCGCGGGTCATCTCTACCAGGCCAAACTTTGAGATACCCAGGATATCGTATTTTGCCCGGTCGTTCCTCAGGGCCCTTTTTAAGGTGTTCAGGACCTCCCGGCGGTGGTGCTCCTTCTCCATATCTATAAAGTCAATGACGATAATGCCGCCCAGGTCGCGTAAGATCAGCTGCCGGGCAGCCTCCTCGGCTGCTTCGCAATTGACCTTGAAGGCCGCCTCTTCCTGGCCGAGCCTGCGCTTAAAACCGCCGCTGTTTACGTCAATGACTACGAGGCCTTCTGTCGGTTCGATGACCAGATACGCCTTTGACTTAAGGTAGACCCGCGGCTCATAGATCTTATTGATCTGGCGCTCGATGTCTTTTTCCTCAAAGAGGTCATGGCCGCGGTACAAATCGATCTTGCGGATCAGGTAACTCAGGAAGGTCTGCATGAAACGCTTGATCCGGTAATACTCGGGCTTTGAATCCACGATCAGCTTTGAGACATCGTCGGTAAAAGAGTCGCGGATAGCCCTTAGCGTCAGGTCATACTCCTCATAGATGAGGCTTGGGGCCTTGCTGTGATGGATGATCTTCTCAAGCCGCCTCCAGAGCTTGATCAAAAACTGCGCGTCATGGTTCAATTCCTGCTTTGATTTCCCGGCGGCAGCGGTGCGCACGATAAAGCCGATATCGTTGGGTAGCTTCAATTCCGCAAAAAGATGCCTGAGGCGCCTCCTCTCTTCGTCTTCCTCGATCCTGCGGGATATCCCCACCTGCTTCTCCTGCGGCATGAGCACGATGTAGCGGCCGGCAATGCCGATGTGGGTGGAAAGGCGGGGCCCCTTGGTGCCGAAGGATTCCTTGACCACCTGCACTAAGACATCCTGGCCCTTTTTCACCTCTTTGGGGCTGATCTGCCGGGTCGTCTCAAGCGACTCGTAAACCGATTCGATCTCTGACAGGTAAAGAAAGCCCTTTTTGGGCAGGCCTATGTCTACAAAAGCCGCACCTATCGAGGGAAGCACTGCGTCGATCTTTCCCTTATAGATATTGCCGACTATGGTCTTATCCTGGGGCCGCTCGATGTAAAACTCATCCAGCCGTCCGTCGGTGACTACCCCTACTCGTTTTTCCTTTGGTTCTACGCTAATTAAAATCTCTTTTGACATCTTTAATAATGATCCCTTCCGGTAATTGTTTTTGTAGCCTCAAACGGAACTCCTCCGGCAGGACAAACTCCCTCAAGACTACTGCTGCCTCTTCATGCTCGCTCTCTAAGCCGAGTTTCAGCGCGCGGCTAAGGCTCAATTTAGGGTGCGGGCTGAAACCTTCGGACATCTTCACCGGCAGTTCTGCCCGGCGCATAGCGCGCATAAGAGTGCGCATCAAATCCAGGTGCGAAATGTATTTCATGGTGCCTTTTTTACTGAAAACGAAACTCAATCTATACATAAACCTATCTGACCTTCTTTTTCTTCTTTTTATCAGCTATCTCTTTTTTCCTGGTAAAGGTCTCAACGCCCTTCTCCAGGCGCGCGATCTCCTCGGGGTTGAACTCACCTTCATGGATGATGCGGGCGGTAATAAAAATGAGCAGGTCAACTTTAGAAGTATCGTAGGTATCCCGACGGAATAGCCCGCCGAACATGGGGATCTTGCTTAAGAACGGTATCCCGATAGACTCTTTGCCCCGGACATCTTTTAAGAGCCCGCCGATGACGATAGTCTCGCCGTCTTTGATGAGCACCTGGGTCTGGGCCTCGCGCACGTCGATGACCGGATAGCTCGTGGTGGTGATGGTATGTCCCGTATCGGTAGTAGTCGTCGCAGGGACACTGGAGCTTGAAGAAGTGACGCTCGGATGGATCAGCATATTGATGAACCCTTCTTCGCTTACCTGGGGCACGACATTGAGCCTGATGCCGATCTCCTGGTAATAGTCAAGAGTCTGGGTCACGGTGGTGCCGCCGGCAACCGTCTCGCTGGTGGCAACTGTAGATATAAGGATAGGGGTGTGAAATCCCACCAGGATCGCTGCCTCCTGATTATCCAGGGTCAGGATCCGCGGCGCGGACAGAGTGTTAGTATTTACGTCTTCTTCAAGAGCATGTAATATCGCCTCAAATTTAGTGCCGGTCAATTTCTTAAAGATCAGCTCTGCCCCTGCGCTATAAGGATAGGCGCCGGTAAAGCTTGCTCCTTCTTTCGGCCCGAAGATAGAGGGCGCAAACTCAGAAGCCAGGTTCCTTCCGGCAATAGTCTTAGTCCCTGCGGCATCGAACTTCACGTCCGCCGGAGGAGTGGTGTAGCCATGTGCTCCGCTTGTGCCCGTACCCCAGTCGACGCCCAGGTCCCTTAACTTATCCAGGTTTACCTCCATGAGCCTTGCCTCGATGAGGACCTGCTTCGGAACCACATCGATCTGTGGCAGGATGACATTACGTATCCTGTCCAGCGAAGAAGGCGTATCGCTGATAACCAATATCCTGGATTTTATCGAAGGCTGTACTTCCGCCTTCCGGGAAATGACTTCTCCGGCAGTATTTCTTTCAATCGATACCGTCTCCTGCCTTGCGCCTTCTTTTGTAAGGGCTGAGACTGCGGTACCCGCTTCTTCTTTTCCGATCTTAAAGGTGCCGAACTCCCAGCCTTTCTGGCCGCGCGTATAGAGGATCGAGATCCTACCGCGCGGAGAAAGGAGCGGAATAAGGATCTTCTGCGCATCCACAGCGTCGAGAAACTTCAAGGTGAAGACCTCGGTGCGCAGAGGCTCTTCTGCCTGGATCCTTGCGACATTCTCCAGTTTTGTCACCAGGATGATGTTGCCCTGGCGCTGGTACCCGAAACCGTAGGTCTTCAGGATCACATCGAGTGCGGTCTCCCAGGGCACGTCAATGAGCCGGATGCTGATGTTGCCGAGGACATCAGGTGTCGTAACAATGTTCACCCCGGATTTAAGAGAGATCACCTTTAACACGCTCTTAATATCCGCGTCGGTAAAGTTCAGGGTGACATTCTCTGAAGAGCTCAGAGCCCGTTCTATGGGAGAAGGCATCTCGACAAGAGGCTCCTCTGACTTAGGCGCCCCGGCTGTGTTTTGCCCTGCGGTGCCGGAGGCAGGGGTAGCGCCCTCCTGGGCACCCAGATAAGCATAAAACGCAAAGGTCAGAATGAAAAATAAAATAGCGGGCCTGAAAGGTCTTTTCTTATCCACTAATCCTCCTTTTTAAAATCCACTTCGAGGGGCTTGCCTTCCTTGATAAAGATGACTTTATCTTCCTTGACTTTCAATACCTGATAGTCTCCGACCATATCCCCCACGCCGACGGCTAAACCGTTGACGATAGCGTAAGAGCGGCCATGCTTGTCATAGATGACCCCTTCTATCACCAGGGGCCCCTTCTTTGCCTCTTCCTGCTCTTCCTTGTCTAACTTCAGCAGCCTTCCGTCGGGAGTGACGAGCTGGATAAAGGGGTCGCGCTTTCCCTTAGCATCGTATTTATACTCCTCCTGGGCGATAACAGGAAATACCACGCAGAACACTAGACTGCAGATTAAAATTACGGATTTGTAATTTATAATTTGTAATTTGAAATTATTTCTTAACATACGCCCGCACCATCAGAGTCACTTTTTCCTTTAAAAAATCCTTCTGATCCTTGGTGATCATGATATCCTGCACTGCCATGAGCGCTTCGGCATTCTCAAGGTCGTTGATAAACCTGCCCAGGCTATGGTAATCCGCGGCCAGTTCAAGGCTGATATAAAAGGGGATGATCTTTGCGCCGAGGAATGCCTTCTCCTGCTTGACATCCGTGACCGGTTTTATCTGCTGGATGCGGATGTTGTTCTTATTGGCGATATCGGAAATCTGCTGCAGGAGCGCGATCTTTTCCGCCTCGGGCAGGATCTTTCTTATCTTGGGCAGGATCCTCTCTTTGGTCCTGGCCTGTTTCTCTTTAAGCTCGCACATCTTGGTAAGGTCCCTTTCAAGGGAAGCGATCTTGTTTTTCTGCTCGGTGAGCTTCTTATTTAGGGCCCTGCCTTTTGCGGATAAGACCGCCAGGAGCTGATAGTCAAGCACAAGCACTATCAGGGCGGCGACGGCAAATAAGACCAGTTTCTGTTTATCCTGTTTCATTTGGCCTTTACAGCGCCCGTAAGGGTCCCGGTAAGGATAAAGTTCACCACTTCATATCCGCCGATAGACTCTTTGCGCACGGAGATCAGCTCTAAGGAAGTAAAATCCTTGTAAAACGCGCTGTCCTTCTTCAGATTATCGACAAAATTGCGCAGCAACCCCATCTCTTCTTTCTTTAACGAGACGACCGCGCCCTTGAGATAGAAGTTCCCGGAAGAGACAGAAAACTCATTGAACCATACCCCCGAAGGCAGGTTCAGGCTCATCCTGTTCAGTTTTTCCGCCCAGTTTATGCGCTGACTAAGTATCTGCTGTATGTCTTTTGCGCCTTCGGAAAATATGGCATATTCCTTGTTAAACTCTTCCAGCTCTTTTCGCTG
>Ga0194113_10000048_pt1 | contig 115081 bp, 114 predicted proteins | sample TA2MahC200mmetaG_FD_146193 | JGI IMG/M metagenome (GOLD analysis project Ga0194113, IMG submission 146193) | Freshwater microbial communities from Lake Tanganyika, Tanzania - TA2015017 Mahale Deep Cast 200m | ecosystem: Environmental > Aquatic > Freshwater > Lake | place: Tanzania: Lake...
ATGGAATTGGCAAGCGCCACAGAAAACGGGGCTTTACCCGGTCAAAATAATGCACTCGAAATCAAAAGATTCTATTACCCTAAATGTTTTTGTTATGGTACCTTATAATCAGTTAAAAGAGGAATATATTAATGGTTATCGAATCGGCCAATACTCCACCACTCCATTGAAGCAGGCTTCCGTATACAAACCGCCAAGAGGGTTTATTGAAGTTACAAAACAAAACGAGGGAACCTATATTTCCCCACATTTCAAACTAAAACAATTTGTTTGCAAACAAAAGAGCGGTTATCCTAAATACGTTGTATTGAAAGAGCGTCTACTGTTGAAGTTGGAGTTAATTTTGGAAAAGGTAAATGAAATGGGTTACCAGTATGATACCTTCAATATCATGAGTGGATACCGAACTCCCTACTACAACGAAGCCCTTAATAATGTAAAATATAGCTGCCATGTATATGGAAGCGCTGCGGATATATTTATAGACGGGAATCCTAAAGATGGCATGATGGATGACCTCAATTACGATGGCGAGATAGATTATCGGGATGCGGCTGTCCTCTATAATATTATCGACGAAATGGATGGAAAGCCATCCTATAGTCGCTTTGTCGGTGGTCTGGGGTTGTACGAAAAAACGAATTGCCATGGGCCGTTCGTCCATGTCGATGTAAGAGGCTCCCGAGCCAGGTGGGGAGTGAACCAGTACGCGAGCAGAGATTCTGATGACCTGGTGGCGATGAATTCGAAGGAGCCGTAATTTTGCAATGCTTACAAGAAACCGAGTTTTTCCCAAAAGCTCGGTTTCTATATATATGTTGGAGATGAAAACCAATGTCTCGCTATATCGAACCAACAACCGATTTTTGGATTCAAAAAACTGTTCGGAGAGGAAAGAAGCAAGAATGTGTTGAAAAGCTTTCTCTTCCACATTTTGGAATTAAAATCGCCAATAGTCGATATTTCCTTTTTACCACAGGAGCAACTTCCAAACTTTTCTTTTTATGCTTTTCACAAAAAAAGAAAAGTTTGATCAAAAGAAACACTAAGGAACGTATAGGCATCTACGATGTCTATTGCATCGACGAGAAAGGCAATCGCTTCATAGTTGAAATGCAAAAAGTCAAGCAGATATACTTCAAAGATAGAGCATTGTATTATTCTACATTTCCGATATCCCAACAAGCTGAAAAAGGAAGATGGGATTATAGACTAAATCCAGTTTATTGCATTGGAATCTTAGATTTCACTTTTGCGGAAGATGAACGATACCTCCGCCGAATCCAATTAAGTGACATAGAAACTCATGAGATATTTTACAACAAATTAACCTTTGTATTTATTGAGTTACCCAAGTTTAAGAAAGATTTAAGTGAATTAAAGAATTATGCCGATAAGTGGATTTACTTCCTCAGACATCTCAGCGAGTTGAATGAAATACCACCAGAGTTGTCCACTGAAGAAGATATAAATGATGCGTTTCGTATTGCAGAAATAGCGGCTTTTACAAGTACTGAACGTTACCAGTATGAATATAGTTTGAAACGCCTAAGAGATGAATTTTCAATTCGGTATACAGGCAGGGTTGAAGGAAAAGTTGAAAGTCTGCTTTCGCTCATAGCACTCCGCTTTGAACAGATATCCGAGATTATTGAGGAAAAAATCAGAGCTATTACTGACGAAGAACTTTTACTGGAGATACAGAAATTAGCGATTAAAACATCGACATTGCAGGAACTGGAAAAAGCAATCAATGACCTTGGGAGTTAAAGTAATATAGCCGCTGATTATCAGACCGCGCCGATTTTGGCGCTTCAGAAACCGAGTTTTTCCCCAAAACTCGGTTTCTATAGAAATCAGCGGCTCATAAAGTTAGTGATATAGCAACTGATGGTCGGACCTCGCTGATTTTAAAAGCTGCTCCAAATCAGCGTTGTCTGGAAATCAGCGGCTATAAGTAATTGCTATCTTATGCCTTCCTTCAGGTACAACCAGGTACAACCAATTCTTCCCAAACTCAAATCTACTTTTGAATGAAGCACCCTGGCCGTCGCATATCACTGAATTAACCGATGCGCTGATGGGCACTTTAACTATCATACCTTCATCGGATTCACAACAGGCGGTGAAACTGACTGTTGTGTCGCTGACTATCACATCTGTAATCTGAGAACGCGAACGCTTATCCCACCACTCCCATAGTCCGTCATTGCCTTTGTGGACGGCGATTATACCTCTGCTTTCGATATATCGAAGCGTTTCCTCTATTGCTGCCCTACAAGCCGGAATGCGATAGATATTGACGGGATGGTAAAACATATCCATTACTAAATGATATTTTGCCGCGATGTCAATGACTTTGTGAACCAAATCGAAATCGGTAGTTTCGCTTGAACTATAACCGACTTCGTAGGCAGTGATTGGCTCTTCGAGAAAATCAATCTTTTTGTTTTCGTATAAGTAGTTGTCATAAAAATAGAACGGATAACAAGTGCCGAAGACAAATCCTAACCGGTTTGCGGGGTTCATCGGTGGCAAGGGATGATGGATAAAACTATTGTCCGCCCTACCACCCACGGCTCGCATCCATTTGGCAGGCTCTACCCAACCTGACCATCGCACACAGTGGTTGACGCTACATACATGACGAAAGCCAAACGTTTCATAAAACGCTTCCGCCTGCGCGCGGACATCGGATTCAGTGAAACCGCAGGGATGTTTGAAATTGTCCCAGAAATTATAGTGTAGAGAACATTCATGGCCATTGGCTAAAACCGCTTTTGCTTCTTCAACTGTCATCGCAAATTTGCCCTCTTTGTTCGGCATAATGTTGATATGGTAGGGCAAGCCCTTTTCTTTCATCCAATTGGACGCCCAAACTTGCGTCCCCGCCGCCGCTTCATCATCGCCGCCCCAATAGAACAGAGCGTCGGGAATTTGGTTGTCCCCCTTAGAAAAGGGGGCCAGGGGGTTGTTCTTTGGAGGCATCTGATAAATCAACGGCTGCGGTTTTTGCGCAAGCATGTTTTGAATCAGAAACAGTATCTCGTCGGCATACAACACCTCACGTTCGTTGTTGCCGATGGCTATCAAATCTCCGGTGCGGTAGTAACCATCGCCATCGCGGTCGTAGGTAATCGGGATACCCTGATGCAAAACCCAGAGAGTCTGCGGAACATTAAAGGCAAAATAGTAAGTATGCCCATTGTGATAATCTCGCTTAGTGATGGCGGCGTAGCCGGTGTCGGTCCCATCAACTCCATACAAACGCGCTATCTCAGTCGAATTTTTCGGAGAGAGGTTGCGGATATTCGAGAAGATTATCAATTTTTGTTCGGGATGCAGATACGAATGGATGTGCGTAGTTAATGAGTCAGGCTTTAAATCGAAATAGCCTGATATTGCATAATCATTCTCAGGTTGCCGGGTGGTTGAATCGCAGGAATTGCCGAAAATCTCATCCAACCCCTCCGTCCCAAAACCAATCAACACGCCCCCCGATTTCACCCACGAGTCCAGATTTGACTTCATTGTATCAGTTATCTGCGCTTTTGTTAAATCCCCAATGAACAGAATACTCACCTTACCGAGAACGTCTGAATCTTCCAGAGAATTTCTGGACATCTCCATCGCTCGCAAGCCTAACTGCTCGTTTATCTCCTTGATGTATTCATACCAGTAATTCTTCCCCTGCCGATTTGCTTCTATGCGTAAATCGGCATCGTAAATGTAGGCAGTGGTTAAATTTATAACATCTTTTGTCATTTTGTCCTCCATCTTCTTGGTGTATTTTTTAGCATATCATAGTTCATCTGAATTGTCAAGGTCAGAAACCCGTCCAAACTTTTCTTTTAAAAAGAAAAGTTTGATCAAAAGAAACACTGAGGAATTTCTGACCCGTTTTCTCGGAGAAAACGGGTTTCTGATTAGCAAAAAATAGTTGACGATGAAATAGAGATATGATATAAATATTTTATGCGAACCCTGCTAATACATTCAATTATAATAACCACGATAACATTTCTAACCTTAATCCCCAACGCCTTCGCCAGTTTTGAGCGACCAATGTTAACGCCGCGCGCTCTTGCAATGGGCGGAGCGTTCATTGGTCTGGCTGAAGGAGCGCTTGCCGGGCATTGGAACCCTGCCAGCATTGTTTCAGAGGGCTCATCTTTCTCTGCGGCTTATTCCCGCCCTTTTGGAATAAATGAATTGACCGAGAGCATTTTGGGCTATGAACAAACTTTAGGATATATAGGAAATTCAGCAGTTGCTTGGCAACAGTTCAAAACAACGGGTTATCGCGAAAACACATTATCGATGGTATACAACCGCAAAGCATGGTCAAATTTGAATATCGGAGTCAAAGTAGAATACCTAAACCTGGGTATCCATGGATTTGGCAGCGCTAACGCGTTGGATTTCAACTCTGGAGTCCTATGGCACGCTAACGAAAATTGGCGTTTAGGCATTGCGTTTCTCCGGATAAACCGTCCCAAAGCGCCACACCGATTGCCTCGTACCTTCGCCGTAGGAATTGCGCTCAAGGCTGCCCAAAACATGACTCTGACAGCAGATATGCGCAAAAATAGTTCGCAGAAAATTGATACGCTTGCCGGCTGTGAACTCAAAATCAATCCGACGTTTGTAATTCGGGCAGGTGTTCACAACCATCCCTGGCAAGTTACATTCGGATGGGGAGTCTATTATGGTTGGGTTCACCTTGACTATGTTTGGTTGAGCCATCCAAACCTGGATGGGACGCATCTGGTTTCTGTAAGTGTAAACATAAAATAGCATCTTGCGAAATAAGATTAACTTTTTGTTTTCGCAAATGGAAGTCTATAAACCCATTCTCAAGATATCCGATTAGAGAATGGGTCTAACCTAAAAACTCAGGAGGTGATAAAAAATGCCGAAATTTGTAACAATCGTCGCCTTTGCACTGGTCATCGGAGTTATTGGCTGTGCTACGTGGTTTACGAAGTAAACCCGTCCTCACTTCCGCTGGAATCCCGTTTGGAGAAACCGGTGACTATGACCAAGATGACAGATTCACCCAGCGAATATTTCGTCGTGCATAAGCATGCATTCTGGCTTTTCGGGGGATTAATTCCGGTGTCACTGCCAGAAGTCGATGAAGTTGTTGGACGCATGGTAGTAAATAATGCCGGCGTGCAGAATCTAAAAATCACGACGGAACTTTCCTTGTTCGATTTTTTACTCTCAGCGCTAACAAGCGGTGTCATTTACTCTCAGTCAGTCATCATTGAAGGCGAGGCGTATGATTATTAGTATTCGCTTATTTTCTACATTGACTCATGTAACTCCGTGAGATAATAGATAGAGTTTATAATAGAAATAACGTTTATTTCCTATCTCACGGGGTAAAAACTAAGTGCGAATAATTCAGACAGTCAAGAAAACTAGAAAACCGGAAAGCCAGACGGTATGGCTTATTGGCTCTCCGGTTTTCAGGCTTTCCGACCACCTGTCTGCTTTCGGTGAAATGATTACTACACGCGGGCATAAATCCGGCTACCATTTTGAATGCGGAACTAAGGAATGAATTCTTTGCGCCTTTGCGTCTTTGCGTTAAATATTTTGACAATGGTATCTCAACTTAAGCCTTCGTGTACTACTGACTTTTTGCCAGTCGATGGAACCTAATTTGGACTTAAACTTCCGTTCATTCCGTGAACGATTAGTACGACTCGCAAAACAAAAAGGAGAGGATGTAAAATGCGATGTACGATGATAAACTTTCGGTGTTTTCTTCTGATAGTTAGCCTCATTTTCGTTGGTTGGTCCTGTACCACTTCGGAGGATTCAGATGACTTCAGCACGATTGAGGAACTTCCTTATGCTGTTGGAACTAACTTTGATGCAGATGCCGTATATAATAACTTAAACGAGAATGCTCAAGCAGATTGGATTATAAAAGAAATAACGATAAAAAGCGATAGTGAGCTTAGCCTGAGTATGGAACTCCACTATCGTTCTTCTCCTCCTTTAGGCCTCACCTTTGTCGGTTCTGCGGTATTTCTTAAATTATCTGACGCTTATAGAAGATTAGCAGGCCTGGCTGCGGGCGAAGTTCGTTACAGCCCCCTCCTGTTCGCTCCTATTACCATACAAGAGATAAATTCACGACGGTGGCTCATTAAGTACACAGGTGCCTTTGAGACTCCTGAAGCAAATGTAGAATATATGTCTCTTGAGTCTCTTAGACTTGCCTTCGCATGGGTTCGCGTATATCAAAACGCTCAAGGAGAATATTTTTATGAATGGGCGGTTTCGAACAATTATTATTCTTCTGAGAATTTGGATACGAAAGTGGGAATAAGATATAAAAATATACCCGGGGATTTCAGACTCTATAATCCCGTACCTGAATCGGAAACGAATGTTCTATATATCTTCAGTGAATCCACTGACTATTTTAACTATGTAGCGTGGTTAAAAGCGCATATTTGATTCTGACCAACAAGAAAGAATGATAATGAACTTTCAGTGTTGTTTTCTTTCAAAACGAAACATAACCATGTTCCGCAAGAAACTCAAATTCTGATACCAAATCAGCGTTTAAGTTTCCCAATTCCAGCTTGACTAAAGTCATAATTTCCAACAAATTCCTTTTCCCATCACACCAGTATAGCGCGCATCCCAATTCGCCCCACCAGCGAGGGCTGGACTTTTTCAACCTTAGTTCATCGGGTAAATCGTCGTAAGTCACCGTGCCGATGAATTTGCGTTTGGGGATGATTTGCGACGCTTCGCGTTCAGTCTCCGTTAATTCCTCTTTGATTTCTACCAGTGTCAGATTGTGTGTTTTCGCGTATTCATCAATTGCATGTTCAAACCGATGTGTTTCATCTTTTGCAGTTTGGTTGAGTTGTTTGGAAAGTTCATCAAGCGTGCCATTGATTTGACTTATCTCATCCTCAGACAATAATCGCTTCACAGAATGCACTGCTTCGATTTGACGTTCAAGCAGATAATTGATTCGCTTCGTTCCTTCGGCTCTCAATTGAGAGAGTGATTCATCCGACGCGATGTCCGTCGTCAAAAAGCTCGTAATGTGGGCTTGAACTTCATTTGCGATTCGCTGTTTGCCTTTGGTCGCAACTTCATGCGCTAACCATTGCGCTTCATTGTATCCAGCGTTGGCGATAAAGTAGAGATAGGTTGCGGCGAAAATTCCCGAACTTTTGATGGTATTTTCATCAAGGATTTCTGGTGTATCGGCGGAAGTGTGCCAGTATTTGCCGATTTCATAGAACGAATGCGCAGGCGAACCGACCATTGGGTCTGCCATCAGATTATCTATCATTGAGAAGTTTTTAAGAGTTCTGTATACGAAGTTATGATTTTGGGAGGACACCGCTTCGAGAATTTTCTCCGTTAGCACATCGGTGTAGGACATATTGGAATGCGGATTTGGCGTGAATTGTAGCGGTGCCCCGATAGCATAAGGCGCGCCGGCGACGGTATCTAAATTGATGCAGGCGACAGTGTTTTTCATCCGTTCCATGTTCGCTGTCACATAAGCCAAACTTCCGTAACACTCGGCGCACATCAGGATGCGGATGCTGCGTTTGGGGCGCGGTAATTTGCCGGAATTGATGAGGCTATTCAGGCATCTGCCGATTTCTAACATTGCGCCGCATCCAGAGGCGTTGTCGTTCGCGCCTTGTTCGCCGTTGTGGCCGAGTACCATTACCTCTTCGTGTTTACAAGATGTGCCTTCAATGACACCCGTTGCGCCGGGCAGAATGCCGGCGTAAAATCGGCTATCCACTTTTGCGCGAACGACAACCTTACCGCTATTGTGGATAATGTCCCGCAACATTCTGCCTTTGGCAGGCGGAATGCTGAACCCGACGAGATGAGTATCCCTTTTCGTCAGCATCCACCCCCCGGGCAAATTGCTCCACCCGTTAATCCACATCGTCACATCCGGCAAATCATCCGGGCGAGTCGAATAAAAAGAGATAATGCCCATTGCGCCATTCTTGGCGGCGGCAACTTTAATCCCTCGCGGCTGCTTATCGGTCAACAACATCTTGCCCGCAACGTCAAGTTTTTCCACTTCCTCCGGTGTACCTTGTTCGAGGGATAAAACCTCCGCTTCAATGCCCTCTTTGTGTGTAGGCGCGCTCCACATGACAACTGCGCACGGTACTTCCTGACGATTCGCAAGAACCTGCGCGGATTCTTTCGGTTCGACGATTTCCAACGTCGCTTCTCCTACATCCCACGCTAACGGCGACATCCAGTTACCAAACAGTGTTTCGCCATCCGCCGGTTGTTCAATCAACTCAACTTCAGAGAGTCCATCGCTCTTCATCACATCCACGCAATACCGCGCGCCATCCAAAATTTTGGAAAAAGTAAACCAACGGTCATTATTCCATACACCTCTGGTATATTCTATCGCTTTTGCGCCGCTGAATTCTTGTTCAATTACTTCCATGATTTTTTTGAACATAAGTTCCTCCGCTTCGCCCAAAACCCGTTTTCTCCGAGAAAACGGGTTTCTGACTTTTTATTCGACGCCTTCAGTTATCCCTTTGCGATTCCTAACAAACTTTTGAAAGTTGTTCCTTGTTTTTCAAGGTCAATTATGATATATTATTTTTTATCACATTGAGAATAAAAAGTCAATTACTTTCAAGGAGGCAATGAATGATTAGCACTATACCTTTTTTCGTAAACACATTGTTCGGTCTGGCAACTGAAACTGACGCTCCGGAGCAGATTATCCCCGCTCAAAATGACATTCCATTGGATGCGCCTGTCGGTGAACGCCCGTATGAAATGGTTTGGGCGAAGCGGACAGAGGAACGTCCGCCGTTGGTGGATTTTGAAAATCTAAACGGCTGGATGGTGGCTACTTATGCAGGCGCGCATGCGACGTTTGCACGCAGTCGCGAACAACAGATGTGGGGGCAGTATGTCGGCAAGTTGACATACACCGGCAAATCCAAAGATAGCAAAATTTTATTGCGACCGCCAAAACCAATTCCGATTGAAAATTCGTTTGATTGCGTGAACATCTGGTGCTATGGCAATAATTGGGCGTGGCAGGCCGACCCATCGACTCCCCAGGTTCATTTGGCAGTACACATTCAGGATGCAAACGGCCGCGCTTTTCGCATTCCGTTGACGCATGTGCGCTGGCAAGAATGGTGGCTCGTCCATAAGCGCATCGACAAGGCGATGTTGGATGAGATAAAATTCCCCTGCGCATTTGTAGGATTGGAGATTTTGGGCGGCGCTAATTCAGAAGAACGAACCATATATTTTGATTCATTGGCGTTTTACACTGAAGAGTTGAAGCCGCTGACGTTTGAACTGCGTCCCGCTCGCAATATCAAACCGTTTCCTGGGCAAAGTCACGGTTTAAACGGCACCGGCGAAGGCGTACTACCGTTTCCAACCCGCGAGGAAACTATCCTTCCCGAAAATTTTGAGAAGCAATTCACAAATACCGTCAAGAGCGAACAACCGGGCGAATTTACTTTTCGATACACAGGTGAGGATGAGATTTGTTATGTTTACAAACCGCAGACGGGCAACCTCGGCGAAATTACAGCTTTCTTAAATGGCAAGCAGGTAGCGCGACCGATGATGGATGGCGGTGTGAAATTTGCGGAAAATTACGGAGCCGGGAAATTGGAATCCGCTGAATTACACAATGATGTAGTCACGGCGATTTTCGTTTACGGAGATGACGACAAAGCCATCCGCGTCGAATATCACCTGCACATCAAACAGAAATCGCTCATTTTGGATGTTTTTTGTCGCGGCGGTTCAGCGACGGAATTGTCCTTAGGGCAGATGAGCGAAGTCGAAAATCCACGCTTGATTACGATTCCATATCTAACTTATGGCGGTTCAAACCCGCGTGTGCTGATGACGAGCGCTGATAAACGACCATTGTTTACATCCGCCTGGGTCGATTGGTATCGGTCTAATGGTTCTGAACTTTATTCGGAGGAGTGGGAGAAAGAAAATTCAGCCAAAATCAACGGAGGCGTTCGGTATCTTCCGAAAACCGATGGCACACGAAATGACCTATTTGAGCGGATATTTCTGACGGTTTCGCCCATTTTTGAGGAGACGCTGCCGACGATTGCAAACCCGCCGAGTCCCTGGGGCAAAGAGGCGGGAAATTATCTCTGGCAAGAAAGCTGGGGGCCATCGGATTACGAGAAAGAACATGAACGCTCGAAGATGCTGCGTTCCTACGGAATTGACCAATTGATTCAGTGCAATCATGAAATCACCTGGCGCGATGGCGGCGAGAGTTTTACGCTACGAACAAAAGCTGCGCCGAAAAAAGGCGGCGATGAAGGATTACAGCGATATGTTGCGGCGCAGAAATCACTCGGCTGGCGTTCAGGACTATACACAAACTACTGCGACTATGCGCCGGTGAACGAACATTGGGACGAAGACGGCGTACAGCGCACTCCTGTAAACGACTGGCGGCATGCCTGGGCGCGGTGCTATGCCCTGAAACCCTCACGCGCTGTCGAGTGGGATGCGCAACTTGCGCCGATTATCAAACAGAAATACGCTTCCAATTCGGCATACACCGACGTTCACACCGCCGTCTCACCCTGGGGATATTGCGATTACGACGCGCGCGTGCCCGGAGCCGGCACTTTCGCGGCGACGTTCTATGCCTACGGCGAAATTCTGCTCAACGACCAGAAAGTTTACGACGGCCCAATTTTCTCCGAAGGTACGTATCAATGGCTGTATGCGGGATTGGCATCGGGCAACTACGGATTGGCATATACCGGCGTTGATTTGTCTGAAGTGCCGCTCAATGTGGCGTTTGATTTGATGAAAATCCATCCGTTAGAATGCGACATCGGCATGCCGTGGACAGGCGGATTTTTCAAGAAGGGAGGCTGGAACTCGCCTGAACGAATTGAAAACTCAATAGACCGATTCATCGCAGCAACATTGGCGTATGGACATATCGGCTGGTTGGTGGAAGAGGGTCACGGCATACGGTTGACATGCCGTTCATATTATCTCATCCAACAAGTCGCCAAACGTTATGCGATGCAGCGACCGACGAAAATCGAATATGCCGACGCAGATGGCAACTGGCTGACGGTTTCGCAAGCGTTGGCGACGAATGCTATTGAAAATTCTCGCCTGCACGTAGTCTACGAAAACGGCCTGGAATTGTTCGTCAACTATCCAACAGGTTCAACCGCCAATGATTGGTGCGTTTCCAACAAAGATGCCACTCTGCCGCCAAATGGTTTCTTTGCCTGCGACAGGGACGGAAATAATTCCTCTTCTTTTCTTTTTGATTAAACTTTTTCTTTTAGGAAAAGAAAAAGTTTGGACGGCTTTATCGCCGCATCCATGCTGGTCAATGGACATCGCATTGACCAGGTGATTTCCCCAGAATACGTTTACCTTGATGGGCGCGGCCACGATGCGGAAACCGAATGGCTTGCGACATCAGGCGCGGTGGCAATGAAACTCGTAGAGGAACCAGAACAGTTAGAAATTATTGACATCGAAGACAATAATCGAATTGGATTCCGTTGCGATTTTTCCAACCCCGTCTGCACAGCTTATGACCTCGAAGGAAATTCTTTAGGAACAGTGACTTTAGAAGTGAAAAATGGCAAATGTTGGCTGACATGCGTTGAAGGCGCAAGAAGGTATGTTGTTGTGGGGAAATAAAGAGCAATATAGCCGCTGATTAGGTGGTTTACGAAGTAAACCACTGAACGAAGTGAACAGACCGCGCTGATTTTAGGCACCTCTCCAATCGGCGTTGTCTGGAAATTAGCGGCTATAACTATAACGTGTTTTTCACACATGCGTTGTTTGTCAATAACCCCGACTGAAAATCGGTCGGGGCTTGTGATATCTGCAAGCCCAGCGGGTTAAGCAAGTTAAACTATTGACTAGACAGTCCCACTTACCACAGGGGGTTAGGGGGTTGTTTCTGAACTGACCCGTCGTTCTTATGGTGGAACACGTTCTTTGGTATTCAAGAGGGGGTCTTATGTTAAACACGAAAAATATGGTGTCTGTTATGTTGGCGGTGCATCGAACAACAAAGGAACTATTAGCCTGCATTCTTTGTTAGATGGCAAACGGTTGACACAAAATGCACAGCTATCTGAGTGTAAGCATTTAACATACGCAAGCTTTCGAACCTGGAGGTTCTTTTAAAATGGTTGTATCACTCTTAGGGATATGATATAATATGACTTTGGTAAATTTGGATGCGCCCAAGATTCTATCTTGGTTTTCGGTGCCTGGCTAACCATTTGCCAACTTAGAAAGTTGGGCTACGGTTGATGGGTTTTAATTTGCCAAAGTCAAGTTAGCCAACAAGGAGAATAGAACATGAAGGAAATGAGAGACGGAATAAGTCAAGCCGAGCTTGCCATCAGACCACACCATCTGCTCGGCACTGTTTGTACTCTGGGCGGCGTGGAATGTCCCTTGCTCGGAAGAGATAGAAGCAACTATATTCTCGAGCAGGTGAGCCATGATGCAACGCTTCGCATAAAGTTGGTGTCGAACGCCGACGAGGTAGCCTATTTCAGGGAGATGCAGCCCGAAGACTACGCCCAAATGGACACGCAAGAAATCTTCAACCGAAAGAGAGACCTTGACGTATTGCAAAAGTTGGGATTAGTTCCAGGAGCCATTCAGCGCGCTCGTTATCTATATACGTTGCTTTTTGAACGGATTAAGACACCCCAGGGTATCTGCGCTTATGACCATAAGCCGAAGGCGTTGGTGAGCGAAGCGAACACCCCCGGCTGGGAAGGATGTTCGCACGCTAACAGCGGGGCGTATGAGAATATACGCGCCAAGGGATTTGCCGCTGTAGTTTATATGAGAAGCGAGGAGGAGAGGAAGCGGTACAAAGAAATATCTGTCGCGGAAACCTACGACAGCGAGCGGCTTTATATCCGCTCACACCATCTCATGTGCATGGCCTGCTACTACAACGGCGGAAAGGGGAATGTCCCACGGGAAAACGATAATCTCTACGAAGCTATAAAACGAATCCAGGAAAACCCTGATACTGAAATTACCCTTGTTGAGGGCTGCTGCATGCTCTGCGACCCCTGCGATGGTTACGACCCAAAGACGAATCGTTGTGTTCACGACGGTGGTCTCATCAGAGACTACAAAAAAGATTTGGACGTTTTCCAAAAACTGGGCTTAATGCCCGGAGCAACCATGAAAGCAAAGGAGCTCTACGACCTGTTGTTTGAACGGATTCTCTCCACAAGGGACGTCTGCGGCTACGGAGATGGCATTGTAACGTCTCATGAATGGAGTATCTGCGGCGGGCCAGAAGGAAACGAAGGGTACAGAAAGACGATAGAGAGTGGTATATTTTCTCGCGCATAAGAAACCCGTTTTCTTCAAGAAAACAGGTTTCTGGCGTAACAGGGAGCCTTGAGTTACTATATGAAAAAAGGCATAATTTCCATTATCTTCGTGGCGTTTATCTGGGGCGGGTTCAACGTATTCATCAAAGCCCTGAGTTCTCAATTTGATGTTGTAACGCAAAGTTTCTTCTGGTATCTTTCGGGCGGAACAGTGGCACTATTGTTATCCGCGATTACCGTGCCGAAAGAATTGCTCGTCGCAGTCAAAAATATCAAACTATTTTTTGTCCCGACTATTTTGATTGCAATCCACTTACTCACTTTTATCCAGGGGGTTTATATGACGAATGCGACGAGTTCCGCTTTGATAGCCAAATTGAACGCTATTTTTGTCCCAATTTTATCCTTCGTATTTTTCCCCGATGAAAGGCGGATTGTAAAAAACAAAAAATTCCTCTTGGGAACATTTTTAGCCTTTGTCGGAGTCGTAGGCGTGATTCTGACCAAATCGCAATCCTCATCCAACTATGACAGTAGAGGCGCGATATTGCTTGTGTTTAGCATGCTCTGGATTGCGGTATATGTCATCAAAATCAAAACGCTTGTCCAGAAAATTCACCCGCTTGTGATAATCGCTTGTGTGCCGCTATTGGGATGTCTCATACTTCTGCCTTTAGTATTAGTGTTCGGAAATCTGCATAAAATATTGGAGGTCGATTACAAAACTGCTTTTCTATTGCTCGGCGCAAGCGCAGTGAGCCTGGGAGCGGGAGATTCGTTGTACTATTACTCCATCCGCCATCTCGGCGCATCCATCTCAACGAGTTTCCTGCTTATTACACCGCTGATTACGGGTGTATTAGGGTTTTTTGCATTGGGTGAACGATTGACCACTGGACAGATGTTGTTCAGCATTATCTTAATTGTGGGATGTTTGCTTACGGTACGTGTGAAGAATGAAACGTAAAAATAAGCTCTTTAAACCAAAACCAAAAACCAAAAAGAAAATAATTCCTTTCTTTTTCTTTTGGAAGGAGAATTGCAATGAATCCTGAATTACTAAAAATCGGTATTCTCACCTGCGGGCCACTCAGCCATGTGGCAAGTATTTGGGGGGGGATTATCAATCCCATAGATGGTAGAATTAGAAGCACAGGCATGATTATAACTCATGTTTGGGACGTCAACAAAGATGACATGGATAATTTTGCGAAAAAATATGGTGTCCAGGCTGTGAAGAATTTCAACGATATGGTGGGCAAAGTAGACGGCGTCATTTTATCGGATTTTGACGCAGTGCCAGTATTCAAGCATTTAGCGCGTCCTTATCTTGAGGCGCATATTCCCATATTCATCAATCGTCCTTTCGCTTACAGCTTAGAAGACGCTTCGGAGATGATAAATCTCGCCAAGAAACAGAATACGCCAATTATGTGCGGTTCCTCATTCGAATATGTAAAAGAAGTTGAAATCGTCAGGAGTAAGACTAAATCCATCGAACCGATTGTGGGTTATGTCGTGGACAACTCAATGTCCGATTACGCTACTCACGGTGTACACGGATTGTATTTCGCTTACGCATGCGTTGGCGGGGGCGTGAAAAGCGTATCGTATCAGACCCCCGATTGGAAATCTCCCAACGGCATTGTAGTTATAGAACACGAAGGGCGCAACGGCAGTAAACCGTTTTACGGCTGTATCCAGGAAATCTCCGGCGCTGGAACTAATGCCTGGATTAAAGTCTACGGAAGAGGATTCGTAGAACAGTTCCTCTGGTGGGAAGGTTCTGGCTGGGATAGGGATATATTCCTATGGCTGCCGATGTTGCTGAAAATGCAGAAGATGTTTGAAACCGGCGGGATGCCAGAAACTTATGATAACATCTACGAAAAAACTCAGATATTTCTGGCAGGTTTCAAATCCCACCTCGTCGCAAACGGCGCACCTGTAGTCCTTGATGAAATAGGCGATTGGACAGCGCCTACTTTGAATCCGGGAAGGTACCCGGAAGAATTTGGATGTTAAAAATTATTAGTAAGAAACCCGTTTTCTGCGAGAAAACGGGTTTCGGTGTTTTGCAGGGATATACCAGCCTTACTATAAGCCAAAGCGAAATTTGACGTTCCCGAGTGCGCTTGGTATATTTACTCTAATTGCGAAGATTTCAACTGTGTATTATCACAGTTTCCACTCTTGATATGGAAGCGCTATCAAGTCACATTGGAATAACTTTAATCTTGCCGGAGAGGGAAGAACTTGATAGCACTTTTTCAACTCACACTCAATAGTATCTCCGTTGATAAGAACAAAGAGTTTCTCCTGCATCAAAACTACATCGAGCCACTGACGTTTATCAAGAGCAAATAATCGAGTGATATAAAAGTCGTTCGTCAAACCAAACTTTTCTTTTCTTTTAGAAAAAGAAAAGAAAAGTTTGATCAAAAGAAAAGAAAAAGTCTTCATATTTGTTCGGGGCGAATGAAGGAAATAAGAGGAAGTCTTTATATCGCCCCGGAAACCTGAGAGGATTAAATCGCTTCTCGAAAAACGTTGCGTTCTATCCCTAAAATCATGGGGTATAAATTCAATGCCAGAATCCCTGAGATTTTTAAAAATCATCGCTTCGAAAATGTAACCTTTTGTAACCAAACTTTTCTTTTAGAAAGAAAAGTTTAATCAAAAGAAATAATTGGAATAGAGTAAAAACAGTAAACAAGCACAAATTGTGAATCAAGATTTTTATTGTCATAAAAAACTGAACTGGACAAGTCCTCGAAAATCCGTTTTGCGATAGAGGCTTTCAGTTGCATGCCGTCTTGCTCTGGTTGAGCAGATATCCAAATCTTTTCGAGAAATCCATCCGCATATTGCCTGTCTACTAACTGGGTGTAAAGTTTCTTAAATTTGATTCGATTTCCTTCGTGGATAACAGTCGCTTCGCCCAGAATATCGAAACCTTCCAAAGCTACCAGCCACTCCGCGCTTGATAGAGTCTGGTAATTGGAGAGATACCGTGTAATCACAGCTTTATGTCTTTCTGTGAATGAAGGTGGAAGAATAATGCTCATAGTTTCTTGCCTGCTATAGTCATCCGATTTAACCGAATAGACTTTGTGAATACATCAGGTCTCGATATGTCCTTGGAACAACCGTTTTCCAATCGCCTTACAAATGACCTCGAAGTGTCTATCTACAGTACAAATCAAGGCGTCTTTGGGAGCTTCCATAGCGATTATCACATCGCCCAACGCCCAGCAGACACGCTCGCCTAAAGCTTTTCTCACGTCTTTGTTGACTCGGCGCGGGGCGGTGAGGGTACGCGTATCAACTTTTTCTTTCTCCGCAGTTTCCATTGCTTGCTGGATTTGCATAAGTTCCCGGCTATATCCAGAAAGGAAGTCGATTAGCTTGCAATGGGCTGTTCGGGCATTGCAGGATAGGCGCGAGTGGATGAAATCGCCCAGTGGTATGTTTTCTTGGACTAAATCACAATGGACGCTATCAATGATTTCGGAAAAGCTGCGTGTTGATTCCAGTTGGAGACGCTGGATTTGACGACCCATACGCATTAAGTTAAGGACAATTTCGTGCGCATTACGCTCGTTCCTCCCCCTTGACGGGGGAGGCCAGGTGGGGGTGACTAAGAGATGAATAAAGTGCACTGCAATATTACCCTCCCCTAGCCCCTCCCATCAAGGGAGGGGAATTATGGGAGACTTGCTTAACTTAATGCGCATGGAGACGCTGGATTTGCCGACCCAACTGATGGCTAAATTGTAGGGTAGAGAGCGTATGCCCTTCAACCATTGAGATAACCGTCGAAAGCGCCAAAAACAGCGATTGTACGCCGCGGGTAGAATTGAACAAACCGCGGGCGAAAGAAAGATGTACCAATAATTCATCAAGTTGTATTTCCTTTTTGCCTTGTAGCGTCATTTCGCGGAGAATTGAGCGCAGATAATTCATGCTCTGCAATATATTGCGGCGGAACTCCATCAGCGTATATTGACAGGTTATAAACTTATGCCCCTTTATATAGCCTTCGATTTCCGCCCTGCGGTCCCTATCATGGATTAATTTCTGAATCAGTATTGATGTATCAGAAAATATCGTCGCCATACTCCCTACCAGGAAATCCTTCGTCCGCCCATTCTATCAAGGCATCTGCAAGTGCCGGTGATTCGGGCAGTGTACGAATACCCGATGCTTCCAATTTATCAGTGCATTCCGTCACATCTTCAAAGGTTGGGTTGTGTTTTTGCAATCTATCTAAGAGAGCTTCAGTTGCGGAAATCTGCGCCTTTGGTGGGCGCTTTGGTGATTTTCGCCATGCGCGAGCAACAATCGGTAACAATACCGCAAGATGACACCGATACTCAGGTTGTCCGTCGAGTTTAAGAGAAAGAGATTCTACTTCAAGGGAAAAGATGGAAATATGAGATTGATATTCATCTGCCGTTTTTGATTCGACCATTTGTTCAAAGGCATGATGCACTCCTTGAAGCGTTTCATCAAAGGAGCGAGAAGCGTCGTACTTTTTGCTTGAGATGCCACTTAGCAGTTCGCTTAAAAATTGCTTCGCCTCTTTTTCGTCCAAATGATGCTTTTGCGCCAACGGCAAAAAGACAGTGGAAAGCCGTTGGGAGATTGTGTGAAGCTCAGTTGCGCTGGGGTTTTGTTTCTCATTATCAGAAATCGTACCTTTCATCATTTTCACCTCTTCTTTTGGGGAGGCGTAGGTAATTTTGACGAAATAAGATAAATTATTTTACCATAACCATCCGACGGGTAGCAATAAACTTTCCCGCTTTAATCGTATAGAAATACAGTCCGCTTGCGACTCGTTCACCTGTTTGAGAACGCCCGTCCCAATAAGCGGCGGAGGTTTTATCCATGTAATATCCAGCTTCTTTAACACCTAAGTCTAACGTTTTCACAAGTTGTCCTCTGACGTTGTATATATCTATCACAACGGGACTATCGGACGATAGCTTGAATGGAATCCACGTTTCTGGATTAAAGGGGTTGGGATAGTTTTGGAGTAGGGCGGTGTGCTTTGGTATTAACTAGCTGAAGGCCAGATTTTTTAATTGCTCTAAAACCTGTTTTTGTTCTTTGGTAAGAGAGATTTTTTCAATCTGTTCAATAGCTTCAGCTAAGACCTGGGTTTCGTTAGGAGAATTCAAAGCTGGTGCAACAGGTACGCTATCAGCCGGGAACTTTTCTATAAGCCCGACAGTGTATTGCAAAATCAAGGCTGCGTCAAGTGCGCTGATTGTGCCGTTGTCTGTGACATCAGCAGCTTCTCGTTGTTCTGGCGAAAACTCAATTGACCCAATGACATACTGAAGCACAAGAGAAGCATCGTAGGCTGTAACTTCGCCATTGCCTGAAACATCGCCATAGAGAATAGAGGTAGCAGCTAAATCGAACCGAAACGCCACATGCTCTCCTTCCCAACGCACTTGTTCATGAACCAACTTTCCGTTGAGAGACACAGACAGCAATTCACCTTCCACCGCCCCATCCTGTTCAGGCGTGGTCACATCATCTCCGTACACTGCAATCGCCCCATACTGTCCAGCCGTTTCGACCACGCCACGTCCCACAACCAGTCCATCAGCCGTGCGCACAATTACTTCCCCGCCCACAGGCGCAGGAGCGCCATCATATTGTGCATTTCCATATAGGAACATACTGCGATTCGTGGCAAATACGGTTTCGCCAGGAACCCGTTTTCTCGGAGAAAGCGGGTTCCTTACAGCCTGAATGGGCGAATTGTAAATCAGTTCAGCCGCTTCATACATCTTCAGCCAGTATCCCGCTCCTGGCGACATATCCCGCAGTGTCGTCTCCGTTACAGGTATGGTTGGATCAAACATAATGGCTTCGCCTCCCGGACGCGCTGCGCTCAAATAACGGTATTTTCCGGTGATACTCGCCAGTACCTCACTGACCAGCGGGCGAGGCTTTTGTATCCACGCAAATTCACGCGCATAGACCAGGTTATCCACAGGAGGAGCGTCGGTATCATAATATCCTGCGGGAGGAAGATAGCCAATTAGATTCCAACCTTCCGGCAACGAGAGCGATGTATCCTCGGTAAGTCGAGTGCCTGTAAATGTCAACACACCGCCGTCCGTGCCTTCGTTCAACTTTACCCAGTAGCCGTAGCCGCCCGCCATATACTTGAGCGTGTGGAAAGATTCGGGCATAGTGGTATCTATCACACTCGCTCCCTTATCATCAAATCCCGATACCTGTCGCCATGCAGGTTCTACTCCGCCGTTGTTGGGAGTGAGTATCAAGCTAAACCATTCTGCCATCGTGGAAAAGCCGAGTGTGGCAATATCCACGTATTCCGTCCCCGCAGGCATAAAAGCAGTGGGTTGATTTTCCTGATAGTAGCATGTCCCCACAGGGAAGCTAATCAGATTCCAGCCTTCCGCAAGGTACACTTTGAATTCATTCATAACATTCAGGTTGATGTATCGGGCCGCGCCGTTCTCCCAGGTATGAGCGCCTGGCCCAAGCGGCGTTGCAATCAATCGCTTATCCTCACTTCCATCGTAAATCTCAAAGCTGAGGACATCGCCATCTTTAGCGCCATCCTTCTCCGGCGTGGTTGGGTCATCGCCGTACACTGCCATAGCGCCATATACAGTCGATACTCCAACATCCGTAATCTGCCATGCGCCATACATACCAACTTTTGTTACCCGCCACAACCCGACACATCCTTCATTGATGACAACACCGGGCGCGAAAGCAGCAATACAATCGCCTAATTCGGCGTCGACGCCATTAATCTGGGCATCGCCGTAAATGAACATTGAGGTACTGGTAGGTGTTACAGTATACGGACTGAATGTCAGGGTGGTCACAGATGCTTCATTCGACCAGCCGGAGTCTCCCACATCATTGTACGCGCACACGCGATAGATGTAAGTTGTGTTGGCTTCTAATTCTTTATCGCTGTAACTGGTGCGGTTCGCCGCCACAGTAGCAATCTCAGTAAAATCTTGCCCGACTTGCTTCCGTTCAATCTTGAAACCGAGTTCGTCGGCGGAGTTATCCTTCCAGGAGAGGTCAACCTGGCTATGCGATAAAGCAATTGCCGCCAGGTTCGTGGGAGCGATGGGGATGTGTGGTTGCCCAGCGGGTGTATCAAGCCAGGGGATAAAGGTAACATAGTCAGAAACTCTGTCCCCTGTCCCTGTGGGATTGGAAGAGTGCGTGGGACCCGAAGCATCACCCCACCAGTTGTTTCGCGCATCGACAATTATCCCCGCATTTGAGTTGTAAACGCCATAGCTTGAGTTACCTGTGATATTGTTGAAATTGATAGACGCGCTGCTATTTCCTGAGATATAAACTCCATAAGAATTAGTTTGGACAGTGGATTGTTCAATGGTTGCTGTGGACTTGTCTAACGAGATTCCAGTGTAGACATTGTCCTTGACTACACAAGTATCAACAGTGATATTGCTTTGTTATGAACAAAGCAATCCAGCGCCAGACGAGTTGGTAATCTGGGTATGAGCTAAACTCACGGTGGCTTGCCAACTCATTAAGGCAGTATTATACCCTCCCCCATGAAAGCTTTTGTATTGTCCCGCTTTTTGAAGCGTGCAATACTCCAGCGTGCCGGTAGAACCTATATCAAAGTAAATGCCATGCCATCCATACGGAGAAGAAAGCGCTAAAAACTGAATTGGATTCGTCTCAGTGCCTTTGGCAATCAGATTCCCTGTGGTTGTGCCATCGCTAAAGGTTAAGCCATAGTAGTAGCAATTCCAGTCGCAATAACCATTGAAGTGTAACTGGATGCCTGCGGCAAGGGTTAAGGTGGCATCATCGGTCACCGAGATATCGCCATAGATGTGATAAACGCTGACAGCCGCCCAGACGCTATCTTTGGTAATCGTACCGCCATAAACCAGGACATTGTTATTGGTGAGAGTATTTCCAGCGAGTGTGAACGTTTGGGAGGGATACAAACTGACTCCATAAGGGCTATTGTTCGCGATGATGTTTCCTGAGAGTGATAGAATAGAGGTATCCATACCCACAGCAATCCCAGTTCCACTATTATTTGAAACAGTGCTATTTGTCATGGTTATGTCTGAGTGAGTCAGAGCTATCCCACTACCGCTATTGTTGTCAATCATTGATTCGCTAACGGTAGCAACGCTCTGCTGATACAAATATAATCCTGTAGAAGATTCGGAAATCTGCGTGTGGGATAGGGTCAATTGAGCTTTCCAGGCGAGTAAAGCTGTTGTCCAGCTACTACCGCGGAAGTTGCTTTTTGTGCTTCCAGCATGCAGAATCACACAATAGTCCATTACCCCTGTGGAATTTGCATCAAAGTAGATTCCTTGCCAGTATCCTGGGTAGGGATTTTCTAAATCAGCCACGAAGGAAATAGGCAAAGACACTGTTCCGCGCGCATCTAAATGGCCTATGGTTTCGTCATATCCAAAGGTTAAACTTGTATTTTGCCGGAAGCGTATCTGCGTGCCTGCTACAATAGTCAACGTGGCGTTATCAAATACACGCACATCGCCTGTCACAATATAAAGACTCCCATTCCACGTTGTGTCTGTTGTAATATCTCCGCTGACAAAAATGGCAGCGTCAACCACTTCAATTTGGACATGAATTCGTTCTCCAAACTTCTGTCCATCATCGGTTTGCATACGGAAATAACCCGTATATACTCCAAGACTATCCGGCGCCTTCATAGGAACGCTGAGGTCAATGGTTTCATTTGGATAGACGTACTGGCTGAGATAGAGCACCTTTGGCGCATTCATTTGGTCGCCCCCATCAAACGCAAGCGCGTATCCCACGTTCCAGTCAGTAGTTCCTGTATTGCGTAATCTCCAGATCTTGGTAAAAGAAGTTCCTTTGATAATTCGGGTTCCGTCAGGATAATTAATGTGCTTAACAAGTTCTGCATTATCGTTTAGCGCGGGCAGGATGGTAATAAATAAATCTTGTGTATCTGTTTGCTGCTCACTATCCTCCACCTGTGCTGTGAAGTTAAATGTGCCGTCAGCCGTGGGCGTTCCGGAAATTTCGCCAGAGGATTCGTTGAGACTTAATCCATTAGGTAAGTTCCCATTAGTAATACTCCAACTATAAGGAGGAGTTCCACCGGTGGCTTGTAGGGTTTGCGAGTAGGGTTGCCCAACTGTGCCATTTGGGAAGGTTGTGGTGGTGATTTGGGGAGAGGTGGGTTCGGTTTGGATGGTTGAGTAATTTGAAGCTAAAGGAAAAGTGCCAAAGATAGGTATATCATCTGAAAGTTTGATAGAATCTTTACTCTGAATTTTAACACCGGCTGTATGTCCGGAGACAGCAGAAGCAGATATTTCAAAAAGGACTTTCAAGTATCCGCAAGTATAGGGCAGGAGCGTGTAATTAAGGTTTGAAAGTGTAACTTTTTTATTTGAAAATTGCCCTTGTCCAAGAATATCATCAAAGATATTGACGAGTTTAGCTATGGCTATATCACTATCTACGGCTGTACCTGTTAAATCAATGGTCAGTTCTTGGAGTGTTGTGGGTTGAGTTCCTACGTAGTCAAAATTAACTTCTAACATCTCAACATTTTGGCCGGGGGTGACGGTTGATGGGGCGAGGGAGGTGGCAGTGAGGGTGAGGTTATTCACTGTGTCCCCGAAAAGTTGATATAGACCAGCGACATACTGCATTGCCTCCAGCATTAAAATATCGCCTATTTCCATACATTCTTTATCGCCAATATCTGTCCTTTCGTAAGAATCAATCGAAAATTCCTCGTGTATGAAGAGATTATCATATGTAACATATATTTTGTTAACACCAGGATAGTTACTCTCGAAGTCATCGGAAATCATTACTCTTCCTCTATCAGCGCTAAAAGAGTAGCTATCAAATATTTGCTGCCAGAGAAATTCGTCTATGTATATAGCTACGCTATCGGGGTCATCAATTGGAGAGTCCAGGATAAAGCTCCGCATATTTCGATTTCCACTATCTACTTCTCCGGCGACAGCGCCTGTAGAAGGGGTGTCATCATCATCACTATCAAAATTATCCGCCATTTCAGCTAAATTGTAGAAGAGTTTAAGGAGGCTTTTCTCATCATCCCGCCAACTGCTTGACAAATTTTGATACTCGTCAGGTAAAGATAAAGAATCATAGTTAATTGGTCCGCCAATACCTTGATGATTCCATAGTTTATAGTTACCGTCAGAATGATAAGCTTTACCCGCCATAAATTCTTCATAACTATCATCACCCCAAGCTTCAAACCCCCATTTTTCAAGGTGAATATCCTGATTTACATGTGCTGGCACGGACATATCAACTAAAAGATGTGAGACATGTCCCAACCAATAGTAAGCTGTTTCAAGATTGCCAGAATTATAATTATCAATAGCTTTTTGCCAGAACAACCTCGCCTTAAACATTGAACTTACATAGTGCTCGTTATAAATTAAGTGAGTTTCTTCAGTAAACCACAAACCTGCATCTGCATCTATGCTATTTGCATCTGGATTCCAAAAATGACCAAAATACGTTATTTCATCGTTGCTGGAAGGATCGTTTGGAGGGATTGGAGCGATTGCGGGCAATCTGCCCCATTGATCTGCATCATGCGCGCCTTCACAAATGGATGAGCCCTGTGTATCTTCGAAACCCAGTTCAACTAATGTATCCCAATCATATTTCTTTACTTCACCAATATACTGTGATAATTCAGATTTTAATGTTCCATCAGGCAGTAGTTGATATGCTTCATCGCAGATGTACTGGTGGACCGGCGCAGTATCCTGTTTATGTTCAGGCTCAATATCTTGTGTATACGAAAAATGTGTCATAAAGAGCGTCATTATGACAACTAAAAAACTTAAAACAACCTTCATACCATTAGAGGTTCTCATTCTAAATTCCTCCATTTTCAAATGTTTTCCGCCTTAGCTGAATCCTTCTTTGAAATTGCTTGCTTCAGAGGCAAAACATCGATTGCTCTGACTTCGCCAGGGAAATTAAATTTGTTGATATTTTAGCAATATATGCCAAAAAATGTCAACCAAGAAAATTACCAGTATGACTAAATCCTTCATCCTAACACCCCCGCGGTGTATAAAACGCTAAGATTTACTTCACCCTTAACTTTCTTTCCTCCTCTGTGTTTTGCAATTGTTTCATTAATCATCTCCATTATTTCATCATCAGAAAGTTTTTCATAATCACTGCCATGCTGTTCACACCAGATTTTAAATCTCTTTTGACCTTTAAGAGCAAGTTCCATTAGTTTTCGTTTGTCCTCACTTGTATTCAATACTGAAACATGACTTTTATTTGTCATTTGTGTATCTCCTTCCTCCTGAATGAAATTTTTTCTGCCTTCGGCCCCTCCCAAGAAGGGAGACTACAAAATTATAGCCAAATTTGTGAATTTTGGGGTAGCCGAACTCGCAAGAGTTCGGGAAATCCCTTGCCCGACTTCTGTTCGCTTCGCTCAGTAGTCCCCCTTAATAAAGGGGGCAGGGGGTTGTTACTTCGTAAACTACGCGAATTCGGCTACAATTTCACAAAACCTAAATGCGCTCAGTATATTTTCCAATCTCTTTTTGCAGTTTAGACTATCCAATCCGACGCATCATTTCACTCACACCATCGACGAAAACATTTTCCGCTTCAGGCGCACAGTGGGTAACATTGACTTCGTAACCGCCTTCGGCGTAAGCTTGTCGGATTGGTAGATAGCCGACAGAACCGTTGCAGTAGCCAATGATAAATGTATTCGCGCACGGCGAACGTTTTTTCAATTCCATGCCTATCTCTGCGAATAGCTCACCGGGAAAAGTAATGAACAGCAGGTCATTTAATCGCATCAGCGAAACGGATATTGCTATATTCTCATCAGCGCCTTTTTCGACTTCCTCGGTTTTTCGGGGCACATTTATCGTTTCCGAGATTATTCGTATTGTCGCGTCTATATCTTTTGTCATCAGTTGTCTGTTGATGTTTAGTGTATCTGACGTTAGCTCCTCGCCCAACTCACGCACATGCTCAAAGCTTGTTCCCACTCGATAACGTGGGTCAACATTGCCTGATGCGCCGGTGAGAAACATAGCGAAAGGTTTACCTTCGGTTTGTTCTTCGAGCAAACGCACTCCTTCGCCCATATAGTCGCTGGATATTTGGTAATTGTGACCGCCTAACGATGTGCCGTGACAACCGTAATTGAGAACGAGCGATAGTGGATTGCTATCCATATCATCGAATCGAATGACCCCAAGTTCTGTATCGACAAATCCGTCTGGATTTGCGCCCAACCGTGTTGTTCCATCCGGCTGGCGTTCTCGACGATTCATGCCCACATTGCATTTGCCTTTACCAATGCCGATGCGAATGGGCTGTAGTTGCTTTTCGGCGAGTAAAACACTTTCCACCATTTTATGTTTCAACCCCTCGAGCCATTCCACATCAACTTTGTCTCCGCCTGTGACGGGTCCAGAATGAGTATGTGTCGTGGCGGTGAAGATATTCTCTGGCGAGAAGCCAGCCTTTGTTATCATTAGATGCAACTCATTCGTTAGGTCACTGCCGATGAGACATAAATCGTTGGCTAAAATTGCCAGCCGAGTTTTGCCATCGTCCAGCACCATCGTCCGCAAAAATAGCGGGTCATGCACGCCCTCCGATGGCTTATTGCGCATACCATAGCCAGCTAAATAAGCCGGCGCTTTTGGTGTAATTTCAATCCTGGCAAATCCTGCTCTGAGTGTTTCCATAATTTCCTCCCGTAAGTACAGAAACCCGTTTTCTCCGAGAAAACGGGTTTCTGCTGTACTTAACGTATGCCCAACTCCCTCTCCAACTCTTCCCAGATGTTTTCTGGCAATGGGTCAAGAACGGATGATACAAGCTCCTCTACCTGTTCCACATTTCTGGTTCCCACTATCATCACCGACACGCGCGGTTCGCGCAGACAATATTGTAACGCTAAACTCATTAATTTGACCTTTCGCTCTCGCGCCCATCGAGATAGTTGGCGAACTTTTTCAGCTTCTTCTCCTTGTCTATGTCGTTCAAGTTTTTCCTCTGCACGATTGGAGAGCAATCCGAACAGAATAGGAGAACCAAGCACAATGCCTACATCGTGCTTTTCAGCGGCGGGGAATAATGTGTCACGCGCTGTTTGTCGCACTAAATTGAAGTCCGCATACGTCAGTATGGTATCGAAATCGCCGTGTTCAATCGCCTGCAACAAAAATTCGTGGCTGCGGACGCCAAGACCGATAGCTCGGATGACGCCCTGTTTCTTTAAGTCTCTCAGGGCTGTTAGCGCGCCATCCGGCGCCAGAGCAGGCTCTAAATTAGCCGGGTCATGAATTTGCATCAGGTCAATCCAATCAGTATTGAGCAATTTCAAGCTATTCTCTACACTGCGATACGTCCAATCCGCTGTATAATTGCTTGGCCGAACCCCCGTACCAGTTTTGGTGGCGAGGAAAAAGTGTTTGCGCAGTTTGCTGTCATTTTTGAAAGCCAAGCCGATTCTTCTCTCGCTTTCTCCATATCCGGGAGATGTATCAATATAGGCGATACCGAGTTCCGCTGCGCGGTTGACTGCCGCAACAGCATCTTCATCGGTGCTGGGGGTTGTATATCCATGACTTAATGCCGCGCCGCCTATTCCGACTGGCGTCACCATAACATTTGTCCTTCCCAAACGCCGGAGTGGTAGATTAGCTATACTTTTTACGTTCATATTTTCTCCTTCTGTTAGAATTTAACTTTGGTAAATTAAAATGAGATGCAATCGTAGCCCAACTTTCTAAGTTGGCCAGTGGAGAGCCTTATTTGCTCAAACCAAGATAGAATCTTAGGCTACGCTGAAATCTACCAAAGTCAAGTTATGAGAATTGCGGCAGATGCTCCGCGTGCGCCTCAAGTAGTCTTAAACGTAGCAAAGTGGTGATAACTATGAGAATTGCGGTAATGTGAATTAGGACGAAACAACCCCGTAGGGTGGGCATCGCCCACAAAATCGGCATTCGATCTGGTGGGCAGTGCCCACCCTACAATTGATTTTCAAACAACTCACACCAAACGTTTAAGCGTAATAGCAAAGTGGTGATAATTATGAAAATTGCGGCAGATGCTCCGCGTGCGCCTCAAGTAGTTCATCAAGGAGCTTCTTCGCATCCTCCACCGACCGGGTCATTAGGTCAGCCAAAAGAGCTTGCAGAGCTAAATTTCTATCTCCAGTGAGTGCGGCGTCCACTGTTAATTCTTGCTGTAAAATCCTCGTTTGAAGCATAGTGGTTATACCGTGTGGTAATTCATCCACGCAGATAGATTTCATTCCATCTGCTCCAACCATTGCGGTCAGTTCAACCACTGCGGTGTCAGACAGATGAGGAATAGCGCCGCGGTTTGGGACATTCACAACGTGGGTACTATTTTTATTTTCCAGCAAAGCAGTTATGATGCCTTTCACTTCTTCCCCAGAACCGTAGTTACTTAACGGTTGTATGCCATCAGCTTGAGCCGATAAGCGCGCCCAATATTCATCTTTGCCCTTTTCCATCGCATCTACGTCCCGCAGGTGCAAACCGTATTTTGCGCCGCCGTCCGCTTCTTTGCGATGATAAAACGGCAAAAATTCAGCGACGTGTCTATCGCCTGGTGAAGGATATAATCCATAAATCTCAAACAGTTGGAAGCTAACCGGTTGGGTTTTAGGGCCGGCTTCCGCATACTTTTCCCACAAGAGTGGATACGCGTCTTCACCGTTATGGCGCATATCATAAATCCAGGTGAAGTGATTGATGCCGGCGGCCTGGACGTGGAAATCGTTTATCTGGACGCCCAGATAGTCGGCCAAAAATCTGCGCGTGCCGAATATGCCATGACATAAGCCGACAATTTTTATGTCTGTGACTTTCCGCGCCGCACGGCAGATAGCGGTCATCGGATTGGTAAAATTAAACAACCACGCGTTGGGACAAAGTTCCTCCATATCTCTACAAAATTCGACCGTAACAGGAATATGCCTGAGAGCGACGAATAAACCGCCTGGTCCAACAGTATCGCCAACCCCTTGATATATTTCGTATTTCAGAGGAATCTTGATGTCTTTTCTATGCGCCTCCAAGCCTCCAACACGAATCGTTGAGATAACAAAATCTGCATCAGATAATGCTTCGCGGCGGTCAAGCGTGCTCTTGATATGTAAATCCACACTCTTTTCTTTTACCATTCTCCGTCCCAATTTCGCCATAATTTCCATACCAGACGCTTCAATGTCATGTAGCACAACAATGCTTCCCGCCAATTCCTCTGCGCTGGTGAAATCGCCCAACAATCCAGGCGTGAAGTGACTTCCCGCGCCAATAATGACAATCTTTGTCTTTGACATTTTTTGATTTTCCTCCAAGAAGTTTATGTATTTTAAAAAGTATAGCATAATCTTAAGGGAAAGGATACCGAAATTTTCGTTTCTATTTGGTATTGTAAGGAATGTTTGGTATAAAATGGCAGGTGGGGGTGCTTTTGTGGGCGGTATGGTGTTGAATGGACAACGATATGGAACAAATTACCTAATTCTCCTCCAAAGTCAGTTCCATGGACATCATTGACCTCAACCTTTTTTCTTCCGACCAAACTTTTCTTTTCTTTTAGAAAAAGAAAAGAAAAATTCCTGGATAGCTGGGAACTTCCATGCTTTTGCCAGGAAAATATTTGGTTTTACTTCAACAGAAGCATCTTCCATCGTCGGCGGACATAACTCCAGAATGACTTCCACTCTGATAATCTGAAAGTCATTAATACAAATAGGCTGGGGAAAATTGTTAAGATGAATACTAATAGTAAAATTAGTAACTGAAACATAACGGCACCTCATTGCGTGTTTACAAATATATGCTTGCAAATTACATGCCGATATGGTCAACCGCTGTGTAATTTTCCTGAAATCTTATTAAGTTTTGGAGTTGGTGGTTGTTTAAGCGATTAAGTATTATGATGTAGTGATGAGTGATAAGTGATTGATAAATCTCATCACTTTATTGACCGGGAAGCCCCCGCTTTCAAGCGTGGGGTTCACCCCGTGAGATAATAATAGTTAGATAGATTATCTTAGTAAAATAGCTTTATCTCACGGGATAAATTCCGAAATCCGAAATCCGAACTTCGTTCACTCCATCAATAGATGTAAATTCCCAAGCCGCACATTAGTCAAACCTTGTTCCTCCGCGGTTTTCAAACACGCCAACGCTTGTTGTCGAGATGTCGTCGGCAAATCAGACATATAAAAATGTGGATGGAATGCTAAAAGCGCATAAGGAATATCCTGTCCTAACGAGGCGATAAATTTTGCCAGACTCCGCACCTCCTCGACATCAATATATCCGGGAACTAATAGAGTGCTCGCTATTAAAAATGGCGGATTTTGCCTCTGAAAGCGCAATGTCGCTAAGTATCGAAAATTCTCTAACGTGCGTTCATTGCTCACGCCCGTCAGAGCGATATGAAGTTCTTTCGACCACGCCTTCAGGTCGAACTTGATGCAGCCGCCGGATTTCATAGATAACCGCGCCATCTGCTTCAGTAGCGGTAGGGACATGCTGCCGTTGGTTTCCCAACAGATGCGCAATATTCGCCCATACGCCTGTTCCAAAGCGATTCGCGAAGTTGCAATGGCGTGTGGCAGTTGCGGTGTTGGGTCGCCGCCGAAATAGCAGATACACGCAGTCTTATCGTCAACGCAATCTGCTAACTTCGCCGCCGACATCCTTCTTCCTCTTTCGATGTCTCCACGATAATGCCAATTTTGACAGAACAGGCAATTAAATGAACATGCGCCGTAAAATACCGCGAGGTTTTTATAGCCATATTCCTGTCCCCGCCGGTAGGAAAACTCAGGATATCCTGAATCGCTACCAGCAGGACAAACCCAGTCAGCGACACAATTTGTGGGCAGTGGGTCGAAATACCAACTCACAACTCCAACTTTGGGCGTCCCACCGAGATGAATCAGTTTTCCAGACTTATTCAAACGAAGTCCGCAATAACCCCTACCACCGTCTGGAATTCGACATTCATTCATACAGATGCGACAATTGATACCAGCGGGAGTATTCGGCGGATGGGGCGGCAGATTAAATTCCGCCCGACTTTTAGCATGCACCCGTTCTACAATTTCTCTTGCGATAGAGGGATTAGACCTTATGCAATCAGCGCAGTAGCCCAATCCTTGAGCTACCCGCGGCGTTGATTTTCCGCAATTTATACATTTCATCTTCCTAATCCAAAATATTTTTTATTGACAGAATTTACTATAAGTGCTATTATATTATGATAATTGGCTAACTAATGAATCCAATTCGTTTCGGTTATTATTATAGCATCTTGGGAAAGGTTTTGTAAATCCAAATTTAGAGATTGGTTAAGAAATTTGAAACATGCCATTCCTCTTCTTGTATGAAAACGAATACATAAGGAAATGTTTATGCCAACTGTGTTACGTGTGGGACGTTACCGATTTTTCTTCTTCAGCAACGAGGGATTCGAGCCACCCCATATCCACGTCAAAGCCGGCGGCGCCCAAGCGAAGTTCTGGTTAGACCCGATTGGATTGGCTTCGAATTATGGTTTCAGAGCCCACGAATTGAACCGAATCGAGCGCATTATTGAGGAATATCAAATGCAGTTGATGGAGGTTTGGAATGAGCAATTTGGTTAAGAGCAAGTCAAAGTTTCAACGGGCTTATGTGCCAACCACTGCCCTGGCGCAATCAGTGGAGTTTGACAATGTTATGATGCACGTCTATCTCACGGATGGACGCATAATCAGCATGCCAATTATTTGGTATCCATTGTTGCACGCAGCCACACCGGAACAGCGAGCGCAATATGAAATAGGCGGTGGTGGTGTGAGCTTGCATTGGCCAGAAATCGATGAGGATTTGTCGGTCACCAATATGCTGGCGGGAGCAGACTGGGAGTCTATGTAAGCGTATTTTCTTCATGCTGATTTTGCAAAGTCTAAGGGTATATCCGCTGATTTCCAGACAACGCTGATTATCGGCGGGAGACCGTTCGCTTCGTTCAGCCCAAAATCTGAACGATGTGAAGTGAGCTGACTTGTTTTTTTGACAGTCGATTGTCAAAAAAACAAAAAGATGCGAAGTAACAAACGCGAAAGGAGGCAATAATATGTCAAAAAAAGATTTACGCTGTTCATTCTGCTGCAAACAAGAGAGCGATGTTAAAAAACTGATTGCCGGGCCGACGCCTGGTATATTCATCTGTAACGAGTGCGTGAAATTCATTTTTATAGAACTTTTAGGTGATTTAGAAGTGTCTGAAGAAGAATCTAAAACTGTACCCAAGAAACGGGTAATGGAAATCAAGAAGTTTCAGGAGATTAAGTTTGAAGAACCCGAAGATTGGGATAATTTGTTTAGTAGAAAGCCCCCACACGAAGCTGATTTGGACGCAATGTATTGTGCAAAGCGGAAAACGCGAATATCTATCGACGGACAATTTGAGACTACTGAAATTCTACAAGACTCTACCCTGGCAATTCAGGGAGATTTAGCGCATATCAATTTTTATGTTGAATCAAAATAAAAAGCAACCGAGTTTCTCCAGGAAACTCAGTTTCTTCTGCAAGGAGGAATTATGAAAGCAGTATTCACCCTCGTACCCTCAGAGTCGAGGAGACTATTAGCCAAAGCGACAGTTGCGCTACCAGAAGTACAAATCGCAAAGGAGAAGGCGTATATCATTCTCTGCGGAGGCGTGACGAATGGCCTAATCGCCCAAGAGCTTTTGGGCATGGAAACTGAACCACAGCGATTTACAGCGGGCATCAGCAGCAAAGGGGTGTTGTGTGTAACCCCGGAGAAGTTGCGCCATTTCTTTCCGATAGTGATTTACAAAGGCAAACCGGTCGAGAAAACGATTTTAGAAGCTTTTTCAGACTTCCACATCGAAACCGTAGTTATCAAAGGCGGTAATGCTATTGATACAGAGGGAAATGTCGGGGTCATTACGTCGGGATTCGACGGTGGTACCATCGCCGCGACAATCGGCACCATGACCTCCACAGGTATGCAATACATTTTTCCTATCGGTTTAGAAAAGCTGGTGCCATCAGTTAGAGATGCCGTGCAGTATGTCGGTGCCAAAACGTTTGATTATTCTTTAGGCGCAAATTTCGGAATGTATTGTCTTTCTAAAGGCAAACTCATTACTGAAATCGAAGCCCTGAAAATTCTGGCAAACGTCGAGGCAAAGCATATTGCCTCCGGTGGCGTTGGTGGCTCCGAAGGTGCTGTCGTTTTGGTCGCCTGGGGCGAGGATGACAATGTTAAAAAAGCAATTGACATCGTGGAATCCGTCAAAGGCGAACCGCCTGTGAAAGGATTGATAGGAATCTGCGAAACTTGCAAATATGCTTGCCGGTATCAGGGATTCAAGTATGAAGATTTACCGGAATATTTAAAGTAAATGGCTAATCATCAATCATCAATCGTCAATCATCAATCATGGGAGGCAATCCAATGCGAAATTATGACGATTCTCAAGGACGGTCAAGAAGAAGCTATGACGATTCAAATGATTTCTTTCGGGATTTTGATAATGAGGAGACGAATATTCGGGCTTTAGCTCTGGTCGACCAATTGCTAAGTTCAATGAATCCAAAGGATAATAGAAGACCGATATTATACCAATTGAGAAGGCAACTGATTGAAGATGAACTGTCGTTCAGGGAAGTCCGACAAATGATTCTCGAAGCCCAACAGACGATAATTGAAATGGAAGGTGTTGTTGCAAAATTGACCGCGCCGGCGAATCGAGTCGGAACATATCTCAGTTCTCCTAAAGAAGGAATAGCATATATCAACGTTGGCGGCTCGGATTACTATGCCAATATTGACCCGCGGATGGATGTCTCCGATTTAAAAATTGGCGCAAGTGTTTTAATAAATGAAGCTTACGTCGTTGTCGGCAATTTGGGATATAATCAATCTGGTCCGGTAAGCAGAATAGCCGATGTTCTGGCCGACGGCAGATTGCGTGTCGGCCAGGAACATGGTCTGCAAGCGGTGATACTCCAACGCTCATCGGATTTGAAGGATACGTCGTTGAAAGTAGGCGATGAAGTTCGCATTGACCCAAATTACAAAGTAGCGTTGGAACGTTTAGGCTCTCAAGAATCCCATGAATATTATTTAGAAAAGGTGCCAGAAATGCCCTGGAGCATGGTTGGCGGTCAAAATGAAGCCATTCAGGCAATCAAAGACGCTATTGAATTGCCACTTCTCCACCCAGAACTATTCCAGCGCTTCCAATTCGCCCAACCGAAAGGTTTTCTGTTGTACGGCCCGCCTGGATGTGGGAAAACCCTGATAGGCAAAGCCACAGCATATAATCTGACTCAGCAGTTGAAAAATAGATTTGGAGAAAATACCGAAGGCTACTTTTTGCATATCAAAGGTCCTGAGATTCTCAATATGTGGCTTGGCGAATCCGAACGGAAAGTTAGGGAAATTTTCTCAATAGCTAAGGAGAAAAGCAAAGAAGGCGGATTGTCCTTCGTATTCATTGACGAGGCAGAATCTATCCTTGGCACCCGCAGGGCGATTCGTTCGCACAATATCGCCAATACCGTTGTACCCATGTTTTGCGCAGAAATGGACGGTATCGAATCATTGCAAGATGTGGTAATAATTTTAGCCACCAACCGTCCTGACCTCATTGACCCAGCAATCCTACGCCCCGGTCGCATAGACAGAAAAATTAAAGTGAAACGCCCCGGCAAAGCGGAATGCAAGGAGATTTTTGAAATCTATCTGACCCCAGAGTTGCCGATTGACCCTAAGTTACTGGAAGAACACAATGGAGATACAAAAGTGGCTGTGAATTACCTGATTGACCAGGCTAACGATAAACTCTTCGCCAAAAGAGACGAACACCGCTTCCTCGAAGTGCATTTGCGCAGCGGCAAACAGGATATACTCTATCACGGCGATTTAGCTAACGGCGCAATCATCGCATCCATCGTCCAGCGCGCCAAAGAATCGGCGATTAAGCGAGCCATTGCCTCGGCAAGTGACGAAGGCATTTCGCTTAATGATATTCTGAAGGCCGTGTCAAGAGAATACGAAGAAAATGACATCTTCCCGCCCACGGATAACACAGAAGATTGGATGAAGTTGTTGGATTACGACCCAGAGAACGTCGTACGCGTCACTCCGATACGACCAGAGAAAGAAGCTCGCAGAAAGATGGCAAGGAATGTTATTTAATCAGATAAGGAGTATAATAGAATAGCCCCGATGACATCGGGGCTATAGAATTGGAAACTTCTACGACTATCACTTCATAATAACCATCTTACGCGCAGTATTAACGTCGCCTGCTTCAAGCCGATAGAAATAGATTCCAGAGGCGACCTTCTCGCCGGCGTCGTTGTGTCCATCCCAATAAGCGGCTTGGGCGCGACCAAGGTAAAATCCCGCTGAACGCTGTCCCAAATCGAGTGTGCGTACTAACCGTCCAGTCGAATCGTAAATCCGAATCGCAACCTCCGCCGATTCCCTGAGTTGATACGGAATCCAGGTTTCCGGGTTGAAGGGGTTAGGATAGTTTTGCAACAACAGGCTTTGACGAGGAATTTCAACCTTCTTTAGCGTGACAGACAACAACGCCTGACGGATGGCATCCGCTGTCACTGTATAAGAGAAGGTATCAGAGACAAGTTCTCCCGTCTGGTTTTTCACTTGAACTTCCAGTCTATCGCCGTTGTGGACGACATTTTGGCGATTAAGGTCGGCAAAAGCTGCCGCAAAGTATCCTGACCTAACGACAGCAGTGGTAATCGCGTTCGTCCTGGTGTTTCTGACAGTCACGAGAGGGCCATCTTGTGCTTCCTCCGCCAGTCTGCCACTGACCACGAATGCCCAAGCACCATCGTTACCATCAAGAGTTGGAGCAACTTCCACCGGTGGCTGATTCGTCCATGCCGCGCCAGTAAACGTAACCACTCTACTCTCTGGGACATTGACAATGTATCCCTTGCTGCCTTCAATGGCGAACCCATCATCGGGAGCGTCTAAGGTGAAGCCCACAAAGCGCTGACGCGCCTCGTCCAATTTGATAACGACCGTCGCTGAGAGCGTTTCAGCAAAGGAGCGGGCAGTGTATGAAGTGATGGGCTTTAAGGGCAGTGAGACCATGTTTAATCCCGATGCCAGGGACATATGGTAGGGTGCGGGGTAGGAATCGCCAAAAATGCCTTCCCATCAAAGCGGCAGAGATAACCAGCAGGATATCCTGTCCCCACCCAAATTGTCCCATCTTTCGCTTCAAGCAGGGACTGAGCGTAATTGCTCTCTAAACCATCTTCCTTCGTGAAACGTTTTCCCCGCTGCTCGGGATGTCGTTGCGCTCCATCTGCGCTCTCCCACACGCCATCGGCAGAAGCATAGCAATACAGTCCATCTCCTTGTGTCCCTACCCAGAAGCGCCCTCTGGTATCTTCCAGAAGGCTGTATATGCGGGCATTAAAGGTTTGACGACGCAGTTGTCCGTCATAAAGACAACCGGAAGATGAAGTCGTCTCCCGAGAATCGGGGCGGGACAGGTCGAGCGAACAGAGTTCCCGTTCATTACTAAACCAGAGACGCTCTTGTTTATCCTGGATGAGAATTTTGGAAACAGGTTCATCCGTGAGAAATTGCAGTATCTCCGGGTCGAAGCGCGTCAAGCCATTCAGGGCGTGGGCAAACCAGAAAATCCCTTCTCCATCTTGAATGATACCATCCACGCGATTCGTCAAGAGACCATCCTCAGTGGTATAGGTTAGAAAGCGTTGTCCATCAAAGCAACAGACGCCGCTGCCCCATGTGCCAAACCATAATCGTCCCTGACGGTCTTCGGAGATGACAGCAACCCAATTATCCGCTAATCCGTCGGCAATGGTGTAGGTCGTAAAGTTCTGCTCATCGAAGCAGGCCACCCCCTCTTTTGTGCCAAACCACAAGCGTCCCTGATGGTCAGCGCAGATATCCATGACATCATTATGAACTAACCCATCGGTGGTGGTATAGGTCGTAAAGTTCTGCCCATCAAAGCAAGTAACACCTCGCCAGTTAGTGCTAAGTGGGTCGCCGGCGCCAAACCACAAACGTCCCTGACGGTCTTCGCAAATGACATGAACATAATTATCCGCTAATCCGTCGGCAATGGTATAGGTCGTAAAGTTCTGCCCATCGAAGCAGGTCACCCCCTCTTTTGTGCCAAACCACAAGCGTCCCTGATGGTCAGCGCAGATGGCGATGACATCATTATGAGCTAACCCCTTGTCAGCAGTGTAGGTCGTAAAGCGCTGTCCATTCCTTTGTTCTTCAGGGTAAACTACGCAAGAGACGCCGCGGCCTTCAGACAAAACACTCATCCCACTGGCAAGCCACAAGCGTTCCTGCCCCTCTTCACAGATTATCCTGACCCAATTATCCGCTAACCCATCAGCAGTGGTGTAGGTGGCAAATTCCGTTCCATCGTAACGGCAGAGTCCGGCTTTGGTACCTAACCAGAGATACCCCTGCTGACCTTGCAGCAGGCACTCAACCCCTCCAGGCAATCCATCGGTGATATCATACGTCTGCCAGGCGCCTCGTTTGGGCTGGACGATTTCGACTTCGTTCGGCGGTATTATTCTATTGTCCATTGTCCACCTCACGGAAATTGACAAGCTCCATGAATAATTAGGCCTGTTTCAAATTTTCGCAAAAATTAGTTGACCGACAACCCTCCTGCCCCATCCCCCTTAATAAAGGGGGGTAGGGGGGTTGTTGGTAAGGGGGACGTGAAACGTGAAGAGTGATAAAACCTCATATCACGTATCACGTTTCACGCATCACGTTTCACTCATCACTTAGCGCTTTTTCCACAATTTCGACCGCTTCATCAACATTCTTTTCATTAATTATGAGCGGCGGCAGAAAACGCAGAACATGGTCCATAGTGCAAATCGTCAATAGGCCATTATCAATGCACTTTGAAGCGATTGGTTTGCCGTCGATGGCGAGCACCAAACCTACGATTAAACCGCGTCCGCGTACACCGTCAATTTTTTCGGGGAATTTATCCTTCAATTCGAGCAATTTACCCATGAAGTATTCGCCCATTTTAGCAGCGTTCTCTGGTAGATTTTCTTCGATGACAGTGGTTACGGCTGCTATCGCCGCCGCGGCAGCGAGCGGATTTCCTCCGAATGTGGAGGCATGAGCCCCAGGCCCAAGGCTTTCAGCGATGTGTTGTTTAGTCAGCATAGCGCCGATTGGCACGCCGCCACCTAAAGATTTCGCCATCGTGAGAATATCCGGCTCGACGCCATAGCTCTGATAGCCAAAGAATTTCCCCAATCGTCCCATTGCTGTCTGTACTTCATCGAAGATTAAAAGCAATTTGTTCTCATCGCAGAGGTTCCGCAAACCTTCTAAATAACCAGGACTCGGGACATTGACTCCACCCTCCGATTGGATAGGTTCGACAAGGATAGCGCAAGTTTCGTTGTCCATCGCATTTTTGACGGCTTCAAGGTCATCAAACGGCACATAGTTGAATCCGGGCATCATCGGTTCAAATCCCTTGTGATATTTCAGTTGCGCTGTTGCTGTGATGGTCGCCAAAGTTCTTCCGTGGAAAGAATGTTCCATAGTAATTATGGAAAAGCGATTGGGGTCGATTTTTTCTTTGGTATACTTCCGCGTTAGCTTGATAGCAGCTTCATTCGCCTCTGCCCCGCTGTTGCAGAAGAAACACTGTTCCATTGTAGAGTTATCTATCAACAATTTTGCCAGCTTTGCCTGCGGCTCTATGTAGTACAAATTAGAAACATGTAGCAGCTTCTCAGCTTGTTCTTTAATTGCTTCTACGACCCTGGGATGGCAATGTCCTAATCCATTCACTGCAAGCCCGCCGAGAAAGTCTAAATATTTTCTTCCATCAGCATCCCAGACGTAACAGCCCTTACCGCGTACCAACGCAAGTTGCCGTTCGCCGTAGGTATTGATGATATATTTCGTTGCCATTTTTTTGATTTCTTCTATATTCATTATTATTACCTCCGTCATAATTAGATTTCTACTGTAATGTAAACATATTTCTGATAAAGGGCTAACGTAATAAGTAATGAGTAATGAGTAAAACGTAAAGAATTACTCAGTACTCATTACTTATTAACCTAAAGTCTTGGTAGCCAGAATCCGCCGTCCACACGAAAGCAAGCGCCGGTGATGTAATCCGCGGCGTCTGAGGCTAAAAAAGCAGCCGTTTTTCCTATATCTTCTATAGTGCCCAGGCGTCCCCAAGGCAGCTTTTCTCCTTCCGCTTTCAGTTCTTCTTCTGTAGCCAATTTGTGTTCGCCCGGCGTATCTATCCAGCCGGGTTCGATGACATTGACGTTGATGCGATAGGACGCCAGTTCTGTCGCCATGGTATAACCCATATTATTGATGCCAGCTTTCGCAGTGTTGTAGGGCAAGGAGTTTGCATAAGGAATAACGGCGTGAACGGAACTAATGATAATGATTTTCCCGCCCTCTCCCTGTTTGACCATAACGCGTGCGACAGCTTGACTGCAATGGAAAACTCCCCAAAGACTGACATTTAACACCCGCGCCATATCTTCAACAGGCATTTCGAGGAACGGTTTGCGTATAGTCATTGCAGCGTTATTGACAAGGATGTTAATTTTTCCGAATTTATTTAGTGTTGCTTGCACCAGATTTTCAACTGCTTGCCTATCTGCGACATCTAATTGCACAACAAGCGCTTCACGGCCTATATGTCTAATTATTTCGGCGACTTCTTGTGCTTCTTCAGGATGAGTCCGATAAGTCACCACGACATCAGCGCCAACTTTAGCCATTTCTATTGCGCAGCCGCGCCCAATTCCGCGCGAAGAGCCTGTAACGATTGCAACCTTATTTTCTAAGTTGACCATAGATAAATGTACTATTCTCCTTCCTGTTTATAAATGGCAAGAGGGCAAAATGGCTAGATGGCAAGAGGGTTAATGGAATGGAAGGATGGTTAGCCAATCTTCCATCCATCCTTCCAACCTTTCAACTCAAAAGCACTTTAGCCACCTTGCCCCTTTGCCCTTTTGCCCCTTCGTGTCAAAAAGTTCGTTCTATCATATAATCCGCCCACATACCGAGGAGTTGTTTATATTTGGAGTTGGGAAGTTTATCAAGGTAGGCGATAGCCTCCTGGATATAAGATTTCGCGAGTTTAGCAGTATATTCGATTCCACCTAAGTCAATGAGCATTTCCATCGACTTTTGAACATCAGCTTTTTTCGCTTGCGCATTGCCAAGAACCGATAACAAAAAATCTCGTTGCGATGGATTAGCGTTTTTGAAACTATGGTAGACTATGGTGGTGCGTTTTCCTTCTCGAATATCAGAACCCACAGGTTTGCCAAGAGTTTCCTCATCCCCCAGGATGCCGAGAATGTCATCTTGCAGTTGAAAAGCAATGCCGCATTTGCCGGCAAAATTCAAAATCGCGGCGACCCATTCGTGTTCTGGGTCATTTATATTTAGCCCTATCATGGCTCCTGCTTTGCCGGAAAATTCATATAACACACCCGTTTTCTTCCACAGCATGTCCAAAATTAATGCTTCATCAAGAGTATCAATAGGTCGCTTTGAAAATTGTACATCCCGCACTTCGCCATCTATCAACAGTCCTAACACTCTCATTTCAGAATCGTTGATGAGATAGAGTGCAACTTCAGGGCGAACGCCATGCTGAGTCGTTAATTCAGTAAGGATAGACACTGCCCAACCTTGCTGCATATCTCCAGCGAGCATGGCAATAGACATGCCATAGTGTTTTGCCTCTAATGGGTCGTATCCCAATTCGTCTATCGCCCGCTGCCGAAATTCCTCGTGAACTGTTAGACCACCGCGCCGGGTTTTATCTCTATCAATGATATCATCGTGAACCAATGTCCAGGTGTGAAATACTTCGACAGCAGCCGCGGCAGGAATGGCTTTCTCTTCATCTCCCCCAACTACTCCACATGAAAAGAGCAACACCGCCGGACGAAGAGATTTTCCGCCCAATTTCATGTAACTGTAGACAGAATCATGAATATGTTTTGTTTGAAATCGGGACGAGTAGCGTTTGGAAAAGAGATAATCATACACAATCGTTTTCCGTTTATCTAATTCATCAAAAAGTAGTTTATAGTTCATTTAGACACCCAAAGTAAGTTTTTAAAATTCAGGCTCTTCGATATCGAGTGTGGTAACCAAATGAAACGTGATGAGTAATGAATGATTGTTACTCATTACTTATTACTCATTACTCACTATGAGGACTGGTTTACTTCGTAAACACAGTAGACAGTTTACCACAATAAATATCAAAGAACCAAAATTCATTTCACGTTTATGTTAAGTTTATTTCTAACCTCTTCCCTAGCGCTTTGGCTACCTTCTGTAATGTGGATAGTCTAATGTCCTCTGCGTGATTTTCCAGAAGAGAGATAGCAGCTCTCTTCGTTTGAATCAATTCAGCTAATTGTTCCTGCGTTAGCCCCGCTTCCTCACGAGCCTGATGTAATAGAACGCCAATCTCAAAGTCCTTGTATCCTTCCTCAAAGCCATCGGCGAATTGGGGATTGGTTTTTTTTCTTCGGGCAATGTATTTTTCCACATCACTCATTTTCTTCCCTCCTTATGGCGACTAAGAAATTCCTGCCGATATTTCTCCGCTCTCCTGATTTCTTTGGGGTCTGTCTTTTGGGTCTTTTTTGAATATCCATGGGTGACAATGAGTCTATTCCCGTTAAAGAAGAAAGAGAAGAAGCGATACGTTCCGGTATAGGTAGATACTCTGCATTCCCATATCTCATCAGCATTGACAAGTTTCCTGAAGTATTTTGACGGAATCCTATCCAACCTTTCAATGAGTCGCAATGTCCAAAGAACCTTCTGTACTTCCTTATCGTTCAATGAATCAAGGAACTCTTCAGTTGGACACTTGCCATCTTTGGTGCGATAAAATTCTATTGTTCTACTCGTATTTCGTAAAACAGAAACAAAAGGAAAAGAGGCTTCTTGATTGGAAGGTTGAAAGATTGACCTATTCTTCCATGTATTCCACCCCATAGTCCTCTTCTCTTAATAGAAAAACCAGCCCGCGTTCGTCCATAAAATCTGCAATATCTTAGCTCTCAGATGATACCTCAAATGGCTCAGTTTCTATGGTATTCTCGTCAAGTGAAATCAGTTTCTCAACCCTGAGTTCCGCCTCACTCAACCATTTTGAACAGATCTTTGACAAGCGAATACCCTCTTCAAAAGCCTCAAGTGATTCTTCAAGAGATAAATCACCTGTTTCAAGCACATTTACAATATCTTCCAATTTGGCTAAAGCTTCTTCAAATTTAAGTTCTTCTTCCATTAAATGCCTCCATAAGTTATACTCATGTAAGGGTTAAGGAGCAATTTGCCTCCTTGCCATCTCGCCATTTTGCCATCTTGCCCCTTCCCCTTTTGAAATTTTACAACTCCTCCAATTCTTTTTTCAACAACTGCTTCCGATGTAGTTCCGCGTATATCCCATCCAGGGCTAACAAGTCATCGTGGTTGCCTTGCTCAACAATTTCGCCTTCCATCAAAACGATAATTAAATCGGCTGCTTTGACTGTTGACACGCGGTGTGAGATGATGATACTGGTTCGTTCTTTCATAAAATCCTTAAGTCGCGTCAATATCTCCTCTTCGGTATTAGTATCTACGCTGGCGAAGGCATCGTCCAAAATGAGAATTTTCGGACGGATTATAATGGCTCGTGCGAGGGCGATACGCTGTTTTTGACCGCCCGAAACGGTTACTCCACGCTCGCCTAATTCGGTGTCGAACTTGTTGGTAAAGCTCTCCACGTCATTCAGCAATTGCGCGATGTCCGAAGCTTCTCTGATTTTCTCCTGGTCAGCTTTTTCTAAGCCGTAGGTGATATTCTCGCCAATGGCCTCGGAGAACAGATATGGTTCCTGTGACACATAGCTAATGCTCGACCGGAGAGTGTGCAACGGAATTTGAGTAATGTCAATGCCGTCAATGAATAGACATCCTTGTTCGACATTATACAATCGAAGAATGAGATTTATCAACGTGCTTTTGCCTGAACCTGTTGGACCAACGATAGCTAACGTGGAACCGCGCGGGATTTTCAAGTTGATATTCCTCAACACTGGTTCACTGCTGTTGTATGCAAACGTAAGATGGCGAAATTCTATCTCGCCGTTGATTTCAACGTCCTTTACAATATCATGGGCGTCTTGAATCTCAGGTTTTTCATCCATGATTTGGCTGATTCTCCCCATCGAAGCCGCGCCTTGTTGAAAAGCATTGATGACAAACCCCAATTCTACCATCGGAAAAACGAGCATCATAAGATAGGAATTGAATGCGACAAATTCTCCTAAAGTAATTTTGCCATCTACAACATGAGTTCCGCCAAGCCACAACACAACAATAGTGCCTATCCCAGGCCAAAATCTGATGAAGGGAAAGAAGAACGCGGTCAATTTAATGAGCAACCTATTCCTATTCACAAATTCACGACTCAAGGTTTTAAATTCTTCTACCTCGGTTTTTTCAAAATTATAGGCTTTGACAACACGTACTCCCGCTAAATTTTCTTGCACTTTGGAACTGAGATTCGAGTAGCCTTCCTGAATCTTTTCAAAGTTTTTGTGTACCCGCGTTCCCAATTCACGGATTAAAATGGTCATAATTGGGAACGGAATTAAGGCGAAGAGAGTGAGGCTGACATCAATTCTGAGCATGATGATAAGCGCCGCGATGAAAAATATGGTCGTGTTTGCAGTGTACATTACCGCGTGGTCCATAACCCGCCGGACGGCATGAAGGTCATTAGTAGCCCGCGCCATGATATCGCCTATTCGGACTCTGTTGTAATAAGACGCTGAAAGTTTTTGCAGATGCGCAAAAAAATCATTTCGCATGTCGTATTCAATTTTATGTGAGGCTTTGCCTATCAAATTTCGAGAGAAAAAACGGAACACTCCCTGCGCAACGGCGATGGATAAAACAGCTACTCCATAGAGAAGCATATAGTGGCGGAATTTCACCGCCGCCGCCTGTCGTTGTAAAGCAGCAGTAATTTTTTGTAGTTCCCCAGCTCCCTGGGTGAGACTATCAACGGCGTATCTTAGCACCAAAGGGTTAAACAAAGCCATAATATTCGTCAAAACCACGAAAAAAAATGTCGCTATTATTGCTAATTTATACCTGAGAATATACTTTTTTAGTCTTAAAAGGCTTCGGATGATGAAATCACTCCTTGATAGTATAGCCGCCGATTTACAGACAACGCCGATTTAAGATAATCTTAAATCAGCGGCGTCTGATAATCAGCGGCTATAAACGATTTCTATTTTTCTGACTGCTCTGCCAATAATTTTTCTCGCAACGAAAGGCTATATTCCAACAATGCTTTCGCATATTCAAAGTTATGGAATCCACAGCCTTTATCTGCTTTAACTAAATCGTAGTTCAACTTAGCATCTTTATACGCCTTCGCTTCCTTATCGTTAGCGGATTCCAGCATTTGTTCCACCTCTTTGAGTAATTTTTCCACCTGTGATTTGAGTTTTGGGATGCGCATATAGAGGTCACCATGACACTTTAAACAGAAGTTCATGTTAGCTTTGAACGTATGTCCGCCTGCTTCTACAACTTGCTCTTTTTCATCTTCAAATTTCGCTGTATGGCATTCGACACACCCTTTGGGCATCACTTTTACATGCGGGGAAGGCATACGACTGACACCCGCGCCACCTTTTCCTGCAAAAATCTCAGACTGAGATTGATGGATAATCCCTGCCCCAGCTCACCCGCAGTCCATCTTATGGCAGGAAATGCAGAGATTTTTATTGGGTTTAATGAGGTTATGTTCTTCTTTGGCGCCGTGTCGATGACACGAAGAACAGCCGACAGCGTTTTGAGCTGTTTCCAACGTTATACTAACAAACCGCCTGCTTCCCCAAACAGGGGCATTGGCAATATATCCAGAAGAATGACATTCAAGGCAGGAGTTCTGAGCCTCGGATGATTTTTTCAAAGTTACCAACGCCTTAGCATGTCCCGAAGTCTTCCATTCTTTATACTCAACCGATTTCTCATGACATTTATAACACTTTTCTTGTAAGGGATTTCCTTGGGCGATAGAATGCTGCTCGTTCCTATTATTATCAGATGTATCAGCAGAAGTAATAGAAAGTGCAATGATTGTAATCGTTAATATCAGCGTAATGGTAATTGTAATTGCTATAATTTTGGACATTTGCGCCTCCTTAATCCTTGGATTGTCGATTGTAGATTGTCGATTGTTGATTGAAAAGATTCAATCGACAATCCAACTGGGTTGCGGTATTTAATTATATCATATATTTTTCATTCAATCAATATAGAAATCACAGAAATCATTTCATCCTTGACAAATTGCCATCCTCTTGTTAAAATATCAAAATAACAGAAAGGAGGATTGCCAACTAACACTGGCAGCGTCGCTTCCTCAATGCTATACCAAATGCAACCTTTTTAGTAAAAAAGTTTGATTAAAAAAAAGCCTGCAAAGGAAAATTTGGTTATAAGGAGCGCGCGACGCAATCTCTTATGAATTGGGATTTTATAACGAAAATTTTTCAAGGTTCTGTAAACATAGAAAGAACCTACAAATCTTGTGATAAAGCGTTAGATGTGCTAAAGAATTATAAGAAAAATCCGGCTGCTTTCACTGGTGAGAAGAAAGCAGATATGGATGATGTAGTTAAAGAAGCAGAAGATATGGCGAAGAAAATTTTGAGCTTTAAAGGCGAAAAAAATTGGCCTGGCGTCTTCAGAGAAATGCACAAAAACCTTGCGACCATGTATTTAGAAATGGGTCGATATGATGACGCGCGTGAACAGTGCAATCAGATGAGCGCGTATGGCGAGGTCGGTAGAATGGACTCTGACGATATTCGGCAAAAAATCAATGACCGTGAAAGCGGCAAGAAAGAGCAAGCTGCATAAGTAATCGTTCAAAAGTTTTGTTCAGGTTATGTAAAATGTGAAACGTGAAACGTGATAGATGTAAATTCACGCATCACGTTTCACGTTTCACGCATCACGTGTATATGGATTTTCTCAACCCAACTGCAGTATACCTATTATTTTTGATTTCAATCATAGTTTTGTTGTATTTCCTCAAGCTGAAGCGCAAACGCTATGTCGTGTCCAGTGTGATTTTCTGGCTGCAAGCTATTGAGGATATGAGGGCGAATGTGCCTTTTGCGCGGTTGCGAAAGAATCTGCTCCTGCCGCTGCAAATTCTGTTTATGCTGATAGTTGTTTTGGGATTGGCGCGCCCCGCGTGGAAAAGCCACGGTCAACTTGGGAAGTATACTATTTTGATTATGGATAGTTCTGCCAGTATGCAAACTATCGACCATGGTCAGCCGCCTCACTCGCGGTTTGAAGCCGCAAAAACTGCCGCTATGGAACTGGTGGACAGCTTAAGTGAAGGCGAACAGATAATGCTCATTGAAGCGGGTACAAAGCCAACTATCAAAGCGACTTTCACAACTGATAAGTTGAAACTCCGCGACGTCATTTCGGAACTGCGCGTAACTGACGCCGCCGGCGAACTCAATTCAGCATTGGAACTGGCGATTTCCACTGCGAAAGGAGTTGAAGGTTCAGAAATTATTGTTTTGAGCGATAATGCAGTAAAATCGTCAACTGTTGGGACAAAAGTTGAGTCATTAGATAAAGATAAACCTTCTATCCGATTTTTAACCTTTGGCAAGCGTAGCCTCAATGTCGCCATTACGCAATTCAGTGTGACCAGAAACGATAATGATTCCACCGGGTATCAAGTGTTCGCGGAGTTGAAAAATTTCAGTGAAATCATGCTACGCCCGTTGGTGTATCTTTCCATCGAAGGGCATAATATTGCTAACGATGTGGTCAATCTCCAACCCGGCGAGCGCAAAGGTATCACACTATCATTCGATGACAGGGGATTTGACATGCACGCGCTGAAGCTTGAACTGGATGTGAAAGACGACCTGAAAGTGGATAATTTTGCTTATGCAATTTTACACAAAGCGGAAAAGCTAAAGGTACTTCTAATTAATGAGGAACGTAACAAATACTTAGAGAAAGCCCTTCTGACAAATCCCAACGTGCAACTTCGCCAATTGAACCTTAGTCAATATCCTGGCACGGCATCAGATGATATTACTATATTCTATAACACTATCCTCCAAGAGATACCAGAAGGCAATGTTATTTTTATCAATCCTCAAGCAGGGTTGCCATTCATGCCCGCTACTATTGAAAAGGGGCCGATTTCAGTCGTTAGTCAGAATAGTAATCATCCCGTAATGCGGTTCGTTGACCTTACAAATCTTGAGGTAAGGGTTGGTTTGGAATATCAGTTGCCGGATTGGGGTATTTCGTTAGTAGAAACAACAGCTTCACCGTTGATATGGCTTGGAGAACAACTCAACCGAAAAGGCATTTTTTTCTCTTTTGATGCCTTTGACCTTAAAATTTCAAAATTTGCATTAAGTTACGCTTGTCCAATTTTGATGGCAAATTGTCTGAATTGGCTTGGGCCAGCTTTCCGCACTATTGCTCCGGACAACGTCAAAACAGGAATGCCTGTGACGATTAACCTCAACTATCCAGAAGAGATTGAGCAGGTCACCATAAACAGCCCCGATGGCAATATTTTCCATCTTGATGTCTCAAAAAACTTATCGGGCAAAGGTTTGCTTGTGTTTACAAATACAGAGATGACGGGTATTTACGAGGTTTTTGCCGATGATAGTTTTATAGGCAAGTTTGCAGTCAATTTGTTAGATGAGCAGGAATCCAACATCATGCCCCAAACCCAAGAGCAGCGCGAAGAGGGAAAGACTCCCTTAACAAATTTGACAATAACTTACAAAGAACTTTGGGGGCGGTTTCTGTTACTCGGCTTGCTTATTTTGGCTGCGGAGTGGTGGGTGTATCATCGGCGAGTGTGATGAATCTATGCCATCTGGGAGCGGTTATGAAAAAGACAAAGCATGGACAATACAGAGCGCGGGAAAGAGAATACAGCGATGAAAGAATTGATGAGATAATACGGAATCCAAGTCACAAGTTTTATCAACCCGATGGCGCGGAGGTGTTTGTAAAGAAAACCGGTAGAGGAAAGGGATATGATATTGTTATAAAAGGCTCTGGTGGAGTGGTCACTACTATTCATGCTGACACCAGAAGCGCTCTATCCAATTTAGCCAGAAATTATAACTGGCAGACGGTTAAACTTAACAATTTAGGGGTTGAACAAAATGGCAAGTTTATCTAATGGAGATTTTGAAATTACCTTTCGTCCAATTCACAGGGAATTCAACGATGAACCCTGGATACTGTACGATTTGGTTGTTGAGTCCAGTTATCCACCGTTGAATATTAACCTTAGAGATAATAGAAAGTTGACAATTACACTTGATGAAATAAAGCATTTTGCCCAAAAAGCAGGTATTTTCCTTGAAAAAGGGAGAAATATTCAGGATGCAACTTATTTTTTGAAGGAAGAGCAAGGGTTGCTAAGATTAAACTTCGTCCCGTTAGAACTTCAGTTTGAGTTGAATCTCTGGGACGAGGGATTAGGAGAAGACGAACAGTTTCCTGATGAAGAACCGATGGTAGGAGTGGAATTTTGGATTAACGGTGACGTTATCCCCGACTTTGAGTTTTCTAACTTTGCGTCTATTGGGATGCGATTTCTGGTTTCTGCTGATGAACTAAGCAGGTTTATTGAAGATTTAGTCTCAGAATTTTCCGCATGTTAAATGCAAAATCAAGTCTGACCTTATTTAGATAAGATTTCATGAGTTTTGTCAGTCGGTCAGGGAGAAAATGTATGAAAGAAAATAATGGAGCAAAAATCTATACAATTGGACACAGTAACAATAGCCTGGAACACCTGACAAAATTGTTAAAAGAAAACAACGTAAACGTCCTACTCGATGTCCGAAGTCATCCGTATAGCAGGTTCGTTCCGCAGTTTAACCGTGAAAACCTGGAACGGGAGAGTAAGCAATTAGGATTTGAATATAAATTCGCTGGAGACTACCTCGGTGGAAAACCTGAAGACAAAAGTTGCTATGACGGCAACGAGGTAAATTACGACAAAATAGCGGAAAAAGATTACTATAAAAAAGCTATCAAGAGGCTGATTGAAATTAGCCAGGAAACTGTCACAGCAATCCTCTGTAGTGAAGAAAATCCGCACGCATGTCATAGGCATAAGTTGATAGCGAAAACATTGTTGGACATGGGAGTAGAAGTGTTGCATATCAGACATAACGGTAAAGTGGAAAAAGCTGAAATAGTTGATAAACAGCTACCACTATTTTAAAGAAAGGAGCGCGTTGTGAAGATATATACGATTGGATTCACGAAAAAATCTGCTCCAATGTTCTTTGAATTGCTAGCCAAAAGTGGCGTACAAAGGTTAATAGATATCAGATTAAATAATACCTCACAATTAGCGGGTTTTACAAAAAGAGATGATTTCAAATATTTCCTCAAGGAATTAGCAGATATTGAATATTATCATTTCGACTTTCTCGCGCCGACGGAAGAAATCAGAGATACATATAATAAAAGCAAAAACTGGGCTTTGTATACAAAGCAGTTTCTACATCTTTTGGAGGAGAGAAAAGCTTTGGACCAGCTTGATAAAAAATTCTTTCAAGAGAAAACTTGCTGTCTTCTTTGTAGTGAAGCAAATCCTGAATATTGCCACAGAAAGCTTGTAGCAAACGCCCTAAAAAGTCGTTGGCATGATGTTGAAGTTATCCACCTTTGACCATTTAGATGGCTCTGGAGAATAGTGATGAGAAGGAAAATTATTATAACCGACTTATCAAGAATGGAAGGCTCGAGAGTGTGCATCGCTGGATATGATTTTAGCAATAGAGTTCATATCAGACCAGTTATTCCTTATGAAGGAATTCACGAACATTTTCTATTTGAAATAAGATTCAATCTGTGAAATATTCGTTGAAATATAGCGGCGGCTACGATTATAGAATAACGTTTGCCGATGATGCCAAAGTGATATAGGACTTACCTGTGACCGATTTAGCTTTCAGAGCATATTGTGATTATTTGAGAATCCATCATAATTTGGATGTAGATTCCATTAGTCTAAGATTACAGAAAATGCTAAATGGGCGGGAGGTATTTATCCGTTTAGGACTGGGACGCGCATGGTCAAGAAGGGAGGATGAACCCAAGAAACATTATATTTTCATCACAGGGGTATATTCTTTTCCAGATTACCTTGAGGGCAAAAACTACAATGATTTTGGAACGACTGTTATCGCAGAAGGTGAAATTGATGAATTTATCCTGTAAAACCTTAGCATAGAATGGAAAAATTAAAGCTGTCGGCAAGTGTGGCTCACGAAAGCTATGGCTGACATGCTTTTATCACAAGAGTAGGGGAAGAAGATTTGGAGTTCAAAGTGTTCACCTCGTTTACTTACCCTACATTAAATACTAATTAATAGCTGCTGATTGTCAGACCACGCTGATAATCGGCGATGTCTGGTAATCGGCGGCTATATAGAAAGGAGATACCATGTCATATTTAATCGGAATAGATTTAGGCACGACAGGCGCAAAAACAATTTTAATGGATGAAACAGGAAAACAGTTGGCCAGCGCGACGGAAGAATTTCCGTTGTATACACCGAGGCCCAAGTGGTCGGAACAAGACCCAGAAGATTGGTGGCGCGGGACGGTGAATTCTATCAAAAATACCCTGGCGAAATCCAACGTTGCTGCTTCCGAGATAAAAGGTTTAGGCATATCGGGGCAGATGCACGGATTGGTGTTGCTCGACAAAAATTATACAGTTGTGCGCCCGGCAATTCTCTGGAACGATGTCCGCACCACCGAACAATGTCGATATATCACGAATACCCTGGGCAAGGAAGGGCTGGTTCAGAATACCTGCAATCCGGCGTTAGAGGGATTTACCGCGCCAAAGGTTATTTGGGTTCGGGACGAGGAGCCGGAGAATTATAAAAGAGCTTATAAAATGCTTTTGCCCAAGGATTATGTGCGGTTTCGGCTCACCGGCGAGATTGCGATGGAGGTATCCGACGCGGCGGGGACATTGTTATTCGATGTGCGCAATCGCCGCTGGTCGGATGTGGTGTTGGAGAAGCTCGGTATTGCTAAAGGATTAATGCCGCCATGCTACGAATCCATCGACGTGTGCGGCCGAATTACTTCTGAAGTTGCTGAATTGACGGGATTAAAAACCGGCACGCCAGTTGTTGGCGGAGGCGCCGACAATGCTTGTAGTGCAGTGGGAAATGGCATCGTAAAGGCGGGAAAAGTTTTAGCGAGTCTCGGAACATCAGGAACAGTGGTCGCTCATACGGATGATGTCATAGTCGATAAAAATTTACGCGCGCATACCTTCTGCCATTGCGTGCCGCATAAATGGTACGTCATGGGCGTGATGCTTTCGGCGGCTGGCGCGTTCCGGTGGTTCCGCGATAACCTGGGCGACAGCGAGGTTGAACACGCAAGGGCATTAGGATTAAACCCTTATGATATTTTAACCGCTAAAGCCGAAATGGCTCCTGTCGGCAGCGAAGGCTTAATCTTTCTACCGTATCTCACCGGTGAACGCACTCCGCACGGGGATGCCAATGCCAAAGCGAATTTCTTCGGATTGACCCTGCGACATAGTAAGTGCCATATCATCCGCTCTGTGTTGGAAGGAATAACCTACGGCATGCGGGATTCCCTCGAAATCATCAGGACAGATATGAAGTTGCCTGTAGACCAAATTGTTGCTACAGGCGGCGGCGCGCGCAGCAGACTCTGGCGACAAATTCAAGCTGATGTGTACAATGCCGAACTGGTCACCATCAACATCGTCGAAGCGCCAGCCTTCGGCGCGGCAATCCTTGCAGGTGTCGGCGCGGGCGTCTACAATAGCATTGAGGAAGCCACCGACGAATTAGTAAAAATTACCTCGAAAATAGAACCGATAACGGAAAACGCGAAAATCTATGACGAATATTACCGAATCTACAGAGAACTCTATCCCGCTTTGAAACCTGAATTTGATAAAGTAACGGAAATTGTTGAGAGATTACATGGCGCGGAAGATTAACAAGCACTCACCATCTAATACGTGAATGGCAAAATGGCAAGATGGCAAGACGGCAAGATGGCTAATAGTTTTTTGCCTCCTTGCCGTTTAGCCGTTTTGCCTCTTTGCCCTTTTACCTCAATTAAACCTCCGAAACAGTCCGACAACTTTACCCAGGATTGTTGCCTCCTTGACAATGATTGGATTCATTGCGGGGTTTTCCGGCTGCAACCGAATATAATTGTTATCCCGATAGAACCGTTTAACGGTAGCTTCATCATCCAGTAGCGCGACTACTATGTCCCCCTGTTCTGCTGAAGATTGCTGTTTGACTATCACATAATCATCGTTGAAAATCCCTGCCTCAATCATGCTTGTTCCTTTGACTCTAAGGGCAAAAAACCTTTCTTCGCCAACCATCTCTTTGGACAGCGGTAGAGTTCCTTCAATATTTTGAGTTGCTAACAGTGGTTCGCCGGCTGCAATCCGCCCAACAATTGGAACCTCAACTATTTCTTCGCGATGAAGAGGAATAAAATCTAAAACTTCAATTGCCCTGTTTTTCTTAAACGCGCGCCTAATGTAACCTTTTCTCTCTACGGCTCTGAGATGGTCATAAGCGCCCTTCTCTGAAATTTTAAAGGCTCTTCCTATATCTCGTACCGTTGGTGGATACCCGGCTGTTTGGATATAAATTTTTATGTAATCTAAAATTTCTTGCTGTCTTTTCGTCAATTGTTTGCGCATATTTACCTCCATTTTGGATTGTCGATTGTCGATTGTTGATTGTTGATTGGAAAATTATTCAATCGACAATCAACAATCCTATTTACCTCCATATTCCTTTCCGCCTTGTGTTAAGTCTACTGCGCTGTTTAGAATCAGATTCACTGGGGCCGCGCTCAACGAGCCATTTCCGCAAAGCTAAGTTCCAAATAGCTATTGCCTGAAGTAGAGTTGTCTTCCCGCTATTATTCGGGCCAGCCACAACAATGTTACCTGACACATCAAAAGTCTCTTCTCGGAAACGCTTAAAATAATGCAATATTACTTTTTCAATCATTTTCTGGACTCCTTAAAAATACTATTAGAATATACTATACTTATGTTAAGTTGTCAAGAGAAATTATCAACGTACAGAAATTGTAAAACGCATTTTTGCGCTATCATACTTATGACTATGACTACAGCGCACAGGAAATATGGACTTTTGAGACCGAGAAGGTCGGCCAATACGCCGCCGAGAAATGGACCGAGCAATGCGCCGCTGCCCAGTATGGCTTCGTGGAAGCCGCTTTTGGCACCTTTGTCAACGTGTCCATGCAGACTATAATAGATACTGCAAAAGTAAGTCATTCCTGATGTTGTTCCGATTACGAAAAAGGCCAATGCCCATAGCGGAATATTTGTAACACCCCAAATACCCAAAAAGGCAATAACTCCAACCGCTTGAAAAGCCAATAAAGGAGATAATTTATAATGCCATCGCCGCGGATAGGGCGTGCCTAAAAAAAGAAACATCAACAGTTGCGATAGTCCATTGACAAGCATCAGGTTGCCGAAAGTCCGCTCTCGGATGCCCATTTGCAGCATCAGTTTGGGGGCTAAGTTGCGCAAAATGCCAAGTGTGAACCATGACGCAAAGTTAGCTATCCAGGCGATATAGAGATACATCCTGCGCGTTTCTGGAGAAACAGACACAGTTTCATCCCTTGATTCGGTATCCTCGCTTTTGTCGTTTACATTTTTGTTTCGCAAAGACGTGTTCGATTGACTGATGATAATAATGAGGTTTATAACGCTTGCCGTAACAGTGATATAGAACGGGAGGGTATGACTCATTTCATATATGTTGCCCGCGATAAATGGCCCAAGCGTCACACCGACAGTCCAGAATAAGTTGAACGTGCGGATACGTCTGAGCAAATCCCCGCCGCCGATGCGTTCCGCAAGCCATGCTTCATAGATGGGCCAAAAAAGCGCCTGACTAATGCCGATGATGGGAACCATCAGCGCGATAGAAAGAGCGTCTTGATAAAAAAATGGAATCAATAGATTAACGAAGCCGACGAGAATGCAGGCAACATATAACATTCGTGTCCGACCGACGCGGTCGGAAATGCGACCAAACGGGACGGAAAGAAAGACAAAAAATGCACCGCCTGAAGCGATGATAGCTCCCAAAATCGTTGAGGAGATGCCTAAATATTTCGCGTGGAAGGCGATGCTTGTATAGGCACAGGTGAGAGATATATCCATTAACAACGCCGGAACGTAAGCGAGATTGTTTTTAATCAAACTTTTTTTCGCCACAAAGATATTTTTCTGATGGTAATTCATATTTTGGGGTAAATGAGTGGAATATAGCCGCTGATTATCAGACGGCGCTGATTTTATAAATATCAGCGATATCTGGATATCAGCGGCTATAGGTCCTTGCTCTACAACATCTCAAAAAGACAGATGCTCTGTCCGGGTAATAATTTCATCCTGCAATGCTTTGCTTAAGTCGCAAAAATAGTCGCTATAGCCTGCCACGCGCACGATAAGTTCCCGGTGCTGTTCAGGATTCTCTTGTGCGACGCGCAATGTGGCAGCATCCACAACATTGAACTGAATGTGGTGACCATCCAGCTTGAAATAAGTCCGGACTAAGTGAACTAAGTTGTTCAGTCCAGCGTCGTTCTTGAGTAAATGAGGCGTGAATTTCTGATTGAGCAGAGTGCCGCCGGTACGGACATGGTCCATCTTGGCTACCGACTTGATAACTGCCGTTGGACCGCGCCGGTCTGCTCCCTGCACCGGTGAAACGCCTTCAGAAAGCGGTTGCCATGCCTTTCGCCCATCGGATGTAGCACCGAGCACTGAACCAAAATACACATGAACCGTAGTCGGCAGTAGGTTGATGTGGTAGGTCCCGTTTTTGGTGTTCTTACGACCATCTACGGCCTCGAAATACGCCTCAAACAGAGCTACCATCACGTCGTCTGCATAGTCATCGTCATTGCCGTACTTAGGCGTTCTGTTCATCAGCATCTGTCGTATCTGTTCATGGCCCACAAAGTCATCTTTGAGGGCTGCCAGCAATGCTTCAAAAGATAAAGTCTTTTCATCAAGGATATGGTATTTAACAGCGGTCATAGCATCGGTCAGAGAACCTAAACCTACTCCCTGGATGTACGTCGTGTTGTACCGCGCGCCGCCGTCGTGATAGTCCTTGCCAGTGGCAATGCAATCGTCAATCAGCAGCGACAGGAACGGCGAAGGCATATACTTAGCGTACAACCTCTCAATGACATTGTTCCCACGCACTTTGACGTCTACAAAGTAGTTCAACTGTTTTTTGTAAGCGGAAAACAACTCCTCGAAGGTCTTAAACGCTGTGGGGTTGCCTGTTTTCAGCCCGATTTTTCTGCCTGTTCGTGGGGCAACGCCATTGTTCAGGGTAATTTCAAACACCTTGGGCATGTTGAGATATCCCGTCAGGTTATAATTCTCCTTTCCAAACGCGCCGGATTCTACACAGCCGCTGTTCCCTCCGTTCCGCGCATCTGCCACCGACTTGCCCTGTCGGATTAGCTCCTGAACCACAACATCGGTGTTAAATATTGAGGGTTGTCCAAAACCGGTGCGAATGATTCGGGCTGCTCTCTTGATAAATTCATCGGGATTCTTTTTGCTGAGTTGGAGGCAGGAACTCGGCTGTAGCAACCGCATCTCCTCAATAACGTCTAAAATCAGGTAGGTGAGTTCATTGACCGCATTGGAACCGTCCTCCTTGACGCCGCCGGTGTTGATTAGGGCGAAATCGGTGTAGGTGCCGCTCTCCGCAGCCGTGACGCCTACTTTGGGAGGCGCAGGCTGGTTATTGAATTTAATCCAGAAACACTGCAACAGTTCTTCAGCCTGCTCGCGGGTAAGTGTTCTCTCTTCCAGGCTGTCTTTATAGAACGGATACAAATGCTGGTCTAACCGGCCGGGGTTGAAAGCGTCCCAGGTGTTCAGTTCTGTGGTAACACCGAGATGGACAAACCAGTAATACTGCAACGCCTCCCAGAAATTCCGCGGGGCGTGCGCCGGCACGTGAGAACAGAACTCGGCGATGCGTTCCAGTTCCTTCTTTCTCTGTGCGTCTGTCTCTTGTTGCGCCAGTTCCCTGGCCTTTTCCGAGTGGCGTTCCGCAAAGCGGATTAAAGCGTCAGCGCAGATAAACATCGCTTTGAGTTCTTCCTGCTTGTCATAGACTTGGGGGTCATTCAGGTAATCCAGGTTTTGCAGGCTTTGCTGAATGTCGCGCTTGAAATCGAGAAAACCTTTGCGATAAATCTTATTGTCTAAGACAGTATGCCCCGGAGCGCGCTGCTCCATGAACTCGGTAAAGATGCCGGCGTCATACGCGGCTTTCCACTCCTCTGTCATTTCCCGAAAAATTAGGTCGCGCATTGATTTGCCTTGCCAGAAAGGGATGATGGTATTCCGGTAAACCTGTTTAGCTCGTTCACTAACGGCAAAGCGTGTCTTTTCACGCGAATTAAGGATATCTAAATCTTGTAAGCTATGACAGCACAGTTCAGGGTAAGTAGGCGTCGCTTTTGGTGCAGAGCCTTTTTCGCCGACTATCAATTCACCATCGTTGATGCAGATAGTCTTGTGTTCCATCAAATACTGGAAAGCCAGAGCCCGACGTACTGGCGCGGACACCGGCCCCAGGTCATGCTTGTAAAATTCAGTCATCAGTTCTGCTCTCTCAGTCGAGATGGTGGATACAGCGTCTAAGCTTTGCTGCCTGAGATGAGCGACTCTTTCGGTCATGGGCATGGTATCAACCTCCTCTGGACTTCCGAAGTCTCAAAGACTTCGGAAGTCTATGGTATCATATTGTCATAATCAATTTCAAGAATTTTTTTTTGTTACAGATTAAAAAGTTGTTGACACTCCAAAACATTTATAGTATACTATAATATAAATATCTTTTTTACAAAATTGTTACATATAATTGAAGAGGACAAAGAGGACAAATTCTGTCATTGCAGAGATTGGAGGTGTAAGAAATGAATAAACAGACAAATGGTTGGCTAATACTTACATTGTTTACCATTTTTTTCATTTGCGGAACGAGAGTCTATGCTCAAGAAGAAGTTGAAAGGGCGAAAGCCCCTTTTAAGCCCATCGAGCCTTCCGGACTATACGTTGCTCCAACTGCCGATATCATACCATCGTTAGACCTATTCATCGCCGGCAGTGGCGTTTTTGGGGCTAAAGCCTTTTCATTTCAAGGGACGGCAGCATTTGGGTTAGCAGGTATTGCTCAAGTTGAAGCGAGCGCTATTGGTATTGGCAGTAGCCTCAAGGAAGGTGGTTTAAGCACGGTTTACGCGCCTGGATTTAAGATGATGCTGTTGAGAACAGGCAAATGGACGCACTCCTCAGGGATAACTTCGCCTGGGGTGGCATGGGCGCTCCGCAGTTCTATATGGCGTGAGGAAGTAGAAGAAAAAATAACATATAATACGAAGGTAGCTGACCTCTACTTTGTGGTCACCGAAAGGCTAGGGCCATTATCCCTCCATGCAGGATTGGATATTTTCGATGCTCGATTGAAAAGTAATGTGATGGAAGACCAGAAGAAAGAAGAAGCAAAGAAAAATTTCTTTCTCCCCTTTGGCGGCCTGGATATATGGGTGACCGAAAGAGGGAAAGCTATGGCTGAATTTGGATGGACTACAAACTTTAACTACGTTGAAAATGGGCTCCAAAAAGATGAAGATATCGAATCTATTTGGGTGGCGTTACTTGGAGTAAGATTCTTCCTTACAAGATATATCGCGGCGGATGTTGGGGTGAGATATCAGCAAAACTACGCGGGTGTATCGGACGCAAATATAGAATCCAAAATTGATATATCCATCCCTACACATCTGCTGTATGAATACGCTAAAGGCAGATAATGTTTGCTTAATTACAACATAGAAACCCGTTTTCTCAGAGAAAACGGGTTTCTTACCAATTGCTATTTTTTCAGGATTTTTCAGATAGGCTCTAATTCCAAGAGAGGTGAGAACCGTGAAAGCATTTAAAATAGCGATTTGTCTTATGTTTTCGTCACTTTTGTGGTTTTTCCATCCCATTATACTTGGCCAATCAGAGGATGCTGAACAAGCCAGAGTAGAAAAAGGAAAGCTGGAGATATGGTTCAGGTTCACCTCTGCTCCGATGACCGAAAGGGATATTTATTACCATATCTGTAGGTTGTATGTTAATGATAAAGAGATGGGGGAAAGCCCTGTTGTGAATAAGGAGAATAAATGGGTGCGTCTGTTTTCGGTGGAGTTGGAAGAAGAAGTGTATAACATTAAAGTTCTTCATGGATATGCCAGCAAAGAAGGGAAGTGGGCTGGCGAATTCAGCAAACAGCCAAAGGTATTTCGTGTTGGAATAAAAAAAGGGCCAGAGACTATCATTAAATATAGTTATAACGTTGGGCTACTATACGATGAATATATATATGACAAAGTTCCACCGCCGCCTCCTCCGCCAGCGCCACCAAAGATTTCACCTGAACACAAGCCCCGTATTATAGTAATAATCCCTGAACAACACCTTCGAAGGCCGCGCATTCCTGACCCGGCAGCCGAGACTGAGATAATCAGAAAATTTGTGGAAAATGATTTCTGGGTGGTTGACCAATTCCAGGTGATGGAAATCCGCTACAACGATGAATCAAAAAGAGCCTTGCAAGGGGATAACGAGGCCGCCATGGCTATAGGAAGGCAATTCGATGCTGAAGTGCTTATCATCGGAGAAGCTTTTAGTCAGCGTACAGACTTTACTTCTCAAAATTTAGTTCAATGCAGCGCTCGCGTAGAAGCCAGAGCTATCAGGATTGATACAGGGCAAATTCTGGCGACTCATGGGCTTACTGCCACAGTTGTTAACGCTTCTGAGGAAATTGCGTCGAAAGAAGCTCTTGCCGAAGCCGGTGGAAAGGTGGGAGATTATCTGATAAGGGAGATTATCAGAAAATGGACATCCGCGCCTGCTCCATCCGTCAGGGTTAAACTAACCAATGTGGATTTTAAACAGTTGGTTCTATTTGAGCAAATGTTAAAAGAAAAGATTAAAGACGTGCAACGTTTTCACAGGCGAAACTTCGACGTCGTCGGAAAAATTGCGGAGATAGACGTGGATATTAAGGGAGGCGCTCAGTCGCTTTCCACAGAACTCACAAAAGAAGAATTGCCCGATTTCGAAATAGAGGTGCTCAATTTCACTGCAAACACGCTCGATTTGAAGCTAAAGCCAAAGGCGACCACACCGAGTGGGTTGGCACTGAATCCAAAGACCCTTGTATTCATAGAGCAAACTGAATCCGATGGAACGCAGAAAAAGTATAAAGTGATGGTGCTTAAATTCGACGAAATCCATCTGGAATACAACTGGGCGATTGAGTTTTCAGACGGCAATTCTCGCTCCGGCATTTATGTGGTAGATGCGTTTGATAAAAGCCATGACTATGGTGTAGATTGGGAGGCGAAAGTGGAACATCCCGACGAAGTCGGGGCGGAAGTAAAACCGAAAGGCACAGCCCCATGGGTATCAAAAGAGGTCTTCCAGGAGCTCAGGGATAATGGTTTCACAACCATCGCCGTGGATAAATACGTTCGGAAAGACGCAATAGTGATAGCTGAACTAAAAGGCGTAACTGTTTTTACTGTGGATGTAAACGGAAAAAAGGCAAATCTAAAAGCAATAGAGGTATTAACGGATAAAGAGGATAAGTTGCTTATCATGGATGAGCTACAAAACCCATTGGTTTTATCCGCAGAGGTCGCAGGAAGATACAAATCAAAGGTAACAGCGATATATATACCCGGTTATAAATAACCTTTGGTGCTGGTTCTTGTAAAACCGCATGAAAAGAGAAGCGGTGAAAGGAAGGAAGGGAAGGATTGATAATCCTTCTTCTCCCTTTACATCCTTTCCTTCCCTTCTACGCCCGTTTGTTGATTGAATTCGGTTTGATATAAAACTTCGGCAGGAGCCTCAACCTATCTTTTGACAAAATTCCCACCTATTTCACGAAAATTTGAACACAAACTCACGCCAGGTGTTTAAATACGTCTCTTTTTAACCCCACAGCATAGAAAAATTGCTTCCAAATCCAACCTTTTTATAACTTTTTGCATCTGGATAGACGAAGAGCTAAAAAACCATGTTTCAAAAGGTGGAAAAACTATGGTTCATGAATTGAAAGATTATACAAAAGCCATAGACTTTTTGCGCGCTGATGCGCTTGCCAATCATGAGTTGCTCTTGGCATTGGAAGCTGGTATCCCAGGTGTCCCACATGAAGTCTATGTTGACAATTCTGACAAGGTGGTATCGGTTATGAATGTCGAGCACTTTGAACGAAGAGATAAGTCGCGTGAGAACTGGGTATCTCTTTTGATTGATGATTGATGATTGTTGATTGTTGGCGGATAATGAATAATGTCTTATCCGCGTTCGTCTATTTTATCTGTGGTATCATTCCTTATCTACGTCGTATGTAAATCTACGAGGATTATACAAAATGCAATCGAAGGATGAATTATTAGTCAAAAAAGCGATAGAAGGCGACCGGTATGCTTTCGGACAACTAATTGAAAAATACCAAAACGCGGTATACGGCCTGGCGTATCATTTGGTGAGAGATTCTGCGGAGGCTCAAGACCTATGCCAGGAGGCGTTTCTGCAAGCCTATCTCAAATTGCAACAATTGAAACAACCCGCAAAATTTGCCAGTTGGCTCAAGCGGATTACGGCAAACATCTGCAAAATGTGGTTGCGCCGACCAAAACCTGAATTGGTTTCATGGGAGGAGTTGAAGGAAGATGAATTGCAAGTAGACGCGTCTTATGAGGCCGAAGAAATCAAACAGGACGTTCGTGAGGCGATTGATGCTTTATCTGAGAAAAATAGGTTGACTATCACACTGTATTACATCGACGGGTTGACGCAGAAAGAGATTGGCGATTTTTTGGGCGTGCCTTTAGGAAGTATAAAAAGTCGCCTACATGAGGCTAAAAAACATTTGCGAAAGGAGTTGACGGAAAGGGGTTACTTTGCCCCTGTAACTACTATGGTAAAGGAATCTTTGCAAGCTGAAAAATTGCCGGATGATTTCCGCTTGAAATTAGAGGAAATGCTTGAAAGTACGGATGCAGTTATCCGGCGGAAAGCTGTGCATCAACTACAAGAATATCATCGAAAAGACCAGACTGTTGATGATTTGATTATCAAAGCGACGAAGGATGATAATAGAGAGGTGCGCGAAAGAGCGGTGCAGGCTCTGGGCAGGATTCGTTGCGAGAAGGCGATACCACTGTTGGCGGAATACCTGAAGGACGCAAATCCGCAAGTCCGCAAACGGGCGGAGTGGAGTCTGAACCGCATCGGTACAGAGCAGGTCGTTGATGAGGTTTTGAAATTGTTGGATTGTGAAAGTTGGGAGAACGAGGCTCCCGCCGAAGTGCGGCGACATGCCGTCGATGTTTTGAAGGGTATTTGTCCAGAGAAAGCGGCCCCACGTTTGATACGCGCTCTGCATGAAGATGACGATGTTAGTGTGCGTGAGAGAATCATCCAGGTTTTGTCTTCGGTAAAAGATGATAGCGTAGCACAAGAGTTGGTACAATTGCTATGGGACAATGAGCAGCGTATCAGACAAACGGCGATGGATGCTCTCCGTGAAATGAAACCAGTGAATGTCGCGCCTACTTTGATGAATGCGCTCGACGATGAAAACATTGAAATCCAGAGGCAAGCGGTAGAACTATTGGGAATTTTAAGGCACAAGGATGCCGAATCAAAATTGATTCAAAAGCTGGATAGTTCTGACCCGACTGTCGTGTTCAAGGCTGCGGAAGCTCTGGGAGAGATGAAATCGGAAAAAGCATTGGAACCGTTGATGTCGCTTTTGCAACATCGTGAAAGGATGCTACAGAGAACATCTGAAACGTGCCGTTTCGAGATAATAACATCCACAAGTGCCGATGTTGGCGCGAGTGTAGCGAAAGCTCTTGGCTTAATAAACGACAAAGCAGCAATTCCTGCTTTGATGGAATTTTTTGAGTATTTGATTTCCCTGAAGTCTCCCCGCACGCACGATTCGACAATTGGGACAATATGGGCTCTCGGTCAGATTGGAGATGAACAAGTTGCGCATCGGTTAGCGCAATATCTTTCAGAAATTGCGCCACCGGACGATAGTATCTTGCGAAATTGGCCTGGCATTCCAATACGACCCCTTGTGAGAGCGCTTGCGTGGATTGGCTCACCGGTAGCTGTGCCACACTTAGCCAAAGTGGTGGACTACGACTATTTCATCGGTGAGGAAACAAGCGGTGCTTTGGGACAACTCGGGCCAGAAGCTATCCCTGTTTTAAAGCAGGTACTTGCCCAGAGCGAAAGTCCACACAAACGCTGGCGAGCAGCGAAATCGTTAAGCGAGATAAGACATTCAGAATCTTTGGAACCGCTTTTAGCCGCTCTCAAAGATGATGAACCGCAAGTCCGATACCACGTTGCGAGGGCTTTGGGGGCGCTGGGTAATCAAGATGCAATCCCGTTCTTGAAAGATGCCTTGCAGGACGAACACCACGGCGTCCGAAAAGAAGCTATGAGAGCTTTGAAAAGTCTAAGCGTGCCTGAAAGCGAATTGCCTCAAATTGCCGATAAACTGAAGAGCAAGAAAGAAAGCCAGGAAGTCTCAAGCGAAAGATTTTTGGAAGAGAGGCGTCTGCCTACCAAGGACAGCTTGAGAAGGGCTATCCTTGAAAAATTTGTCACGGAGAATTTCGAGGCTGGTAAAGTTTATCAGGAAAAAGAGGTAAACGAAATCATCAGCCGAGCATACGATGACTATTGCTCTGTCAGGCGGTACTTCGTGGATTATAGAATGATGTCGCGGGATAGAGGGAGATATTGGGTAACCACACTTTTATTTTAGGGCAGGTTTCATTTTTCCTCCCAAATTAGGTTACGCTTTTTCCGCTTTGGGGTCGAAGCCGGGAAGTTTGTCCCAAAGACGGGGAATTGTGTTAAAAAGTAAATCCGAGCAACCATTAATGTGTGATTTTACTATGTTTTACCCTTTTCTGTATTAGGCAACAAGATGTTGCAGTTCCCTTGGGGTAATGGGGCCTTGGGGCACTGGGGCATTGGAGCACTGGGGCATTGCTCCAATGCTCCAGTGCTCCAGCGCTCCAATGCTCCAATCGTCGGAGGTTTTACTGCAAGATGTTTCTGCTTAATACAATGTTTTACCCTTTCTCCTAAAATTCCTCCCCTTTTCCTTAAAATGAAAGGATTGATTTGATCGGAAAACCATTACTTAAAGAACTTGGCCTCACCTCAAGCGCTATATTTTTAGCTTTTGCTATAGGTTCGCTGATTATTTGGGCGACTGGTTACTCCGTAATTGGAGTATATCGCAATATTTTGGCGGGAGCGTTTTTCGGGAGATATGCAATCGGCCAGACCTTAACGCAGACTACCCCCATTATCTTCACCTCTCTCTCTTTTCTGCTTGCCTTCAGGTGCGGACTTTTCAATATAGGCGCGGAGGGTCAACTTTACATTGGTGCTTTCGCCGCGGCTTGGGTTGGATTTTCACTCCATTTACCTGTTGTAATTCACGTTGTCGCCGCTCTTTTAGCGGGAGCGATTGCCGGGGCGCTCTGGGGATTTATACCTGGCGTGCTCAAGGCTTTCAAAGGGGCTAATGAGTTTGTTACTACCTTGATGCTCTCATACATAGCTAACCTGTTCACCAGTTGGCTCGTTTCTCCCAATGGCCCTTACCACGGTTCTCAGTGGGCGAATCAGACTGTCAGAATTGCGAATACAGCCGAACTTTCCCGCATTTTACCTCCAACTCAACTCTCCATGAGTGTCATTCTGGCAATCGTGATGGCTCTATTGATATGGTATATTCTCTTCAGGACACCGACGGGCTATGAAATAAGAAGCGTCGGCGCCAATCCCGATGCGGCGGAATACGGTGGCATTAATGTAAACAGAATGCGAATTTTGGCTTTGACTCTGGCAGGCCTCCTCGCCGGTCTCGGTGGAGCCGGAGAGATTCTCGGAACTCATCGCAGGTTTATCGACGGCTTTTCGCCCGGTTATGGGTGGGATGGAATAGCTGGCGGACTGATAGCCCGTTCGCATCCGATAGCGGTAATATTCGCAGCTTTTCTGATAGGGGCGCTCCGGGCTGGGGGGATGAGGGTAGATAGAGCAGGAGCCGCGCCCTATGATATAGTGGCTGTTCTTCAAGGGCTTGTTATTTTTTTCGTTATTGCGCCATCTTTTATACGGTTATCATTTGTGAAAAGCAAAAAAAGAAAAGTTTGACCAAAGAAATACTTTAGATATCAGAACTCCAATTCATGAAGTTCATCATCGCCGGGTTGCCAATATGTTACCGTTGTTGGTTTTACCTGCGCGACTTTTCCCATGCGATCAGCTTTGGTTCTAAAGAAAGGCAACCGTAGAAGCCGACGTAGCAAGTTGGGAATTTGTCCCTGTTGACGAGTAGTTAAAGCAAAATAAAGAATGCAATATCGTTTATCGCGATTTCGTTTATCGTAGAATCCAGCGTCGATGGTTACAAAGGTAGGTTGTTTAAGCTCACACAGAATTTGTAAAATCCGGTCGTCTTTAATTATCTGTCGCGGACGCAGTTCTCTAATTCTGCTTGCTGTAATCCATTTCCGTATCGGCTCTACCACCAGCCGGTAAGTAAGTTGTTCATCAACGATAATCTGGCTCATGCTGCTTTCTTTCCTGGATATCGTTCTACAATGAGGTTTGATGCCAGAAGCAGAGCTTCATTTATTGCTGCTCTTTCAATATACGGCCACTCTTGCAAAACGTCATCCACAGTATAACCCATAGCCAGAAACGTCAACGCCGCTTCTACGGGCACACGCGTTCCCTTAAACGTCAATTGTCCATGACATACTTCCGGGTCAACTACTAAGTATTCTCCAATTTCTATCCGGCTCATGTTCTATCTCTTCCTCCTTGCGATTTTATTGTTTGCATTATATCATACTTTACGAACTTTTGTCAAGCGCATTAAAGATTATTACATTACTGAAAAAATTTTTCTTTTTCAATGTCACAAGTTAGCATTTTTAGGTACATATATATATGGAACTCTTGAGGCCCTTCGCGAATAAGCGTGGTAAACAGTCTAAAACGTGAAACGTGATACGTGATTTTCCCCTTTGCTCTCTTGCCCACTCATCGCTCACTACTCACTCATCATTCATCGTATACACTAAATCGCGAAGAGCTACTATTGATATGGGTTTTTTTCCATGAAAATATCAGATGAAATATTAGTTCAAAGAGTGTTAGATGGGGATAAGTCATCGTTTGGAATCCTCGTAGAACGATACAAACGCTCCGTTTTTCAACACGCAATCAAAACGACGCGGGATTTCCACGAAGCGGAGGACATTACACAGGATGTTTTCCTCAAGGCTTATCTCAACCTGCAAAAGTTAAGAGAACCCGCAAAATTTGGCGGCTGGTTGCGAGGGATTACCCAAAATCTTTGTCGGAAATGGATACACAAAAAGCGGATGTTGTCTGATTTGGAGATACCTCTGGATAATCTCCAAACAGAAGTTCTCAATCAATGGCTCAAAGAACAAGACAATTCAGAGAGTTGGGAGTTCGGAACGGAGGTTGCCAACAATCTTTCCGATGAGCAAAAAGATTTGCTCAAACTTTTCTATATTGATAATCGCTCTTGTCGTGATGTTGCTCAACAGATGGGGGCGACTGAAGTAGCAATCCGGCAACGTTTGAGCCGCACTCGACAGCAACTCAAAAACGATTTATTGGAGGGAGAGAGAAATATGAATAGAATGATAGCAATTAGCGCAATATACGCGTTCCTTTTGGGTGGTACTTCGTCTGTTTCAGGAGGGACGTGGAAAGATGATTTTAGTGATGGGAATTTGGAGGGTTATGAAGAAACTTGGGGAGGGGCCCGGGGGATATGGACCGTTGAAGATGGGCAACTCGTGATTGACAAGAATGACGCGTGGGCTACCCATCAGATACTGGCAGGTGTTGTTGTGGATGATGTGACGATGGAATTCGACACTCAGATGGAACAAATTTTTCAGAACATTCATTCTATTGAACTCTGCTTGCGTTGGCAAAGTGATAACGCGGTGCTTTTCACCATTGGGCGTTGGAATAATCAATGGCTTGTTGCCATAGGTACCTTGGTGTGGGAGGGAAGATTCGAAAACTGGCATGAGATGCATTTTCCTTTTGAAGTGGGACAATGGCATCACCTCAAAGGGGTCGCACAAGGAAATGAGTTTACCTTTTTCATTGACGGCGAGAAGGTAATACGTTTCAACCAAGAACGTCTTGTTAAGGGGAAAGTGGGCTTCGGCGCAGGTGGATGCAAAGTACGATTTGACAATCTCGTTATCACGGGACCGAATGTACCCGATGCGGGTCCTAGTGGGCTGGCGGTGGAATCTGCTGGCAAACTCACCAACACATGGGGACGTATCAAGCAGGTAGATTGATGAGAGAGATTACAAGTTCTCTGCGGACGTGACATCAGCTTAATTACCAATGAGACAGGTATTCTAACCTGTCAATCATATCGGTTGCATCAAGGATAGATGCAAGATGTAGAACGCGCCGAACAATTTCACCAACGGAAAGTCTTTGTTTCGCAACAATAATTCCACCATGACTTTCTCCGCTGCCTATCATTTCATAATGGAGGCGCGGAAAATCCTGGATATTGTGCGTCAATAGCACTGCTCCAATACGGGTAGCAAATCGAATTTGTTCTTCATCCGACAGACTCAAATTTCCTTGCTGGGGCGTAGAAGTCGCGTGGATACCGCGCCGAATCAAGGCGGGGGCGACACCACCATGGATATCTTCGTCCGTATAAATCTTAATTCGCCTCATAAGTTTCCTCTCTTTGAGAGGGTTGAACCTCAGAAGGACCTTGTTTCAAAGGACTACAAGTCTTTATAGACAGTTTGCCTGGTGGATATTTGGCAATCCAGTATTCTTCATCCTGCGACAAAGCTATCTCTTTATCAATCTGTTTTTGGTTGTCATAGTAATATGACAAGGCATCGTGAACTTGCGCGGGAGTTAAGAATGAGAACGCGTCCAGGATTTCATCAATGGTTAAACCGCTTTGATAATAATGCACCAACGTGCTGACGGGCATTCGAGTATTTCTAATGATAGGCCGTCCGCCACAGATTCCTTCTATGCAAACAACATGGGGGTGCGATATTGAAATTATTTGCGTTTTCTTTGGCGTCATTGAAACCTCCGTGTTTGTGAACATCTGCTTTGATAAATGTAACATAACCCATAATTTTTGTCAAGTTTCAGAAATATAACAAAACTTTCAATGTCGCAAGTTAGCATGAACATCATTGACCTTAACCTTTTTTTTTCCGCTTTAAGACTGGCAACTCCCATCGCAATTATCGCCATCGGAGAGACTTATTCAGAGCGGTCTGGAGTTATCAATGTCGGCGTAGAAGGGATGGCTGTTTTAGGAGCTTTGGTCTCGGCAATAGTTAATTTTTACACTGGCAATCCCTGGATTGGCTTTTCGGCAAGCATAGTAGCAAGCGCCACATTCGGATGGATTCATGCCTTATGGTGTATCCGTTTTTCCGCTAATCAGATCGTCAGTGGAATAGCAATTAACATTTTGGTGATGGGCCTGGCTTATTTTTCCACCAGTGCGATTTGGGGATGGAGAGGAACTTCCGGTTCAGCAGCTACCTTAAATACTTGGGTTATTGTAGGAATAATGTTCGGTGCGATTCTGATTTCTCAAATTTTTATATACCGAACGCCATGGGGCCTTCGGCTTAGAGTTGTTGGAGAACGTCCTGAAGCCGCCGATACAGCCGGCATCAATGTGGCAAGAACACGTTATACCTACACAATTTTGAATGGAGCTTTCTGTGGGATTGCCGGCGCTTTTTTCTTTAATAATCTCGGTCGATTCACCGCTGGGATGGTGGGTGGTAGAGGATTTATTGGTATTGCCGCTATGGTTGTCGGGAACTACATACCGATTCGAGTCCTCGGCGCAGCCTTTCTTTTCGGTTTTATCGATGCGCTTCAAATGCGGCTTCAGGCATTTATTCCCTCACAATTTTCCATTATGCTTCCTTATCTGCTTACCGTAATCATTTTGGCTGGATTTATGGGTAGGGCTGATGTTCCAAAAGCTTTGGGGAAGTGAAACGTGAAGAGTGAAACGTGAAACGTGATAATACGACTTTTTCAGCTATTGCTCTCTTGCAATATGGCAAGAGGGCAAGGAGACAAGAAGGTACAAGAGCAAGTAACCCTTAGCCCTTTTGCCCTCTAGCCCATTAGCCATCTTGCCCCTTTACCTTAAAGCTTCTCCCAAATGAAAAGGTCGTGTGATACTGTTTTAATCACGTTTCACGCATCACACATCACGTTTCATTTACTGTACTCAAACTTCCCCCCAGGTTTCAATTCTACGACTCGTGTTGGCGGAGCAAGAATTTCTATCTGCCTTTCCAATTCACTTATATCCGCCATTTGATTCGGAAAAGTGTTGTAATGGCAGGGTATGACAATCTCTGGGCGCATCAAACTTGCAGCCCAGGCTGCTTCTCGAACGCCCATGGTAAATTTTCCTCCCACCGGTAAAATCGCAATCTGCGGTCGGTAGAGTTGCCCAATCAGCGCCATATCGCCAAATATTCCTGTGTCTCCTGCGGCATAAATAACCTCCCCTCTTGGGAGGGGGCGGGGGGTGGGTTCCCCGCCGTCAAAAGTTAGCACATAGCCGACAGCGCCGCCGTCGGGTTCGGCAGTTTTGTCAACTTTCCATTCCGTTCCAGCGATGCTTGTAGTGTGTACAGCCTGGGTCATTGTAATTGTGACCGTGCCAAATTTCGCAGACCCACCAGCGTTCATGGGGCATGAACCCTTGCCATATTCAATCCCGTTTCGGTGCGCAAAATAACCGATTTCGGGAGTGCCGATGAGCATTGCCCCCGTTTTTTGGACGATTCCAATGGAATCTCCTAAATGGTCTACATGACCATGCGTCACGCAAACGATATCGGCTGTTACTATGTCGTCAAGTGTAAGAGAACACGCGGGATTGCCTTCTATCCATGGGTCGATGTAAATTTTCTCTCCTGCATCGGTCTCGAATAAAAACGATGCGTGGCCTAACCACGTAATAGTTACTTTTTCCATGATACCCTCCTTTGGAGTGCTTTCGTTTCTTTAACGTTTTATCACTGCCCAGATAGTTTTAAAGATGACTTTCAAATCTAAAAGAAAACTGCGGTTTTCAATGTAATTCAGGTCGATATTTAACTTCTCAGGAAGAAGCTGGGTGATGTAATATTTTTCTGGGTCTGATTGCCCCTTGAGTTTCAGTTCTTCAGCGCGGTTTTCCAACTGTGCTGGGCCTGCGATTCCCGGTCTTACTGAAAGCACACGCTGCTGTTCTTCCGTGTAGTATTTCACATAAACAGGCGCCTCTGGACGCGGCCCGATAATACTCATATCGCCTTTCAAAACATTGAGTAGTTGGGGAAGTTCGTCTAACTTTGTCCGACGTAAGAAATTGCCTATTTTTGTAATCCTTGGGTCTTTGTACGTTGTGAGACTACTTCCCATGGACGCGGCGTTGACGACCATTGTGCGAAACTTATACATCAAAAAGAGGCTTCCATAACGTCCTACTCGTTTCGCCCGATAGAATGCTGGCCCAGGTGACTGAAACTTAGCCAAAATAATGCAGACGAGAAAAACGGGGGACAATATTATCAAGCCAATCAGCGCGCATGAGATATCAAACGCACGTTTGGCGATAGGATATAATATTTTAGTGTTCATAACTAACTTTTAAAAATAAACTATACATTTCGGCGAATGGAAAGGGGGGGAAGGGAAGGAATGGAAGGAAGGGGGGGAATCCTTCCTTTTCTTCCTTTCCTTATTGTCAACTAATTTTCGAGAAAATTTAAAACATGCCGCAAATTCTATTCCTCTTCACTTTCCGTGATTTTTCGTTTTTTAGGGGTTTCGTGATAGCGAATTAGACCGAGAGCAAGACTGAGCAGAAGGCTCTTCCACCAGGTGCCCGTTGTGATAGCGACCCAATTCGGAAAGATAAGACTGACTATCCACAATGAAAGGTAGCCAATGGCGGCGAGAAAAAGCGGCAGTGTAATAATCCCGGTCAGGCACGTGGCTATGATAAAAATTCCATAGACCTTTCCGACGATAGTCATCACCACCCCAACAAGAAAACCGACGATAAATGCTATCAAAAGGACATTGAGTGTCGAATCGACAAATACAGCCGGCGGGTGTGGGAATGCAATCCATCCAATTCTCTCGAAAACAACCAGAATAAAACCGCTAATGACGCCATTGATTAAAAATCTCATACTTTTCTTTCCTTTTTATGATAATCTGGGTTATATAATTAACCTGAGTTGTCAATTACCAGTAATGAGTAATAAGTAATGAGTAAAGAACCATAATTATTTATTACTTATTACTCATTACTCATTTCTAGTCTTGTTTTTACAGAAGGTCACTAACTCTATCTATTACCGCCCTTATATCACGTAGCGCTTGCACCGCTATGTCTGGTTGTACAACACAACCTTCTAAGCTACCATAGTGTTCCTCTAAACAGTTCAGCAAGAGATTCTTCAGCTTAGGTTCGACATCATTTGGCGAATATGGCAATTGGCTGTCGATGTATACCTGCTCTAATAGTTTCTCTTGTTCGGCGAAGTATTCTTTAATCCGTTCCTCTGTCCATTCACCTCTACGTATTGCTTTCAGACGTTCGTTATCCCTTTGTAAGTCGAGGTCACCTTCCCTGAGAATTTGTTCGACTTCTCCCATTAAACGCACAAGATGGTAGCCAAACTTTAGGTCAAAGCCATACTCATCCACTACTTCTTTTCGCTTCCCCGTCCTTTCCTGGCTGCTCATCTTCTTCATTTGCGCATACGCATATCCTTTATACGTATGCCAGCACTTCTTATTGAGGAAATCACGTCTCGCTGCTCTTACCATCTCACCCACTTTTGTGGAATGTATGACACAGTTAGTCGGGGTGAATAAGCTATCCACCATATTGGGATTCATGTGCATACATAAGTGGAAATACCTAACTATGTTGTATATAGAGATGTCATACTTCCGTCCTTTTCCGCCGTTTGCATTAGGGTCAACCACATTATTAACTGCTTGAAACTGCTCGAATTTCTCGCCTTGTTCTCCGAAGCCGATGATAACGCCGGCTAAGTGAGGGAATATAATATGCTTCGGCGGCATACAGAAACCATATATATCCATATCAGAGCTATCATCGCTTACCCCATAAGCCTGGCTACCCATGATTGTAGCATAGCACATATTATCGGGCAACCATTTCGGTGGATGTATCAATTTTTTCTTGGTTAGTTCTTGAATTAGTGCCATGATTCATATTCACCTCCAAAAGAGCTTATTTGCCTGCCTGTACCGAAGACAGACAGGCAAAACCAAAGTAATAAAGGGTGACTACTCTCTAAGCTGCGAGACCACAAAAAAATCACCGCAATTGTCAGTTCCACTAAGTTTACGAATTGAAAAATCCGCTAATCCTACTTTTGCCAGTATCTCTTCCACCTCTTTCCGATTGTAAAGATATAATGGGCAGTCTTTGAGCTTATAGCGGATTTTTCGAATAAGCATCCGATACGTTGATTTGCTTGGAAATGTCAGGATAAGTTTCTCTAAGGTGATTTCCTGCATCTTCTTGATAAACGCGACCGGGTCATCAATGTAATCAAATAACCCAATACCCAAGGAGACATGAAATTTCTCTTCAAAATGATGTTCCATAAAATCAACACAGAGAAATTCACAAAGTTCTTCAACTTTATTCTTTTGAGCCAATTCTTTTGCGAGTTGAAGCATATTCTCGGCAACATCAATTCCCACGACTTTCGCAGGTTTGCGCTTTGCCAACTCCACGCAATACCGCCCTGAACCGCATCCGACATCGAGAATTTTCTTATTGGCGATATCAGCGCATTCTTCAAGAGCTAAATCATAGCGTTCATAGACATCACGACGCAAGTAAGAATCCAAAAATCTCCTCAAACGTCCCTTTTGGGCTGTGTAAATCAAATCAAAATCACGAGCGGATGTATTAAAGAAATTTTTAACTTTTTGAATATTTACCTCCAATTTTCACTTCCTTTCCGATAATAAAAAAATATGCAAATTTACAAATAGGCAAATAGGCAATAAAACTTATTTGGCGGTTTGCGAAGCAAACTGCTGAACGAAGTGAACATATTTGCCCATTTTAATTCTCTGCTTTTCCCGTCATTGGCACAAATCTGACGGCGGTTATATTTTTCTCTTGCACACCGTGTTCCGTTTTGATTAATAGGATTAAATCCTGATGATAATCACCTACTGGAACAGTCATTCGACCACCTATTGCCAACTGTTGGACAAGTGGTTCAGGTACACGCTTCGGCGCGGCTGTTACTATAATTGCGTCAAACGGCGCCTCTTCAGGCCAGCCTTCATAACCATCGCCATATCTGAAGAATATATTCTGGTAACCCAATGATTTTAGTAACTCTTGCGCTGGCTTCACTAAAGGTTCTACAATTTCAATTGTATACACCGCCGCGGCTAATTCCGCTAAAATCGCCGTCTGATATCCCGAACCAGTCCCTATCTCAAGCACTTTTGAATCACTCTTTAGCTGTAAGACTTCTGTCATGAGCGCGACGATGTACGGCTGGGAAATAGTTTGTCCGTGACCAATGGGAAGCGGATTATCATCATAAGCAGAACCAACCATCTCAGGTGGCACGAAAAGATGACGCGGGACCTTACACATCGCTTCGAGAACAGCTTTGTCTTTTACTTCTTGCGCTTTTATCTGAGTCTCGACCATTTTTCTTCTCTGGTCAACGTATCGGTCTTTTTCAGTCGGATTAAATGATGTCATTTTAACTCACCAACATTATTATTTGGCATTGAATCTAAGGGGCAAGAAGGCTAAACGGCAAGGAGGCAAGGGGGATTGATGATTGAAAAAATATTCCTCAATCGACAATCAACAATCGACAATCCAATTGCCGTTTTGCCATCTTGCCCTCTTGCCATTTACCACTAATATTTTTATCTTTATTTATTCCTAAATTTATGTTATACTTTGAAACACTAAATATAATGGTTAAAGGCCGGTAATCTGAGAGGGATTTTTTCCCGCAATTATATCGTCTAAAAATTTGGTTAAGCGGTCAATAGTTGCCTCGGCCAGAGCTTTGCCCATTTCCGCCGTGCCGCACTTTGAATTTTCATCATCCATATCATCAACCTTTACTAAGTCTGGGAAGACTGCTAAAGCGAAGGCTGTCTCATATTCTTGAGCATGGCCAGGGACGCTTTTGGTAACCATTACCTTATCTGCCAAATCCCTCGGGGTAAAATCCCAGTAAGAATGGCAATGGATATTGCTATCTGGAAAGCGTCGTCGAAATTGATTAATGGATGCGTTGAGGGGGGCGACATTGCCTCCATGTCCGTTGAGTATCAGGATATTCTCAACGCCGTGTCGAATCAAACTCTCGCAAGCATCGTAGAGCACAGCTAAGAATGAACCGGGCTTCGCGGACAAAGTGCCCTTATGCATCATGTGATGTTCGGAGATGCCGATATTCATCGGCACAGCGACTACCACTTGAGGATAGAGTTTCAAAGCCACTTCCTTAGCGACATAGACGCAACTTGCTATATCATGGCATAGAGGCAAATGTTCAAGATGTTGTTCTATACTGCCAACGGGAATAATAGCCGCTTTGATGCATCCGGCTTCTAACGATTCTCTAACTTCTTTTCGTGTCAGTTTATCAAGCATTACTTCTTCTTTATCCATTTAGACCTCCTGAGGTTCTGAACGCTCTTTTAAAAACGGTTCTTTGATATTTCGTGTGGTAAGTCGTATACATGATAAGTGAAACGTGATACGTGATTTGTGATTGTTTCTCTTCACGCATAACTTTCACTTTTCTTTTGAATTCTGTTTAAATTTACCATAACTTCGAGGTAACGTCAACAAAAATCTTTGGAATTTTTAAATGTGCTGGAGGAACTTAATGAAAAAAAACGTTGATACCATTAAAGCAATGAAGCAGCGTGGGGAAAAAATTGTTATGATTACCGCCTATGATTATGCGATAGCGCGGCTTGCAAGTAAGGTAGATATCGACATGATTTTAGTTGGAGACTCGCTGGGCATGGTCGTTTTAGGATATGAAAATACGTTACCCGTAACGATGGCGGATATGCTTCGCCATACAGGAGCTGTTGTAAGGAGTAAAACCACTTCTTTTGTCGTGGGAGATATGCCGTATAAATCTTATGAAAATGAAGAGCAAGCGGTAAAAAACGCGAAATTGTTCATCAATGAAGCAGGCGCGGACGCAGTCAAAATCGAGGGAAATAAACCCGATATTATACAAGCCATTCTGAATGAGAAGATTCCCGTGATGGGACATATTGGATTAACGCCTCAAACAATTACGGAATTTAAAGTGCAAGGAAAGGGTAAACAGCCTGCTTCACGGCTTCTCAACGATGCAATAGAATTAGAACGCGCAGGATGCTTTTCGATAGTCCTGGAATGCATTCCCAGGAATCTGGCAAAACAGATTACAGCCAAATTAGAAATCCCCACTATTGGTATCGGCGCAGGGCCAGATTGCGATGGACAAGTTCTTATCTCTAATGATGTTTTAGGGCTGTTCGAGAAATTTACTCCACGTTTTGTGAAACAATATGCTAATCTATCCGTGGAGATAGAACGCGCCTTTGCGCAATACAGGGATGAAGTCAAAAATGGAATATTCCCATCCGACGAACATTCCTATCATTAAAACGTGAAGCGTGAAGCGTGTCTCCGTGGTTTTCTTAACGGAAAATCAACGAATACTATTTATATCACAAATGGATATTCTAAAAATCATCACTAAACGTCGAAGTTATCGTGGTAAATTCATCGACAATCCGATTGCTCAAAGCGATATTGAACAACTGATTGAAGCCGCGCGCTGGGCGCCTTCGCCTTTCAATATTCAGCCCTGGGAGCTAATTCTCATCACCTCAGAAGAGAAGAAAGAAGCTTTAGCGGAATTGACAGCGAAATGTATTATCAATCAATTTAAAGACCCACGTTTTCTGGCTGACAATGGAGAATGGATGCGCTTAACAATAGAAGAGTGGAAAAAACGCGGTGATGGCGTGCTTATTGATGACCATGTAAATTTGCCCGATTTTATCAAAGATAAGGGGAAATTGCGCCCCTTGATGAATAACTTAAAACATTTGCGCATTTTAGGATATCTGGGCGTAGGGAAATTGCCCGCGAAAGAGTTTGCAGAATTAGTCAGGCAAGCGCCGTTATTAATTTTAATTTTGATGAACAAAAACAGGCGCTCCCCAGGGGAAAATGGACGGATGTGGGTTTTATTGGGAATGGGCGCGATGATTCAAAATCTCTTGTTGATGGCTGAATCGCTGAACATCGGCGCACAATTCATCAGCGCTCCTTTGGAAACAAAAGCGGATAGGGAACAAGTGAAAAAACTGTTCTCAATTCCATCAGCTTATGAGCCTATCAGCTTGTTGAGGTTAGGCTATAGAGAAACGAAGCAACACAATTCTGTGCGAAGAGATGCTTCAAAGTTTGTTCATTATGATTCATTCATAGCACAAAAATTTTAAGTTTTCGGTGAAAAATGGAGGAGTAAGAATGTCAACAATAACTATCCAATATCTTGAGGTTGATAAGACTGCTTTGGAATCAGCCAAAAAATATTTCAAAGCGAAAAGTGACGTAGAAGCTATCAAAAAAATGGTTGACTGGTTTAAATATGCCGGAGAAGTTAACGAAGCGATGGAACAAGTAGCAGGAAAAGGAAAGATTGAAAAAATCTATGAATAGTAAGTTTCTAATAGACACAAACATTTACATTGACTTCATCAATACTAATAAGTATCGGGAATGGGTGTTTGTGCGTGATTATCCTACCAGGCTATTTTTGAGCGCCATCGTGCTTATGGAACTATATGCTGGAGCGCATAATCGCTCAGACATCAAACTCGTTGATACCATCAAGGAACCGTTTGCCAAACGCAATATGATTATTGCACCCACAATTGGGGATTACATAACAGCGGGGGAAATTTTAGCCGATTTGCAAAAACTGAGGGGATATGAGCTTAAAAAAAGCTATTGGCTAACTAACGATGTCCTGATTGCATTATCCGCCCGTAGAATCGGCGCAACTGTCGTCACGCAAAATCGGCGAGATTTTGAAGAGATTCAACAAATCAAAGGTTTTTCACTACAACTTGTGGCTTATTGAGGTTAGGCTATACGGAATCACGCCAGCGGGATTCCGTGCGAAGAGATGCTTCAAAGTTTGTTCATTATGATTCTTTTGTTATATAAATTCCTCTTATTTCTTTTAATCAAACTTTTCTATTCCAATTATTTCTTTTGATTGATTCTTCGCTTCGCTCAGAATGACATTACTTTTCTTTCTTAAAGAAAAGTTTGGAAGAAAAGTTTGGAAAATTTTTCTTGACGGTTTCAGCGGAAAATGTTATATCTAAGTGAAATTGTAGTATTAGACCTCTCCGAAAAATCGGAAGGCCGAACTTGTTTGGGAGTTTTTCGCGAAACTCGTTGAGGCGTCCGTAGATTTTTAGGGGAGGGAATTAACAGGACGGTGCATCTGAGATGAAACACTGCTATGGACCAAATGAACCTGATACGGCGCCGATGACGCGGCGCGAGTTTTTGTGTAGCGCGGGCGCTGGGCTTGGGGTGATTGGGCTTCAGGCGGTGTTGGCGGAAGGAGGGTTATTCGTGAGCCATGCAATTGCGCAAGTTGTTCTTTTGAAAGACTTGCAGGAGCCGCCTGCGCCGCTGCCTGATGCCATGCCAAAGTTGTCGCCGTTGTTGGTGGACGACGCGGGGAATGTCATCACGACCCAAGCGGGTTGGGTGAAACAGCGCGACGCGCTGAAGATGAAGTGGCACACCTTCATGGGCGAGTTTCCTAAAGAGAAAGCCCCCCTCAAAGCTGAAGTGCTGGCGACAGAGGAACTACCTGACTTCACGCGGCAATACGTGAAGTATCAAATCGAAGAGGGCGTGTTCACCGACGGCTATTTGCTCACACCGAAGCACGCTTCAGGCAAGTTGCCTGCCGTCGTCGCGTTCCATCAGACGGTCGCCACGCAAGCCAAACAAGTCGCGGGCGTGGATACATCGAACCCCGAACTGATGCAGGGCGTGCAATTGGTCAAGCGAGGCTACGTCGTCATCTGCCCACGTTGTTTCATCTTTGATGAGGGCGCAGGCTACGCCGACAACGTGAAGCGAATGCAAGCACTGCACCCAAACTGGACAGGGATGGCGCGGATGACATACGATGGCGTGCGAGCGGTGGACTATCTCGAATCGCTACCGCACGTGGACAAAAACCGCATCGGCTGCATCGGCCACTCGCTGGGCGCGAAGGAAGCGCTTTATGCCGCCGCGTTTGATGAGCGCTACAAGGTCACTGTGTTCAGCGAAGGCGGCATCGGGTTGACTTTCAGCAATTGGGACGCGGTTTGGTATCTCGGCGCAGACATCAAGCAGCCCGATTTCAACATGGAACATCATCAGGTCATATCCCTGATAGCTCCACGAGCTTTCCTTTTGCTCGCGGGCAATTCGAGTGACGACGACAGGAGTTGGGCGTTCATCGAAGCGTTCATGCCGGTTTATAAACTGCTCGACGCGGCGAATAACATCGGTTGGTTCAACCACCGCATGGGACACAGCTATCCGCCAAACGCGCAAGCGGTAGCGGAGGCGTTCCTTGATAAACATCTGAAGTAAACGAATCAGCGAATCAACAAATTTTAAAAGATATGATTGACTGGATAAGGATAAATATTGTGAGGTATTATAGATGTTGAAAACAGTGGAAGATGTTATAAGGAGTAGCGGGAAAGGGAAAGATTGAAAAAATCTATGAATAAGGTGAATAAAATGCCTAAAAGAACATACAAACGCGTTAATTTAGGAAAATACATTGTGGCTGACCCTTACATCTGCCACGGCAAGCCAACTTTCAAAGGAACGCGGAAAATGGTGCATTGTCTGATTGAAGCCTTCGAGAGCGGCTTTTCAATAGACGAACTGGTTGACGAAGCAGAACTCCCGCGAGCGGCTATCGTGGAAGCTATTGAGTTAGCCGCCAAAGCTGTTAAAAAGTATTACTCAGTGCCATATCCTAAACCTAAGCCTATCGAGGAAGTGATAAAAGAGGAAGCTGCATCATCTGGCGGTGTTACTGCAGGGGATAAAGGATGAGTCGCAACGTGCTCGACGAACTTACCATCAAAGAAGTTACGGAGCAATTGAAGCGGTGGCGCATTGCTACCGACAAAGTCGGGCGCGGGTTTGGACAATCCGGATGGAGCGACGAGCAAGTCCGCCGCGCCTTAACCGGAACTGGAAAAACTTTCCACACCCGTGATGATGATTACTACAAGCCTGCTCATCGTCACTCGACTTATTCATTAGTTTTTTATGACGTCAAGGATGATGAAATGGCTTAAAAATTCCTCAGTGTTTCTTATGATGGAACTTTTCTTTAAAAAAGAAAAGTTTGGGCGTTTCCTTCGCCATCCTCTATTCAATACCCATGCCAAACGTCTTGGAAAGGTAATCAAAGTAACACCAACCCACATTGAATTTTGGGAGATTGGACGCAGTGGAAAAGTGAAAGTGGAATGGTGAAAGCATATTCACTACTGTAAAAAATCTTGGTCATTATCAAACATTCCGAAAGGAGGATAAAATGTCAGAGGAGAAAAATAAAAAAGTCCAGGATGGAACTACAATATCTCGCCGCAGTTTTATCAAAGGTGTAGGAACAGGGGTAGTAGCGGCGACAGTAGCGCCAGCATCATTAGTGGAAAAGACTGAAGCTCAACAATCCATGAACGAATTGCCCGGTGTTACTGAAGCGGCTATTACTCTGAACATCAATAAACAAAACTACAAGGTAAAAGTTGAATCGCGCACTACTTTATTATCTGTTTTGCGTGATGGCATAGACGCAAACGGGGAAAGAATCGATTTAACAGGCACAAAGCAGGTTTGCGACCGCGGCGAATGTGGTGGTTGTACGGTGTTGATGGATGGGAAGGCCGTTTATTCTTGCATGATTTTAGCTCTTGATGCTCAAGGTAAAGAAATTACCACTATTGAGAGTTTGGCAGACGGCGATAAGTTACATCCCATTCAGGAAGCTTTCGTTGAACATGATGCTCTTCAGTGCGGGTTTTGCACGCCAGGATTTGTGATGTCCGCGAAAGCATTGTTAGATGAAAATCCTGACCCGACACTGGAAGAGATAAAACATGGATTAGCAGGAAATCTCTGTCGCTGTGGGGCTTATCCAAGGATATTTGAAGCCGTGCAGACGGCGGCAAAAAGGATGAGAAAGCCTTGAAAAGGTTAGCTGACATATGGTTTTATCCATTGATTGTACACGAAGGTGAGTGTGCCAAAACAGAGCCAGTAAGAACCCTTTTCAAGGTTGCCTATTATTAAAAGGATAGCGAGATTGAATCTCGACCTAAATATAACTAAGGAATGTTTGAAATGGCTTGGATAAAGTTTAAAACTAAGGAAGATGAAACTAAAGGGCTTTTTGAAGTATTTACCCAAAATGGTGTCAGTTGTAATTCCTACATCGGTGGGATACATAACACCTCTGAGAAAAATCTCAGGCTCTTAGACGACGCCGGCATCAAATATGTAATTCCTGGTAAAGAGGAAATAAGAGAAGCATTAGAAAAGGCGCGGAAAATGTCTTTTGCTTAACCGTGAGGAAAGATAAATGCGTTACAAAAGATACGAAATACTACTTCCTCTGAGATACAATACTGGAGAGCGGATTGAGTCTGAGAAATTCCAAACTGTATAGCCGCCGATTTACAGACGACGCTGATTATCGGCAATTAGAAAATCAGCGCGGTCTGGAAATCAGCGGCTCTATGGTTACAATTTCCAAACTGTATAGCCGCCGATTTACGGACAACGCTGATTATTGGATGTAAATTCTTTAAAAAGTTTAAGAATATTTTAGCGGAGCGATTCAAGCAAGAGGAGATTTGGATAACTGCTACCAAAATTGAGGTAATCTGATTTGTTCCAATACAGCATATAACAGAAGCTAAGCAAATACAAGAGTATTCACAACTCTTATCTAAAAGGAGGGATAGTAACATGCCAGCATGGCCAAACGCAGGTGAATCTAATGTTATCGGGCAAAGAATTCCGCGAATTGATGGCCCGGATAAGGTGAAGGGAAAAGCAAAATTTACTTATGATATTAACCTTCCGGGCATGTTGTATGGTAAAATTTTACGTTGTCCACATCCTCATGCTCGCATTGTGCGGATTGATACCAGCAAAGCTGAGAAACTTAAGGGCGTAAAAGCTGCGCTTACGGTCAAGGAGCCAGACAAACTCTGTTTTTACGCGGGGGATGAAGTGGCCGCGGTGGCAGCAATCAATGAGAGTGTTGCCCTGGACGCTATCCGCTTGATTGAAGTCGAGTACAAGGAACTGCCCTTCGTCGTCGATGTCGAAGAGGCGATGCAACCCAACGCACCTAAGGTTCACGAAGAAAAGGACAATGTCAGTAAAGGTAACCTGGAACAGAGAGGTGATGTCGATGCGGCTTTTGCAGGTGATGATATTGTGACTATCGAAGCGACTTACAAAACGCAAGTGCAGACGCACTCCTGTTATGAAACTCACGGACACGTCGTAAGATGGGATGATGATGAACATTTGACAGCATGGGCTTCAACCCAAGCGGTATTCGGCGTCCGAAACGAATTTGCGCAATACTTTAATTTACCAGAATCCAATGTGCGTGTTATCACAGAACACATGGGAGGCGGTTTTGGAAGCAAATTTTCGCCGCGTCCTGAAGGAATTATCGCCGCAGAACTGGCGAGAAAAGCGAAAGCGCCTGTGAAACTGATGCTGAGTCGTTATGAGGAACAACTCTGTAGTGGTAATCGACCTTCTGCGGCGGTAAAACTGAAAGCTGCCGCGAAAAAAGACGGTACTCTGGTCGCAATTGATTGTACGACTTACGGGACAGGCGGAATCAGTTCAGGAGCAGGATTTCCATTTCCTTATGTTTACAAAGTGCCCAATTTTAGAAGGCAGCATTCCGATGTTTTCATCAATGCTGGCGACGGCACTGCAATGCGCGCGCCCGGACATCCACCGGCTTGTTTCCTTACAGAATCGATGATGGACGACTTAGCGGCGAAATTAGGTATTGACCCGTTAGAATTTAGACGAAAAAATCTTGACCCAGAAGACAACCGTACTTCTGTATGGCAGGAACAATACACGATTGGCGCAAGGGAAATTGGTTGGCACAGACGCAACAAAATCCCAGGCGCAGGCAACGGCGCTAAAAAACGCGGCATCGGCATGGCGAGTTGTATGTGGTGGGGCGGAGGAGGAAAAGGAACTCAGGTGCAAGCCAGCATTCACCCAGACGGAACCGTCAAAGTTGTTACAGGTTCTCAAGACTTAGGCACAGGTACATGGACTTTCGTAGCGATGGTCGCGGCTGAAGAATTGGGATTACGCCCGAAAGATATCACAGTAAAAATCGGTGACAGCGGACCTGAACTGTCCTCCGGAGGCAGCGGCGGAAGCACTACTGCGCCGTCGGTATCACCAGCGGTCAAAATGGCAGTGGACAAAGCGAGAGATGAACTGTTCAAGATTGTCGCGCCTAAGTTGAACGCGCAGCCAGAAGAATTAGTGGCAAAAGACGGAAAAATTTATCCCAAAAGCGATATAACCCAAACGCTCTCATGGAAAGAAGCCACAGCGTTGTTGGGGACGGATACAATTACCGTTCAGGAGGAATGGGCGGAGGGACTGTCGGAAAGTGATGCGGCTGGCGTTCAATTTGCTGAAGTCGAAGTTGATATTGAAACGGGTGAAGTGAAAGTGTTGAAGATGGTCGCCGTTCAGGACTGCGGGTTGATATTGAATCGCTTAACCTCCGAAAGCCAGACCATCGGCGGTATGATTATGAGCTTGAGCTATGCGTTGCTGGAAGACCGATTGATGGACGTACCTACTGGCATAATGCTAAATCCGAATATGGGAGATTATAAAATTGCAGGCGCCATGGAGATGCCAGAAATGAAGCCAATTATGTTCGACACTGACCGAAAGGTGACTGGTTTAGGCGAACCACCCGCTATTCCTGGCGCTGGTGCCATTGCAAACGCCATCTATAACGCCATCGGCGTCCGAATCCACGATTTGCCGATTACGCCGGATAAAATTCTAAAGGCGTTAACCGAGAAGGAATAACGTGAAACGTAAAAAGTAACATAATTATGTGCAGGCGCAATGCTGAGCTCGACAGATAAGGAGAGAGGTGAACCACGATGTCCAACGGAGTCACTTTCGAACAGGTGGAGCAATTAGTGGTGCAGTTGTCTCCACTTGAACAACTCAGACTGGTGGCGCGTATCAGCGAGCAATTGAATAACTTGATGACAACGATAGCGCCATCAGGTATGGAAAGGGTGCAGCAGGAGCGTGAGGCGCTGGCAGATGCGTTATTGGCAGAATTGGACGCGATTGCAGAGAGTATCGAAGGCAATTTCGATTCGGCCGAAGACATACGACAAATCCAAGAGGAGCGTGCGAACCGTCTATGACGCCGCTTATGCTGCGCTGGCTGAGTTGCGCGGCTGCGAGTTCTGGACTGCGGATAAGGTATTCTACGATACGGTCAAGGCAGTGCTAACGTTCGTGAAGTATTTGCCTGATTATTCGCGATAGAATCATCGTCGATTGAAAACGGCTTGATATTATGCCATATAGAAAGGAGTGATAAACAAATGAAAAACTTCGCTTACGTCAACGCGACGAGCCTGGAGAAAGTGCCTTCTCTCCTTGCTAAAGATTGGAAGGGGGCATTGATAATCGCGGGCGGAACAGACCTACTAAGTGAACTGAAGGAATACATCAGAAGTCCGCAACGCTTGGTGAATTTAAAAACCATTCCCAATCTGGATTATATTGAGTACGGCGACCAGGGACTACGCATCGGCGCATTGACGAAAATCAATGAACTGGAAACTGACCCGACAGTACAGTATATGTTTCCAGTCTTATCTCAGGCTGCCGCATCAGTGGGCACGCCGCAGATTCGTAACATGGGCACGCTCGGCGGTAATCTCTGCCAGCGTCCTCGATGTTGGTATTATCGTGGAGAATATTTCCATGATTGTTTGAGAAAAGGTGGAGATGTCTGTTACGCAGTAACTGGAAATAACAAGTATCACGGTATCCTCGGGGGTGAGCCATGTTACATTGTTCATCCATCAGACACAGCGCCGGCGTTGGTTGCTTTGGGCGCGAAAGTGAAAATTATCGGGCCTAAGGGTGAGCGAATTATCCCGTTAGAAGAATTCTTTATCTTACCTAAGGAAAATGTCACACGCGAAAATATCCTCAAGCCAAACGAAGTCATCGCGGAAGTGCAAATTCCTGACCAACCTTATGGCGCGAAGAGTCTCTATCTTAAAGTACAAGAAAAACCTTCGATGGATTTTGCCCTTACCAGTGTAGCAGCCGTTATCGTGCTGGATGGTAATACATGCAAAAAAGCCAGTTTGGTACTTGGCGGCGTCGCTCCAATACCCTGGCGCGCTAAAAATGCCGAACAAGAATTATCAGGCAAACGTATAACCGCGGATGTAGCCCAACGAGCCGCGGAAGCGGCAGTGCAGAACGCGACGCCATTAAGCCAAAATGTCTACAAAGTAACGTTAGCCAAAGCGTTAGTCAAACGGGCTGTAATGGCGGCTGTTAGCTAGACCAGAAACCCGTTTTCTCGGAGAAAACGGGTTTCTGACAAGGGAGGTAGTAAACCATGTTAGAAAATCAGCAAATTGCTATTCATCGCTTGATATGTCGGAATCTACGGACGAAAGCGTCGTATGTTCCAAGCATCAGGACAGAAAATTATCTGGTAGAGTCTGACCATAAGGCTCAATACTGGTGCATCAAAACAATGAAAGTTATCGGGCCGGATGATAAATTTGTTGTCCCTGAGGATTGCAAACCCGAAAGAAAATGTTTTAAATCATTGTTAGATGTATTTTAACTTATTTTATAGTTGCGGAAAAACTCAAGATAATTCTGAATATTTATTGCATTTGATAAATTTTTGGGTTGAATTTTTCCGCCTATTATGCTATATTGTAAAGTAGTAGAGATGTTTTTCCGCTGGCGGAAATATACTGTTCGTTTTCGCCTCAACCTTCGTAAACTACCTGAACGTAGCGAACAGGCGCCGATGCTAATCGGCATTAAGTTTAAAGTAAATAACCATTATAATTTAAGGAGTGTAAAAAATGAAGAATTTGGTGGTAAGCTCATTTTTAATGATGCTTTCTGCGATAGTATTGTTTGGCTGTTTAGGTGGTAGTTCAGGCCCGCCGCTTAAGTTGTCTGGCTACACCAGGATTGCTATCGCGCCATTTTCAACCGAAAAAGAGTCAGCACCTATGGCAGATATGTTACCCTATGATATAGGGCTTCAATTAGACCTAAAATTCAAAAAAGAAGGGAAAGTAGAGTTGATTTATTACCAGTCAGAAGCACTTCAACCTGTCCGGAATAAACTGACTGAATTACAACTTTCCCCAGAAGAAATCTATCGTGACCCTGCTAGAGCTGCAAAGGTTGGTGAAGCTCTGGGAGCCGACTTGATACTGGTGGGATATGTGAGCAATCCACGAATAGAAAAAAAAGAAGACCATACTCCCTACTACGATATGTCGATGAGTGGCCAATCAACCGCAGCGACGAAATTTACCTTACTCAGGCAATACGCAACTATTGATACTAGCCTGAAAGCTATAGATGTAAAAACGGGCGGTATGGTTTGGAATGTCGATGGCATGAAAGGTTATATAAAATATATTAAATCCTTTCGAAGCGGTGTGCCAAGTATGGATGAAGTCCCTGAGAATGTTATCAGGGCTGATATGAGAAAACATATTGCCGCGCGACTTTTGCATGCTCTATATCCAGACGGATTTCCCGATAGAGAGATACCTGAGGTTTTGATGAAGCCATCTGAGAAACTTATGCAGTCAGGTGGTAAGCCGGTAATTTGGTAAGCCAGTAGGATTTTAGATCTATCAATACTAACAGAGAAAATCCAGGGGATAACAAGCACTAAGCTTGTTATTCCTTTTTTTTTGGAAAATCGCCAGGTATTCATTCTCAGACGAAGGAATGAGGCAAAAATTTCTGTAAATTAACTTGACGTGAAAAGCCCAAAAATGGTATATTTAATAACCTACGATTAATTCAACGGAATCTTGAATTTATATCATGTGATAAGGTGAGGAAAGGGAAACTGAAAAGAAGGATAGAAAACCTTAATAGATTAGTTAGTTTTTTCTCTATCTTTTCTAAATAAACATAAAAAATAACTAAAAAATCCTTGACACGTTTTTCATACGATGCTATAATCATAAAAAATTATGAGATTGTCCGCCATATTCTGGGTAAAAATTTAATGTCACAAAAGTGTAACAGATAGTCAGTATCGTTTGCTTTTCATAAATCGACTATGAAAAGCAAACCAAAATGCCGCCGACTGATTTACTTTATTCCTCTTATTTCTTTTGATGGAACATTCCTTAGTGTTTCTTATGATGGAACTTTTCTTTTTAAAAGAAAAGTGTGGAAGAAAAGTTTGGAGGTGATAAAAATGAAAGCAGTAAATTTATTAATCGGCTTGTGCTTTGTGGTTATATTTATCTCTGGGTGCCTACCCAAAGCTCCTATTAGTACACAGGAGGCAGCGGATATGCTTTATCTCAAAGCGACAAACTTGCAAGATAGCGAAGAGTATGATAAAGCAACGGATGAGTTTGAGGCATTCGTTGGCAGATATCCCAATAGTAATAATGCTGATAATGCGCAAGTGGAAATTGGTAACAATTACCGCATCCAGGGGGATTACAATAAGGCTATTTCAGCTTATGAGATGTTGCTTGAAAAGTATCCCCAGAGCGATGTCACCGACCACGCTCTATTGGGTATTGGTGATTCTTATCTCGACTTGGGTGAAAAGGCAAAAGCAATAGCTACATACCAAAGACTGATAGATAAATATCCCTATCTCAATAACGAAGTGGCTGTAGAAGCGCAAAGTCGAATTGATACTCTTAAGGAAATAGAAAAATATGAAGAGGTTATCGAATCAGGGGATAAGGATATCCGGGATAATGCTCAATATCAGATTGGAACTATCTATTTTAGCGTCTTCAACGATTATGATAAGGCGATTGGAGAATTCAATAAGGTTGTCGAAAATTATCCTCAAAGCGAACTTGCGGATGATGCTATGTGGATGGTAGGCGAATGTTATTGGGCTAAAGCAGCTTATACTACACCACGCGGTGAGACAGAAGAACAGCAGGCATTCATCAGAGTGCAATACATAACAGACCGTTATCCTCAATTGGCGGAATTGGATAGGTATGATACTGATGGGTATCCTCATTGGCCGGCTGGAAAACGGGGAGACCGATATGAGATATACTTTGCTGAAGTAAGAAGGTTGCTGACAAAGTATCCTGATTTGAAAAGCCGGAGTTTTCAGGATTTTATCCCCGGAAACTATAAAATTGCGCTGGATATATGGAATAGTCTCATATTAACATACCCCAATACAGATGCTGCTTCTAACGCGCCGAAGAAAATAGCAGAGAAAATCACCGAATTAGGTAAATTATACTATGCCAACAGTATGCCACATTTTGCCAGTATCTTGCTCAAAGAATCACTGCAAATTTGGCCTTCTCCCGAGGCGCATATATATTTGGCATATTATTACGCCGATGTGCATGATTATACCGGATGGACATATTATCAGGCGCGCATTTTTAGTCATATCAAGGAAGCAGAAAAATTAGTTCCGCCCAATAGCGATTTAGCTTTGGATCTGAAAAACCTAAAAAGCTGGATGAATTATCGGACACGACTTGAATCTTTAGAGGCGGCATATTTTAATCTTAAAAATAGCCGCTAAAAGGGGTAAAGATGATTGATGATTGTTGATTGTTGATTGAAAAGTAGGGGCGGTGCGTCTTCCGTTAAGGCGGAACAAGCTCTGCCAGCCCTCAATCGACAATCATCAATCGACAATCGACAATCCGAAGAAGGATGACATCATGTCAACAACCAGAAATTCACGTAATATATTAAAAGGCCCAGCGCTCCGTGGATTGGATTCTGAATCCAGTCCGACTGAACGTATCGCCCAATATGAAGAGAAAATGAGAGAGTTACAAATCTATCTGGAGTCTTTAGAAAGCCAGGTTAGTGAATTAAAACGCAAGCTCAGCGCCGCCCCCTCTGAAGTTTCGGAGGCAGAAATAAGGTTTTATGAAGCGACAAGGGAATTAGTCAAAGTTAATAGGCGAAATAGGAAGCTCACGGAGACGCTTCGAGAGGCTCAAGAACAGCTTCAGACTGCCAAAGAACATATTGACAAACTTGCCGCTCCGCCCAATAATTTCGGGATTTTTCTGCAATCAAATAATGATGGAACTATTGATATTGATATGTCCGGCAAAAAGTGGCGAGTAAACGTTGCGCCGAATATCGATATCCAGCATCTCAAAAAGGGGCAAGAACTGGTAGTCAATGCGAATCTCAATGTAGTATCTTTTGAAGCATTTGAATCCCAGGGTGAAATAGTGAAAGTTAAAGAAGTGCTGGATGGCAACCGAGTTATCATCACCCATAGAGCCGACGAAGAGAGGGTTGTTGAGTTAGCGGATTCAATCAGAACTGAGACGCTAAAATTTGGGGATAATGTACTCATGAATCCTCAATCAGGTCTGCTTCTGCAAAAGATGCCAAAAGTCGAAGTGGAAGACCTGATGTTGGAAGAAGTGCCAGAGGTTAAATATTCGGACATTGGTGGTCTGGATGAGCAAATCCAGCAGATTCGCGATGCCATAGAATTGCCCTATTTGCATCCTGAAGAATTTAAGGAATTTGGGCTTACCCCGCCAAAAGGCATTTTGCTCTATGGCCCTCCAGGTTGCGGGAAAACTTTGATTGCTAAAGCGGTCGCCAATAGCTTAGCGGAGAAAACCCGCGAAATGACGGGAAATCCCGATATTAAAAGCTATTTCATCAATGTCAAAGGCCCAGAATTACTGAACAAGTACGTGGGCGAAACAGAACGACGGATAAGAGAGGTCTTCCAAAAAGCGCGGGACAAAGCGAGCGAAGGCATGCCTGTTATTGTCTTCTTTGATGAAATGGACTCCATGTTCAGAACCCGAGGTTTAGGTATCTCATCGGATATGGAATCCACGTTGGTCCCCCAGTTTTTATCCGAAATTGACGGCGTCGAAGGTTTGAGGAATGTCATCGTCGTCGGTGCCAGTAATCGTCAGGACCTATTGGACCCAGCGGTTTTGCGCCCAGGAAGACTGGATAAGAAAATTAGAATAGACCGACCCAATGAAAACGGCGCAAAGGATATATTCTCGAAATATTTGACGGAAGCATTGCCCATAGCGGAGTCCGAAATTAAAGCTGCCGGTGGTAGCAAAGCAGAAGCTATCAAAAGCATGATAAACCACGCGGTCAAAGAGATGTATGACACCAAAGATGAGAACCAATTTTTGGAAGTTACCTATCAACATGGGGAAAGAGAAACTCTCTATTTCAAGGATTTTACCAGCGGCGCGATGATAGAAAACATCGTCTCGCGAACGAAAGAATACGCTCTTAAACGAATGCTCGAAAATGGGGAAAAGGGAATAACCTTCAATGACCTATCTTTAGCAATTCGGAAGGAATTCAAGGAAAATGAGGATTTGCCGAACACCGCTAATCCTGATGATTGGGCCAAAATTTATGGACGCAAAGGTGAGAGAATAATTAATATCAGACCTCTTATGACTATGCCTGAGAAGAAAAAAACGGAAGTGAGAGTTGTAGGAACTGGGCAATACTTGTAGGTTATTTTGTTAGAAACCCGTTCCGAGAATTGGAACGGGTTTCTTAAATCAAAGAAGAAGGATTATGTTAAGATATTTCACTCTTGAGTATTGGATGGATGATGGCTGGTATGTTGGTAGGTTAAAGGAAGTTCCAGGCGTATTCAGCCAGGGTGAGTCTCTTGAGAAATTAGAAGAGAACATCCAGGAAGCTTACAAGTTGATGGTCGAGGATGATGAAATTTTGCCTCATGTTGAAGTTCAGACAAAAGAAATCAGAGTGGAGAAGGTAAAACCCGTGAGAGTACAACAGGAGCAGCAGCTTAACCAACGAGCATATCGCCGGCTCAAGAAGAAAATTGACCAAACCCACCTCGCCGGGCAGTATGTTGCGATTGTGCGCGGTAAGGTAGTTGCTGATGCGCCAACTTTCCGTGAACTCATCGCCAAACTCGCCCCTATCGAAGGGGACCCCGACCGTCGTTTCGTCATTCAGGCAGGGGTAGAATATCCCGAGAAAGAAATCATCAAGAAGTTAACCAGGCTATAGGAGGGAAATGCCATGCCGAATGGAAATCAGGAGCAGCGTAACCCTTACAAGGGTGTCCCACCGCACGCATGGATTAAAGTCACATTTGAGAAAGCTGATGGCACGGGTGGTGAAAGAGCTTGGTGTCGACACTGGCGACCCTGGAGAAGCCCGTATCAGTAGCGAGAATATGAAGAAACTTAAAGTGGCAGACGGCCCCAATGTTAAAACAAATTTCGGGCTTGCGAAGGGCGGTTGGGTCTGTATCAATATGCCTGAATTGGGACTTGAGAAGTGAGTTCTTGTGTCCGAGCTTGACCAGTTGGTCAAAGTGTATAAGGCAATAAGTCCGGACTTTGAGGGAGGAGTCGGGCTGCAGTTCCTCCGTGAGGTAGAATATGGTGGAAATGATAAGGAGTTTTGGATTCGGGCGATTTGATACCTGAAAAAATCCCCCCTTTTCCAAAGGGGGGTAGAGAGGATTTCAAAAGCATGAACCCTGCCAATATGTCAAGAAGTTTTGGATTTTCCATTTCGTTTGGCGAACGGCGGCAGCCAGGCGAACCGGCTGTACAGGAGGTGCCATCATGATTGTTCCTAATAGAAGCGGCAGAGAAGTTTAAACATTGGCTTACAGCATTTAGTCATATCCAGCGATATGGGAATCTTGGTGATGCTTTGGCTGTTTGGCTTGAAGCTGATGCTGGAGTCGAAGATGTTGCAGAAGATTATTCAAATTTCCTTTTAATGGTGATAGTTCTCCTTACTAATCCACAGGTAATAAACGGAATAACTGTGGGAGGTAGTGGGGAAGTGTTACATATATCTGAAGGAAACAATTGGATAGATAAGATTGGCAAAGATGTTTTTAATCGCGCGGTTACTCGACACCGTGTTCGAAGAATAAGTTAGGATATATCATCAAATTGGAATAATATCCGAACTTATTTGGATATGAACAAGTTATCTGCTCATTGCGGGAAAAAATGTATATAAACTAAAAGCAGTAGTAAAATTTTCACAAGATGAGCAAAAAGAAGGGGATATAAGATGCCCCGCAAAGACGTTTTGCACGAGGTCGTTAAGCGTGCATTGGTTAAAGATGGTTGGGTCATTACTCACGACCCACTCCATATCGAGTTTGGTGGAGTGGAGTTTGATGTAGACCTCGGAGCCGAGGAACTAATCGGCGCTAAAAAGGACGGACGTAAAATTGCTGTCGAGGTGAAGAGCTTCATCACGGCATCGCCCGTCAGCGAGTTTCATACCGCCGTAGGACAGTTCCTGAACTACCGGCTGGCGCTGGCTGAAACGGAGCCTGAACGGATACTCTACCTGGCGGTGCCCAAGGGCATTTACGTCAGACTGTTTGAAAGGACATTTGGGCGATTGGCTATACAAGTATATCAAATCAAGGTCATCGTCTTCGACGACCAGCAAGAGGTGATTGTGCAATGGCTCGATTAAGCGCGTATCGAGAAATTGTGAGGCGGCTCCTGGAGGAGTATGCACAATGTCCTCCCGCTCATGGGCAAATTGAGATGGAGACCGTCTTTGACACGGAGCACGACCGCTATCAGTTAGTGGTAATTGGTTGGCAGGGTGACCGGCGAGTTCACGCGTGCCTGATTCATATTGACATCAAGGGAGACAGGGTATGGCTACAGCACGACAGCACCGATGCAGAGATTGCGAAGCAACTCGTCGAGATGGGGATTCCTCAAGAGCATATCGTGCTCGGCTTTCACCCAGAGCGCTGGCGCCAATACACTGGTTTTGCAGTAAAGTAGGGGTGTAAGACCGCTGCCCCCATACGTATGGGGTGTAAGACCGCTGCCCCTCCACCCACCCCCGGCCCCTCCCAAGAGGGGAGGGAGGGGAAAGAAAAAGTTTGATTAAAAAGAAAAGAAGAGGAAGAAGGATGAAACGGAAACGGCCTAACATTACACCTCACGAGCCAGACCAACCCATTGCGGGCATCGCGGAAGCCATCAGCGACAGCGATGCCATGCGGCGTGTCTGGGAGGAAAAAGAGCAGCGGGCGGCGAAGGCACTGCGGCAGTTACAGAAAACAGGCATGACCGCTCCTGGCGCACCGCCGCGCTCCAACTGCCATCTTGTACGTGAGAGCGAACCAGGTTAATCAACCTCACGATGTATTAAAATTCGGAGAGAAACATGATTCAGACAGAACAAATTACTATAAAAACGAACATTGTCCCCGAACAAAATCAACTCTGGAATCTCTTTTGCGCATTAGATTGGCACATCGGTCGAACACCAGAAAATGTGAAAGCCGCGTTTGATAATAGTTCTTATGTAGTCACCGCATGGAAAGATGAACAATTGGTGGGAGTTGGACGAGCAATTTCGGATGGGTTGTTTTATACCGGTGTCTATGATGTTTTGGTGCATCCCGAATATCAGCGGCGCGGTATTGGGACAAAAATTATGCGTGAAATTTTGACGCGTTTTACCGGCACATCGTTTTTACTTATTTTATTCCTTAGTGTTTCTTTTGATCAAACTTTTCTTTTTAAAAGAAAAGTTTGGTTACCACAACCGAAAATACTGACAAATTTTACGAACGATTGGGTTTCAGAAAAACCCGCAACGCTATGGTAATCAAAAGACCAACTGCAGAATAAAATTGACCCTTGATGCGTGCATGCGAACCGCCTTGCTGATTGGCGCAAGTGAGAGGGGGAACCGCAATGACTTATGGCGACTTCACGTTGGATACGGTTAGAAAATTACTTGGAATAACTATAACCCAGCAGCGATTGTTTGATAAAATTGCACCAGTTGCTATATCTTCCTGGCTTCAAGAAGCGCTCGACAATGGGATGCCGTTAGCCTTTGGCAGTGAAAAGGCAAGGTCAGAGTTTATCGTTACGCCTATCCTGTTGACCATTCGAGCCCTCAATCACAACAGTTTTTCCATCTATTCGGGTCAACGCCTGGATGCTGATTCCGATAAAGGCTTAACAGGCGAATGCGATTTTATCTTGACTCGTACATCGCCGTTGCCTATTATTCAATCCCCGATTGTTACCATAGTTGAAGCCAAGAAGAACGATATTGAAGGAGGGTTGGGGCAGTGTGCCGCTCAAATGGTGGGAGCGAGGCATTTCAACCAACGAGAGGATAGTGATATTGAAACGATTTTCGGTTGTGTCACTACTGGCGAGGCGTGGCAATTTCTAAAGCTTGGAAATGATATCATCTATATTGATAGTGGTCGCTATTACATTAACCAGGCGGAAGAGCTCTTGGGTGTGCTACAAGCAATTATTTCTTACTATAAGCTTAATCATGCTATCGCCTAAACTTGCGTGTATCGTTTTCGCTCTATTTTCTTCCTCTTATTTCTTTTGATTAAACTTTTCTTCCATAACCGATTTTATGAGATGGTGATAAAAATGCCAGACAATATAGTCAAAAACAACCTGCCGCCCCAAATTCAAGAGTTGCTTAAGAAGAAAGGCTGGGCCTGGCCTCCCGACGAAAAATTGAAAGCGCAAATTAAGGAAGCCATGGATAGATTTTGGGGGAGTTCCCATACTCCGCTTGAAATCTTGAAAGAAATTCACAAAGATTTTCCCGGACGGTTTCCGGAGTGACAAAAGAAACCGAGTTTCTTGAAGAAACTCGGTTTCTTTGCACACCGAACATAAGAGGTAATAAGCATGTTGATACCAAAGATCATGGGGATTGAAACTGAATACAGTATTGCTGTCAGGAATGCTAAAGAGCAAGACCTTATTTCCGCTTCCAGCCTGGTTGTCAATAGCTACAAAGATAGGGATTTGAAGGAGATAATATGGGATTATGAACAGGAAAATCCCCTCATGGACGCCAGAGGATTTCAATCTGATGGCGACAACGAAACACCCGACCAGAAGAGTAATTCCGTCATCAATGATATTTTGGTCAACGGAGGACGATACTATGTTGACCACGCCCACCCAGAATATTGCACCCCTGAATGTACAAATGCCAGAGATTTAGTTATATGGGAAAAAGCTGGCGAATTAATCCTGGATATAAGCCGCATGGCCGCCGAGGAGGCCTTGCCGGCTGGCCAGGAAATTCTCCTCCATAAAAACAATAGCGACCGAAAAGGACATAGCTACGGATGTCACGAAAACTATTTGATGGACAGACAAACACCCTTTGAAAATATAGTGAATGGTTTAATGCCTTTTTTGATTACTCGCCAAATTTTCACTGGCAGTGGTAAAGTTGGTGTAGAAAATGGCGGTGAGCCTGCCGAATATCAAATCTCCCAGCGCGCTGATTTCTTTGAAACCGAAGTTGGCCTGAGCACTATGGTTGATAGACCGATTATAAACACCCGCGACGAAACTCATGCTGATAGTACATTGTATCGACGCCTTCATGTAATTGTGGGCGATGCTAATATGTCGGAGTATACTGAATATCTCAAAGTGGGCACTACTGCACTGGCATTGCAATTAATCGAAGATAGCGTCGTCAACGCTCAATTTAAACTCCAGGAACCCGTAAAATCGCTCAAAGATGTCTCACGCGACCTTTCTTGCCAAAAAAAATTGAAACTTGCGAATGGGAAGGAGCTAAGCGCTATAGAAATTCAGCAAGAATATCTGGAACTTGCCGCGAAGCATTTTTCCACCGCTGATATTTCACCAGTAACGAAGGATATTTTGCAAAAATGGGAGTTTGTCCTCGCTAAACTGAAAGAAGACCCAATGCAATTAAACCAACAATTAGATTGGGTTATCAAACGTCATCTCATCGAAGCATATCGCAAGCGACATAAGCTGGATTGCAACCATTCCAAAATTATAATGCTTGATATCCAATATCATGATATTAGACCAAGCAAAGGATTATACTATCGTCTTCTGAAAAATGGTAAAATCGAACGAATTATTGCGCAACATGAAATTATTCATGCGATGTCCAATCCGCCTACTGATACCCGTGCGTATTTTAGAGGCAGATGCTTGAGAAAATTTGCTAAAGATGTCTATAGCGTAAACTGGAATTCAATAACATTTAACATCGACAAGAAAGCAGATGACTCAACGATGTTGTTAGATAGAGTACCAATGAATCATCCTCAAAGAGGCACGAAGGCTATCGTCGGGGAATTACTGGACAAATGCGACAGCGCGGCGAAATTGGTCAAGGCTTTTAATGAGGCGGCAAAAGCAGAAAATAGTTAGGGTGGATTAGGAAATTAACTAATTTTCGATATTAAAGTTGTCATTCTGAGCGAAGCAAAAAATCTCCTCGCCCCCGATACGAGAGATCTTTCGCTACGCTCAAGATGACACGAAAATGTATAGTTTATTTTTAAAAGTTAGTTAAGACAACGTGATAAAGCATTATTTAACTACCTTGAGAGGTTATTTCAATGAATGACGATGAACGCATTCAACGAATTTCTATTTCCGCTGAAGCAAGTTCTGAGGTTAATGAGCTTTTAGCTTACAATCTCAAAACTTTGCATGAAAAACAGCCTGGGGCTATTAACCGTATCAAAGAGTTTCAACAGGCTTATCTCACTAAATCGAAAAGGTGATTCAAGGCTATGAAAGGCAATTTTGTCGCCATAAAAAAATTGGTTATCATGAAATAGTTCTTGCTAAAATTTAGGTTATAGGATAAAATAAATAGGAAATGTGGCAGTATGTTCTGATGTTAACTATGAATCTGTTTTTGTCATTCTGAGCGTAGCGAAGAATCTCCTTAATCCAGCACCGGATAGATCTTTCGCTTCTCTCAAGATGACAGGAATTTAACGAAGCTTGATTTGAAAGGAGGGTATACAATGCCATCCGCAGAACGGAGACAAGAACGCAAGAGGAATGCTAACGAGGCTGAAGAGACACAGCAGAATTCCAGTCTCAATGCAAAAAGTGAAGAAATCAAAGAAGATTTAGACAAAATTTTGGATGAAATTGATGAAATCCTTGAAGAAGATTCTGAGGAATTTGTCGAGAACTATATCCAAAGAGGAGGGCAATAAGTGTTCACTACGTTCACCAACGGCTACGCCTTATGGTTTAACACCTCGTTATTCGGGGGGATGGAGCGGGATTGTCGTAATTCCGAATTCCGTTCACCCCCGTCATCAGACTACGGAAGTTCGGATTTTTATGAATTGCTGAAGCGGAAATTTCCCCACTTAGTTCCTGATTTTAGCCATTTTGCCGCACAAGGACCTGTTTCTGCGCCAAAGGGGGATTGGGAGTTTAATATGCCCATCGGGACAACCATTCTTGCTATGAAATACAAGGATGGTGTATTTATCGCTGGCGACAGGCAGGCTATTGAGGGTTTCCAAGTGGGAGAAAGAAGGATTGAGAAGGTTTATAAAACGGACGAATATTCAGCGATAGCAATTGCCGGCGTTGCTGGCCCATGTATAGAAATGGCGAAGATATTTCAAATCCAGTTGGAATATCATGAGAAGCAGGAAGGAGTCACCCTGAGTCTGGAAGGCAAAGCTAATTTTCTATCAGGGCTGATTCGCTCCAATCTCTCTGCGGCTTTGATGGGTTTGGTCGTCATTCCAATCTTTGTGGGTTATGACTTGAATCGTAAAATAGGCAGAATTTTTAAATATGATGTAACGGGCGGAAGATACGAGGAAGTTGATTATTATGCCACCGGCTCCGGCGGTAAAGATGCCAGAGGTACATTGAAGAAACGGTATCGACCTAACCTGGAACGCGATGAGGGACTCAAAGCAGTTTTAGAAGCTATCTGGGATGCTGCTGATGAAGACCTCGCCACTGGAGGGCCGGATTTTATCAGGGATATTTATCCAACGGTTAAAACTATAACTAACAGCGGAATTGAGGATGTGTCGGATTCGGAGATTAAACAGAAGTATGAATTGTTAATAAAGGCCTTAATGGAATCAAAGAAAACGAGTTAGACTTCCGAAGTCTCAGAGACTTCGGAAGTCTAAAAAAGGAGCAAAGTAGGAATGCCTGCGCCATTTTACGTTTCGCCAGAACAAATTTTTCGAGATAAAGCACAGTACGCCAGAAGCGGTATAGAAAAAGGTAAAGATGTCATTGCAATAGAATATATAGATGGTATAATTATGGTTGCGGAAAATCCGCAAAAAACGTTAAATAAGATTTCCGAAATATACGATAGGATAGCTTTTGCTGGGGTGGGAATTTATCAGGAATATGAACCACTAAGATATCAGGGCGTTCAAGCCGCAGAGATAAAAGGCTACACTTACAGTCGAGAAGATGTTCATGCTAAATGGTTAGCGACTATCTATTCTCAAATTATCGATTCGGTATATAGACAATTAGATATGAAACCGTTAGAAATTGAGATTTTAGTGGCTGAAGTCGGAGATGAACTTTACCCGAAGAATAACATCTATCATATCGCTTTTGACGGTAAACTCTGGGAGGAAAGAGATTTCGCGGTAATAGGCGGGAATTCCGATAAACTTAGAGAATATTTACAGCATCAGTTTAGGGAAAATCTCACGCCGAGTGAGGCCTTAAAGCTTACCACAAAGGCTTTATCCACGCTTGAAGATTCCCACGTAACCCATGAAACTTTAGAAGTAGGTGTTTTAGATAAGAATCGGGGGCGTCGTAAATTTAAAAGGCTGACACCTGAAGAGATTAGTGAACTCTTGGAAGCATAATTACATATCTCCCAATTGAAATTTTGAGACGTAGGTGATACGTGATGCGTGAATTATATAATCACGTTTCACGTTTGAAGATACATTTCTCCGCTTAAAAATTTCAACATGGTATCAAGTTGATGAAAAGAAGAATATACGGTTTAGAAAATGAATATGGTATTATATGTTCGTCAGAAAATAAGGGACGTCGGTCTGTTTCTATTCCAAACGTTGTAATGTATCTTTTTCGCGAGATTATTCACGGAAGAATGTATCCCGACGTATTTCTCGAAAATGGCGCACGATTTTACCAGGATATCGGATGCCATCCTGAATATGCGACTCCGGAATGTGATAATATTATCGACCTTATCCTCCATGACAAAGCCGGGGAACGGATAATAGAACATTTGTCTATCAGCGCTGAAGCGAGAATGAAAAAAGAGGGGCTGCCAAATAGGATTTCTGTTTTCAAAAACAATACTGATACTCCTGGAAATACCTACGGCTGCCATGAAAATTATCTCATGGAGCGAAGTGTAAGCATCCGCCAGTTAGCAGCTCAACTCATCCCATTTTTTGTTACCAGGCAAGTGTTCACCGGGGCAGGCAAGGTAAAACCCAGTAGCCGAGAGGGGTATGCAATCTCCCAACGCGCACAACATATTCGCGAGGAAATCTCCATAGCGACTACTACGGCGCGTGGCATTATCAATACGAGAGATGAACCTCACGCTGACCGAGAAAAATATCGCCGTTTGCACGTCATCGTTGGCGATTCTAATATGTCAGAATATACGACGTATCTAAAAGTTGGCACCACGTCAATTGTATTGCGCATGATAGAGGATAATTTTATCGACAAACGGTTGGCGTTGAGAGACCCGGTCAGAGCTATCCAGGCTATCTCCGATGATATAACTTGCACCAGAAAAGTGGAAATGGACGATGGAAGAATGCTTTCTGCGGTAGAACTTCAGAAAGATTATCTACAATTAGCCAGAAAATATTTTGAATATGTTGAACCTGACCCATTATCGGAAGATATCATGGACAAATGGGAATACGTTTTGACAAGCCTGGAAGAAAACCCCATGCAACTAAACCAGGAAGTGGATTGGGTAATCAAAAAAACGCTGATGGATTCTTACGTTTCAACCCGAAATCTCAGATGGGATTCCTCTAAGGTTTTGATGTTAGATTTACAATATCATAATATCCGAACTGATAAGGGTTTATATTACCTTTTGGAAAAAGATGGAAAAGTAAAGAGAATAGTTACCGATAAAGACATTGAACATGCGATGTATCATCCGCCGGAAACCACCAGAGCCAAATTTCGAAGCAGATTTATCAGGCTGGTAAACGAAAAAAAGATTCTATGCGGCGTTAACTGGAGTTATATTCAAGTGTATGAACCCCACCAGAAATTATTCTTGTCAACTGACCCACTCCAACCAGAATTTGAAGAGGCCAGTCGAATGATTTATTCCATTTAAAGTTTAGTACGCTGTTACATTTGTAGTAACGACTTTTTATTTTTCATTTTAATTTCCGACACTTTCTTGCGTAAGTCGTTTCTTAAGCGATTGAAATCGCTACTACGAATCGAAAAGATGGAATCAGGTAAAGAAATTCCGAAAGAGAAAATAGAGCAATTTAAGCATCTAATAAGAGAATACCTATATTCCAATCAACTGACAGATTCTGACTTATGTAGAAAAACCACCTTCTTATTGGGGGAATATCTGCTAAATAAAGAACATGAATATAATATTCCCTACTTATTGCAACATGCGTTCTGGGCAGTTAAACTACTTAATGACCCGCCTGCTTACAAAACTATCCGAGTAGAACTGGAATATGTTCTTGAATGCTTAGAAGGCAAAAGGGAATTTTCCCAGGAAGAACTGGATAATCTTTTGAAAGATTATTACAAAAAGTTAAAAGGCGATTGGCACCGTTATGATTCTGGTACTTTTTGGAACAAATTGTTTCGACGGCTAAGAACTGCCATACGAGGAGGAAGATATTTGCGTCAATGCATTATTGAAAGGAAAACCCGCCGATTGGGTGAATATAAGTTATCGGATTCGTCGTAAATTGCTGGGTGAGGGCTTTGATGTCTTAATCGGCTACGATGTTTTGGATGATTCCAATGAATTAGTCCAAAATCGCTAACTTTAAGGGGGCGAGCACATAGGCGCCGCCCGTGATTTATCAAAACGTTTTTATTACCTAAAAAATCTAAGGAGGACTTGAATGTCTGAACAGAAGTACGTATACTTCTTCGGCGAAGGGAAAGCCGAAGGGAGCGCAGAAATGCGCGATGAACTTGGCGGTAAAGGCGCAAATTTAGCGGAGATGACCAATCTCGGATTACCCGTGCCGCCGGGTTATATTGTTTCTACAAAAGCGTGTGCATACTATTATCAGCACGATGGCAAGTACCCCGATGGCCTGGAAGAACAGGTCGAAGAAAATCTAACGAAGTTAGAAAAAGCAATGGGTAAGAAGCTTGGCGACCCAGAAAATCCGCTTCTCGTATCGGTGCGTTCCGGCGCGCCGGTTTCGATGCCCGGCATGATGGATACTATTTTAAATTTAGGCTTGAATGATGAAACCATCAAGGGTTTGATTAAACAGACGAAAAATGAGCGCTTTGCCTACGACGCCTATAGGCGGTTCATCATGATGTTCTCGGATGTTGTGCTCGCTGGTGATGAAGGCAGACCGAATTATCGCCCTGAATTGAAGCGCCATAGATTTGAAGAGCTCTTTGATGAAGTCAAAAAAGAAAAGGGCGTTAGCCTTGACACTGATGTAGATGCAGAAGGGCTCAAAGAAGTAGTCAGTAGATTCAAGGAACATTTCAAAAAGGCTTATGGCGAAGAGTTTCCCTCTGACCCAAGAGAACAATTGCGCTTTGCCACGAATGCTGTCTTTGAATCGTGGAATAGCCCGCGCGCAAATTCGTTCCGCAAGATTAAAAGTATTCCCGATAATCTTGGCACAGCGGTCAACGTCCAGGCGATGGTTTTTGGCAACATGGGCGATGATTGCGGCACAGGCGTTATTTTCACTCGCGATGCTATAACAGGCGACAATGTCCTTTATGGCAACTACCTTGGCAATGCCCAGGGCGAAGATGTCGTCGCCGGAATTCGTCAATCAATGCCCATCTTAGAGATGAAGGCGGTTATGCCTGTGCTTTACGACGAACTACAAGAACATGCCCAACGACTTGAAAAACATTACAGAGCAATACAGGATATCGAGTTTACCGTTGAGAAAGGCAGACTATTCATCCTTCAAACAAGGTCGGGAGTGCCCACTGCGACTGGACGTGCGGTCATCAAAGCCTTCGTTGATATGGCGGAAGACGGCTTGTTGGGCAAAGGTGAAGCAGGACGCCAACAGGCGGTGCTTGAAATTCAGCCAGACCACGTTGACCAGTTGTTGCACCCGCAGATTGACCCTAAGGCGAAAGCGAAGCCAATTGCTAAAGGCGTCAACGCTTCTCCCGGAGCAGCCGTCGGCACGGTGGTTTTCACGCCCGATGACGCAGTATCGGAGGCGAAAGCCGGAAAAAATGTTATTTTGGTGCGTCCAGAGACGACCCCAGATGACGTACACGGTTTTGCCCCCGCGCAGGGTATTCTCACCCAAATCGGCGGCGCGACAAGCCATGCCGCCTTGGTCGCCAGAGGCATGGGCAAGCCTTGTGTGGCGGGATGCAGCCAAATCAGCATTGACCTTGCTGGGAAGCAGTTCACCATCGGCGATATAGTTGTCAAAGAGGGCGACACTATCACAATTGACGGCACCAAAGGAAATGTTTATCTTGGCGAAGTGCCCACAATCCCACCGGAGATGACGGATGAATTGAAAAAACTGCTCTCGTGGGCGGATAGTTTCAGACGGCTCGGCGTCTGGACGAATGCAGATTATCCCAGAGATGCCAAAGTCGCCCGCGATTTCGGCGCAGAAGGCATCGGCTTGTGCCGTACAGAACACATGTTCATGGAAACAGAACGTCTGCCTGTTGTGCAGGATATGATTTTAGCGAAGACCGCAGAGGAACGCCAGGCAGCGCTTGACAGGCTACTGCCCTTCCAGCGCGACGATTTTATTGGAATCCTCAGAGTGATGGATGGCCTACCCGTTATAATTCGGCTAATCGACCCGCCTCTGCATGAATTTCTACCCAGCCATGATGAACTTCTCACTGACGTGACCAAATTGCGCATGGCAAACCATCAATTCGGCGGCGTTTTTACAGAAGAAGTGAAAGAGAAAGAGGAAATGCTTCGAGCGGTCGAAGGCATGCGCGAGATGAATCCAATGCTCGGTCTGCGCGGTTGCCGACTCGGTTTGGTCATGCCCGAAATCATTGAAATGCAGGTGCGCGCTATCATCACAGCCGCTTGTATGGTCAAGAAAGAAGGCATCGATGTCCATCCTGAGATTATGATTCCGCTAATCGGTCATGTCAACGAATTAAAGGTAACCAAGGATAAACTTGTAGAGGTCGCCAAGCAGGTGATGGAAGAGCAAAAAACTACAGTCGATTACAAATTCGGCACGATGATTGAAATTCCGCGCGCTGCGCTCACAGCAGATGAAGTCGCTTCAGTTGCGGATTTCTTCTCATTCGGCACGAATGACCTGACCCAAACCGTATTTGGTATCAGTCGCGATGACGCAGAAGGGAAATTCTTGATGAAATACGTTGAGCAAGGGATTTTAGAGAGAAATCCGTTCCAGACGCTTGACCGCGACGGAGTCGGAAAGCTGATTAAGATGGCTGTCGAAAGCGGGCGGAAAACCAATCCCAAACTCGAAGTCGGCATCTGCGGCGAACACGGAGGCGACCCAAGCTCAATAGAATTTTGCCATCAAGTCGGACTCAACTATGTCAGTTGTTCACCCTTCCGAGTCCCAATCGCCCGCCTCGCAGCAGCACATGCTAAATTGAAGGAATAGTCAGATAGAGAAACCGAGTTTCTCTAAGAAACTCGGTTTCTGCTTCTTTTTTTATGAGCTGTTTCTCTGCAAAACTAAAATATCCATCTCTACCAACAATAATATGGTTGATGACTTTAATTTCCACCGTAAGGTTTTTGGCAATAGGCTTGAACTCTTTGCGGGGAATGGCATAAGTCAACAGCAGCTCAAGGAGTTCATAATCGTGCCTCCCTTCTGAACCCGCTTTCCGAAACCGCTCCCGCAGGCGTTCTCGGTGCCCTAAATAGTGAGGCTTGGTTTGTTCATTCATGGCTATTCGTCCCATAAAGTTAATTGCTTTGCTCCTGGAGGCCTCAACTTGTTGAGGTTATCAGAATGGGCGCCATTGCGAGCCCCGTCCCGAACAAGTTCGGGGTTCCTGTTTTTCTCCTGGATATACTTGAGTAAGACACCAGGTTCCAGCGGAAATTCATCTGCATAAAGTGCCTTCCTTCGTTCTTCTTCAGACAAGATGAAGATGTATTTCCTCCGCTCTTCTAAGTCAAGTTTTTTCCAGTTCTTGACCGCTTCCCTGAAATCCGCTGTCAACTTCCTCCTGAAGGCTTTGGAAAAAACCGACTGAGTAATATTTTCCACCTGCTCTCTTGCTTTCTCAACTTTTTTCTCCACCTCATCGGCAAATTTGAAGAGCGTTTCAACCCGGCGGACGATTTCTTTTTGTTCGGGGCGGGGAGGTAAAAGAAAGGGCCTTGAGGCAATATTATTGGTATTTATGTTTGCTTGACCTGCAACTTGATGTCTTACAGTAGGTATTAGGAGACTGAGAATTTCTATTCCATTATTTTTCTCCTTGACAAGCAAATCTGGAATGTGATAAACTTCTGTTAAGACTTATTCTCTTTTTTGAGGTATCAGAGGATGAGTCCATAATTTACACAATCAAAGGAGAGAAGTTAAAATGAAAACCGAAATAACAAGGATATTCCTGGTATGTATCAGTTTAATGATTACCGGGTTGATACTTACGGGGCAGAGTTCCGCCAAACTCGATCTTGGAACCGTCGCGGGGCTCTGGCTGTTTGACGAGGGAAAAGGTACTACGGCTAAAGATTCCTCTGGGAATGGCAATGACGGAACTCTCCAGGGCACGAAGTGGGTCAAGGGGCAAGTTGGTTCAGCACTTAGTTTCAATGGGACAAGTGACCGGATAATTGTTCCTGACTCCGACAGCCTGGATTTGCAAAAAGCCTGGACCATTACTTCCTGGATTTATGTTAATAAGTCAGAAAATGGTTATGGACACATTGCCGGCAAACGAAACGATGGTCTCAATGTCGCCAATTATGCTTTCCGAACTAACAATACCGGAGTATCGTGGGAGAGTTATTTTAAGTTTGGTGGAGCCTGGAAAGGCGCCTGGGGTCAAGGAGTAGTAAAGAAAGATACCTGGCTGTATATGACTGCCACTTATGATGGAACGAATACAATTACCATTTATGAAAATGGAGTTAAAATTGGTTCTGCTACAGTTGGTAGTCCACCGCCTGCAGACCAGGCGGAGGTTCACATCGGAGGCTGGCAAAATAATGCTTCGGAACTTATTGATGGTATGCTCGACGAAGTCGCTATCTTTGGCGTAGCTATCACCGAGGATGATATGAAAAATCTTATGACAAAAGGGATAGAGAAAGCCATCGGTATAACACCTGTCGAACCTTCAAGCAAACTCTCCGCCACTTGGGCTGATATCAAGGCTCGATAATCTAATAAGTCCAACTAAATTTTAAACCCATCTCTACCCACCGGAGATGGGTTATTCTTTTGATTTAGAAAGGTATTACTACACTGTAAATTATGTCTTGACCAAAATGGCGTTTTATGTTTTTTGGACACGCATAAATAACATCTGTCACAAATATCAGAACTTATTTAACAGCGCACCAAACATCTGAGTGTCAAAATTAGAATTTGGACCACATTATGGCAATTTTAGGGAGTATATTATGTCTCAAAATCGACGAACCTTATTTTTTTTCTCCTTCCTTGGTGTTTCTTTCGATCAAACTTCCTCTTTGTTTCTTTTGCTCAAACTTTTCTATTCCAATTATTTCTTTTGTTCAAACTTTTCTTTCTTAAAGAAAAGTTTGGAAGAAAAGTTTGGAAGAAAAGTTTGGTTATTTTTCCTCTTAGTCTGTAGCTTGTTATTTTCAACCTTCACGATAAATGCAGAATCTTCAGAAATTAGTTTGCAAACAGCCATTCAAAAGCTGCGGAAAGCAAAACAACGCGTGGGCTATTCTGCCAACGATATGGAACGATGTCTTACGCCTTACATCAGCACTATTGTCGAAAATTGGAATCGCATGCCCACTATCTATCGCCAGGAGTTTCAAGCGCTTTTTCAACGCCCTGACAAGCCGGGTTCTTTTGGCTCGGTGCAGGGTTTGCCGCTTATTTTTAAGTCCACTCATTTTCGGTATCACTACACGATAACCGGTCCCGATGCTGTTCCTACCGAAGATATTTCTCCGATGAACGGCACGCCTGATTATATTGATGTTTGCGCCGACGCGTTTGAGCGCGCCTATCATATCGAAATAGACTTGCTGGGATTTAAGAAGCCTTTAAATGATTTTTGGATGTTGGACAACGGCGGCGATGAGAAATATGATGTATACTTCTTTTCAGGGCCATGGGGCGGTTTTACCATGCCAGAGTGGCCCGACCGCGTGCTTCCGACAGCGGCGACTTATGTTCCCTACTTTGGGATGAATGCAAGAATTTATGACCTCTCTGGGAAATCGGAGGGCAAACGTTTTTTAGAAACCACAGCGGCGCATGAATTTCTCCATTCTATTCAATTCTCCTACAATTACCTGATGCCGCGCTGGTTTATGGAAGCCACATGCACCTGGATGGAATCCATAGTCTACGACGGCGGGCTTGTTGACGATGGAGATAACATTGATGACCCAGATGAAATCGGCGAAACAGATGCTTACAATGACTATTCGCATCTACTGCGATACTGGTTTACGCACCCTGATTGGGGACTGGATGTATTCGACGGCTGGCATGAATACGCTGATGTCATCTGGGTGTTATATCTTGCTCAACGCTTCGGTGTTGATGTTGTTCGGCAAGTATATGAGGAAACCACGGAAGGTTCATACCGCGAAATGGGTAATTTCTATGATGTCATGACGAATCACGGAACAACTCTCGCAGAAGCGTTCAAAACTTTTACCGTCTGGAATTATTTCACCAGAGACCGAGACGATGGCAAACATTACTTCAATGGACATCGTTTTCCGCCCGTGGCAGTCCATTTGGACGATATACATAACCAATATCCAGTATTCAAGCACTTTGATTCTCAAGAAATGCCTGAACATTTCTCTTCCCGATATGTTGTTTTTGAACCATCCCTTCGCTTCGCTCAAGGGCAAGCCTCTGATGTAAATCAAACTTTTGCAATAAGAGTCGATGGCGGAGACATAAATGACTCTGAAGAACTGAATAGATTGAGAATTTCTGGGTTGAGAGGTTGGGGCGCGAAATTAATTATTGAGGGAAGCGATGGCAGCGTCAATATTGATGAAATCTTTACGTATAGTCGTTCTCAGGAAGGGCAGAAGACGTTCCAGAATTTTGGGACGAAAATTAAAAAGATTACCCTTATTCTGGTAAATCTTCACCCCGATATTCAAACCGAAACCGATTCCATCTCTTACGCCGCAGGTGTGCCGCCGACTGGCAAACTTTCGACGCCCACTTTGGCGCAAGACGCTAATGGCAAAGTCATCATTAGCTGGGATTTGTTGGATATCAGCGGTATCAAAGAAGTGGCAATTGTCCGCAAACGTTATGCGCCCTCAGAAGATGATATGGATAATGACAACTTAACTCCTCTTGAAGCGCTCAACGCCGCGGATAAAAACGGCGATGGCATTCCTGATGGCAATATCGAAATTGTTGGACGCATACCGGTAACGGACACGAAATTTGAAGACACGACCATCTTTGCTGATATTGATATGGGTAGCCAGAGCTTTGACGCAACGGAAGTGCGATATTACTATGCTGTCGTGCCTGTCAATGAATTGGGCATTATGGGCGCGCCCAGTATAGCCGCTGATGGCATCACCCCAGTCCTCCCGAGATGGTTTAGCGCAACCTGGGGATTCCTCAAAGAGACATCGGGCAAAACCATACTTCCACCGCTTCCCTCGCCTTCTGCCATACTGCTGTTACCGAATTATCCCAATCCATTTAATGCTGAAACATGGATACCATACAAGCTGTATGAACCATCAAACGTTGTCGTGAATATTTACTCTGCAACGGGAAAACTCGTCAAAAAATTGGATTTGGGATACAAAACAGCAGGCACTTACTCGGACAAAAATAAGGCTGTTCATTGGGATGGCAAAAATGAGGCGGGGGAAAATGTCAGTAGCGGCGTGTATTTTTGTGTTATCAAAGCAGGAAAATTTCAGGCGATGAGGAAAATGTATCTGGTGAAATAGCTGATGCGTGAAACGTGAAACGTGAAACGTGAAGAGTGATTTATCACGTATCACGCATCACGCATCACGTTTCATAGTTTGTGATGAGAATTTTGTAAGCTTTAATAATCTTAAAAACAGAAAAAATGTTATCTACCTATTGGCATACTCAACAAATTTCAGATATATTGTCTAAACTCAATACCAACCTTGATGAAGGTTTAACGACAGATGAAGTTGCTTCTCGCTTAAAGCGATATGGTAGCAATAATATTGCGAATATTCATCCTCCTACTTACCATCAACTCTTTCTGAGACAATTTTATAGTTTCACCGTGGCCATTTTGGCTCTCGCTATTATAGGATTATTGCTCCTTAAGCGTTTTGAGCAATCCGCTATTGTTTTAGCTGTTCTGTTTGTTAATATCTGCTTAGGGTATATTCAAAAATTTGAAGTTAATAAACAATTGGGACTGTTAAAACAGCAGATGACGCAACAGGTTAAAGTTCTCCGAAATGGGCAATTAGCCAAAGTAGATGCCTCAGAAATAGTGCCCGGAGATGTTATTTTCCTTGGAGTTGGAGACAGAGTTCCAGTAGATGCGCGGATAGTTGAAGCTAAGTCTCTCTTGATTGATGAATCATCATTGTTCCTCGAATCAGTAACTCCTATTCGTAAAAATAATAATATCATTCAGCAAAAAGATTTGCCTCTTGGTGAAATAAAAAATATGGCGTATGCGGGCACTTTAATATTAGATGGAAGTGGAACAGCAATTGTTACTGCGACGGGAAATAATACAGAATTAAGCCGAGTTCTGCGTTTGAATCATCTGCCGAGAAAGTTTAAAACGGATTGTCAAATTTTGAAACAGATGCGGAAATTGCGTAATTATGTCATTTTAATTAGTATTGGCATCGGAATCGCAATAGCAATAACTATCTGGCGTAGTTTCACTTCAGCCCCCCTCTTATCCCTCCTGTGGGGTGAAGCTCACTTCCGACTTCCACCTTCTGACGTCCTCGGACATATCTTTGAATTAGGAATGAGTTTTATTGTTGCGTCATCTCCTTCAGGAATGGTGGCAATAGCTCTGTCTATTCTGGCATATAATGTTTACAAGATATTCCAGCAAGGCGCTACCGTGAAAGAACTTGCGGATTTCGAAACTCTTGGAAAGGTAACTGCATTTTTGGCTGATGAGGCAAGCAATTTTATGAATGCTGAAATGGTCGTCAAGCAGATTTTTGTTGATGGAAAGATAGTTCAGGATTGTCGATTGTCGATTGACGATTGTCAATTGGAAGAACAATTACCAATTATCCAGAACAATCAACAATCAACAATCAACAATCAACAATCAATGGATTTGCCCTTGCTCATCGCAGTCGCCGACCTTTCTACCGATGTTGGAGAGGATAGTGATAGCTTAGGGGTTGCTTCGCAGCTTGTTTCGCAAGGCTCGCAACGCAATGACATCGCAACTGATGTTCCATTGATGGAGAAATCTGTAAATCGAGCAATAGTAGCTACCGCGGGAAAGATTAGACTTGATAGAACAAAGTATACTTCGATTTTTACGAAGACATCAGAAATACCATACAATTCAAAAAGGAAACGAAGGAATGTGATTTTAGAAGGGGCTAAGGGTTTTTTCATGTTCACCGTTGGTGATGCTGAATCTATACTCCCTCACTGTCGATATATTCACTTACAAGGTCAATTAAAAAGGCTTGATAATAAACAGAGTAGAGCTATCTCAATGGTTAATCAGCATTTTTCAGACAATTGCGCCAGAGTTTTAGCCGTTGTATATCGTCAACTGGATGCCCCTGTCGATGAAGTTGGAATTTTGTCTAAGGAACGCGAGCAAGTATTTTTGGGATTGATTGCCTTAGATGCTATACTTGTTGATGATGTTAAAGGTAGTATTAAAAATTGCCGTAACAGCGGTCTCAAAATTCTCATGATGACAGATAGTAATAAAAATGATGCTTTTGTAACTGCGCGTCGATTGGGAATTTTGGAGGATAGAAAATGGATAATTTCAAAGAAAGAACTGGAATCTCTAAGTGAAGATGAATATTCTGAACAGGTGGAGAACATTCTTGTTTATAGCGAACTTAGGCCTGAAAATAAAACACGCGTTATTAACCACTTACAGAAAAAAGGTTATATAGTTGCTGCCATGGGAAATCAAGGTGATGATGTCAAGCCGTTGAAAGCAGCGGATGTGGGGATAACTGTGAAATCACAAGCTTCGGGCGGTGTCCTTGATGCCTCCAAATTAACGTTGCTGGATGGTAGTTTTAATCTTGTAACAGATGTCATTACCCAAGCCAGAGAAGCTTATTATAGCATTAGAAACTCTATGCGCTGGGCTCTCTCTTGCGTTGTTGGAAAAGCGACTCTTATTTTTATTGCTTTCCTCATGCAACTATTCATGTCGGAGATTCTGAGCGCGGAAGCGAAAAATTTTGCGATGCCCTTAACTTTGCTCCAAATTATTTGGCTTACTTTGTTAGTTAATATTATACCTCTCGTTGCTTTAAGTAAGGATACGATAACGAATAGTATTATCTATACAAGGCCTCGCACCTCGCAGAATTTATTTTCCAGTAGTTATTTAGATATTTTGGTGCGTGGCATTGTGATTGCATTAATAACGTTATCCAGTTTTCTAATTGTTTATAAAGGCGCCAATCTGCTCCATACCACAGAAGCCGCTGCTCGCACTGTCGCGTGTACGGTATTGGTGTTGACTTTCTTGACGTATTGTTTTCGATGTCACCGCCGACCGTATGAAACATTAATCCAACGTATATTTGTCAACAAGTCGCTTCTTGCGGCTGTTTTGGTCAGCATAGCACTCCAGTTAACCGCCATTTATGCTCCACATTTCAATCAGTTGTTGGGTATGACGCCTATAGGAGGCAAAGAATGGCTTTTTGTTGCAGTTTTTAGCTTGATAGGTATTTTACTGCCTTTAGATATAACAAGCCGAAGATAAGTAGAGTGAAACGTGATACGTGATACGTGAAGCTGGAGGTGTTATATTGGATTAGGTTAAGTGTATGCTATGGAAATGTTATAGCCGCTGATTTCCAGACAACGCTGATTAAAATCATCTTTAAATCAGCGCGGTCTGATAATCAGCGGCTATACAGACCTTTGAGTAAGGCTAAATTATAAGGAGGCGAGTTCTTTCATGAAAACAGTTAAAATCGGTTTGATTGGGTCGCAATTTGTTTCCACTATTCACGCGGAATCATTGAAGCGTGTAGCGGCTGCTGAAGTTATAGCAGTCGCTTCAAAAACAGAAACTCATGTTAGAGAGTTTGCGCAACGTCATCAAATTCCACACTATTTCACAGACTATAAAAAGCTGTTGGAAATGGATGAAGTTGATATGATTGTGATTGGAGTTCCAAATGATTTGCACGCCCAGGTTACCATCGACGCGGCAAATGCGGGAAAGCATGTAGTATGCGAAAAACCGCTTTGTATGAATTTGCAAGAAGCAGACCGGATGATTGAAGCCTGTAAAAAAGCTAATGTCAAACTGATGTATGCCGAAGAACTATGTTTTACCCCCAAATATGTGCGTTTGAAACAACTCGTTGATGAAGGGGCTTTGGGTAATGTTTATCTGGTAAAACAGAGTGAAAAACACGATGGCCCGCATGCGCCATGGTTTTGGGATGTCAATCGTTCAGGAGGCGGCGTCACCTTCGATATGGGATGCCACGCCTTTGAGTTCTTCCGCTGGATTTTAGGCAAACCGAAAGTTGAAAGTGTTTATGCGGATATGGGTACTTATGTACACGGAGGTAAAACAGAAGGCGACGATAACAGTCTAATTATCGTAAAATTCGATGGCGGTATTACAGCGTTAGCGGAGGAAAGCTGGGCAAAAAAAGGCGGCATGGATGACAGAGCCGAGGTATATGGTTCAGAAGGAGTTGCTTATGCAAACCTGTTGATGGGAAACGCCATTCTCACATATAGTGATGTCGGCTATGGATATGCTGTCGAAAAAGCTGGACAGACGACCGGCTGGTCATTTACCATCTACGAAGAAGCATGGAATTACGGTTTTCCGCAGGAGATGGCGCATTTTGTTGATTGCGTTCTGCATGACAAAGAACCTTTAGAAACAGGCGAAGATGGACGGGTTGTCCTTGAAATGATTTTTGCCGCGTATCAATCCGCTGCAATGGGACAAAAAGTAATATTGCCGTTTGAAACTCAAGCGTCAAAACCTATTGAGTTATGGAGATGATTTTATCTCAATGGAAGAACTTTTTGAATTAAAATCCTATATCGAGCAAGGTCGATATGCAGAAGCTTTGCTGGTTGTTGAAGAGATGGAAGAGATGGCAAAGGATGATAAAATCAACAAGATTTATAGCTTCATGGTTATTTTGCTTCTGCATTTAATCAAAAAAGATGCTGAACAGCGTACGACGCGTTCGTGGGAGTATTCTATTTGGAATTCCAGTTATCAGATACGACGTGTTAATAAACGGCGCAAATCGGGCGGTTTCTATTTGTCCCAACAGGAAATGCGCGAAGTGATTGAGGAAGCCTATCCTGACGCGTTAAAGCGAGCAGCGCTCGAAGTCTTTGAAGGACAATATACAGAAACTCAACTTGAAGCTATGATTAATCAAAAAGAGATTCAGCAGAAGGTTTTTGAGATGATTTATGAACAAGAATAATTCCCCAGAAACCCGTTTTCTCCGAGAAAACGGGTTTCTTATTAAAAATTATGCTGACTAATTCTGAAATTTTTGAAACATGCCGAAGATTGATTGCGGCGGATGAAACTCCTGTTCCCGTTGCAGGCGTTGACGATTTGGATTTGCCCGCTATCAATCGGTATTTTCTGCGCCTGGCGCAATCTGAACTGACCGTTGATAATTCTGAATTGCTTCTTCGTGAACTCGTAAATACTGGAATAATGATTGAGACTACCGATGGGATATTTCCCACGTTGGCGGGGATATTAGCCTTTGGAAAACTGCCACAGCGTTTTTTCCCTTCCTATGAAATTCGAGCAAGCGCTTACGCCTCTTCCAATTTTGACTCAGATGCTATTGACCAAAAGGATATTCAAGGGCAGCTTGCTGATATGATTAACGGCGCAATCGGTTTCGTTACCAGAAACATAAAAAACCACTCCACCATTCCTGATGGTGTTCAACGTGTAGACAGGTTAGAGTATCCGATTGAAGCTATTAGAGAAGCAATTATTAACGCTATTGCCCATCGGGATTATTTAATTTCGGGAGCGGCAATTCGGCTCTTTATTTTTGAGGATAGAATTGAATTGTACAGTCCAGGCGGTCTTCCAAACACCATTACCTTAGAGACGATGAAGTATAAGCAGTTTTCCCGAAACCAAACACTGGTGTCCTTTCTCACAGGGTTGGGATTTATGGAACGACGCGGCAAAGGCATCTTACGCATGATTAATTTAATGCGAGAGCACGGTCTTCCTCCTCCACGTTTTGAATTAATTGGAGAAGAATTGCTGGTTACATTCTATTCATCTGCGTTTTACGTTTTACGGGAGGTTATACATGCAAGAAATCCAGGAATTAGAAGAAAAACCTGAAAGAGCAATCATAGTAGGTGTCAAACTGGCGGATATGAGCAAAGCGGAAGCGGAAGAGTCTTTACAAGAACTTGCGCTGCTGGCAGATACCGCAGGAGTTGAAGTTGTAAGCCAGGTGTTGCATCAACGTCCTGCGCCCAATCCGGCATATTTTGTCGGTAGTGGAAAAGCGCAAGAACTTCAAAGTCTGAGCGCTGAAGCGCAAGCGGACGTGTTAATTTTTGATAATGACCTCAGCCCGGCGCAAACCCGCAATTTGGAAAAGATAACAGATATACGGGTTATTGACCGCACCACGTTGATTTTGGATATTTTTGCGCAACGCGCGCGGACTAAAGAAGCAAAGGTACAGGTGGAATTAGCGCAACTTCAGTATGCTCTGCCACGCTTGACCCATCAGTGGACGCATCTTGAGCGTTTAGGAGGCGGCGCAGGCGCGGGCAAAGTTGGAGGCGTTGGAACTCGTGGGCCTGGCGAAACTCAATTACAAATTGACCGACAGTTGATTCGAGGCAGAATCGCTCATCTAAAGCGAGAATTGGAAGAAATCGAACAGCATCGGACAGTTCAACGCAGACATCGCAAAGAAATGATGTCCGCCGCCATTGTTGGATATACAAATGCGGGTAAATCCACTTTACTCAACGCTCTTACGGATGAACACGTGTTCACTGAAGATAAATTGTTCGCTACACTTGACCCAACGACTCGTATTGTTCAGTTACCTGAAAATCATACCATTTTTCTGACTGACACCGTTGGTTTTATCAAAAGGCTCCCACATCATCTCGTCGCTTCATTCAAAGCCACTCTTGAAGAGGTCACTTCCGCGGATTTGCTGTTGCATATTGTCAATGCCAGCCACAAAGAGGCGCTGAACCAGATTAAAGCTGTCAATCAGGTTTTAGAAGAATTAGGCGCAGTTAATAAGCCAACGCTGATGCTGTTTAATAAAATTGATAAGCTTGCCCTTGAGCGAAGCGAAGGGATGGAATCTTATAATGAGCTTTATGTTTTGCACAGCGAATATCCTGATGGTATCGCAATTTCCGCGCTTACAGGCGAAGGATTGGAACAGTTAAAATCTCGTTTGGTAGAATTTATTTCTCAAAACGATGTCCGAATTTCACTTGTGCTTTCCCATAAAGATGGAGGGAAGGTTCTCAACTATATCTATACGCATGGTGAAGTTTTAGACGAAAGCTATAAGGATAATTCAGTCCTGGTCGAAGCGAAAATCCATAGCAGATATTTGAAACAACTGAAAAAATTGGCCCCGACGGGGGTTTCGTTATAGAAATTGTTTCAATCGGAATATACGGAAGAAATTCTGGATATTGATGCTATACGGAAATTTTTCCGTATAATAGTATAAGTTAGCCCGCCAACAAGCAGAGATAACTGGTTCAGCAAGGAGGAATTGAAATGCCGCTGCACCTTTATCACAACATCTACGCATCCGGTTCAGTACCGGCAGGTTGGGCTCCAACGAAAGGTGGTATAATTAAGTATCCGGTGCGTAACCCGGCGGTGCGTCGTTATTTCCGTCAATTGTTGCCCGGCAGATGGCAGAAGGTAATCAAGAATGGCAATACAGGTGAAGTACATTATTTTGAACACGCATCCGGACAAGTTGCGGGTGTGAAATTTTTTCCAGGTTGAGGTGTTTCATGAAAGACAGCATAAATCTTCAGGCTTTACTTTCGCAGGCAAACAATAGGCGCCAACAAGTCACTTCTTTCGCCTTACTCTGCCTCGGCATTATTGAGTCACTCGCAAGCGGGTTAATGAGTTTGACTGATGCGCTTCGGCTATTCTTCCATGCTGAGAATTGTTTGTTTGTCCGAAAAAACTTGAAAGAGAATATCGCCGACCAAATCATGAGTCACGGCGTGCAGTTGCCAGACCTATTTGACGCTTTGCCCGTGGAAGCAGCTCAACGGGAGTTTCGGCGTGAACTAACAACAATGCATTCCTTGTGCTTGAAACTTCTTAAAAATAAGCGAATCGCTGCCTAATCAAACGTTGCAGTTGACAGCGTTATTTCACTCCAGATATAGCCGAAATAAAGCAAACTATTTCGAGGAAAATCGAATGAAATTCACCCAATATTTCCTTCATATGCGCCAAAGACCTGACCGTGCGAGAATAAAAATGGAATGGATTGAAGAAACCATTGAGAATCCTATCTATACAGAAGTTCAGGCAGACGGAAGGATTAGAAAGTGGAAAAAGATTGAAGAAGAGAATAAATTCCTGAGAGTGATTTTGCTTCCAGACGGAGAAACAGTTCATAACGCTTTTTTCGACAGAAGTTTCAAAGGAGAAAAAAGATGAAAGTAAAGTATTTTTGGGATACAGATACCGCATTGGTTGAATTCTCGGATTGCGAAGTTACCGAGACTAAAGAGATTAATGAGAATATCTATATTGATTTAGATGCTTCTGGCAATTTAGTGGCAATGACCATCGAACATGCTCGACAACAGGCGAGTCTTCCTTATCTTTCATACGAACAAATAGAGGATTTGCCTAATAATGCGTTACAGTTGACAGCGCTGGTTTGACGATTTTCCACCCGCCGCCGCTTCCCTAAAGCTTTCGGGATTCTACCCGGAATGTAAGGTGGTTACTGGGGTGAAAGCCAATGGAATATTTTTATACTTTATAGTATAATACTATAAAGTATATTTTCTGTGAGGGAGAGGGTTTTCATTTAAAAAAGCTGAAAACAGCCTCTGACTGGAAACAGGATGGTCACTTACCATAAATGTTGATTGTTGATGTAAAAAGAGGTGAAATGAAGTTAAGATAGGATATAGTTTTAGTTG